>SKEA01000075.1_pt1 | contig 99724 bp, 100 predicted proteins | sample 4826601 | NCBI WGS metagenome assembly SKEA01 (sample SAMN11008821, study PRJNA524170) | human gut metagenome | biome: Human fecal sample; material: Feces; isolation source: fecal sample from pouch patient p13, p53 | host: Homo sapiens | place: Israel: Tel-Aviv | collected 2016-07-06 | reverse complement strand
ATTTCCTGCTTTAGTTCAGGAGAATAATACCTATTTTTCCTTTTACAAACACTTTCCAATCCGTGTATATCAATGAGGCGGACCATGTATTGAAGGTTATACTTACTAATATTAAATGTTTGACTGATTTTAGGCCATGTCCAACCGGATTGTCGTAGCGATAGATTTCAATTTTATCTTCATAACTTAATTTCATAGAAAAACACCCCAAAAGTTAGATTTGTTGTCTAACTTTTGGGGGGCAGGTCATTTTCCTAACATTTTTAGTTTCAAATGAAAAGTTTTAGATGTATAATATGAGCCAGTTAGGAGGGCGCACATGAAAAACGCACTAAAGGAAATTTTCTTTTTTAAGAAAAAATATTTTTTGATTGAGGGGCTGGTTATTCTCATGATTTTTATGGTCATGTTTCTATCCGGTTTGATCAATGGGCTGGAGCGTATTGTCAGCTCTGCCATTGAAACGATGGATGCTGCTTACTTTTTGGTGGACGAGGATGCGGAGGGCAATATTCCTTATTCTATGTTGACAGATGAGCAGGTGGCTGACGTTGAAAAGGCGAAGCTAGGTGATCTGGCAGAGCTCAATATTTTGCGCAGCACATTTACAGCCAAAGGAATCAAAGACAAGCAAACTGCAGCGATTTTGGTGACCCATGATGAGCGCATTTTGGATGTAGTGGATCGCATTTACCGCCTGCAAAAAGGGAAATTGGTAGAAGAAGCACCTTATCAATAATTGCAGACATGTAAAACAGACAGAGAAACTATTCTCCGTCTGTTTTTGTTTATTCTTGAAAAAAATGGGAAATATGGTATACTAAAATAGTTAGCAAGCTAATTAAAGGGAAGGAGAATTCTATGAAACGGGAACATAACACCATTTATTTATTGAAACAGACGGAATTGACCTTTGAAAAAGTGTCAAATGAAATCCTGAAACCCTATGCCTTGACCCATGCGCAATTTAAGATTATCAAATATTTGTACACGGTTGAGGGGCAAACGGTCATTCAAAAGGATATTGAGCAATATTTTCGGATGTCCAGTGTGACGGTGGCCCGGTTGTTGGTGAATTTGGAAAAAAATGATTGGATTGTTCGGACGCAAAGCGAGCGCGATAAGCGGCAAAATTTGATTCGTCTAACGGAGAAAGCAAAGAATCTAAAAGTGGAGTTTGAGACAGTGTCAGACCAATTAGAAAGTCGACTGACGGGGCGCTTGGACGCTACCGAGTTGGAAGAGCTGCGCAGCTTATTGCGGAAAATGTTAGCCATTGACCTGGACGAATAGAGAAATAGGAGAAAGAATGAATTTTATACGCAAAATCAGCCATTTCAAGGGAAGCAATTTCTTGATTCCTATGTTTTTGACTTCCTTGGTCTACACGTTTTATCCCGATTTGTTGACCATCGGAGCTCCATTTAGTGGACTTTTCACGTCAGAAGCGACCTTTTTCATCATTGCAGTGCTCTTGATGGTATCCGGGATTCAGACGGATTTGAAAAAGTATCCTTCGGTTTTGAAGAGTATTGGACCTGTTTTGTTGGTCAAGGTTGCCATTTCAGCGGCTGTGACGCTTCTCTGGAAGGCTATTTTTCCTGTAGAAGGCTGGCTGGGGATGACGGTTGTCACGGTTTGTGCCGTTCTCATGAGCTGCAATCCTGGTATGTATCTGGTGCTTTTGGGAAAAAATATCACGGAGAAGGAAGAGAGTGCTTTTTCCGTTATCAATCTGTTGATGTTGCCTGCCTTGCCGCTCCTGATTTTAAGCATCGGTGAGTCTCAAATTGACTTGCTAGCACCTTTGGTTGCCAATCTCTTGCCCTTTATTCTGGGGATTGTCATCGGTATGCTCTATCCAGGTTCGCGGAAACTCTTTCGTCCGCTCAATATGCTCTTGATTCCATTTTTAGCGGTTACCTTCGGTGCCAAAATCAATTTATTGGTTGCGTTGAAATCTAGCTTATCTGGCTTTATTCTGGCTATCCTATTTTATGCCTTGATGGTGTTGCCGTTGACATGGTTGGACAAGGTCTGGAACAAACAGCAAGGGCGCATGGCTCTGTCCATGAGCTCTATTGCGGCTTTTTCCATGTCCATTCCGCCCTTTGTCAGCCAATATTTACAGATTAGCGATGCGGAAATTGGTCAATCTATCGGGCAAATCGCTTTTGCCGTGATTATTTCTAGTTTTGCAACGCCTTATCTTTTTAATCAATTTATTTCAAGCGAGGAAGAAGAAGTGGAAACAGAAACTTTACATTACATTCGTCCGCATTCAGACTATCCAGAATATCTGGTGGATCAGATTGCGGCTGTCGACTGGCGTGCGGGTGAGCATTTGGCCAATCGGATTCGTCAACATGATTTGGATACCAATGATGTCGTTGTTGTGATGGCAGATGACAATAACAAGCTGGTCGGTTTTGTCGGTCTGACAGAGCGAGATATCGTCGACGATGTAGATTTTGGTTCATTTTTATCGACCATGTATATCGTCCCAGAGCACCGTGGCAAGGGTTTTTCTTTTCAATTAACCAGTTGTATTTTGGAAATTGCTAAGAAGCAAGGACGCGACAAGCTCTACATCGTCACCCAGCAGGAAGGTCTCTATGAGCATCATGATTTCCAACAAATTTCAGAAGCGACTGACCGCTTTGGACGGCCTATGCGGGTGCTGATGCGTGAGATTTAGAAGGGAAAGAGGAAGATTCCTCTTTTTTTAAATATTCACTAATTAGTGAATATTTTCATTGACAATGCTATTCAATAAGACTATACTAATAGTATCAAATGAAAACAACCTTGGTTGTGTCACACTCATATCATCGGACATCTGAAGAAACTCTTGCCACATGATTGCACTGAAACATGACTCTGTTAGGCCGTGTTTTCTTTATTACAAGGGAGGAAACGAATATGAAAGTCACAAATGCAGTAGAATTAGAAAAAGCCTTGCGGGCTGGGGAAACCAGCATTGAATTGACCAACTCTATTGGAATGCCTAGCTCCATTCATTTGCAAAAAGGGCAAAAATTGGTCGCTAGCGGGGACAATGTCCTCCTCAGTTTTATCAACGGTGGTGGCATTAGTCTAGCTGGTGACAATGAAATTTCTGGCTTGGCCATTCAAACCAACACCAAGGATCGGGCGATTTGGATTGATGCGGTTGAGGAAGATCTGGGAACCATTCGATTGAACAATCTTTTGGTGACTGGGATGGTTCAATTACTCATGCGGGCACCTTCTAAAACCTTGGAAGTAGCTGCTGAAAATGTCGATGTCATTGCAGCAGATGCGCGCAGCTATTCTGAACGCCCTATGAAATATGGTGTCAATGTTTACCAAGGTGCTTTTACTGTTTACAATTACAATCCTGAAGAAGGTAGCCACATCCAGATCACTGCAAAAAATATCTCTGTCGGTCGGAAATTAGCTCCCGTTTTTGGTAGTGGTATTTTTCTTTCAGGTTTCAATGATGAATCTGGTTTGGTGGAAATTGCTGAATTGACAACAGGGGATGTTTATTCAAATGGGATGATTCCAACTGGTCAGCCAAACTTGATTACAGGTGGTATTTTCATCGTCTACGGTGCCTATGTGAAAAGCATCGTCTCTAATGGTTTAGTCGAAACCTACGGTACCAATGATATGGTATTGGATGTTTGGGGCAAGGTGGATAAATGGGTGACCAAGGAGAAAGTTGTCAGCTACGGACCAAGCGGCATTGGCTTTGTTAACTTCGGTAGCGTTGGATTTTTCCAAGCTGAAAAAGCTGTTGAAACCTATGGCTTAGGCGCTCGCGGCTTCAACCAATACGACGGTACCATCACAGAAGCTATCTTCCATGATATTGTCACCGAGGGCGACGGCTCTATTGGTATGCAATTCAGCATGCCAGTCGGCAAAATCGTCCTTGAAAATGGTGTTACCACAAAAGGTTCTGTCGGTCAAACACTGGTCAAAGGCGAAATCAAGACGCTCCATGCGGATGCCATTAGTGTCCTAAAAGGCGGAGAAATCAAGGAACTCGTCGTCCAAGGAAATCTGGTCACTGAGGGCAATGATGTTGTCGGCTACCATGTCAATGGTGGCCAAGTTCATAAGTTGAGCCTAGACGGTGAACTCATTACTAAAGGTCAAGAATCCAAAGCAATAGTCATTGAAAACGATGGGCAAACACCAACTCAAGCTCTTCAACAATACTTATAAAATAAAAAGGATCTTTTCATCTCGAAAAGGTCCTTTCGTTTGTCTAATTATCTTCCATCGTGAGAATAATTTTTCGTTTTTCAGATTTTTCTTCCACTTCTTGGTAGGCTTGTCCAATCGCTTCAAGCGGCAGGATTTTGTAGTCGTCTTCCAGTAAAAATTCCTTAGAAAAAGCGTCGTTGAGAATATCTGCGGCCTTTTTTAGTTGTTCTTGACTGGCACGGCTGATGACAAAACCAACTAGTCGCTGCGATTTCATATAAAATGTTTTGACATCTTGGAGCGTATCTGGCGGAGTTGTAATCAGCGTGATTTGTCCCTTGTTGGTCAGTAAATGAGCATTTTGCGCCAAAGATTGCTTACCAGAAGTGTCGATGATATGGTCAAATCCATCTGCCATTCCTAGAGTTTCCAAGTTGATTGCTTGGTGATAATCCAAGCAGCGCTGGCTTCCAAGTTTTTCTAAAAGAGTAAAATCTTTAGGACTGGAAAGGGTGGTGACAGAGGCACCCTTTTGATGTGCCAGCTCTACCAATTTTTTGCCGACATGTCCAGCTGCTCCTTGGATGAGAATGGTTTGCCCAGCTTGCAGCTGCATGATATCCGTCAGCACAATGGCTGCGGTAGCAGCAGCGTGTACAGAGGCAACTAGAGAGAGGGCAGGGACATTTTTAGGAGCAGGATAAAGCCTGTCTGCTGGGACGAGGGCATATTGGCTGGCCACGCCTTGGCGGCCATCGTAGCCCATGCTATTAGTCCACACCAAGTCTCCTTCGTGGAAGTCACTGACCTCCGCTCCGCATTGGACAACGCGTCCAACAGCATCACGGCCTAAAATGGCAGGATTTTGCAGAGGAGTGGTGTAGATGCCATTTCTGATGAAGGTGTCTACGGCGTTCACCGCGACAGCTATGACTTGGATGAGCACGGTATGAGGCTCTGGCTTGGGCACAGAGAAGTCCCCGATACAAATCGGAGACTTGGGCATAGCTTTTGTAATGTAGGCTACTTTCATGGCTAATCCTTTTTGGTTTTTAAGACATTTTCCCAGCGATCTTTGTAGAGATTGCTAGCGTTTTCTACAAAGATCGCTGCTTTTTCTTGGTCTGTCAGCGCAGCATTTTCCACATAGGTCACGGCACGTGTATATTTGTCGTTTTGGAAATAAGGGAAGTCGCTACCCAGTAAGAGTCGTTTGTTGCCTAGGATTTTGCTGCTGTGGAGCAGAGATTCTTCTAGGAAATTTGCCGTGTCAAACCAGAAGTGCTTTTGCAAGGTTTCCAGCGGATGATGACGGAAGGAACCCCAGTCAGTGTAGTTGTCGATGATACGTTGCATTTGGAAAGAGATACCACCACCCAAGTGGGCAATATGGAACTTGAGATTTGGGTATTTTTGCGGAATATCTTTTTTGAGGAGTTGCAAGGTAGCCAACATATCCTCAACAGGCGCCCCAACAACCCATTCTAATTGGTAATCATTGAGCATAGGGCTAAAGGCTCCGCAACCAGTTGGATGGATGTAAATGATAGCACCGAGCTCATTCATGGCTTCAAAAAATGGTTCAAAATCAGGATGACCAATAGACATGCCATTGTCCAGAGTTGTATTGAGGGCAATGCCTAAAAATCCCAGTTCTTCGATAATGCGTTTGCCTTCTTGAATAGCGGCTTCAACGTGTGGAAGAGGGACGACGCCAGAGGCGCGGAAGCGGTCTGGATAACGGCTAATGATGTCTTTGTAGGTATTGTTGATGTCTTGTGCCAAAGCGAGGGCTTCTTCAGCTGTGCCGAATTGTGGCACTTGTGGAGTGGCTGACAAGACTTGGAAATCCACGCCAGCTGCATCCATCATGGCCAAGCGTTTGTCCAATTCTTCTTGTGTCGTTCCCGCACCAATACCCGCAGCGATGGCTGTGCCAGTCGCACCTAGTTTTCCCAGTGCTTCCAAGTATTCTTCTGTCCATAAATGAGCGTGTGTGTCGATTGCATGTGTCATATAAGCCACCAATTTTCTTAAAATTTTGCGATATACCGATACAACTACATAGTGATTTATAAGGGTAGTATATCACTTTTTTTCTATCTTTACAAGAAAAAATGAGACCGTTTTCCATATTTTTACAGGAAGATTTTCACTACATAGACAAGCTGGTAAGTGGTAAGAGTTTTTAGAATAGTAAATAATCCTGTAATGATAAGGAGAACGGAGAAATCTGTTCTCCTTTTTGGTACGACGAGCATGTCGTACATCTGAGGTGCAAGTCCTCTGGGGCACCTGCTACCGGTGAACCCAATAGCGACTCCCAAGCCTGACTATCGTGAGGTAGCGGGGAGAGGAAGGGATAGCGAAATCGAGGTTCTACGAACAGAAACGTGATACAAGGCGTTAACAGCGGATGAGGTGGCTACAAACACTAAAGTCCCAAAAGGTAGTCGTAACCTGTTGACGTAAATCACGAGAGTAATCGAGGAAAGATGTATGACTTATCCCGTGAGGTCTCATTGAGGAGCTACTCCTAGTAACAACGAACAATGAGAAGTCAGCCGAACCCATAGTAGCGTTGAAACTTCTGTAATAGAAGTGGAGTGAAGGGGTGAACCATATAACTGAAGTGCCATTCCACTTCGCCTGTACCTGCAACGTCGGTCTGATAGGTATAGTAACTGTCCCGTATAGGCAGCGAACTATCTTAATACAAGGTGTCCCGCAGGTAACGAAACAAGAAAGGAATCATACACATGTCGCAACTGTTAGCTCAGATCTTATCTAAAGAGAATATGATGACTGCTTTCACCAAAGTCTGTGCTAATAAAGGGTCAGCTGGTGTAGACGGTATTACCGTAGCAGATGTTGGCTTGTATCTCAATAAGAATTGGTGTAGGATTAAAAGCCAGATACTTGCGAGAAAGTACAAACCACAACCTGTCTTACGAGTGGAGATACCCAAACCACAGGGAGGAAAGTGTTGCCTTTTCATTTCCTGCTTTAGTTCAGGAGAATAATACCTATTTTTCCTTTTACAAACACTTTCCAATCCGTGTATATCAATGAGGCGGACCATGTATTGAAGGTTATACTTACTAATATTAAATGTTTGACTGATTTTAGGCCATGTCCAACCGGATTGTCGTAGCGATAGATTTCAATTTTATCTTCATAACTTAATTTCATAGAAAAACACCCCAAAAGTTAGATTTGTTGTCTAACTTTTGGGGGGCAGGTCAAAGTGACCTTCTTTTACTTTTATTCATAAGCTTTGTAGGCTGAAATGTGTAAATCTGAACGATTTGAAAAGTGCTGAAGTTCTAATAAGAGACTTTCAAAGCGACTATCTTCCATTAATAGATTTTGCCCGTAGATAAGAAGATAAATTGGTTCTGTTGGCTCACTCGTTAAGTTTCCTTCATCATCAAATGTTTCTTCGTCACGTTCTTCCAGATCTTCTAAGATTTTTTCCATAAGAACTAGAATATCTGATATTTCATCAAAAGCACCCTCAAAACGATCAAATGCATTGTAAAATTTGATTTCACGTTTTAAATCATCCTGAGCATCTGCAACGTAAATCATCCCTTTATGGTCAAAAAGATAATGACGGAATTGCTTGATAGCAGCCTCACGACTAATTTCGGTAAGCTCCAGCTCTGATTCTTCCTCATCAAGAAGCGTAGCAAGAGGAGCATGAGATATACTCTCTATCTCTTTAGACTCTTCTTCGACCTTAACTACCAATTCGGTAGCATCCTCAACTTCAGATTGAACACCAGCAACCTCTTCTTCAACATCATCAGACGGTTCTTCCTCGTCAACCACTGGCTCAACTGATTGCGGTTCAGCTGCAAGCTCAGCTTCTTTATTCTCAAGGATAGGGACATCTTGGACATCTTTATCAACTTCAAGACTCTGTTCTGATTTTCTAGGGGTCAAGGCATCAATTTTAGCCAATAATTCGGCTTTTTTCGTTTCCCTTTTTTGATATTCTACCGCTTGCAAAGGGTCAACTAAAATAGGGTATTCTGATTCTTCCTTGATTGATAAATTGGTAATTCGAATTGAAGTAAAAACATCAATCAGCACGCCAAAAACACGCTGGCGCTTATCACCAAGAATCGCTTGAAAAACAGATTTTGACTCACAGATTTCTAAAACATTATCAATCCCACGAATCCAATTACCGACAATATCCAAAGAGTGATTCATCAATCTAAAAGATGCTTCATCATACCAAAACGTTGATTTAATCAATTTTTCTTGCTTAGAAAGCGCATCAACAGCCGCTAAAATTTCACCCAACTCTGATTGAACTACATAAGGCGAAAAAGACGCCCCCAACAATGACGGAGTCTTTTCAACCAAAACAATCTCATCTCTGAAAAGTGTCAAGTAATGAATACTAACAAGCAGCTTCTGAATCAACAATCGATGATTATTTGAATTAGTATTTTCCATCACTTCCACCACTTACCTTTATCTATTAATATTACAGTTTCGTTACAATCCACTACTATTAATATAACATATGCGAGGCAAAAGAGCAACGAAAAAGAGGAGACAGTTAGCAAAGAAAGATAAAAAACGAACGATGGGGAAGAAAATATAAATCCTACAAAAGGAATCCCCCACGTGGACGATACCACCAAAAATTAGACATAAAATCTAATGATTGAAATATGATTTTAAAACTCTACATATAATGTTACAAACTTATTATGAGTCAAATTCGGAATAACAACTTTTCTACCTGTTATTTCTAGTTTTTGCTTGATTTCCTCCTTTAAATCTACACACTCAATAGTTTTAGGTTGTTCATAAAATTCAACTTCTCCACTACATGTCTGTTTATAATTTCCGTTATAGAATCTGAGAATATAACCCGGGCGCTCTTCTGCTTTCTTTACAATACTTAAAATAGCATCTCCCTTAATATTTAATAATGAATATTTTTGACTAAGAGTTTTAGGAACACTAAACTGTGTAAACCGTAAACGAGTATTTAAATAATCAGCATATTGATAAATTTGAAACTCCTTCAAATATTCATTAACCACTTCTGCTAATCCATATGTATTCATATTTCCTTGGTAATATATGACTGAAAAAGCAAACGTCATTTCTTTATGACATTGAGCATCTGGCGTGGCAATAACAGTTTCTCCTGAGGCTCTTCCTGGACGGTATAAAAGATTTTCTTTCCCCATATATCCATACGTTCTAAATAATGTTAATCGGATGGTATCATACTTCGAACCAATAACTTCATATTCTCTGACACCTTTTGGAATTACAGCGACTCCTCGAATATCATTATCTAGTCCCACGAATGACTGACAAGTTTCAATAGAAATTGGGACCTCGTTCCACTTATCTGGCTCCGTCTTCCAAAGTTTCATTTCTTTTCGGACAATAGGACGTTTAATCGTTCCAAACTGATGATCAGCTAGTGAAAATTTTGAAGCAATTTCACTATTAAATAAAACACACATACGGTGACTATCCACAAAACGGTTATCAACCTTGAAGTAGAATTCTATAATAGGAGATTTAGATTTTAATACTACTGATAGTTGTATTGGTAAGTGGGTATCTTTAATCCCACATGCACGTTTTTCTAAGTTTTTTGGAACCTTAAACTGATAAGATAATGTCATTTTACTGATAACCTTAGAAGTTTTAACTTCCACCTTAGGGCAAAACTCAAAAGAATTAATTATCAGATCCTCTCTAGGTGGAGAATAATTGAACGAATCTCCTGCATCACCATTTTCTTGAATTATTCCTTGGTTTTGATAAAGCTTACCGCTTTTTTTATCAAGTATATCTAGAGTATTATTTGCATTAACAGTAATACTATAAAATTCGTTTTCAATTCTGCTAGCTAAATTCTCCTCTAGTTTATCATGACTATTCCCTCCTAAATCCAAGTAGAAACTCTTGTAGCCAAATGTTGGTAAACTATCAAAACTAATCGCTATCGCCACCTTGTATATTTTATCTGGTTTATAAATCTTTGTAGAATCTAAAACATTACCTTGTCCTAAAATATAATCAGTTTGATCTTCGATAGAAGTCACCGTATATTGATATTGTTTGCCTTCTTTATCTTTTATTGCAAAGTCAAGTTGTGGAGTATAAAATATTGTTTCTATCACTCCTTCTTTTTTACGACCAGAAAGATTGAAAACAGTTGCCGTTATTGCTTCATCGCTCTCAATTCGCATAACAATCTCACGCATTTTCAATTCAGCTAAATTTTCAGCCAAATCACGCGCTTTTTTGTATCTTAAATAAACATCTTCATTGGTTGTATCTGATACACACGAACCAATTGAATCATGAGCAGCATTTTCAAACATTAATTTCCAAATTTCCTTAACTACCTCCACAGGATAGTCAAATCCTAAAGATTGCGAAAGAGAAAGTAATGGTTCTAATATATTAACAATATAATTCTGAACTTGTGTATTTAACTTCTTTAAATCAGATCTAGAAGAGTATATTGATTTATGAATCCGCATTAGTTTTCCGTTCAAAAGTTCCCCAGCTATTTCTTCTAATTCTGGATGTTGTTCTTTAACTTTACGTATATAATCCGAGTAAGTAGAAATTTTAAATTCATACTCCCCTGCATAAAACTTTTGCATTTTACCTAAAATATCAGTTAAATTTTCACGTGCAGGAGCTTGATCAAATCCGTTTGGAAAGAGGACCTGATTCGTACTACTTCTTTCCCACAAACTTTTAAAAGGTTCATTATGCAAATAATTTTTAAGATTTTCTGCCTCTTCAGGAATATCCCCACCGATATAATATCCAGCTTGAATCTGATAAGCATTTACTGTTGAACCATCCTCTCCTCGCCATTTAAACTCAGTTTTATGAGTATCCTCATCACTAACGCCACGCCAAAATAAGGTATCATCAATGCCAAATTCTTTATAAATCTGTGGCATAGCAGCAGATTGCCCAAACGAATCTGGAACATAGCCTACATTCATATGCTTTCCAAATTTTTTCGATATATTTATACCATAAAGTAAATTTCGAACAATACTTTCACCAGAAATAACCATCTGATCCGTTTGTGTGTACCATGGACCAATAATCAATTTTCCCTCCTGTACTAACTCCCTGATAACTTCTTTATCTTCAGGGCACCAAGCCAAGTAATCATCTAATAAGGAAACTTGACCATCTAGGGTATAACGGTTATATCCATTATCTCCCTGTAATAATGAAATAACTCTTTTTAAGTTATTCATTAAATAAATTTTTGAACGACTTGTTGTAAAATACCATTCTCTATCCCAATGAGAATGTGGAACTACATGTACTGTTTTCTTCATATTATTCTCTACTTTCTAGAAATAAAGAGCACATATATGTGCCCTATAATATTATTCAAAGCTAATTTCAATGTCGTCTATATCAACATCTTCAACATCATCAGAATCTTTAAAGTTGACAATCAACGGAGCAACAAATCCAATGAAAGCTGCACCTATAAACATCCCCACGAGATAAGCCCAACCATTCCCAACTGTAATAAATCCATAAATTCCACCAACAGGAGGCATTTTAGCATACATTCCAAATAGAATTCCTAATCCAGATGCAATTGCACCGCCAATCATATTAATAGGAACAAGTTTGAGGCTAACCATTGTAAATGGAATGGCACCTTCTGTAATTCCAATAAATCCCATAACCCAATTATTACGTGAAGCATCTCTAAGTTCATCACTTAATTTATCTTTATGGAACAATGAAGCAAATGCATATCCAAGAGGAACTGCACAAATTGCAACATTTACAATAATTGCTGGCAAATAAATTCCTTCTGCAAGAAGAACATTTCCAGCCATCCAAGCAGCTTTATTAATAGGACCACCTAAATCTGTACCAATCATAGCCCCCATTATCATGGCAAGAAGTACTTTATTAACATCATTTTCAATCATCGCTTTAATCCAAGCGACTAAACTTGTATTAATCCAACTAAGTGGACCTGCAAGAATGACTCCCATAACTATAGCTACCGCAAAAGTTGCAAAGAACGGAAAAACAATCAATGGTAAAACACTACTGTATTTTTCGGGAACCTTAACCGTCTTCTTAGCCCAAACTACCATATAGCCAGCAACAAATCCAGCTACCATAGCCCCAAGAAAACCAGCATTTGAATTAGATGCAAGAGCACCACCTATTAAACCTGCACCAATTGCAGCTTTATCGCCAATAGAATATGCAATAAAACCTGCTAATACTGTATTTAATAGACCAATGCCTGTCCATCCAACTTGTTCTGTCAAATAAAGGTAGTGTTCAAAACCATTAGTTTCAGCAAAACCATCTAAACTGGTATGTCCCATTGCTAAACCGATTAACTTAGGTACCGCGATAACCAAAGACGCTCCTATAATCAATGGTAAAGCATAACTAATACCAGTCATCAGATGTCCTTTGGCATCGTTTAAAAATTTTTTCATCTTAACTCCTCCTTCATTTTATTACTAACTAACCGCTTGAATGCATTTTTTTAACACTGCTTCAGGTGCTTTAATGCATGTTGAGATATTCACTCGAATTTTTTTCTTCCCTTCAAAACGCTCTTCACCTACAATTTTTTGATCTGTAGCAAGTAAAACAAAATCTGCATCAGCAATTTCCTGTGGTGTTAATTTGTTGATTTGCCCCATTGAACCTTGTTGTTCAATTCTAACGGTATGACCTAGCTTAGGTCCAGCTTTTTCTAAAGCTTTTGCTGCCATAGGAGTGTGAGCTAGCCCTGCTGGGCATGATGTAATTCCGACAATTTTCATATTAATTATCTCCCTTCATTGCACTAATGATTGTTTTTTCTAGTTCATCTATATTTGATGAGTTCTTAACTATCATAATAAATTCATCATCCAAAAGAGAAGTTGCAATTCTGCTAATCATTTCCAAATGTAAAGTTCCTTCATGTTTAGTTGGAACTAATAATGCAAAAATATTTTGGACCGGTTTGTCATCAAAAGTCTCCCACTCAATTGGATGAAGTAATTTCAAATAAAGAACAGTGGGCTTCATTATGCAATCTGCTTTAGCGTGAGGAATAGCAAATGAGTTCTGTAAACCTGTCGAAACTTCTGATTCTCTATTAGTAAATGCTTTAATCAATAATTGCTCATCATCAATAATCCGCTTCTTTTTTGCATATCTTGCAATATAGGCAAATAAGTCTTTCTTGTCTTTGACATTAACATTCAAAAGAATATTTTCTTTGTCAAATTTCATTTCAAACACCTCTTTTCGTTTACAGCTATATCATATCATTCGTTGACAGCGCTGTCACTAATTGCTTTTTCCAATTATTTCTGGAAAAATGGAAAAAATTATTTTTATCTATTTCAACTTCTTTTTGGAAAAATAGTAAAAAATCATTCATTTGTTTTGTGCTAAAATAAAGATGATATAAGGAGAAGAAGGTATGAGTATATTTGACTTCCAAAGATTAGATAATATATTAAATCTACTAATACAAAAAAACGAACCCATTCATATTAATGAATTAAGTTCGTTTTGTGGTGTTTCAGATAGAACTATCCGTTCTGATATCCATACAATTAATGACTATATCACTGAGAATGGAGCAACTATTACTTTAATTCGAAAAAAGGGATATGTTATCAACTATATTGATAAAGAAAAATTTGATAAATTTTGGACAAACCAAGACAGTGGTACTTTTTTATTCACTTCATCTGATTCAAGGCTTAAATATCTTGTACGGAAATTTCTTACTACTGATAATTATATTTCTCAAGACTATTTGCAGTCTATTCTTTTTATCAGCCAAAATACCCTTTATAGTGATTTTCGTACCTTAAAGAATCACTTTTCTTCCTATAATCTGAAACTCGTTAATAAAAGTAATCTTGGTTATATCGTTAATGGACTCGAACAAGATAAGCGAAAAGCTATAATTGATTTAATATTTAAAGAAGACTTTTCAAACTACATCACAGCAAAATCAACTATTGAAAAAGATTTTTGTAACAACATTAATTACGATACATTCTCTACTATTTTCAATAAGTACTTTAAAGATAGTATAAAAACAGATTCCGATTATTTTTACCGAAACTTATTCACTGGTATTTTTTTAGCCATTAGTCGAATAAAATCCAATAATAATATTCAACAATTTAAGCAAAACATACAGTTAAACACAACAATTAATGAAATTGTTGAAAAATTTATAACCGATTTAGAAAATCAATTTCAAATTCACATAACAATTTTTGAAAAGAATTACTTTCAATTTCTAATTGCAGAAAATTTCCCAAACTATATCGACGATCACACTATTTCAAATAATCAAGAACTTGCAGAAAAAATTACAATCACCATCTATGATATTCTTTCAGAATTAACCAATGCTGATTGGCTAACAGATTGTAAATTAAAAACTAATCTCCTTGAACATATAAAACTCTTTTTGAGCATCCAAACCATAGAAGGCAAGCGTTCTAATCCTATACTAGATACAATCAAAAATAATTTTCCTTACGCCTTTGAATTATCCGTGGCTTGCTGTCAAGAAGTTGTCAAACAGTATAATATACATTTTTCAGAGGATGAAATATCCTACATTGCTCTCCATTTAGCTAATGCCATTGAACGAAATATGGAATCCAATAACCACGAACTATCATTAGCAATTATCTGTGGAAGCGGCAAGACTTTTAGTTCTATTATTGAATCTAAAATACGACGACTGTTGCCAAATACATTTTCTAAAATCTCCAAATTTTCGTATTCGAATTTTAATCGAGAACAACACTATCACAATTTTGATCTCGTTATCTCAACAATTCCAAATCAAACTTTAGCAGATAATCTTATTTATATCAATATCAATGATTTAGACTATTCAATGACTAAAATTAATCAATTTCTTAAAACTTTAGAAAAAACACAAAATGATGGTAACCTATTTTCTAAAGAAAGATTTCTATATTTCAACAAAAAAATGTCAAAGGATGATATATTGTTTACATTAAATACGATACTAAAAAAGCAAGGATACGTTAGCGATGATTTCTTAAATGATATTTATGAAAGAGAAAAAATTTCTTCAACTATCATAGGTGATAACATTGCACTACCTCACCCTATTGGAGATAGTGTCTTAAAAAGTTGTGTCTTTACCGTCATTAATCCCAAGGGGATTAATTGGGATAAACATCAATCGATAAAATTTATCTTCTTATTTGCTGTGAAATCCGAAGATACCGAAAAAATTCAAACGATTTATGAACAAATGCTTGATTTTATCGGTTCAAAAGACAAACAAGATCTACTTCTTAAAACACCAACTTTTGAGACATTAACTAATATTTTTTCAGAATAAAGAGAGCAAAGTAAGAGTTTGGAATGTCATATTTCAAACTCTTATTCATCTGATAACCTCACTATTCGGATGCCAAACTAGAAGCTACTAACAAACTCATCAAACACAACGTTTTGGTTACAGGAACTTTGACGACTTTAAAAAACACATTTACTTCATTTTGAATATCAAAAAAGCAAGAACATCATTTGTTCTCGCTAGAGTTTAACTTTGCCACCCATTACAGTTGACAAAGAGCCTATAAAAAAAACGACTTAGCACTGGTACGCATTATTAAGAGGCGTTTGCTAAGTCTTAATCATAACTGTATATTAACGAACTTAGAGCTATAAGTCAACTATTTACCTTTTAACTCTTCTCATCGACTATTTCCGAGTTGTAACATTTCTTTTTCAACCATAGTCCACTCTCCGAAAAGCAAAGTATGAAGTACCTTTACTGCTGATTCGCTATCTAAAGAACTTTTAGTTACTACTAACAACATAATATCAAAGCATATGTTATTTATCCTTATTTTCAGTTGTTTTAAGAAACAAAAAAGAGTATAATTTTGTTAGGAGGAATTCAATGAAAACTTTTTCGTCAGCTACTTTAGCGAAGCTTATTTTAGATTACCGTAAAGAAAACAAAGTATCTCAGGAAACCTTGGCCGCTGAAAGTGGGATCAACCGCTCTATTCTAAGCAAAATTGAGCAAGAAGAGCATATCCCTTCTATCACTCAGATAGAATCATTGGCCAAGATTATCTCTTTTGATATTGCTGATTTATTTACAGAAACAAAAGAAAAGAAACAAAAATTGGACCGTTCCTATAATATTGCTGTAGCGGGAACTGGATACGTGGGATTATCTATCGCCACTCTTCTTGCACAACATAACTCTGTGACTGCTGTTGACATTGTCCCAAAAAAAGTTGAACTGATCAACAATAAAAAATCACCCATTCAAGATGAGTATATTGAAAAATACTTAGCAGAGAAAGAACTCGATTTAGTTGCAACAACCGATGGAGATGCTGCTTACAAAAAGGCTGATTTTGTGGTTATCGCTGCTCCAACTAACTATGATAGCGAAAAAAATTATTTTGATACTAGCGCCGTAGAATCTGTTATTGAGCAAGTGCTTTCAGTCAATAAAGATGCCATTATGGTTATTAAATCAACAATTCCTGTCGGCTTTACAGATGCCGTTCGTCAAAAATTCAATACAGATAAAATTATTTTTAGCCCTGAATTTTTACGTGAATCAAAAGCCTTGTATGACAACCTTTATCCAAGCCGTATCATCGTTTCTACTGATAAGGACAACAAAGAGTTGACAGCTGCTGCACATACTTTTGCGCAATTGCTTCAAGACGGTGCTGAAAAAGAGGACATTGACGTTCTCTTCATGGGCTTCACAGAAGCTGAAGCGGTTAAACTATTTGCCAATACTTATCTTGCACTTCGTGTGTCTTATTTCAACGAGTTGGATACTTATGCCGAACTAAAAGGATTAGACACCCAAGCAATCATCAATGGTGTTGGTTTAGACCCACGTATCGGTACACACTACAATAACCCTTCATTTGGTTACGGTGGCTATTGCTTACCAAAAGATACCAAACAACTTCTAGCCAACTACAATGATGTGCCACAAAATATGATGAGTGCGATTGTTGAGTCAAATCGTACCCGCAAAGATTTCATTGCAGACCAAGTGCTTAAACTAGCTGGTTATTATGCTTATTCAGATAACGACAACTATTCACCACAAAATGAAAAAGAAACTGTTATCGGTGTTTATCGCCTTACCATGAAAAGCCATTCCGACAACTTCCGTCAAAGCTCTATTCAAGGTGTTATGAAACGTATCAAAGCCAAAGGAGCAACTGTTATTATCTATGAACCAACTCTTGAAAACGGAACAACTTTCTTTGGGTCAAATGTTGTCAATAACCTCAAACAATTCAAAAAGTTAAGCCAAAGCATCATTGCTAACCGTTATAATACTGAATTGGATGATGTCAAAGAAAAAGTTTATACTCGCGATATTTTTAGAAGAGATTAAAAAGAAAAATCCAGAACTGACCTCCCTGTGATATACTTGAAGGTTAGTTCTGGATTTTAGTAAACAGCTTTAAAGCGATCCTTCCGTCCCCCACAAAAGAGGAATACCTGACCTGAGAAGGGATCTAGGTCAAATTGACTTTTAACAAGATAAGCGAGCGAATCAATGCCCTGTCTCATATCTGTTTTTCCACAAACCAGATAGACCTGGCCTAAATCACTTAAGTTAATGGTCATAGGACAATACCTTATCCAAGATAGCGATAGCGGAGTAAAAAGAGATATCAAGCTCTCTCACTTTACAACGAAAGATAAGAGCGTTCTTCGCTTTTTTCTCAAATTTTCGAGAAATGGGTAGTTGTTCCAAAGGAACAATAGGTTGTTTGGTCATTCAGGTATCCCCCAGTATTCTTATTTTCTACAGTATAACAGAATTACTGGAAGAGAGGATAGGTACCTTGTTATTGGGCGCTTACTCTGATGACACTAACCTTCACATTGCTTTTATCATTTTCATCGATACTGTCTTGAAAGCCTTAGGTAAAGACTCGTTTACTCTGTTAACTACGCAATTCAGAAATCAAAGAAATGATGAGTACTTTGTTTTTGCCCCATTGTTTTTTGGGCTTAAGTTAACATTTTAATACCTTTACGATGAGACAAAAACAATATGATGACACTGCCCAGACTATAAATAATTGCACCAACAACTACTTTGACAAGAAGACTAGTTAAAGTAGATACATTAGCTAACTTCATTGAGACAAGCGTGACATACATTAAAAAGCTTAAAGCAATAAATGGAAGGGAATATGTTATGCTTCTCAATATTGGAACCTCACGTCGTACAATATAACATTGAATAATACACACAGTTGCTTCCGCACAAAGAGTTCCTACTCCTGCACCAATAGATTGATATTTAGGAATCAATATAAAATTAACGCCCAAATTTATAATGGCTCCACACAAAACAGAAATAATATACACTTTATCCTTTTGATGTGGAATTAAATACTGAGTTCTGATAACATTGGCAAATGCTAAAAACAAACAACTAGGCATTACTATCTGAAAAATGGTGACACATTTTTCAAAACCTAAACCATAAAAAATGGGAACAAATTCTTTTGAAATTGCCATGATTCCCATGCTCATAGGTGTCACAAGTACTATGCTTAAAACAAGGGATTTTTGAATATAGTTTAGACTCTCTTCTATTTTATGGTTTGCAATCATATTGGATATTCTAGGTAACATGACTGTCCCTAAAGCTGTTATTAATGCAACTGGAACTTGTATAATTTTATCGGTACTTTCAAAATAACCAACTTCCTCAACTGACGTCATGGCGCCGAGCATAATTTTTGCTGTAAATTTATAAATAGTAACAGCAATTATTGGAATAAATAACATCAATATAGGTTTAATATGAACCTTAAGAATTGACAGCGACTGTTTTTCAAAAGTTACATATTTCAACAACATTACCCATAATATGATTTGAGGCACAAAAGCTCCAATAACATTGATAAAAACATATAAATAGATATCTTGAGATGATTTAACAAATAAAAAAATACTAAATATAGTAATCAACTTTACTATACTGTTTCTAATCACGGTAATTTGAAACTGTTCCATTCCAAAAAAGAACCAGTTAATATCTAAAACAGCAGATAATACATAGATTAATAACATCCATTCAACTATCTGATCTTTTCCCAATAGCACAACGTATATTATATAAAAGAACGTCATTACTACAGACGAGATTAATTGAATTGAATAGATTTGCCAAAAAGTCTCTGAACGCTTTTTAAAATCATCCCTTACTAACGCTATCGTTCTATTCCCATAGTTATTAATCCCCAACATTGAAAAGATAACAAAATAATATGCAATAGCGTAAGAATACGAGAATCGACCGACTCCCTCAGATCCCAAGACACGCGATACATATGGCGTCGTAAGCAACGGCGTTACAATTGCTAACATTTGATAAAAAATATTATATAGCAAGTTCTTTTTTAAATTATTTTTCATTAATCTGCTCACTATTATCTTTGATGGTAAAAATACTTTGCATTAGAAAAAGGTTATTCTTTTTTATTAGATACTGAAAAATATTTTGCTTGATTGTTTTCATATTACCTTCCTTTTATTGTGGCAAGATACTTGACTATTAATTTCCAAAAATGATTCTCGAAAGAAAATTACTCTGTCTTATCATTCTTATTATTATCGTCTCGATAAACATTGTAGCCATAAATGTACAAATAATAGAGACACTGTTGGTCATATTCATATTCTGGAATACTATGCCACAAATCTGGTAAACTAAGAAAATAGCGTGTGTAAGCATTATAATAATTGAATTTTTCCCCCAAAAAGCCAACATATTTCCAATAATCTTGGCATATTTATCAATGATTTTAGACACTGCAATGGTCAGCAATGCCCCGCTTACTCCGAACAGATAAAACATTATGATGTTATTTAATCGCAAATTATTAATATCAATATTACCGTTAATACCTGATATAAAAGATAACATTCCTAACAGGTATATGATGGAGGAATCGAATATTTTTAAATATTCTAGATAATACCCAATGACCATAAAAGAGGCTGCAATAATTACTTTTATATATAATATAATAATAAGATTTACTATTCCTTCTTCATTCAAAACATTTTTAAATGCGAAATGATGATACGCAAAAAGTCCTACCGCCAGAAACAAAACGAACAACCACATTCTTCTTTTTGCATTAGATATAGTCAGGAAAAATACGATTTCAGCTAATACAAATACTGGGATATACCATAACACACTTGTTCCGTTAAGAAAAAGTAAATGTAGTCCAAAAATTTTCAAATCATGAATATCATACATTTTAAAAAAAGCTTGCATGATAACCCTCATTAAAAAAATAACACTGAATGTTACGTACATGATCATTAAATGCTTTTCTTTCTTTATTACTGTTATCAGTGTATTTTTTTCTATAAACAAAAATCTTCTTTTTAATAAACCATTTATCAAAAAGAAAGCCGGTACATGAAATGAATAAATCCAAGTTTGTAGACTGTTTTTATTATCAGAGATAACATGTCCCAATACAATAAATGCAATAAGAAGTCCCTTGGATATATCTATCCAAGCAACTCTACCTTCACTATTCATAACTAGCTCCATCTCTTCTAATGTCTATATCATTTGCAATAAATAGACAAGTCAAAATCACCACTGAAGTCAAACCGGAAATCGTATAATTATATGTTCCCATAGCAACTATATAAACCGCAAAAGCTGCAGTATAGATTGACTTAATTGAATCTTTAACTATCATTTTTCTATATAATCTACCTACGACAAATCCAATAATGATTGAAAAAATAATACAACCAATAAAGCCACCTGAATTCATAAATTCAAAAAACATGGTATAAAATGCGTTATAATGATCCGATGAACCTATATAATGCCCTTGACCAAGATAACTATTGACCACTGAGTGATCATATACAATTCCCACTAATCTTAAAGGATATTCAATTAGATAGCCAAAGCCTCCCATATATTTAAGAATTATAGGAGAATCGATAAGTCTATTTCCACGAGATACTTGATCATAAAACTCTGAAAACATATAATTCGAACCAGAGAAATCTACAATAAAACTATCAATAGTATTTATAAATACATTTTTTTCTGTATTCAAGGTTCTAAGACTAAATAAGATGATAACAGCTATCCCCATAAAAAAACAAATTCTTTTTAGAAGTTTCTTTTGGGAAGGGGTTAAGCGTATATTGGCAAACAAAGTAAAAATAACTAAAAATAAGGTTATTTTCATAAACTCATTTCGGCTTTGCATAATAATGATAAATAATATAAAGTTTACAATAGATAATACTGGAATTTTTCTTCTGTTTTTTAGAAATCTAGCATAATTAAATGAAAAGTCAAAAAAAGCAAATCCTCTTACCAGATATTGATAACTATAATAAACTACGCTATTATAATAAATTTGTTCATAATCCTTCGAGTCAAAGGCGACACTATAACTAATATTTCTGACCTCCCCAAACAATAAAGTGCCTGTCAATAACCCCATTACCATTCTAAATAAGACAGCAATACTTATCAAAAAACTTATCATACGTAAACATTTAAATATTTTTTCACTATTTATTGTTATTTTTTTTAACCTCAGTATGCCGTTACTTTTTATACCATATCCCATAATAATAAACATATCAATAATCAAGATATTAAATTGAATAAATAGTGATGACTCATATGAAGGTTTAAACTGACCTAAGTATCCCAATCTCCCTACTAGTAACCAAACAATATAAATCATATTAATTATTGTAATAGGATTATAGATTTTTTTTGTCAGTGCACACCCTACAAAAATAAAAGCGGTAAGCATTAATAACAAAATAATAAAAAAAATCATATGTATCTTCTTCCTAACATCTATAAAGAACTATTTATCGTATTTCTTTCCCAAAAGGAGAAAACTCATAACGGAATTATGTTTTATAATGAAGAGTATTGCAATGCTTAGTGCTACGATATAAATCGTTAAAGTAAATACATTGATAAAACCACTTACTGACAGCAATGTTGTGGCCTTTGAAATAGTTAGCGAATTCAACAAAAAGGAATGAACATAGTATATTTCCAATGTATTGATCCCTATTTTTTCGATAACTGTACATTTAAATTTCTGGTATAAAACATATGATAAATACAAAATTGTCAACACTCCAGCTAAAGCCAAAACAAATCGTAACACAATAAATAGTAACGTATCCGGTACAACTAAAACTTTAAGCTTGAAAGAACCGACAAAATATATACATAGACATAGAAAAACAATAATCTCTTTCGTTTTCTCAAAAATAGCTAAAAGATCGTCTTGGAAATTTAAAAATAGATAGCCTAACAAATAATATACGCCATAATATAAAATGAGTTTGCAACCCAAAAAATTGAACCCTTTCGCGACTCCCATAACTAAATAAGCACAAAGGCAGGCCAAATAAACGGTTGTAAACATAGCTATTCTTACATGTTTATTAAAAAAGTGTTTTGCAACCCAAAATGAAATAATTGCAAAAATATTTAATACCCAAATCGCAAAAAGATACCATAGGCTTTCTGTTATATTATTAGTCCATATCTTGATACTTGAAAAACCTTCATATCTACTATAGAAAAATAGTCTAAAAACAAAGAAATAACTAAAAAATGGAATTAAATAACCAAGGCTTATTTTCTTTATTTTATTAATTAGTTTATAGTTATCAGATTTATCAAACAATCTTGGTAGTGAAAAATAACCTGATATAGCCATGAAAAGTGGCATTTCCACAACAGCCATCAAATTACATAAATAGTCAGTATCGCTATTATTGGCTGCAATTTGAAATATATGCCTAAAGACAACTATTAAGATTAGTACTCCTTTTACGACATCAAGATATTTATTTCTCCTTTTCTCATTTACCATCACACAACTCCTCTATCCACTACAGCTCTAATCACATTTTCAAAACCGTACTTATAATCAAAATTTTTTTCGGTAATGCTCCTAATATTTGATGTTATTAAATTTGGATTAGAATTTTGATATATAGACTTATAAAATTTGATTAAATTTTCTATGTCAATATCTGAATCATCGGCTGGTAAAGGCAGATAATATTTAAAATCATCTAAATAATCCAATTCTGTCTTTACGGCTGAAATAACTGGTATGCCTCTTGCAACGTACTCTTTTCCCTTTAATGAACTATTATAATAAACGCCTGATCTATGTCTCCCTAACGCATCTACAGCAATATCTGTTTTATCAAAAATATTTTGCAATTCTTGACCATATTGACTTCCATGGAAAACAATGTTGTCAGAATTATTGGCCAATTGCTTTAAATGTTCTAGTTCTTTTCCGCCACCTACAATATTTAAAACGATTTGCCAGTCACCTTTGTACTTTAAAACGCCCTTAATTAATCGGTCAACACCATGCCAATACATGTAATTTGCTACACAGGTCAATCTTAGTGTTTTTTTAATAGGTTTATAATGCTCCGATCTAGGTGCAATATCTACATAGTTGACACAATTAGAAGTTTTAAGGCAAGGAATCCCCCATATGCTATCATCATCTGAATAAGTCACTATATAATCAACTACATTTTTTAACTTTTTTTCGCATGCAATACTTTTTAATGCCATAAGCTTTGCTAAACCACGATATTCAAAATGAAAAGGAAAGGTAGGGATTTCCATAATTATAATCACATCTTCCTTTTTTCTTTTTATTTCTCTTAACAATTCATAAAATCTTACTGTTAAGGATGGCTTTCTAATGTAAATAAATTTAATGTCTTCAGATACATTATCTAGTAATATTTCTCTATTTTTTTCTCTAATACTCTTAACAAACGGAAATAAAAATTTTATTTGATCGATTTTATTGTTTTTATTTAAGGGAACATTGATTTGTATCATTTCACAAATATTGGATAAACTCTTAACTTGAGCAATGACTTTTTTCTCAATTCCTAATGTTTCAAATTCATCTAAATGCAATCCTTCTGTGAAAAATATGCCCTTCATTTTTTAATGACTCCTTTCGCTTTACTGAAAATACAAAACACAATGAGAAGATACGGTACTCTATATTTTCTGAATAATCTTCGTTGTAAAGGTGATATCTCTAATGTATTTAGGAAAGTATCCAAGATCTTATCAAAAAAATAAAACAGATACCATTTAATACAGATAAGTGTCTTCTTTCTCGAACTTTTCTCAAATCCCCAATCAATAATCCGTCACAAATTTTATTTTAAATATTTTTGTCAATAGCCTCTTTATTGTCTTTCGCTGTTTTTTGGAAAGGAATATCTGAAAAACGGAAATCATATCTTTTCGTATCATTGAAACAAAAGATTCAACTTCTCGCGAATTAAACGTTATCTCAGGATTATCACGACGTAATTTTTTATATACATGTCTATTCCATTTGCCAGCATTTATCCCCGGCGCCAGATGAAAAACGTTTTTTGTTACTATTGCTCTATCTTTATAAAAAATGTTACTCTTATCGTTATTCATAAGATACTTAGTTTCAAAATCCAAATCTGATATTCCATTAGCAAATTCATTCTTTATAAAATCACGACTCGCAATAAAGGCCACAAAAGACATATTATAACTGTCCATTGAAGATATATATCTTAGCTCTTGAGATATGAGCTTATTTTTTAATCTAAAAGACTTTCTTGGTATCAAGCAACAATATTGAATATTCTCACTTCGTATCTTTTTTAAAAGTTCCTCTATCATTTTGTTATCTACATGTTCATTTATAAATGCATCACCTAAAAATGAGATACAATACTCATATTGTTCATCTGTCATGACATTGTATACAGCTTCTGGTAAAGAACACTTCTTACCATGATATATAGAAGAGTAATTTCCAAAATCAATGTTTTCGCCAACTACCGAAATAACAAAATCATATGGACAATCACTCCAATTTTTTTCAAATAATTTAAGAAAATCTAAACATACATCTTTATAGGCACTATGTGTCACTAAATTAATGATTATTTTACTCATAAATCCACTTTCATTTACTGCGAATTTGTGCTGGAACCCCAATGGCTACGCTATTATCTGGAACATCTGTAACAACAACAGCATTCGCCCCAATTGTGACATTATTACCAATTGAAATATCTCCCAATAGACAAGCTCCCGCACCAATAATACAATTTTCTCCAATAGTTGGACAAGTTTGTGAATTTAAATCTTTTCTTCCTATTGTTACATTCTGATAAATTAACGTGTTTTTCCCTATTATTGCATTTTGATGAATCACAATTCCAACTGGGTGACCAAAATTCACACCATCATCTAATCTCACAGAGGGAGGAATGGTACAACCTAACATCAGAAAGGTTATCTTATACAAAATATAAGAGCACATTTTCATATGATGCAAATATAACCACCTATACACATCATATGATTTTCTTAATATCGATACCTTGACATCGTTGCTACTCATTTTTTCTCACCACGTATCTCTTTTTTTTATAAAATCCAAACACCAAGTTTCTGCTAGTATTAAATAGGCTCATTACTGAATTCATCTTTTCAGACTCATGATAGAGTTTATAATGCCAACCAATCATCGTTCTGATACTGTGTCTACTGATTGAACCCATTCTTTTGCGATATTTCGCTAAGGTCTCATCTAACAACCAGCATTCTGCTTTCTGAGATATTTTCAACCACATGGCATAGTCATTATTTTTTTTTATATCTTTTATCTGAACTAAGCCAATATAATCTGCGTCATACATCACCGTCAGACAACCGGGCCAACAATAATTAAACATTCCTGTTTTACTAATGCTCTTTGGTCCTGTAACGTTGACTCCTGTTGGTTGCCCATCACTATCAATTTCTTCATAATTGGTATAAGAAAAATGATAGCCGTTTTTTGCCATGAATGCTACCTGCTTTTCCAGTTTATTTGATGACCATAAATCATCTGAATCAAGAAAAGCTATCCATCTCCCTCTTGCTTCTTTTAAGGCTCGATTTCTAGAAAGAGCCGCACCAGAATTGACTTTATTTTTGATGTACCTAATGCGTTCATCAACTAGATACTGCTGAACAACCTCATCAGTATTGTCTTGCGAGCAATCATCTACAATAATCATTTCCCAATTTTGATAAGTTTGCTCCAAGACTGACTCAATCGTTTTTCCAATAAAGTTCGCTGTGTTATAAGATGGTGTAATTATTGAGACTAAATCTTTCATATCTATTTAACCTCTTATCAATAAATTTTTAGCTTCCTCTTGTTTCTTACGATATTCTTCGAGATTGATATTACCGTTTTGCAACAAGTAGTCCCCAAAGTCCATATCGGAGTCGGTACCTTCTCTTGTAATATCTGCACGTTGAAACACTTTTTTTACCGTCTGTAAAATCAAAGACAAGTCACTAATAAAAGTGATATCGGATATATACTCTATATCAAAAGATAATTTTTTCTCCCAACTAATAGCGTTTCGCCCATTGACTTGAGCCAAGCCACTTAGCCCCGGACGCACCAAATGCCTTTTTCTCTGAGTATCTGTCATAAAGACCATATCTCTGACCAACAACGGTCTTGGACCAATAATACTCATGTCACCAATAAAGATATTCCAAAGCTCTGGCAATTCATCTAAACTTGTCGAACGTAATAGCTTACCAAACTTCGTTAATCTGACTTCATCTGGTAGTAATTCTCCATTTTCATCAACTTCGCTAGTCATCGTACGAAACTTATACATGGAGAATATGCTTTCGTTCTTGCCGGGACGTTTTTGTGTAAAAATTATTGGCGATCCTAATTTTATCCTAACTAGGATTGCAACGATTAGCATGAGAGGACTAAGTACAATCAAGGCTAGCCCCGATAAGACTATATCTAATAATCTTTTGATATAGCTTGTATAAACGTTCTTTTTCATATCACCTTCTAATTGAAACAACTACGAATCACCTCAATAATTTTCTCTTGTTCTTCAATCGTCATCTTGATATCACTCGGCAGACACAGTCCACGGTTGAAGATATCTGTGGCAACATCTGAATATTCTTCTACAATATAAGCATTTGTCTGTGCACGTCCATTACCGTTTGTGGTAACAAATGGGTTCATTCGGAAAATTGGTTGTAAATGCATCGGTTTCCAAATTGGTCGTCCCTCTGCATTTATCGACGTAAGGGTGTCAAGAATTTCAGATGGAGTTGTCTTTCCTTTTTCGCTTGTATATAGGACATCATTGTCTGAACGTACTTGCTTAGCCATAGCTTCTGGATTGATTGTCAGGCATGACAACCAGTAATTTGGTACACTGTTTATTTCATCAAAAGGATTCATTTGGATTGGTAAATCTTTCAATCCTTCTTTATATCGCTCATAAATAGCTTTTTTCTGTGCAATATGTTCATCCAAATAAGGCATTTGTCCACGCACCACACCAGCAATCACATTGCTCATACGGTAATTATAACCAATCTCTTCGTGCTGATACCAAGCAGCTTGTTCACGTGCCTGAGTAGACCATTTTCGTACTTTGTTAGCCGAATGTACATCATGCATTAACAAGGCTCCACCACTAGAACCCGTGATAATTTTATTACCATTAAAAGAGACGACTGCGTAATCTCCTAAGGTTCCCGTTTGCTTACCTTTATAGGTCGCTCCAAGTGATTCTGCTGCATCTTCAATCAACACAGCACCATGTTTGTCACAGATATTTTTAATATCATCCGTTTTCGCTGGCACACCATAAAGATGAACTAGTACAACAACTTTTACTTCTGGATAAAGCTCAAAAGCTTTTTCCAAGGCTTTTGGATCCATATTCCATGTATCTTGCTCTGAATCAATAAAGATTGGAATACCACCTTCATACGTTACTGGATTTACAGTAGCTGAAAATGTCATATCCGAACAAAATACATAATCTCCACTTTTAACTCCTGCTAATTTCATAGCAAGGTGGAGAGCAGAACTTCCAGAAGACAAGGCGACAGCTTGTTCACTATGAGTATACTCTTGTAGCAACTGTTCAAGAGCATTGATATTAGATCCAGCAGTTGTCATCCAATTAGTGTCATAGGCTTCTTGCATATATTTCATTTCATCGCCATGCATTGTTGGTGATGATAACCATACTCTCGTTTCAAAAGATTCCATTCTCTACTCCTGTTTTGCCAATTCGATAAGTTTATTTTTCAAAGTTTTATTGTCTGTACTTAATAAAGTTGAGATGAAACTGTCAACTTCCTCAGCTGGTTTTGGTGTGACTTTTCCAATAAAGATTTTTTCATGAACTTGCTCACTAACACGTTCATCTGATGATAAAAGTTCCTCGTATAACTTTTCTCCTGGACGAATGCCAGACTCAACAATACCAATTTCCTCTTCGGTATGACCACTCAACTTAATTATTTTTTTAGCTAAGTCTACAATCTTGACAGGTTCACCCATATCAAGAACAAAAACTTCACCACCTTTTGCTTGGTAGCCCGCTTGAATAACTAGTCGACTTGCTTCTGGAATTGTCATAAAGTAACGTGTCATACGGAAATCGGTTACAGTTAGTGGACCACCTTTTGCAACCTGCTCTTTAAAGACAGGTACAACCGAACCACGACTACCAAGAACATTCCCAAAACGAACGGCAACAAATTTTGTCTTCCCTTTACCGTTAAGTCCTGTCACAATCATCTCTGCTACTCGTTTGGTAGCCCCCATTACATTTGGTGGGTTAACTGCTTTATCTGTCGAAATCATAACAAACTTCTCAACACCAGCTTCCAATGCTGCTTCAGCGACATTTTTTGTTCCAAAAATATTATTTTTGACAGCCTCTTTGGGATTATACTCCATCAATGGCACATGTTTATGTGCTGCTGCATGATAAACATAGTTAGGACGGTAGTCTTTCAAGAGATTAAAAATCAAATCTCTATCTTGAATATCTGCAATAATTGGAATAATTTCAATTTCCCGACCATATTTTTGTAGAAGTTCTCGATGAATTAAATAAATAGAATTTTCTCCGTGTCCTAAAAGTAACAACTTTTTAGGCTTGAAATTTGAAACTTGACGACAAATTTCTGAACCAATAGATCCACCTGCTCCAGTCACAAGAACAGTTTTTTCTCGGAAAAATTCTCCTAAATTTGTCTGATTTAATTCGATTTCTTCTCGCCCTAGAAGATCCGCAATGTCAATTTCACGTAAATTTTGAGTAGAAACTTTACCTACAATAACATCCTCTATGTTGGGCATACTGTTAACACGGACACCGCACTGATTACAAGTCTCAATAATTTTTTCACGATCCTTCCCTAGTAAAGACGGAATCGCAATTGTAACTTGTTCGATAGCATAGTCAGACACCAAATTGGGAATGGCTTTGTGGTCTCCCAGCACTTTGACACCATGCAAATAACTACCATGCTTATTCGAATCATCATCTACAAAACCAACAATCTCAATGTTTGAATCTGAATTTAAAATAGTTTTAACAAAAATAGAACCGCCTTTTCCAGCACCTACGACTAATGTTCTGACTTTTTTTCCATCTTTACTTGTCCCTTTACTATGACTATTTATCTCACGCCATAAAAGTCTTGGTGTTATTACAAACAAAGTAGAAAACAAGAAAGAAAGTAACAAAAAACGATAACTATAATTTTCTCTACCGTAGACAGCTGTCACAAAGATCACTAATAAACTATAAGAAATAATAAGAGATATAACTAAATAAAGTAACACTCTATAGTCTGTAAAACGGTTTAAAACTGAAAAAATTTTAAATCTACTCGCTGACACAAGATAAACAATTATCACTACAAGGTAGGAAATCATTATCTGACTTAAACTAATACTGGCAAAACCCATCATAAATAGCATTGCTATCAGCACTGCGACAAACAACATCAATAAATCAGTGCATATTAAAACAAAACGTTTCTTATTTCTATTTAACTTATTCATAATAGTCCCCACTATAATTTGTACACTTAGTTAACCTAAAACTACTTTCTCCGCCTACCTTTCCCTTTCTTAGACTTCTCTTCTTTTGCTCCATAGGTACCATAACCGCCATAACTACCATATGCCCCATAATTATCTAAGTGAATATCATATTTATTTAAAATAACACCAAGGAAAATAGAGCCACTTTGTTCTAGTTGTTCTTTTAGTTTCGTAATGGTACGGCGTTTATCAACTCCTGCTTTTGCCACAACTAGACTAGCATCTGAGTAATGCGCTAAGATAGCTGCATCAATAACCAGGCCAAGAGGGGGTGTATCAATAATCACATAATCGTAAAGACCACGCACGGTTTCAATCATTACCTTAAAATTATCGTTTTGAATCAATGATGTGGGGTTTGGTGGGACTTGCCCAGCAGGAATAATCATTAAATTATCAATTGTTGTATCACAAATAACATCTGACAGTTCTGCATTTCCAGACAAGAAACTTGTCAAGCCTTGATAACGTTCATTAGACTTAAATGTACCTGACATAACTGAATTGCGTGTATCTGCATCAATCAAAAGAGTGCGAAAACCTGCACGCGCAAATGAGATAGCAAGATTAACCGATGTGGTCGATTTGCCTTCACCTGCCTGAGCAGACGTTAGCGTAATCACTTTTAAATCACGTCCACTAAACTGAACATTGGTACGGATAGAATTGTAATATTCTTCCATAGATTTTACCATTTGAGCTTTAGCTCTCACTAATTCTAATTGTGGCATTACAATCTTTCTCCTTACATTTTATCAATATCTGGTACAACTCCTAGAAGAGTCATACCAAGCACGTCTTCGATATCTTCTGGACGACGGACACGATCATCAAGCACTTCAACTACAAGAATAACAATAACAGCTAGAACCCCACCAACAAGTATCCCTAAAGCAAGATTTTTCTTAACGTTAGGAGATGAAGGATGTTTAGGCGTAGCTGCAGCTTCTAAGGTTGTCACGTCATCTACTTTTGTAACAGCTTTAATCTTTTCAGCAGCAATTTCACGGACAGCGTTAGCAATATCGGCGGCTTCTTGGCCATCCGTATCTTCCACAGAAATTGAAATGACACGTGTATCTGTTGGGATATCAACTGTAATCATATCTGACAACTCACTGGTTGAAAGAGGCAGTTTTTGTTGATCAATGACAGAAGATAACACCTCACTTGACGTAATCACTTCTTTGTAATCGTTAACAAGATAAGAACCAGCTTGTAAATCTTGACTGGTAATATTATCAGCAGTTTTGCTAACAACATAAATACGAGTTGTTGACGTGTACTTAGGCTTTATCAGAAAAATACTACCAAGTAAAGCAACTGTTCCTACAACTAAAGCAATGAAAATGATAAAAAATTTCTTACTCCAAAGTTTTCTTAGCAAGTAGAATACATCAATCTCAATACTCGCCTGATCATTTGAATTCATATTAACTCCTATAAATCTTTATTTTCTAATAAGGTTTGAGGATTGCCCTCAAAAAGAGCGTAAGCTCGCTTAGTGCCAAAATCTTTCGTAATGATTTCTCTAGCCTCATCCATAAATGGTGGTCTTGGACCAAGATTATGCATATCACTTGCCACACAATGAACAAGATTTTTTTCCAAGAAATAACGTGCTCGTTTTTTAAACTGACGGTATTTATCGCCGAATAATTTTGGTTTGAGAACATGTGAGCTATTGATTTGCGTGTAACACCCCATGTTAATCAATTCCCTCACACGTTCTTCATTAAACTCAAGCGCATTATAACGTTCGATATGAGCAACAACTGGTGTAATTCCAAGCATGATCACATTGCTAAGTGCTGTATGGATGTCTTTCCATGGTGTGGTCATACTAAACTCAATCAATGCAAAACGTGTATTATTCATTTTGGGAACCTGACCACGCTCTAGCTTTTCAAGGATATCACTACTATAGTAAAGTTCACCACCATACAAAATCTCTAAGCCTTCGTATTTGGCTTCCGCAGCTTCTTTGACTTGGCTAAAGTTAGCAAAAATCTTATCTTCTGGTGTTTCAAACATTCCCTTGCGACGATGTGACGTTGAGACAATCGTGCGCACACCTTGACGATAGCTTTCACCGATAAGTGCCAAACTTTCTTCTATAGTAGTTGGTCCATCATCAACATCAAAAACGATATGCGAGTGAATATCAATCATCTATTTCCCTTCCATAACATCTTTAATTGCTTGTGAAGCACTAGATACGCTAGCATCATCCAACTGAATCATGTAAAGACTTGCTGTTGGCATAGCATAAGAAGTCAATTCTCCTGTTGAACCTGTACCAGTTACTTCTTGTGACGTAATGGTGAATTTCTTACCTGAATCAAGTTGTGTATTGGCAAGATCCATCATTGTATCCAATGGCATATCTGTTTGAACTGAATCCTGCAGAGTAGACATAATTGATGAATAATTCGAAATTGAACTAAACGAAGTTAGCTTGTTAATTATGGCTTGAATAACTTTTAATTGATTTTTACCACGATCATAGTCACCATTATCAAGACTATAACGTTCACGAACAAAACCTAGTGCTTCATCTGAATTCAAATTGATATTACCAGCTTCAAATGAATCCCCAGCACTAGAAGTAAATGCTTGATCATTATAAACAGTCACACCACCAATCGCATCAATTAGATTCATGAATGATGTAAAATTAACTCTTGCATAGTAATCAATATCAATGCCGTAAAGATTTTCTAGTGTCTTTTCAGAAGTTTCAACGCCGTAGATACCTGCATGAGTCAATTTATCATATTGATTAGCACCACCATCAGGTATTTGAACATAAGAGTCACGTGGTGTTGATGTCATTAAAATCTTATGAGTATCCATATTAACTGTCAAGATAATATTAACATCTGAACGAGAAACTGTTGAGATTGAACCATAAGTATCAATACCACTGATATAGATATTAAAGACATTTTTATTTGATGATGAGACATCATTTGAAATATTCTTCTTAACTTTGTAGGTATAAATGGTCTTTAAATTTGATTCATAATTATCATAAGATAATTCTAACAGGCTTGAATAAGCGCTATTTAGAACCATTGCTTGACTACTACCATTAATGAGATTTTCATAGGCTGCTTGATAAGAATCAACTGTATCCGTTGTTAAATTAACACCTTTATCTGATTTGATTTGTGACAGTAAGGCCTCAATATTACTTCCATCAGCTCCAGTCGGCGCTTGAACACTTGATAATTCTGTCACATCTGAAATAGAACTATTCGTCGGTACTACAACACTCATTTCAATTTCTGAATATGAAGCTGTTTCATTCAGATTACCTGCTACATCAATTAATGATTTAAATGCAAAAAGCGAAGCAGCTGCGACAATCGAGAAAATGACCAAAAGGACAGTAACAACTAGTTTACCTTTTTTCCGAATTATCAATACCAATGATACGACAAGAACAACCACTAACAAAGCAGTATAAATAATGTTGAAGTGTCGGAAAGCAAGAATGTTATGCGAATACATCAGAAAAGTCGCAATTCCTGCCAGTAAAGCATACAAGACTAGCAAAACACTATTCACTATCGTCTTAGTATCAAGACGGGAATATGAACGTGAATTTTTATGCTGTCTTTGATGACGTGAATGTGTAGGCATTATAAATCTCCACTCTCTATAAGGATTACTAACGTTCCTATTTTAACACTTTTGTCATGCTTTTGCAATTCGGTATTATTATAAAACTAGATGTTTACAAACGGTTTCATTGCTTTGTTTCAAACAATATAGGCGCTTTGTTAAAGAAAAGAAATTAATAATCAAAATGTTGTATTTTTACCTTCGTTTTGTAATGATGTTACAAAATGACTAATGTTCGTTTTTTAATCGTTTTCTTCATAAAAGACTGGTACCTACTTGCGGGAAAATCATTTTTAGGCTAAACTAAGTCTATGAGAATACAACAATTACACTATATCGTTAAAATAGTAGAAACAGGGAGCATGAACGAGGCTGCTAAGCAGCTTTTTATCACTCAACCAAGCCTTTCAAATGCTGTACGAGATTTGGAGCGTGAAATGGGTATTGAAATTTTTATTCGTAACCCAAAAGGCATTACCTTGACTAAGGATGGCGTTGAGTTTCTTTCTTATGCTCGCCAAATTTTAGAACAAACGGCTCTTTTAGAGGAACGTTATAAGAGCAAAAATACAAACCGAGAACTGTTTAGCGTGTCTTCACAGCACTATGCTTTCGTTGTCAATGCTTTTGTTTCACTTTTAGAAGGAACGGACATGTCACGTTATGAGCTTTTCCTTCGTGAAACACGAACGTATGAAATCATTGATGATGTTAAGAATTTTCGTTCAGAAATCGGTGTTTTATTTTTGAATAGTTATAACCACGATGTCTTGACCAAAATGTTCGATGATAATCATCTGACCTATACAAGCCTTTTTAGAACGCGTCCGCATATCTTTGTCAGCAAAAACAATCCTCTTGCAAGCAAAAAACTGGTAACTATGGAAGATCTGGAAGACTTCCCTTACCTTAGCTACGATCAAGGAATTCATAATTCTTTCTACTTCTCTGAAGAAATTTTTTCACAAATTCCCCATAAGAAATCAATTGTCGTTAGTGACCGCGCGACACTTTTCAATCTCTTGATAGGACTTGATGGTTATACAATCGCTACAGGTATTTTAAATAGTAATTTAAATGGTGATAATATTGTTTCTATTCCGCTTGATGTTGAGGATATGATTGACATTGTCTATATTCGCCACGAAAAAGCTAACCTTTCAAAAATGGGTGAACGATTTATTGAGTATCTCCTTGAAGAAGTTAAATTTGATACATAAAAACTCTTGGACAATGTCCAAGAGTTTTTATGTTCTATCCATTTCTCTTCAACTCACTTTTGATAATATCATTAACTTGGTCAAAATAGAATTTTTCTTTGTTATATTTGACACCTGCATAGGTAGCAAGGGCAATAATTTTATCTAGAAAGACTTGGGATGAGAAATTGGTTGTTCGGTGTAGTTCTTCTTCATCAAAAGACTTGATGAGGTGGGCTAGGGGATTACGAACGGATTTTTCAAAATTGCGAAGTTCGCTGATTAACTGTTTAATCTCCTGAGGAAGTTGTCCGTACTGCAAAAGTTCTGCTAAAGCTTTTGAAGTCACTTTACCATCACGACGAATCTCAAGGTATCTATGAAAAATAGCATAGTCGCTCTGTTTCATTTTTGTAAAAAGCCAAGTATCATACTGATTATTTTTAGCATCGTGGATATAGTTTTCCAAATTTGGAACTTCGCGTTTGGCAAGGCGATAAAAGAGCCTATACAGAATTGGGCTAACAGAGCGGACAAAATCAATAATATTGCCATTTTTCACCTTAGCTTCCAAATCCATAATATAATTTGCCAATTGTTCTTCCTCATACGCATTGGTAATGAGTGAAACGCCATAATTAGCTAAAATTGCTTGATTTTCTGCTGGATGTAAAAAAGCAAAGTCAACGTTAAGTTCCCTACGCTCTTTTAACATTTCTAAAAGATAACGGCTTTGCGCTGGAAAATCGCTGTGCTGCTCTGCTATTTTCCAAGCGTGATTATAAGCATAGACATCCAAAAGGATGTCTATCGTTTCATATATTTCTTGCATTAATCTGCAATAAGAGTTTCAAGACCGACTTTCATCATGTCTGTGAAAGTTGTTTGGCGTTCTTGAGCGGTTGTGTCTTCATCAGCAACAAGGCTATCAGAAATCGTCATGATACCGAGTGCTTGAACGCCGTGTTTTGCTGCGAGATAGTAAAGTGCAGCGGCTTCCATCTCAACAGCTTTCACACCAAGTTGTCCAAGTTTAACATTGTTTTCAGCAAAATCTGAATAAAAAGCGTCAACAGATAACACGCTGCCAACATGAGTTGTCATTCCTAGATCTTGCGCAATATGGTAGGCTTTGTCAAGCAAGGTAAAATCAGCAATTTGTGGAAAATCATACTGTGGCCATTCATTTTTAATCATGCTTGATGTTGTTGCTGCTGCTTGTGCCAAAACAAGTTCGCGAACGTGAACATCTTTATTAAGGGAACCAGCTGTTCCAACACGGATTAATTTTTTAACGCCGTAAGATTGGATTAATTCAGTCGCGTAGATAGAGATGGATGGCATTCCCATACCAGTTCCCATAACACTGACACGTTCACCTTTATAAGTCCCTGTAAAACCAAGCATACCACGGACATTATTAAAACATACGGCCTCTTCTAAAAAGTTTTCTGCGATAAATTTGGCACGGAGCGGATCTCCTGGAAGTAAAATTTTATCTGCGATTTCGCCTTGTTTGGCTTCGATATGGATTGACATAGTATTTCCTTTCAATATGTTCAATAATAGTTTTTGTAGCAAAGGCTACGATGACCGCAAGAAGCAAAATTGGAAGAGCTGTGAAAGATTGTCCCGTAAACGATACAACCAAACCAACAGCCGTTAACAGAGCATTCATCGTAATGGCTAAAAAGATACTTGAGCCAATTAACATAGCCGAAGTTAGTGATAATTCTGGGACTACCAATTGACACAGCACTGCTACCAAAAATCCTAGGACAGCGCCTATTGAAAACGACGGTGTCAGAGTGCCTCCGTAGGCACCATTTTTCAGCGTCAGCAAAACAAGTACGGCTTTAATAACCACACAAGCTAAGGCATACCACACACCCATCCCATCAAAAACGGCTTGTGCCAAAGCTCCGCCATTTCCCAAAATCTCTGGAAAATAAAGGGAAAAGCTTGCGAGAAGCAAAAAAGTTAAGGGGAGTTTCCACAAAATGCTTTTAGTTGTCACTTTGCCGGCTTGGGCTTTTTGGGTGAGGTGGCGAAATAGCTGCGCTAAGGGGGTGATAAGAATAGCTAGAACAATTGCAAAACCACATGTTTTAGCATCGAGCACGACTTGTCCTGAATGATAAAGTGGTGTATCTGAAATAACCGTTCCCGCAATAAGACTAGCTAGAATCGTTGTGCTTGAGACTGAAATAAGATTCAAAACGGACAAACCTAAACCTAGTGTCTCAAAGGCAAAAAAGATACTGGCAATCGGCACTTGATAGACAGCTGCCAATCCTGCCGATGCCCCACAAACAATAGCAAGCTTTCGGTCTGTTAAGGTCAATGTCATTCGATCGGAAATACGACCTGCTCCTAAAGCTCCAAACTCTCGTGGTGCACCTTCTTTACCAATAGGTGAACCAGCTCCGACTGAAGCCACTTGAAGAAAAATATGTATCAAGTGTATCCAAAGTATCGGACGTTTGCTATTATCAGTAACTTTTAGCTGTGATTTGATTGAAATGATTTGACGATTTTTATCTTGCAAAACAAACCAAATAAACGCTGAAATAATACCAGTTAATAAGATAATAATAAATTGTAGGTTTGTGATAGGCTGCGCACCTGTACTTTCCCCATGACCAAAAATCATCCATTCAATCAATTCTAATAAGTCATGAAGTAAAATACCGCCTACTCCTGCTACTATACTAGTCAAAAGAAGGGCAGTACCAAAGCGTAAGCAATAAGCTTTAGAGTTAAATCTTTTATTTTGTGAAAGCATCTAAAAATTGCTCTAAAATATGATTCATTTCTGAATAATCGTAAGCTAGCATTTCGTTTGCTACTTGAAGGTATGAGTATGTCTTAACTTGTTCATCATAATCAACTTCTTCTGCCAAAAGTGCTTCAATCAATGGTTTTGAAAACTCTAAATGGCATTGGAAAGCATAGTGTTTATCACTATATTTGACAATTTGTCGTGGGCAACCTTGACTAGTTGCAAGAATTTTGGCTTGTGGTGTCAAACCAGGCATATCGCCATGCCAGTGCCCAACAATTGCAGATGTTCCAATATGCGAAAGATTACGATTTGCTAAACCAGCTTCTGTTAATGTGATTGGATAATTTCCAATTTCTTTTTCTGGGCTTCTTTCAACAGATGCTCCGTAGGCTTCACCTAGCAATTGAGCTCCTAAACAAATACCAAGAACTCGTTTATCTTGTGAAATAGCTTCTTTGATAAGCGAGATTTCAGCCTGTGCATCAAAATGAGGACATTCTGCTACTGTTGTTCGTGGGCTTTGTGGTCCCCCCATAACAATTAGTAGGTCAATACCAGAACTATCTTTTGGCAATTTTTTACCTTGATAAAGCTTTGTCATTGTCACATCATGACCACGTTTAATAGCCCAATCATAATAAACACCTGGTGCTTCAAAGGCTTCGTGAACGATAAAATGAATTCGCATCTGACACCACTTTCTAATTTTAGTATGATAATACTAAGTTTTAGTATTGACTTACAATTCTGCCAAGACAGCCTTAACTAGAGTTTTAAAGTCCTCTTTGATTTGTTGTGTAACAGCAACAACTTCTTCATGATTAAGTGAACTTTGGAAACCTGCGGCATGGTTTGTAATAGCTGAAATTCCTAAAACTTTCAAACCTGAATGAGCAGCAACGATGACTTCTGGAACTGTTGACATACCAACCGCATCAGCTCCAAGTGTTTGGAAAGCACGAATTTCGGCAGGTGTTTCGTAACATGGTCCAGAAACACCAAGATAAACACCTTCATCAAGTTTGATACCGATTTTTTCGGCAACTTTGTGAGCAGTATCACGGTATTCAGCTGTATAAGCATCTGACATATCTGGGAAACGTGGTCCAAAGTCATCAAGATTCGCACCAATCAATGGATTTTGTCCTGTCATATTAATATGGTCTGAAATTGCCATTAATGTTCCTGGACCAAAGCCAATTCCGCCAGCTGCATTTGTCACGATAAGTCCTTTACAACCAAGAGCCTTCATGACACGAACTGGAAAAGTCACTAATTCCATTGGATTTCCTTCGTAAAAATGGAAACGTCCTTGAAGAGCAATGACTTTGTGTCCACCAAGGTCACCATAAACCAATTGTCCAGCGTGTCCTGCTACTGTTGATTTTCCCCAATTAGGAATTTTTTCATAGGGAATTACAACAGCATTTTCAATTTCTTCGGCAAGTTCGCCAAGACCTGACCCTAAAATCAAACCAAATTCAGGAGCATCACAACTTTGTGATACCAAGAACTGACGAGCTTCTTCAATTTTTTCAATAATTGTTGTCATATGCACCTCTTATACTAATTTTTCTAGGAAAGATTGACCAATCATGGCTGTCTCAACACCAAAGTTGTCAGCGATTGTTGCTGAGATATCAGCAAAATGTCCGACTGGTAAGACACCATTTCCTTTAAATGATGGGCTATAAGCCAATAACGGAACGTATTCACGTGTGTGGTCTGTTCCTGTGTAAGTTGGGTCATTACCATGGTCTGCTGTGATTAAAAGAAGGTCATCTGATTTCATATTCTCTATAATTTCAGGCAAACGATTATCAAATTCTTCTAGACAATCACGGTAACCTGCGGCATTACGACGGTGACCATATATAGCATCAAAATCAACAAGGTTTGTAAATGATAATCCTTTTGTAAATTCTGGCAATTGTAGGGTTTTAATCAAGGTATCAACACCATGCATATTTGATTTATTGTGCCCCATATCGTTTGTAATACCTGAACCATTGAAAATATCATTGATTTTTCCGACACCGTAAGTCGGAACGCCTGCATCCGCTAATTTATTAAGCACTGTTGGTGCAAATGGTGACAAAGCATAATCACGACGGTTAGCTGTACGTGTGAAATTACCAGGTTCACCAACGTACGGACGAGCAATAATTCGGCCAAGCAAACTTGGACGTTCTAATGTAATGGAACGAGCAAATTCACAGATTTTATAAAGTTCCTCAAGCGAAATAACATCTTCATGTGCTGCGATTTGAAGTACTGGGTCAGCTGAAGTGTAAACAATCAATTCACCTGTTTTCATCTGACGTTCACCAAAGTCAGCGATAACTTGTGTTCCTGAATAAGGTTTGTTGGCTTCACGAATGATTTTACGTCCTGAAAATTCTTCAATTTTTGTTAAAATTTCTTCTGGGAATCCTTCAAAGAAAGTATCAAAGGGATCTGTAATATTAAGCCCCATGATTTCCCAGTGCCCTGTCATGGTATCTTTTCCACGTGATACTTCTTCTAATTTTGTTGCATAACCACTTGGCTGTGCTTCTGCTGGTACTGTTTTTAGAGGTGCTTCACGAAGAATATTTCCAAGACCAATTTTCGCCATATTCGGAACAGTTAATCCGACTGTTTTTGAAATATGACCAAGGGTATCTGAAGCACCATCTGGCACACCAGCATTGACAAAATTGTTAGCATCTGGTGCTGCACCAATTCCGACAGAATCTAAAACTACAAGGTGAATACGATTAAATGTTGGCATAATTTTTCCTAATCTAGGGTGGTTACGGTTGGCACCCAAAACCTCCTAATCTCTTAATATTCAAATAAGTCAAGTGATTAGAAATAATAATGAATCAATATAACATAGTAAACAGGAGAAGATTCAGTTATGGTAACTGTTAATTTCCTCCTGCTGAAATCATTATTTAGCTTCTAAAATGTTGACACCGTCTTTACCTGCAACGATAACTTTATTAACCATACCGTTGAAGAGACCGTGTTCAACAACGCCGACCATGGCTTTCAATTCTTTGCCAAGTTCGACAGGATTTTCAATGACGCCAAGGTCAAGGTCGATGATATAATTTTTCATATCAGTCACAAAGCGTTCACCATTTACCATGCGATAGGACGGTTTGTAACCTTTTTTCTCGAACTCACGGAAAATACGGTCTGCACCATATTGAACCACTTCGACTGGCAATTTAAAGGCACCGAGTTTATCGACCATTTTTGAGTCGTCAGCAACCCAGATGTATTCTTTGGTTGGTGTGGCAACGATTTTTTCCATAAGAAGGGCGCCACCACCGCCTTTGATACCGTTGAAGTTAGTGTCAACTTCATCTGCACCGTCAACGGTAACATCGATAACATCAATGTCATCAACAGCTTTCAAAGGAATCCCAAGACCTTCTGCTTGTGCAGTGGTTTGGCTTGAAGTTGTTACACCTACAACTTTGAGTCCTTCTTCTTTCATGCGGCGACCAATTTCTTCAACAAAAAAGTATGCTGTTGAGCCTGTTCCAAGTCCGACGACCATACCATCTTTGACATACTGAGCGGCTGTGACACCAGCGATTTTTTTGAGTCTTTCCATAGCTACCTCGTCTTTTTATATATTATTGTAAATAATTTCTATTTCCAACTGATTATTATATCATGATTTAAGTGTTTTGTGTCATAATGAAATAGATAATCTCGCGTTTATTCCTTATAGTCTTTCTCTAATTTTACCATCCATAATCCGAATAAAATCCCGAGAACAAAAACAAGAGCTGTTATTACTATCTCCATGCCTGTAACATTTGCATAAGAGATTCCCTCATAGGCATTTCCGCTTGGTAAAAGTATTAATAATGTACTTGAAAGGACACTACCAATAATACAATAATAAATATATGATCTATAGTGCAAGAGAAGATAATTCATTCCTTTTGATAATAAAATCATAGTCACCCCTCCTCCAATCATAATTGGGAAAAAAGTTCCTAGCAAATCAAACGCTTTAAAACCATTTAACATAGGAGTATATACTCCTAAACATAAGAGGATACTTGACGGACTGAGACCTGGAAGAAGAACCCCTAGCGCTATGAGAGCTCCTGCTAATAAATAACTAATAAATCCGACCGACATATTACCTGTAAAGCGGCTCATAGAATAAACTAAAAGAAAAGAAATGATAAAAGCGCCAATAATCCATCCCCACTTTAATCGATTCCTAGGAGCACTTTGTTTAGTATCGTTCAATAAACTAGGTATTGTACCAAGAACTCCTCCTGAAAATCCCCATAGTGTTGGAATTTCGTAATGTTCCAAAAGGAATTCAATAGGATAAGAAAATAGAGCTATTCCTAAAAGTCCCCCAACTCCTATCGGCAAAAAGAAAAGTACATTTGACTTAAAATTAAGTTTGATATTAGCTAAGAAACTAATAAGGCGCTCATAGACACCTAAAATAGCAGCAAGCGCTCCACCAGACACCCCCGGTAGTAAAAAACCAAGAGAAATAACCATCCCTTTGATTACCTTTTGTACTATAGAAAACATATATCCTCCTTACAGTTTTCTGATTAAAAAAATATCTCAATAATACTTCTTCATCATCGATTATAAAATAGTGTGCTTTATATTGAAAACACTTCACTTTAGGTTATCATATCTATTTTAGATATGTCAACTAATAGCAGTAACGAATCTATCTTACTATTGCTTTCTAATCATCTAACGAAACAGACACTTCTTTAGTAACTTTATTAACATTTTGAAAACTCCTTAGACTTTTTAATCCAAAAAGATGATTATTCTTAATACTTATCCCTCGCTAGCTTTTCTAAATTAAAACTGCTATACTTTACTAGAAGCTTATAAGTGGCATTCTTAAGCCACAATACTACTTTTACTATCTAATTTATTATCGTTGATGCTCTAATTTCAATAGGCTAAAACCGATAAATATGAGGAAACATAATGATTACAAATGAATTTGATACGATTGCTGCGATTTCTACACCGCTTGGTGAGGGGGCAATCGGAATTGTAAGACTTTCTGGAACGGAAGCGCTAGCTATTGCACAAAAAGTCTATCATGGTAAAGACCTTAACGAGGTCGCTTCACATACGATTAATTACGGTCACATTGTTGACCCTGATACTGATGAAGTGCTTGATGAGGTTATGGTGTCTGTGATGCTTGCGCCAAAAACATTTACCTGTGAGAATGTCGTGGAGATTAATACGCACGGTGGTGTTGCCGTGACAAATGAAATTTTGCAACTTGTCTTGCGCCAAGGGGCTCGTCTTGCTGAACCTGGTGAGTTTACCAAACGTGCTTTCTTGAATGGTCGTGTTGACTTGACACAAGCGGAAGCCGTTATGGATATTATCCGTGCGAAAACAGACAAAGCCATGAATATTGCGGTAAAACAACTTGATGGGTCATTGTCACAATTAATCAATGACACGCGCCAAGAAATCCTAAACACCTTAGCTCAAGTCGAGGTCAATATCGACTACCCTGAATACGATGACGTGGAGGAAATGACGACAGCTTTAATCCGCGAAAAAACACAAGAATTCCAAGAACTTTTGGAAAATCTATTGCGTACTGCAAAACGTGGCAAAATTCTGCGCGAAGGCTTATCTACTGCTATCATTGGTCGTCCAAACGTTGGAAAATCAAGTTTGCTTAACAATCTGTTACGCGAAGAAAAGGCTATCGTTACTGATATTGAGGGAACAACCCGTGATGTAATTGAAGAATATGTCAATATCAAAGGTGTACCTTTGAAACTGGTTGATACAGCTGGTATCCGCGAAACAGATGATGTGGTTGAAAAAATCGGTGTTGAACGTTCGAAAAAAGCCCTTGAGGAAGCTGACCTTGTTCTTCTTGTGCTCAATAGTTCTGAACCTTTGACTGACCAAGACCGTGCACTTTTGGAACTTAGCAAAGATAGCAACCGCATTATTCTCCTTAATAAAACAGATTTACCAGAAAAAATCGAAGCTGACCAGTTGCCAGATGATGTCATTCGCATTTCCGTTCTTAAAAATCAAAATATCGACGTAATTGAAGAACGTATTAACCAACTGTTCTTTGCTAATGCTGGTATTGTTGAAAAAGATGCAACTTATCTTTCAAATGCTCGCCATATTTCATTGATTGAAAAAGCGGTGCAAAGTTTGCAAGCCGTCAATGAAGGGCTTGAACTAGGAATGCCTGTTGATCTTCTTCAAATTGATTTAACACGTTGCTGGGAAATTCTCGGTGAAATCACAGGTGATGCAGCACCTGATGAATTAATCACAAAACTCTTTAGCCAATTCTGTCTTGGAAAATAACGTTAGGTCAGAGCATTAAAAACTATCCTATCCAAATAAGATATCTCAATCACTTATCCTAGTTATGATAAAACGAAGCTAAGCACTTTTCCTTAGCTTCGTTTTCTATTACTTTGCAAGAATTTCTTTGACTCGTTTTTGCAAATCAGGGATTACTTCTTTTGCAAACCAAGGATTTCTTGCTTGCCAAAGATTGTTACGAGGCGAAGGGTGTACTAAAGGGAAAAATTGGGGTAGGTAGGTTTGATAATGTTTTACCGTTTCTGTTAACGTGACAGAAGATTTCTGCTGCAAATAATAACGCTGTGCATAGAAGCCAACCAAAATATGTAATTCAATATTTGGAGCAAAAGCCAAGGTTCGTTTGTGCCACTTTTCAGCAAAGCCCTTTCGTGGCGGCAAATCACCTGATTTTCCCGTTCCCGGAAAATAATAATCCATTGGTACAACCGCAAAAAGCCCAGAATCGTAAAATATTTCTCGGTCCACGCCCAGCCATTTTCGCAAATTATCACCACTTGGATCATTCCAATACAAACCCGACTCTTGCGCACGAATGCCAGGAGCTTGTCCGACAATATTAATCCGAGCCGTTTTTGGAACAGTAAAAAGTGGCTTTATGCCTTGTTGAGTGTAGGTCGCATTTTGCTCATCTGCCATAATGTCCGCAATTAATTGTTCAATGGTATCCATTTCTCCCCCCTTCTACTTCTTCTTCAAAGCTTTCAAATATATAAAGAAAGAGATTCTTACAAGTTGTAAAAATCTCCTCTTGTCATTGTCAAAGATTATTTAATCAATTCGTAAAGTGCTTCGGCGTAGATTGCTGCAGCACGGTAAAGGTCTTCAACATCGGCAAATTCATTTGCTTGGTGCATTGTATTGACATAATCTGGGAACATTGCACCGAAAGCAACACCACGTTTAAGAAGGCGTCCAAATGTACCACCACCGATAACTTGTTCGTAACCTTTCAAGCCTGTTTGTTTTTCGTAAACAGAGAGAAGTGTTGCAACCAATGGGTCATCAGCTGGAACATAGTGTGGTGTGTGTTCATGGTCTGAAAGTGTTACTTTTGTCACACCGTTAAGTTTTTCAAGTTCAGCTTTGATAGTTTGCGCATCTGTACCTTGTGGGTAACGGAAATTAAGAGTGATTGTATTGTCATCTGAATTGCGGTCAAATTTGAAAACACCAGCGTTCATACTAAGAGCGCCCATTTTTTCATCAGTATAGGCAACACCAAGGTTTTCACCTGCAAAATCACCGTGAAGAACGTTTGCTGCTGTTTCAAGATAAGCTTTAGCAGCTCCTTCAAAAGCAAATTGGTTAAGGAATTTAGCAAGGTATGTTGCACCGTTGATACCAAGTTCTGGTGTTGAACCGTGAGCTGATTTTCCGACAACTGTCAAACGGAAAGCGTCGCCTTCTTGAGTAAGTTCAGCAGTCAAGTTTTCAGCTGTTGTGTATGCTGTTAATTTTTCTTGAAGTTCAGCCAAAGTGCTGTCAGCTGTGAAGATAGCTGTTGCTGATTCTGGCACCATGTTATCACGAAGTCCAGCATCGAAACTATTCAATGTGAAGGCACCGTTATTGTCACCTGCAAAGTGTAGGAATTCTGTGATATTTCCTTTTTCACCATTGATAATTGGGAATTCAGCATCTGGAGAGAAACCAAAGTCAGGGTCTTTCAAGCCATTATGAGCAAAATAATATTCCATATCTCCCCAGCCTGATTCTTCATCAGTACCAACGATGAAACGAACTTTTTTAGATACTGGCAAACCAAGTTCTTTGATGATTTTTAGGGCATAGTAACATGCCATTGTTGGACCTTTATCATCAGATGATCCACGCGCATAAAGGCGTCCATCTTTGATAACTGGCTCATAAGGGTCAGTATCCCAACCGCTACCTGCAGGCACAACATCTAAGTGAGCAAAGATTCCGAGAACTTCGTCACCTTCACCAAATTCAAAATCACCAGCATAGTTATCAATGTTACGTGTTTTGTAACCATCACGTTCAGCCATAGCTAGGAAATGTTCCAAAGCTTTTACTGGACCAGGTCCAAATGGGTGTTCTTTGTCAACTTTGCTGTCATCACGTTCTGAGTTGATACGCAAAAGAGCAAAGAGGTCTTCCATCATGGCATCTTTACGTTTTTCAACTTCTGCTTTAAAGTCTACTGTCATTCTTATAACTCCTTCATAAAGGTAGCTTTTCTCAAAAAGAAAAGCAATCTTGTTTTATCTTTTGAATTCACCAAAAATTGATAAACTCATGTTACTGTATTTGTCAAACTCAACCTAGCAAATAAACCAAGCTTGATGCATGAAATTAAAGTCGGTACGCTTAACGACGTTCGATAATTTCGTCAACAGGCAAACGATAACTTGGTTCAGGCTTATTATCGCTATAACCAACAGTGATTAAGAGCTCTGGACGAAAACGTTTATCAATTTCTAGGATATCATTGGTTGATGACTTATCAAATCCCAGAATAATATTTGATGAAATATCTTGGTCAGTCAAAGCCAAAACAAGATTCATCGCAACAATTCCAGCATTAAGAGCAAGGTATTCACCTTTACGTTTGTCGTCAAATTCTGCAAAACGAGCAGGTAAAGTCTCCATGTAGTAGCCTAACATATCATTACTCAATGACTTGACACCAATACGAGCAATTTTGCGAGAACGTTGAACCAAATCTGTATCGGTAAAAATTGCTACAACGTATTGAGCTTGCTCTACTTGCTTTTTATTAATTTCTGGAAGATGTTCAGCAAGTTCGGCTTTTTTATCTTCCACCACAACAAATTTCCAAGGTTGGATATTATTAGCACTTGGAGCTAATGTAGCGATTTCAATGGCTGTTCGTAAATCCTTATAATCAACAGCTTTGTCATTGAAGGTTTTGACGGCATGTCGCTTTTTGTTTAATTCTAGAAACTTCATAAGCGAACCTCCTTCTAAAATATTCTCTGCTCCTCTATTCTAACATTTTTTGAAAGAGTTCACAGCTTTTTTTAGTAGTTTTTGGAAAGAAATCTAACATGAAATAAGATTTTTGTAAAATAAAAAGACTGGATGTGCAATTCCAGTCCTAAAATTATTATACTTTTTTTATCATTCTTAATTTCTTTAGCCAAGCATAGCCTGCTACTGCTAACCATGTGAAGACGTTGCCAATCAGTAAAGGTTTGAACCAGACACCAATATGGTAAGTGATTTTTAATATGTTTTTTCCGACTTTTTGTGTCACAGTCGGTGTTCCGATTCCTGACAAGGAATAGTCCTTACAACTTAGTTTCTTACCATTGAGTGTTAGCTCAGTATCCTTGTATTTGGCGATTGGAATGTTGACCTTACCACTATTGTCGGCAATCCATGTAAAGGTAAGAGTATTGCCATCTTGTGATTTGTCAAAAGCAGCTGTATGACTAATGACAAATTCTTCATAAAGAACGTATTTGTTATCCTTGTTTGATTTGTCAGCAGGAAGATAGTCTGGTGTTGATTTCGAGATTAAATTTAACAGTTCATCTAAATCTGAACTGTGAAAACTAGCTCGAACTTCCTCAGGCTTTCCCCAAACAAAGGTATGTTTTTTAGTTTTGATAGGGTGTTTAGCAGTATAGTATTCAACAATCTTTTCTTGTTGCAGATGTGTTAGCTGAGCAAGGCTGAAAAGATTAATCAAAATCGCTCCGGCTGTCACTAGTCTGGACCATTTGATATCAAAATAACGCTCTAAAACTAGCGCTACTGCTAATAATAATAGCACCGTAGCGGGCACAAAAAAGCGAAACGGGAATTGAATTAAATTGACTAAAGAAAGGTTTAATTTATTAATACTGTACCAAGGAAAAATGCTACTTGACAGAACGAGAAAGAAGAAAAATGTTCCTGTTGTAACTCGCAAGAGTATATCAAAATGGCGCCAATGTCTGAATGAAAAATACAATTGATACAGCACCAAAAGTAGCAAAGGTAACGGTGTTATCAGCCATTGAATGCTACGTTGATTCACCGTCATAATATATAATTTTGAATTGATAAATGGTTCAACCAAATTATTACTACGCCCGACGTCAATAAGCGCAGCCCAGACATTCGTTGTCAATAAAAGAGCCAGTAAAACAGCTTGTATTCCTTTGATGATAATGGTTTTCTTTTCTTGAGATTTGATAAAACCGTACAAATAAAACGGCAAATAAGAAACAATAAGCAAGAAACAGCTTAGCATATGAACTTGCATCATCAAAGCGACAGCAACAGCTAAGCGTAGCACGCCTACTTTTTTAGTTTTTACAAAATCAATCGCTGGAATCATGCACCACGGCATAAAAGCAGCTCCCCAACTTGAAAAACCTTGCCTAAATGTCCAATATTGAACAGAAAAAGTCATCATGTAAAAAATAGCAATGGCTAGAGAAATTTTAGGCTTGACAGCTACTCTACGTGTTAATCGATACATTGAAAAGCCTGCAATCACACTCAACAAAAAGCGTGACACTAACTGATACGTGTACCAATTACGACTGATTAAAACCAGTAAACCTTGAAAATAGGCAAAATAGGGACCGTATAACGCATTAACAATCCGCCCTGAGCTATAAAAGCCATACAAGGATATAAAATAACTGAAGTTACCAGTCTTAATCTGCATAGCCGTTTCATAGAAACGATTGTAGTGAAAGAGAAAATCACTACCAACAATAACACCTTTTGATATAATTTGTGGAAGAATCAGTAAAAAAGCAACTAGCATTATCATAAGGCTTGGTAGCCAAAAGCGCTTTTCTCGTAGATGAGAAAGGCTCTTCTTAAAATTCTTAAACATGCTTATCTCCTTAAAAAATCCCTATCCATGTTAGCACAGTTTAAAAAAGATTACAAACAGAAATAGAAAGTTTTCATAAAATTCTCTTATTTATATTCAAAAGTACCTTTCGTTTCTTGCAAAAATTCTCCCTAAATCTGATCCCCTGCTTCTTCTAAGAATCAGAGTGCTCTTTGGAAATCTACTATTTTCGTTAAAACGTAATCCGTATTAGTAGGTCGAAATGGCAAAAATACTAGTATTATTTTCTGTTAAAAGACTTGATATTTTCGATAAAATGCCAATCAAAGAAAAGTCTAAAATACCCTCAATTCGAAAGCTGACCAAGTCTTATCAACTGTCAAAGCATTTTCAGAGACAAAAGCAATCGGACAAACAAGTTATTTTTCGTCATCTGTTGCCCCAGTAACGACAAACGGATTTCCCAGACTGACTTGTGAATAATCCTCGACTTGGCAAACAGCAAGTTCTTCAGTCATCGGTTTAATCGTTAGCATTGGCCGCTTCCTCATCACTTAATTTTGCTTTAATCGCAGTCGCGACATTTCGTGGAATACCACAGTTCACAATGTCGTCTATATCAGCCTTTTGAATATTGGGTAGGCTCTTAAAGTGCTTCATGAGTAATTGCTTGCGCTTTGGTCCCAATCCAGCAATGCCATCCAGTTTTGATGAGAATGAATTTTTACTACGCACTTGACGGTGGAAGGTAATAGCAAAACGGTGCACCTCATCTTGGATACGTTGTAACAAGAAAAATTCTTCGGAATTTCGTGGCAATTCAACAACTTCTAAGGGGTCACCAAACAATAATTCGTGCGTTTGGTGTTTATCATTTTTTTGCAGACCAGCAATTGGAATATCAAGACCGAGTTTATTTTCAATAACATCACGCGCCACATTGACCTGACCTTGACCACCATCGATGATAATCAAATCTGGTGGCACTAAGCCATCTTTCAGCACACGGCTATAACGGCGATAGATGACCTCGCGCATGCTGGCATAATCATCTGGTCCAACAACCGTTTTAATCTTGAATTTTCGATAATCTTTCTTACTTGGTTTTCCATTTACAAAGACCACCATGGCAGCGACAGGACTTGTTCCTTGAATATTTGAGTTATCAAATGCTTCAATACGAACGGGCTTTGGAATGTTAAGCAATTCGCCGATATTTTCAACAGCGCCATAAGTTTTCTTAACATCTTTTTCAAGCAAATCAAATTTTTGTTGCAAACTCATACGTGCATTTTTGATAGCTAGGTTAACAAGCTGCTTCTTCTCACCACGTTGGGGCTTGATGATTTTCGTATCAACAATCGCCTTGACCAAGTCTTCATCAATTTCTTTAGGAATAAAAATTTCTTTAGGAATAAAGTGCTTATTGTCACGGTAAAATTGTCCCATGTAAGTCAAAAAATCTTCTTCTGGGTCATTGTAATAAGGAAACATATTAACATCACGTTGAATGAGTTTCCCTTGGCGAACAAAAAATACTTGCACACACATCCAGCCTTTGTCAACGTAGTAGCCAAAAATATCACGGTCCATCATATCTTGGCTCATCACGCGCTGTTTCGTGCGCAAAGTTGAAATAGCTTGCAGTAAATCGCGATATTCTGCCGCACGTTCAAATTCCATTAAATCTGACGCTTTTTGCATTTTATCTTTAAGTTGGTCAACAATTTTATTGTCTTGACCGTTAAGGAAATTTTTCACATCGTGCGCCATATCAACAAAATAATCATGGTCAACATGACAAATCGTATGTGCTTTACATTGCCCTAAATGGTAATAAAAACAAACTTTATTAGCAGGGTTGGTACATTTCTTAAACGGAAAAATGCGGTCTAACAGGCGTTTGATTTCCGTTGCTGCTCCCGAATCAGGATAGGGTCCAAAATACATGGCACCGTCTTTTTTGATTTGGCGGGTAATCATTAAACGTGGGTACTGCTCATTAGTTGTGATTTTGATGAAAGGATAGGATTTATCATCTTTGAGCTTGATATTGTATTTTGGCATATTTTCTTGAATGAGATTGATTTCAAGAAGCAACGCCTCGGTATTGGAACCTGTGACAATATACTCAAAATCCTCTATTTCTGAAACCAAAAGTTCTGTTTTGGTATTATGGCTGCCATGAAAATAGCTACGCACACGATTTTTCAGATTTTTTGCCTTACCAACATAAATAATCGTGCCATTTTTATCCTTGTGTATATAGCATCCTGGGCTATCTGGCAATAGCTCCAGTTTATGTTTAATCAGTTCATTCATGTCTCTATTATAACAAAATCGTTTTAGCATTGCTGTGGTAAAAGTTCCTCTTATTTTGAGGATTTGGCTTTTTTTGATAACATAAAGGCAAGATTGATTCATCGAAGAGTGAAACTGTCATTGCCATTATCAGTAGTTATCCGCTGACAGAATCTCTTTATCAAGGTGCCCTATTGTTTATTAGATATCATATCCTATCTTTGTGCGACAACATGGGCATACAATCGCTACTATTCTGGCAGTTCGTCGAAGAAAACGTGAGTATCACAATATTCTACATCCTGGTCCAAGGAAAAATTTACGTGATTTTTCATAACTGTTATTTAACAAATAAGACTTTTTCAGCATATCCAAAAACCGCAAGCTAAATTAGTTTGCGGTTTTCTATTTTAAATATTAATAAAAGGAGAGCTGGTTAATCATTTGGGACAAAAATCAGGTGTTCGTTGACAAAAGCGTCAAAGCCGAGTTCGCTTAATTCGCGACCGTAACCTGAATTTTTAACGCCTCCAAATGGGATTTCTGGGTGTGATGTCCAACCAGAATTGATAAATGACATCCCTGTCTCAATCTTGGCAGCTACTTCTTTGGCATGATCAAGATTTTTTGAAAAGACGGTACCACCAAGACCATAGCTAGAATCATTGGCAAGCGCTATAGCTTCTTCTTCAGTATCAACTTGATAGATAGAAGCAACTGGACCAAAGATTTCTTGATTGTAGATTGGATTTTCTTTGGTGACATTTATCAAAACAGTTGGCATGACAAAGTTTCCTGGGTGGTCAATTGGTTCATCACCATAAACCACAGTTGCACCATTTTCCTTAGCTAATTTGATTTGACCAAGCACTTCTTCTTTTGCGGCTGCTGATGACAACGGTGCTAAAGTTGTCGCTTGATCCATTGGGTCACCCCATTTGGCTGATTTGAAATGTTTGACCACCATATCAACGAATTTGTCATAGTTTTCTTGACCAACAACGACAAAACGTTTTGATGAGGTACAAACTTGACCAGTATTGTAGAGACGAGCAAAGAAAATGGTCTTATCAAGCAAATGAAAATCGGCATCTTCTAGGATAATAAAGGCATCGTTACCACCAAGTTCCATAGATGATTTTTTCAAATTTGCTCCCGCTTCTGCTGCAATAGAAGCACCACCACGTTCAGAACCAGTCAAGCAAACCCCAACAACACGTGGGTCTGCAATAGCCTTGGAAACTTGGTCATAAGAAAGGAAGAGATTTTTGAATGCGCCAATTGGTGCACCTGCTTCCAAAACCAAATCATCAAATGCTTGTGCTGATGCTGGACAGATTGAAGCATGTTTCAAAATCATCGGATTTCCAATCATAAAGTTTGGCGCAAAGACGCGCATGACTTGATAGAATGGGAAATTCCATGGTTCAACGGCTACCAAAACACCTGTCGCTTGCTTGATGTAATAAGCATCACCATTAATGTTTTCAAGTGGACGTGGTTTCAAAAATTCTTCTGCCTTATCAGCATAGTAATCAGCAATTTCTGCACAGAGGTCCACTTCACCTTTAGCTTCCACGAACAATTTTCCCATGTCTTTTGTCATGACTTCAGCGTATTTGTCAACGTCACGACGTAGCAGCTCAGCAATCTTACGCAATTGAGCTTTTCGCTCTGCTAAGCCACCTTCAGCACGCCACTTTTTATAAAGCGCATGCCCATTTGCCAAAGCTTCCTCTAACGCTTCATCCGTTGCATTGTCAAAAGTCGCAAGAATCTCGTTTGTATAAGGATAAGTTGTTTTATATGCCATCGTACCTTTTCCTCCTTTATCGTTGCTAAATTCCATGCCTTACAACTGTTAACCATTAGATTAATAGTCTTTATTTATAAAATCTAACTAAGGTTTTCAAGGTCATTATAGCACTTAAGGAAACGATTTCAAGTAAACGCTATCATTTTTTAAAAAAGAAAAACAATGCTTGAATAGTCACAAACATTGTTCCTATATTTTCATTACCAAATCCCTAGAAGATGTTGCATCCAGAGAGTGACACAGGTGATAGCTATCCAACACGTAGCTCCCAATCCAATAGCTTGTCCACCAGTCTTAATAAGTTTAATAGGATTCGTGTTAAGACCAATAGCTCCCATTGCCATGACAATAAAGAATTTTGAAAGTGTCTTAAGATTATCAAAAATAACCGTATCAATTCCTAAACCACTGACAATTGTCGTGACAATCGAAGCCAATAAGAAATAAAGAATAAACATTGGAAAAGCTTTTTTCAATTGGAAAGTCGTTTGGTTAGCTCTGCCATTTTTTGAATCTTGATAGGCTTTATAGAATGACAGTCCTAAAGTAATCGGAATAATGGCCAATGTGCGCGTTAATTTCACAATTGTTGCACCGTCTAAGGTATTTGACCCGTGAACAGAATCCCAAGCTGTCGCGGTCGCCGTAACGGATGACGTATCATTGACAGCTGTTCCCGCAAAAAGCGCAAAACCTTGGTTAGATAGGTGAAGTAATTCTCCCAACGTTGGAAAAATTAGTGCCGCTAAGATATTGAAAAGAAAGATAACCGAAATACTCTTTGCGACTTCTTCATCTTTTGCTTTAATAACTGGTGCTGTTGCGGCAATAGCTGAGCCACCACAAATAGATGACCCAACACCAACCAAGATTGCTATATTACTATCCAATTTTAGCCATTTTTGCAATAAAAACGCTACAACCAACGAGACTGCAATGGTTGAAATAATAATTGGCAATGACTGTGTCCCAACTTTAAAAACTTGTGTTAAGTTTAAACCAAAACCTAATAAAACAACCGCTGCTTGTAAAATATATTTTGATGTAAAAGCAATACCATCAGTGGTTTGGGTGCGATTATTATGAAAATTCCCCACAACCATCCCAAGTAGAATTGCAAATACTGGCGCTCCTACAAGTGGAAATAAATGCCCTAAAAACCAGGCTGGTAAAGCCAGAATCACACAAAACATAATTCCCGGCAATTTTTTCTCAATTGTCATCATAATAAAAACTCCTTTTCACAAAATATTATAACCTAGACAAGTTATAATGTAAAATTATGATTTATTATGATATAATAAAAAAAAATAATAGGAGATTATTATGCTTGATTACCGTGTTTTTACCTTTATGAAAGTCTGCGAAACGCTTAATTTTACCCAAGCTGCTAAAGAATTGCATATCACTCAACCTGCAGTCACTAAGCATGTCAAAACTTTAGAGACAGAGTATCAAACTAAGCTTTTTACCTTTTCTGGCAAGCAATGTCGGCTGACACAAAGTGGCAAAGAATTGCTTGATTTGCTGACGACTATGGACACAGATATTAAGCATTTCAAGACACAGCTCAAGCAAGATTTACAGCCGCTAAATTTTGGGGCTACTTTGACCATTGGCGAGTATGTTTTGACCGATTCTTTAGTGGATATTTTGGCAAATCACCCGAATTTCCAAGTCAAAATGCTGGTGGATAATACCGAGACACTGTTAAAAGCTATTGATAATGGACAGATTGATTTTGCCTTGATCGAAGGTTTCTTTGCAAAAGAAAAATACGATTTTCTGCCTTATCGCACAGAACCTTTCATCGCGGTCGCTTCTCCCGGCTCACCCCTAGCAAGCGGAAGCTATTCTTTAGAAGACCTACTAGCCTATCCTATCATCGTGCGCGAGCAAGGGTCAGGTACCCGTGAAATACTTGAAATCATGCTCAAAGAGGCCAATCTAACCATTTCTGATTTCCATAAAATCACTGAAATTGGTAATCTAAATACCATTTGCGAGCTGGTCCAAAAAAATCTGGGAATTAGTTTTGTTTATCAAAGCGTGGTTCAAAAAGAAATTTCTGCAGGTAAACTCCAAAAAATTAATTTGGATATTTCTGCCATAAGTCATGATTTTACCTTTATTTGGCGCAAAAATAGTCATTTTAAAAATCATTATCAAGATATTTTTAAGCTCTTTTTCTGATTTTTTGGCTTGATAAAAACGCTTTTTTAACGTAAACTATATAGTTATATAGCCTATGTTAATTTTAGAAAGGGTAATTATGCACTCTACACTAGATATTACAGAACTTTATCAATACGGCGAACGTGTGACCTTTAAAAAGGGAGATAATCTCGCACAGCCCGTCACTGGCGAAACAAGCGGTGATATTTATATTCTATCTTCAGGCATCTGTGCTCTTTCGTCTATTTCTTGTGATGGCAAAGAAACAACTTATCTATACTTTAAAAAGCGACAATTTGTCGGCTTTGTTCCATTGATGAACAATCTGCATTTGAACTATTACGGGAAAAAATCTTTTTCAATTGTTGCCAAAACGCCTTGCGTGGCTTACCGCATTTCTAATCGTCAATTTCAAGACTTGCTAGGATTTCCATCAGTTGTTAGCTTGATGTTAAATACATTGACCGAAAATCATATTTATCTCATGGAACATTTTCACAGCAGTAAAAATGAACCTGCTTTGGTCCAATTCTGCCGCTTCTTACTTGACCAAGCTGAGCCATGTGAATCAGGTCATTTAGCTTTAAATACCTTCTTTACCTATCAAGAAATCGCCTGCTACCTAGGCATGCACTCAGTGACTATTGCACGAATGGTAAAATCACTTCGCGCTGAAGAAATGATTGAAAAAACTGGCCATCAGATTCAAATTATTAACCCCGAACAAATGGCTAAACTTATCACAGAAGAACGTAAAATCGATTATTAAAGATAAAAGCTAGAAGTTAAAACTTCTAGCTTTTATCTTTATCGTAATAATTTTAACAATTCTTGATAGTTATGGACGGTGTAGGTTGGGTTAGCTACGGTGTGATTGATTTTTTTATCTGGGTTATACCAGACAGTATCGATGCCAGCATTATTGCCACCTTGAATATCCGCCAGCAAATTATCACCAATCATCAAAGCTTTTTCCTGATTAAATCGTGAAATGGCTCCAGAAATGGCGTCATAAAAGCCTTTATCTGGCTTTTGATAACCAACTTCGTCAGAGATAAAGACGTGTTCAAAATAATCTTTAATCCCTGAATTAGCCATGCGACCAGTTTGAATCTTGGTAATGCCATTTGTTGCACCAAAAATGCGGTAACCTTCTTGATTTAGCTGGTCTAACAACTGATCTGCCCCAGGAAGAGTCTGACCTTGTTGGCTAAGAAAATCTTGATAGCGCATAGCAAAGGCATGTCCATCAACCTCATGTCCAAAATGCGCAAATAAACGAGAAAAACGGGTGTCAACCAATTCTTTTTTGGTAATCTTTTTCAAACTTAAATCATTCCAAAGTTTACGATTCATGGGAATATAAACTTCTTTGTAAGTTTCAATATCATCCACGTGCGCCTCTGTCAAAAGTTCTGTCAGAGCAACATCTTCTGCCGCGTTAAAATCAAGCAAAGTATGGTCCAAATCAAACAATAAATCACGATAAATCACAGGTCTTCTCTCACTTTTTTTTATCCAATTGACCCAATTTTTTAACCACAACAGCTAGAAAACTCCCCATAACCCCTAATCCGACAACTGAATACATCATGGTAAAAATCTTTCCAGCTGCTGTAACGGGATAAATATCCCCGTAGCCAATCGTTGTTAAAGTTGTAAATGAAAAATAAAGGGCATCCAAATAAGTAAAATGTTCTACATTTGCATAAAAAAGTGTCCCACTGAGCAATAAAACAGCAGTGACACCTGCAATTCCTCTGGTTTCATCATCCTTAAAGATTGACCACAGGACACGCAATGTCCGACGCATTTGTAAGAAAAAAGTAATCATGACGTCTCCTTTACTAACGACCCTTTTTTAAATCGGTAAGATTTGACCTCATTATATCACACATCGCATCTCAAGACAAATTACTACTGATAAGCAGCAATCTCTTCTTCTCGTAAAACGCCGTCTTCCATGACCAACAATCGGTCACAATAAGAGACTAAACGTCTGTCGTGCGTAACCATTAAGACTGCTTTATTCTTTTCTTTGGCCTCGTCAGCTAGAATTTTGACAACTTCCATGGCTTTTTCAGTGTCCAAACTTGCTGTTGGCTCATCAGCCAAGATAATCGTTGGGTCATTATACAAGGCTCTGGCTATCGCCACTCGTTGCCTTTGCCCGCCAGAAATTTCCTCAGGATATTTGTCTGCGATACTGGCAATACCCAGCTGGTCAAAAAGGCTGTCAATCGATTCGCGCTGTTTTTTCTTATCAATCTTGTCAACTAAGCGTAGCTGATCTTTGATTTTTAAAAAGGGTACTAGGTTGGAAGCTTGCAAGATAAAGCCAATCTGGTCAAAACGCATCTTAGCACGCGCTTTTTCTTTTTTCTGGCTAAAAGCTTGGCCGTTCAATCTCACTTCACCTTGTGACGGTGATTGCAGGCCACCAATAATGGTCAAAAAAGTACTTTTTCCAGAACCTGACGGGCCAATAACGGCAACAAATTCACCTTTATTAATCGTCAAATTTGTCTCTTTCAGAGCTTCAATTTGATCTGGACCATCTTTGAAATATTTTTTGATATTGATTAATTCAATTGCTGTCATAATTATCTCCTAACCGATTGCCTTTAAAGGATCAACTTTGACAATGCTTACCACTGAGAAAAGTGCACCAAAAACGGCAATAAGAACCATCAGCACACTGATTCCTGCAAAAAAGAGTGGATTTACCTGAAACGGAACTGATGTTGGTAGAAAAACGGCACTGAGCAGGGTTAACGCTAAGCCGAGACTAACCGCTAATATGGCTAAAATGAAGGTCTGTGCGAAAACCATCCGTGATAGATAGCCGTTAGAAATGCCTTGCGCTTTTAAAACACCAAAGATTGCTTTTTTCTGCAGTGTCAAAATATAGATGAATATTCCAATGACAATCGCTGCTATCACAATCAAAAAGCCAATCATAAAGGAAAAAGTCAGATTCTGAGCTTTATAACCTGGAAGATTTTCAATAAACGTTGATGTGGTCATGCTCTCAAGCTCTTTAGGAACCTGATTTACCTTGCCACGAATCACAAGAGCACTGATTGTATTTACTTGAGCATTATCCGCAAGGACGCTTGCCAGTGTTTCTTTTGTCATGTAAAGGACTGGCTGAACGTTAAAGCTAGCATTATCCGTAAAACCAGTAATAGTTAGCTTTTTAGTACTATCTCCAAGAGTAATTTTGTCACCAATTTTTAATTGATAGGATTTTTTTAAGCTACTATCAGCGACGACTTCTCCTGTTTTTGAGAAAAGCCTTCCTTCACTCAACTTCGGACGTAGAAATTCATCCTGCTTAATCGCGAATAAATTGACATTAATTTTATTTTTTTCCTTGTCTTTAATTGTCGTAGAAGTTTGTGTCAATTCTGCCATTTTATCAGCGTTAACATCATTTTTTAAGTCGACTGAAAAGCGTGACATGCGCAGATTTTTATTAGCTTGCTCATTTAAAATGACATAATCAGATTTCCAAGAATCAACCGCCGAGCGATTGGTCTGGGCTAAACCATTAGCCAAACCCGTCAGGAAAAAGACCAAGTAAGCAATCAAGAAAATCACTCCAACCACTAATCCATAACGCAGCTTCGAGTGTTTCATTTCATTCCATGCTAAAAACATAACTGCCCTCCTCTATTTCGAATACTGTAAGCTTACTATGATTTTCAAATAAAGTACATTAATTTGATTGTAAATTTTACCGCTTTCATGAAAAACCAGACGTAGTAAGGGATAGGAAAAAAGCACCTCAAAATGAGATACTTTCTAAATCTTTATTTCCCTTCCAATCGTTCTTTGAGTTTTTCAACAAAGAGGTAGGCTGCGGGGCAGAAAAGGGTGTTTTTGATGGTTAGGTTATTAATTTGATAGATTTTTTTGCGGTCTGTGTGCGGAAATTCACGGCATGCTTTTGGTCGGACGTCGTAAATGGTGCAAAGGTTGTCATCGCCTAAAAATGGACAAGGCATTGATTGAAAGACTTTGTCGCCGTCTTCATCGACATGAAGGTACATGTCTTCAAATATGCCAAGTTTCATGCGAAAGACTTTTGAAATGCGTGTGATATCTGCTTCTGTAAACAGAGGACCTAAGCTTTTGCAGCAGTTAGCACATTTTGTGCAATCAATCTCGTTAAAAACTTCTGTGTGAATTTCTTGAGTAATTTTATCAAGATTTTTAGGAGCTTTTTTCTTGAGCGTTGCTAAAAATTTGCGGTGTTCTTTTTGTTTTTGTTGAGCTAGTTCATGATAACGCTCAATGTCAATATCTGTCATTTTCATACTTTCTAATATTGTTTTCAGTCAGAAAATATTATAGCACAAATAAAAAGCGGACTCAAAAACCTCTTTGATTGTCAGCGCAGCTTTAGCAAAGCCTCGCGCTCTTGTTCTTTTATCTCTTGAATAAATCTGTCAAACTCTGCTTTTGCTGCTCTGCTATTTTTCAAATCACAATCAAATAAAAGATTCTCTAAAAAGACGGGGTCAGTTCCTTTTTCTTGATAAATATTTCCTTGAAAAAAATAACGGCGAGTCTTTCGGTCAATCGCTACAATCGACGAGCGCCAGCGTGCATTGTGCTGATTGTCGGGTTTCCAACTGATTTTGAGCTGCTGGCCATGATAATACCAGCCCATCAATTGCAGAGCAATTTGCTTGTTTTTTTTCGGGTCTTGGTAAAAACATGGAGTAGCAACGGCTTGATTATCTAAAAGTGAAAAAGGATGGAAATCCTGAATACCCTGATAATCATCATAAGATATGGCATTGTCAGAATCATCTGAGTGAAAAAGCGCCGAGTGCGCATCACGAAAGGGATCATAAACATCGTCTAGGTTGGCTTTCTTGCCAAAGCACAACCAATCAATGCTTGCCTTATCGTAATAGGTCACGTAAGCCTTCAGCAACTTTTTATCACTTGGTACCTGCAAAATCTGAATCGTCTCACGCGCCTTAATTGGGACAGACATCATGGCATTGTAAAGCATCGATGTTGCAAACACCTTAATACGTTTTAAATCCTTGCTATAACCTTTTTTAGAGCGATTAAGGACATAAAAATCATCATCTTCTAACTTGAAGACAATGACAAATTGTAAATTTTTTCGTTTCTGGTCTATTCTAAAAATAGGTGTGGTGTATTGAGTGTCGTTTTTGAAGAGTTTTAAAAACTTGCCAGTCTGCACCAATCTCGTGTGTTTCATTTGCATCATGATTTCTAGTTTAACATGGTCAAAAGAAATTGTCACGATAAGTAATATCAAAAAACGCCCAAGCTGTTTCTTGGACGTTATTACTAGATGGATTGGTTTTTGGTTTTAGGAGTAAAAGGTTAATTAGATTTTATAGGTTGCTATAATCTTCTTCGCTTACTGCTTCTAACCAAGTGTTTGAGGTATTTTCACCTGGGACTTCTAGCGAAATATGGCTAAACCATGAGTCTTTCTTAGCACCGTGCCAGTGTTTTGTATTGGCTGGAATCACAATGACTTTACCCGGTTCAAGACTGACAGCTTTCTTACCTTCTTCTTGATACCAACCTTGACCTGCGGTACAAATCAGAATTTGACCACCGCCTTTGTCAGCCTTGTGAATATGCCAGTGATTTCTACAACCCGGTTCAAAGGTCACATTTGCTAGAAAAAGTGGTGAATCCGCATCAACTAAGGGATTGAGGAAAGAATTGCCATCAAAATATTGTGCGTATGCGTCATTTGCTTGCCCTTTTCCAAAGACATTTTCTCTATCAAAAAGTTCTTTATCTGTCATCGATTTCTCCCTCACTTAATCTTCGTTCCAAACTTCTTTTGCAAGATTGAAGACTACCCAAGCTTTTGGCCAACCTGCGTAGAAAGCTACGTGTGTGATAACAGCAGCAATCTCAACTTTGCTGACACCATTGTTCTTAGCATTTTGTAAATGATAAACAAGAGAACTGTCAGTGATACCAGATGACATAAGAGCTACAACCGTGATAATACAACGTGTTTTAAGGTCAATATCGCTATTATTCCAGTTCTCACCAAAAAGCACGTCATCATTAAAATGTGCAAATTCTGGTGCAAATTCACCCAATTGGTCACGTCCTGCTGTTTGTTTAATTGTCATTGTTTTTCCTTTCTTAATAGGGTTTATACGGTCATTATACGCTTCTCATTTTTAATAACAAATACTTATTTGACATAGTGTTTTATGCCTTTTAAGCATCGTTTAAATCTTAAACGAGCTAATCATTTTAACTGTTTCAGGGTCAGCATGTGAGAAGAATTGGCTTTCACCCATATCAAGTTTCAAAATTTCTGCCATGTCATCATCTGTTAAAATAAAGTCAAAGACATCAAAATTTTGTTCCATACGATTTTTATGAACTGTTTTAGGAATGACAATAACATCACGTTGAATCAAGTAACGTAGGGCAACTTGCGCAGCTGATTTTTGATATTTTTGTCCAATCGCAACAAGTGTTTCATTGGTAAAGAAATCATTGCGCCCTTCTGCAAATGGTCCCCAAGATTCGATTTGAACACCATATTCGTCCATTGTTTTGCGAGCATTTGATTGTTGATTGAAAACATGCGTTTCAACTTGGTTAACCATTGGAGTGACATCCGCAAAAATAGCCAAATCTGCTACACGGTCTGGTGCAAAATTGCTGATGCCGATTGCTTTGATTTTACCAGCTTTGTAATATTCTTCCATGGCACGATAAGCACCATAATAATCACCAAATGGTTGATGTAAAAGCACCAAATCAATGTAGTCTGTTTGAAGTTTCGCTAAAGAAGCATCAAGAGAAGCTTTGGCTTTTTCATAGCCATAATTGCTAATCCAAATTTTAGTTGTGATGAAAAATTCTTCACGCGCATTACCAGACTTGCGGATAGCATTTCCAACAGCTTCTTCATTCATATAAGCTTGAGCAGTGTCAATTGAGCGGTAACCAACCGAAATCGCATCACTAACCACGCGCTCACATTCGTCAAGATCTGGCACTTGATACACACCAAATCCTAAAATCGGCATTTTAACACCATTTGATAACGTTTTGTAGTCCATTTGCTTCTCCTTTTACTCATTTTCGTCATCTTCAAATAGAGCTTGTTCTTTTTTGAGGATGATGTTTTGATAATTTTCAATTTTGTGATTGAGCCTATCATGTGCACTTTGCAATTCAGCAATACGTTCTGCCAATTTATCACGTTGTTCTTCAAGCAAAGTCATGCGTGCCCCTTCAGTTCCGTCACCTTCTTCCACCAAGGCCATGTATTCAATTAAAGACTCAACGCTCATGCCTGCTTTTCTGAAACAACGAACAAATTCCAAAGTGGCGATGTCACGCTCTGAAAAATCACGGACTCCTGATTTATTACGCGTTACTCGAGGAAGCAAGCCAATTCGTTCATAATAGCGAATGGTATCTGCTGAAATTCCTGTCTGTTCGCTTACTTTTTTGATATTCATACGTCATCTCCTTTCTTATTTCACTCTCAGTATATACCTTAGAGCTAACTCCAAGTCAAGCAAAAAACGTCAAATTTTTTGAAAAATCGTCGATTTTTTAACGATACAAGCCTAAGCTGGTGTTAAGATAAGTTTCTGGTTGGTCAATGATGTGTTTTACGAGTGTCACGATTGCTTTGCGAGAAACATCATGTCCATAGAAAGTCTCACCCTTTTGTGTAATCTGACATGTGCTATCTTGGCCATTGTCAAACCACCCTGGGCGTAAAATCGTGTAATCAAGCCCTGACTGTTCAACAATGTCTGCCGCTTTGCGATATGGTTTAAGAATCGGTGCGACAATACCTTTTGGTTCTCCTGCCACTTCCCCATAAATGCCCATTGATGAGACAAAAATAATTCTTTTGACTTTGTTATACTTCATACTAGATACAATTTCAAATGCCATTTTGGGAAGGTCACCAGACAAAGCTACAAAAACTATGTCTTGTCCTGCGATAACACTATCTAAATCATTGCTAGATGTTGCTGAGCCGTTGATAGCTTTTTCATTGCTTGCTAAAACTAAACTTTCTGCGTGACGTGAAAATAAGGTTATATCATATGCAGTATTATCTTTTAATTCTTCATGCAAACTGCGTCCTAATGACCCAGTTGCGCCAATAATTACTACGTTTGTCATCCTATCCGCCTTTCTAATAAGTGCTTGCACTTTGTTTGATGATTTTCCAATCATTGTCAATCTTTTCAAAATCCATTTTTATTTGCAGGCGCCAAGTGGCTGATTCTACTCTCCAAATTTGTGCTTTGACACGACTTTGCCCAACAAGACTAGCTGTATTGTCAGCGATATAAATGGCTTTTATGGCATCTTCTTGCCATGCATAATAGCCCATTTCTTCACTCTCAATTGGCCCTAGCCATTCTTTCACAGGTTGTACATAACCCATCATATGAACGAGAACTGAGTCAGGCGCTATCAATTCAGCCAAGTTTTTCGTGTCTTTTGCGACCATGGCATTGTTGACTTGACGATAACGATTTTTTAGGATCTCTTCAATCATTTAATCTTTTCCTTCTGCCATACCAGTTTTGGTATTTGGATTTAATGGTCCATAGAAATAAGAAGCTGTTGCGCCACCGTCAATAAGGAAGGTTGAACCAGTGATGAACTGCGCACGTTCACTCATGAGCAATTCAGCAACATCTGCCACTTCATCTGCCGTCCCAGGACGTCCAGCTGGTGATTTGGCAAACATATTTTTGTAGAAATCGCCTCGAATACCATTGAATTCGTCAATAGCAAGTGGTGTAACAATAATTCCTGGTGCAATACCGTTAATTCTGGCACCACGTTCTCCCCAACGAACGGCTTCGTACACGGTACGTTTTTCATTGGCACGTTTTGCCAATTGGTAAGCATTGAGGCTATTTTCAATCTTATTTTCTTGTAGAAAATCAAGTGTCAACAATTCTTCCGTTGGTGTTATGGCAAGTGCCAGGTCTTGTTCAGCAGTCAAAGCAGGCATACGGTGACCTGATTGGCTAGAAATAGTGACACCTGCACCGCCTTTTGCAATGACTTTTCCAACTTCTTCTAATAAAACAGATGTTCCGTAAAGGTCAACTTTTAGCACGGTTGCAATTGAAGCTTGCGATGGCGAAACACCCGCACCATTAACCAAATACTTAATGTCACCAAAAGTTTGCGCATAAGCAATCATCTCTTTAATTGACTGACGTGATGACAAATCCATTTCAAATGTCACGACATCAAAACCAGCTTCTGTTAAGGTCTTAGCAATTGCTTTGGCATTATCAATCGAACGGTCACCTAAAACAATTTTTTTACCATATCCCATGCGACGTGCAATCGCCATTGAAATTTGCCCAGCACCTGTTACTAACATAACATCTTTTGTCATTTATCTTTCCTCCTGATTGTTTTTACTTTAACTTATCGGCAGCTTCATTGACACAACGAAGAGCATTTAAACTACGTGGATAACCAATGAATGGTAAGGCATTTGAAATAACTGCGATTAGAAATGCTTTATCGTTGCCAATTTTCATATTTGCTGCTGCGTGGCTAGTCAATTGTGGCTCAACACCACCTTGAGCTGCCAAGAAACAAAATGTTATCAACTCACGTTGCTTATAATCAAGACCTGTACGTGTGTAATAATCTCCGAAACAATTATCAGCTAACCAATAATTGATATGGGTACTTTCCTTAGCACCTGATTGCCAAAAATCACGCATGCCTTCACCAAAAATATCCACTTGCGCTTGTGTACCAGTTTCACGACGATTGTCAATGGTTGTGGTTGCTTGTCCTTCAAGTGGCAATGTAACGCCTTTTTCTTCCAATACTTTATTGGTTGCTTTTAGAAATGGAAAGACACGCCCAATTCCCAAATAAGCCACCGCTTGATAGACAATTTCTTTGATTTCAATTGGTGTAACGCCAAAATTTAGCGCTGCTGGCACAATAGCTTGAAATTCATCAATGCCTTGGCAACCTAGTAACGTCGCTAAAATCACCATAAATCGTGTCTTGTCATCCAATGTCGCATTTGGGTGATTAACCACTTCATCAAAGGCAAAGTTGTCAAATCGTTCAATGAATTCAGGGTCAGTTCTCAAAAAATCAGAGACATATCCTGGAAACATTTTTTCATGATATTGTTTCGCATTTTCTGTAATAGCCATGCTATTTCCTCCTGCTTTTCTGCTGTCAGTTATGATGTTGCTTAACTTCTAACATCTTTATGGCTACATTATAAATCCAAGCTATCGGCTTATCAATTTTAAAAAAAGGCACTTCGGATAAGAAAAACTTATCTGAAATACCTTTTTGGTTTTAGTTTTGCTGAAAAGTTTTGGCTAGCATCTCTGCCATTGTTTCAACGTAATAGCCTGAGTTATCTTTTTTCCAAAATGCGCACATTCGACGTAAAATGGGTTTTCCTTGCTTGTATATTGGGCGACAGCTAAGTGTCGGTGGAAGGCTTGCTCCCTTTCCAAATTCAAGTGGCAAATAGCCGCGATTGGCAACGACTGACATTTTAGCTTCTGTAGCACTTGGTGCAAATTGCATATCGCCTGAAAAGCCGATGTAATCACGGTAATATGCGCGCTCTGTTTCTTCTTGCTGGCTGTCCGCAACCAAAATCAAGGGCTTATCAAGGGGATTTTCAATAGCTAACACTTCTTCTTTGGTATGCGGATTAAAAGCCGCAAATGCAACGTAAAGTGGCAAATCAGTCAAAACCAAATTTTCATAATCTGTCGAAAAAGCCCGTCTCTGGTCATTGATGACTAAATCGATTTTACCAAAGCGTAAGTCATCATAAAGTTGGTCATGCGTTCCTGTTTTGACCGTTAGCGCTACATCAGGAAATTGACTCGCAAAACTCGCAATCGCTTCTTGAATTTCACTGCCTTCATAGGAATACAAATAGCCAACGGACAGTTGCGCAGCTTGTTGGTTGGCAATTGCTTGTGTCTCTTGGCAAAGGGCGTCAAAATCAGCTACCAGCGCCAGCGATTTTTCATAAAAATAACGCCCTGCTTCTGTCAACTCAAAGCCACGATTTTTACGCGTTAAAAGTGTCACACCCAGTTCTGCCTCTAAACTCCGAATCTGCTGTGAAATAGCTGACTGTGAGATAAAATGCGAATCGGCTGCCTTGGTAAAGGAATTTTCTTCGACAACTGATTGAAAATATTTAATTTGTTTTAGCAAGCCGGCAACCTCCTTTTTAGACTGAAAAAGCCATTTTTATTTCAATTTTTTAGTATTCAAATAGCTCAACAAGCTATTAAAATCAAGAAAATTAAGGGCAATGCGGTCTTTTCCCAGACTTCCCAGTTTACTATGTCCGACAAAAGCTTCAAGAAATAACTTCGCTGATTTGGCAAGGAGCAATTTCTTCTCCGCTCCAATAGAATAAAAAGAAGCAATGCTTGTTGCCAATTTCGCGCCAAATTCTCGGTCAATCGTCACATCGTTAATGCTTTTGATACCGCTTGACATCAAGGTATCAAAAAGGGTATCAAAAAGAATTTTCAATTCTTGACTGGACAATTCATCCGTCCATTGTTTAAACGTTTTTTCAAGATTACGGCTTAAATCGGTTGGCTGCTCTGCTAAAATCAACTGCCCCGTCTCAACATCAAATTGCCATGTCGTCAAAGCGTGTTGCATGATTCCAGAAGCCTGACTTTTAACCACAACAGGATCAATGTCATTATAAAGCATAACACCAACGATGGATCCTTCAGGGCGAATGACACGCACACGCTCACGAATAGCTTGGTATCCTACTCGCTCAAGTTCTTTTTCTTGCAAACCTGGTGCATCAAGCATATAAACTTGCTTGATTTGCGAACGCCATTTTTCCTTAACATGAGCCACAGCGTACAAGGCTAAATTCCCACCCTTAGAATGCCCTGATACCATGATAGGCAGTGGATGACTCGCTAAATAATGCTCAAGATAAGTCACTGCTGCACGATGTGCAGGAATTTCACGAACATAGGCTAATTTAAAATCTTCTTTCCAGCCAATCAAGGTATCATCTGTCCCACGAAAAACTAATTGATAATGATCAATTTCAGGTAAACTAAAAACCATGGCAGAGAATTGTCTCTCATATTCGGAATCAACATCATTAACATAAGCTGACAGATGCAAATCAGCAAACCGTCGTGATGAGGCTACATTTTTTAGCAATTCAACACGCGCCTTGGTTACCAAAAAACTATGATTGAATACCCTCTCACCAGCCTCGTAAGGCATCAGAATGTCATGTAATGTTAATTCTTTTGAAAAATCAAGCGTATTATCTAAATCTTCAAAGCAAAAATATCCCAGTTCATTTAAACAAAGAATATCTGCTTCGTTAAACGGAAATTGCTCAAACGTTTCATTTTTATGTTTTGCTAGATAATCATTAATTGTTGCCATATCGTCCTCTTTACTCTCTTGAATTTTACAAGCATTTTCCAAGAGTGTCAAGAAAAAGCCAAGCTGTTACATTAAGAATTTTCCAACGCTCCAAACGTCCTTAAAATAAAACTAACCCTAGCTCGTATGTAAAAGCTAGGGTTACTGTTTTTATCGTCTCTAAAGTGTCATCAGCCGCTTACGAATTTCTTCTAAACCAATGATGACAAATGGGCAAAGTATAAGATAAATCCAATGCCACACACCCAAACTCGCGATGTTAAAGAGATTATGGAAAATAGGCACATAAACTAATAGGATAAAAATAGCTAATTCAACTACCAAGCCAATATTGATTAAGGAATTGCCAAATAATGACAATTTACGAATAGATTGGTCAGAGGTACGGATATTCATCACCATACCAATTTGACAGAAAATGATAGCCCCCAAAGTCATGGTTGTAGCCTCACGATAAAGTTGACCTGAACTAGCAAGTACTGCCAAATTACCATTATGTAAAAAATAAGTGATAAAGAAAGCACCCATGGCAAGTGCCGACTCAATCAAGCCATACCATAGAAACGCTTTAACAAGAAGTGATTTATTTAAAAGACGGTCTGATAATTTGCGCGGAGGTTCTTGCATCACATCGGGTTCTGGAGGTTCAACTCCTAAACCAAGAGCAGGAATCATATCCGTTCCCAAGTCAACCGCTAAAATTTGCATAACCGTCAAAGGGAGTGGGACAAAACCGCGGGACAAGAGGAAAAAGGCAGACGGCACCGCTTCTGGCGTATTTGAATTGAAAATATAGGTCAAGAATTTCTTGATATTATGGTAAACCGCTCGCCCCTCTTCGACTGCATCAACAATGGAAGCAAAATGGTCATCCGTTAAAATCATATCAGCAGATTCTTTAGCTACATCCGTTCCCGTAACACCCATGGCCACGCCGATATCAGCTTTTTTCAAGGCCGGCGCATCATTAACACCATCACCAGTTACCGCAACAACTTCGCCTAATTCTTGAAGGGCTGTTACGACACGATATTTTTGTTCAGGCGCCACACGCGCAAATACAATCTCACCAGTAAGAACTTCTTTAAGGTCCTCGTCAGACATCTTTTCAAGTTCCAATCCAGTTACCACACGTGCATCATCGCCACGAACAATACCAATTTTCTTAGCAATACTAAGTGCGGTCAAACCATAGTCTCCCGTCACCATGATAATGCGAATACTAGCTTTATGGCATTTATCAATCGCTTCGCGCACACCTTCACGTGGTGGGTCACTCATGGCAATCAAGCCAAGAAAGACCATGTGCTGTTCAATATTTTCTTGAGTCCATTGACTTTCTTGAACCAAATTCTCCTTTTCCAAAGCACGGTAAGCAAGAGCTAACACACGCAAGCCATTTTTAGCAAAGTCATCATTTGCTGCTAAAATACGCGCTTGGATATCGGCAGTCATTTCATGCAAGCCCTCTTGGTCTTTATAATAATGGCAGAGCTCAGTCATTTCTTTTGGAGCCCCTTTGGTAATCGATACCAAAGAACTGCTATCAATCAAACTATCAATGCGATTAATCGTTGTCATTCGCTTGCGCACAGAATCAAAAGGTAATTCTTTCACGCGCGGTGCCCAGCGATTATTATTTTCAAGAGTAATTCCAGCTTTTTCGGCAAGAACATTCAAACAAGCCTCGGTTGGGTCGCCAAGAACAGTATAAGAAGCATTCTCGTCATCAGGTGGCAAGACTTGTGCATTGCTACAAAGGTGAGCGAAGCGGACAAGTTGTTCAAGCGATTGATTTTCGACAAGCGAAGCTTTCTTACCACCGCTATTACGAATGTCTCCTTCTGCTGAATATCCTAGCCCTGTTACTTCATAAGCTCCAGAAACTTGCCAGAGGTGATTAACTGTCATGGCATTTTGGGTCAATGTTCCCGTTTTATCCGAGCAAATGACAGAAGTTGCTCCCAAGGTTTCAACAGAAGATAATTTCTTAACCAAGGCATTTGATTTAGCCATACGTTGCACCGCCATTGCCAAAGAAAGTGTAACGGTCGGAAGCAAACCCTCAGGGATAAAGGCAACAATCATACCGAGCGCAAAAATGAATGCTTTAGCAAATGGCTCATGAACAAACAGGGTTGCTGCGATAAAGAAAATGACACCAACTGTAATCGCAATAACTGAGATTTGCTTTGTCAAATGGTCTAGTTCTTTTTGAAGCGGACTCTTGTCATCAGCCATATTTTGGGTCAAGTGAGCAATTTGTCCAAACTGTGTTGCCATGCCAATGGCAGAAACAATCATTTTCGCAGAACCAGATGAGACTGTCGTTCCCGCAAAGACCATATTATCGTATTCAAGCGCTGTCTTTTGTGGGTCATTATCAGCTTCACTCGTTTTAAAAACGGGATTTGATTCGCCTGTCAGCGCTGATTGATTAACCTGCAAATCAGTCGCAAAGACAATCCGACCATCTGCGGAAATACGGTCCCCTTCTTCAATCAAGACGACATCGCCAGGTACCAATTCTTCTGCTAAGATTTTCTCTTCTTGTCCCTCACGAATAACACGCGCATAGGAAGGTAACATTTTTTTGAGAGCTTCTGTCGCTTGGCTGGCACGGTATTCTTGTACAAAACTGAAAATCCCATTGACAATATTGACAAACCAAATGACAAGCCCAAGTTCTAAACTATGAGACAGAATAGCAATGCCACCACCTACCCAAAGCAAAATTGCCATTAGACTTGTAAAATTTTTAATGAAGGTAAGTACAATAGGTTCTTTGTCAGCTTTTTTCAGTTGATTCATTCCATACCGTTTTTGCCGTTCTTCAACTTGTGGTTGCTTTAACCCAGTACTTTGCGTATTAGCAGCTTGGTAAACGTCGTTAGCTGCGTAAGTTTCAAGTTCAAGTTGATTAACTTTTTCATTTACGTTATCAGTCATAACTTGTTCCTCAATTTCTAAAAACGGTTACATCGTTCTTACCGTTATTATACTACTTTTTTGAAAAAGTGATAAAGATAAGTTGTTTTAATGACAAAACTTCTTTTTAACTCCTAAAAAAACAAGGATAATTCCTTGCTTTTTTAGGGGGTGTTTAGGCTAGTACAGTTTGTTTTTGGATTTCACCTAGGAAATAACGAGCGATCGGACCAACCACGACAAAATTATATGGTAATGCGACAACAAAATTTGTTAGCCAAGCTTGTCCATAGGCTGCAAGGCTGACACCTTCCAAGCCTGAATTGAAAATGATGCCATATAATGACATACAAGTGACCATTCCTAGAACCATACAACCAGATACCGCAAAAATTTTAACGTATTTGCTTTTTAAATCACGTGGGATAAGGCTAAAAGCTACTTTTTTAGCCAGTGGTCCGATAATAAGCATGTCTAAAATAAAGGCAACAACAAATCCTGGAAAGAAGCCAAGAAAAGCATGCCTCCATGCAAAGGCACCTGCAACATGCAAGTTCCAAATACTCATTCCAAAGACCATCATTGCACACATCATACACGTAAATAACAAAGCTTCTTTAAAATTTCTAGGCATTTTAGTTCTCCATTCATTAATTAATTATTCATTAACCAATCAACCTAGGTCTGCGTACAAACAAAAAGCCCTTGTAAGGACAACGTTTTGGAAAATCTTTTACTGATTTTCCTTCCCATACTCGACTCCAGTTTACAGTCAACAGGAGCTAGTCTACCATAAAAAATTTTTCTTCGTAAGTCTTTTTTAGTCAAAAATAAAAAGTAAACGTTTTACACATTTACTTCGCATTTTTAATCAATAATCTGTTCCATACGTGTTTCTTGTGGTGTCATGCCTTGACGTTCATAGAAGCGAACGGCTGATTTATTTGCACTCCAGACGTTTAACGTTAGGTTGTAGCAACCAATTTCTTTGGCGTATTTTAAAGCAAACTGATAGAGTTTTTCACCAATTTTTTGTCCGCGCGCTGCTTCGTCCACACACAAATCATCAATAAAGAGTGTTTTTTGAGGAACTTTTGGTGCGCTAACGTCTTCAACAATAGTAAACATATGCGCAAGCACTTTACCGTTGTCATCTTCATAAACGAAAATAGGACGATTACCATCAGCGATAAGTGCCGCTAATTCGTCTTCTGTGTATTTGACACCTTTTTCTTGAAATAAATCAGGTCTTGCCACATGGTGCACATAGAGAATTTGTTGTAAAAGGTCCATCAATGTTGGAATATCAGCGATTGTCGCACGTCTAATTGTCATTTTATTGACCTCCCAATCTTTTCGTTTTTCTATTATAACATTTTGCCTTTTTATTGCAACCTATAACTTACCGTCCCATTCTGCGTAAAATTCTGTTAAAAACTCTTCTAGAACTTTGTGACGATGCTCCGCCATTTTTCTAGCATAAGCCGTATTCATCAACTCTTTAAGTTTGAATAACTTTTCGTAAAAATGCATGATTGCCGTATCTTGCCCGTTGCGATAATCTTCTAAACTAGGATTGTCACGTACTACCTTACTTGGGTCATGAATCGGACGTCCCTTGCTTCCCGAATAAACCATACACCGCGCTATTCCAATTGCACCAATGGCATCTAAACGGTCTGCATCTTGCACAATCTTACCTTCCAAAGTTGGCGGAACACTTTGACCACTTCCTTTGAATGACATAGTCGTGATAATTTGGATAATGTGGTCAATAACTTCTTCTGATAGTTCTTGTTGCATTAGCCAAGCTTTCAGCTCTGTCAAAGCTTGCTCGGGATTAGCATTTAACTTATCATCTGCCATATCGTGAAGCAACGCTGCCAATTCACAAATAAACTGGTCTGCCCCTTCTTTTTCTGCCAACTCACGCGCTGTATTTCTCACGCGCACCACATGCCACCAATCATGCCCACTGGTATCTGTATGCAATTTATCATAAACAAACTTTTCTGCATTTTGTAACATATTATTCTTATCAATCATAGATTGATTATAACATAAAAGCAAGACCAGTAGCCTTGCTTAATGATGTCAACTATTTTAGTATTCCAATACTCCTATCCAAGCGGATGTGCCACCTGCGACATTGACAACTTGATAGCCTTGTTGAGATAAGAAAACTGCTGCCTGTTCAGAACGTGAGCCACTTTGGCAAATGATATGATAAACCTTGTCCTTATCAAGTGTTTGGTAGCTTGATACAAATTCGCTTAAAGGTAGATTAACCGCTGTTGGCACATGTCCCATGGCGTATTCTACTTTCTCACGAACATCAAGCAAATGCAGGTTCTTTTTGCTTATTTTTTCTTGTAATTCTCTAGCTGTAACTGTTTTAATCATGAACAATCTCCTCTGGTTTGACAGTACTATAAAGGAAATAAGCACCATCAAGATTTTGAATCTTAAAGCCATTTTGCTTCAAAATACGTTCTCCAATGTAAGAACGAAGCCCGCTGTGGCAACTGATAATGTATTCTTGATTGGCGTCTAATTCTGCTAAACGGTCACGCAATTCATCAAGTGGTGTGTTAATACTATTTGCAAAATGACCGCGTGAAACTTCTTCTCTCGTACGAACATCAAGTAACATTTTTCCTTTGGCTAATTCATCTGATAAAGCATACCATTGAACGTTTTCACTAATACCTTCCATAATGTTAAGCGCAGCATATCCTGCCATATTTACTGGGTCTTTAGCTGAGCCAAATGGCGGTGCGTAAGTGAATTCCAATTCTGGTAAATCAGCTACCGTTAGTCCTGCCTTTATCGCTGTTGCCAGAATGTCAATACGCTTATCAACACCTTTTTGCCCAACAGCTTGCGCTCCATAAATAGCACCCGTTTTCTGATTAAAAATCAATTTCAAAACGATATCGCTAGCATTGGGATAATAACTAGCATGGTCTTTTGATGTCGTATGAACCACAGCTACATCTTCAAACTGTTGGCGAGCTATGCGTTCACTCAAGCCTGTTGAAGCAGCTGCCAAATCAAAGACACGAACAATAGCTGTTCCAATACTTCCTTTATTTTGACGAGCGATGCCAGCGATATTATCCGCAACTTGGCGACCTTGACGGTTTGCTGGGCTAGCTAGAGAAATAAGCGCATCTTGACCAGTGATTTCTTGTTTGACAATAATGGCATCTCCAACAGCGTAAATATCTGGATTGCTGGTTTGATAATACTCATTAACAAGAATACCCCCACACATACCAAGTTTAAGACCTGCTTCTTTGGCTAAATTTGATTCTGGTTGAACCCCAACTGACATGATAGTAATATCAGATAGTAGCTCACTACCATCTTCAAGAATGATAACTTTTCCATTATCCTTGAAAGCTTTGGCAGATTGATTAGTGTAAACCGTTATGCCGTTTCGTGTTAATTCATCCTTAACAAAAGCTGCCATTTCTTCATCTAACGGTGGCAAAACATGCAGTGCCTTTTCAACGATTGTCACTTGCAAGCCTTTTTTAGACAAATTTTCTGCCATTTCAAGTCCGATAAACCCAGCACCAATAACAGTGGCACATTTAGCTTTGGTGTCGTTTAATGCATTCAGAATCTTATCCAAGTCAGGAATATTGCGAAGCACAAACACGTTATCAGCACTATCTAGCCCTACCATTTGAGGAACAACTGGTTTGGCACCTGGTGACAAAATCAGTTTGTCGTATGATTCTGTATAGACTTTATCCGCATGGCGAACTGTGATGTTTTTCTTATCCGTATCAACTGCCACCACTTCTGAATCTGGTCGAACGTCAATAGCAAATCGTGCTTTCAAACGTTCTGGTGTCTGTACGATAAGACTTTCACGCTCTGCTATTTCCCCAGAAACGTGAAATGGAAGCCCACAGTTGGCAAATGAAATATAAGGTCCTTTGTCAAATACAATGATTTCAGCGTCCTCCATTAAGCGGCGTAAACGAGTCGCTGCTGACATCCCACCTGCGACACCACCAACAATCAAAATTTTAATCATTTATTTCCTCCGATAATTTTTCTATGCCAAGCCATCATGCCGCCTTTAACCGAAATGGCTTCATAGCCTTTTTGTTGTAATAATTTTGCGCCACGTTTGCTGCAAGCTCCAGAATGACAAGTAAGATAAATTGGCTTATCTTTGGTACCCTGATAGGTATTCAAGCGGTCTAAAGGATATGACCGATCTCCTTTAATATGCCCCCTAGCGTATTCTTGAGCTGTTCGAACGTCTAATAACACAATATCTTTATCTAAAAGTCGTTGAAGTTCCGTAACATCAATATTTTTTATCGATGATGAAAATAATTTTTTTAGAAAAATAACCTTGTCTCCTCTCTGTCGATAAATACCCCTATGGGTATATTTTGATGATATCACATCCTACAATTTACTGTCAACGATAATGTCTTGGGTTTGACAAACAATACCCCATATCGGTATAATAGAAATCAAAGGAGAGCTTTATGGCAACAGATAACAAAGACATCATTAATCGTTTAAAACGTGCTGAGGGGCAACTGCGTGGGATTCAAAAAATGATTGAGGACGATAAAGAATGTATCGATATCGTAACACAATTAACTGCTGTTCGTTCTAGCATCAACCGTACCATGGGTATCGTTATTAGCAACAAAATCAATCAAATCATCGAAAATCCAGTTAAGGATAAAGAAAAACAAGAAGAAAAATTACAAAAAGCATTGGAATTGATTATCAAAAAATAGGGATTCATTATTGCTACACGGATTCCTATTTGTCATTTTTAGATTTTTTCATTTTTCTTAATGCTAATTCCTTAAAAAGGTGATATACTTATGCTTAGGAAAGCGATTTTATTATGCTAAGGAGACCATATGACAAAAAAAGAAATGGTAACCTACCTTCTAGATTACCTGATTAAGGAAAATCCACAATTTAGAGCAATTGATGTGTCTAGTGACTTGGATAGTCAAGAAACATTATTGCGTGCTCTTCTTAACGTTCGTCCACCAATGGCGGTTTCAAGTGGCTTTTTAGATATGCAAGATAACTATCTACAACTTAAAAAAGCAGAGCGTGTCGTTGTTTTCTTAAATCATCTACGCCCAATTCCAACAGACGACCGCCTTTATGTTTGGAAAGGTGATATTACGCGTCTCAAGGTGGATGCCATTGTCAATACTGCTAATCGTCGTATGCTTGGTTGCTTCCAACCACTTCATGACTGCACTGACAATACTATTCATACCTATGCTGGTGTACAACTTCGTCTGGATTGCTACAAACTCATACAAGAACAAGGTCATGATGAACCAACCGGCACGGCAAAAATTACGCCAGCTTATAACTTGCCTGCCAAATTTGTACTTCACACCGTTAGTCCTGCTATCAACGAGCATTTGACGCCGATTGACGAAGATTTACTTGCTAAAAGTTACTTATCTTGTCTAACGTTGGCAGAAAAAAATCATCTTGAATCTGTTGCCCTATCATCTCTTGCAACAGATGATGAAGTTCATTTTATTAATGAAAATGCGGCAAGAATTGCCATTCAAACCGCAAAAGACTTTTTAGAACACAGCCAATTTGTTAATAAAATTATCTTTAACGTTGACGAGGACGAGGAATTAAATCTTTATCAGCAATTGCTTAATTAATCAAAAAAACGCCATAAAGGCGTTTTTGTTTTTAATCTAGAGTTACTGTATCTAAAATATCTTTTCCTTCAATGCCTAAATCAGGACCAAAGATGTCGTCTAGTGTTTTATCAAATGGGGTTGTTGAGTTAGAGGTGATAGGCTTGGCTACTGGGGCTACACTCGCATTCCAACTAGCTGAAGCACCTGAATTAGCATCCGTAGATACTGGTGTATTTTCGTTAGCTCCAGCAGTTTTGAGAATTTCTTCGTTTGGGGCATTCAGTCCGTTTACCAAACTAACATACTTCACAAAATTTTCTAAACAAGTTCCTAAGAAATTGATGGTTGCTTCATTTTTCAAATGATAATGACTGTCAAAGGATTCTTTAGCATTTCCAAGGAGAAACTCATTTCCTGGTAAAACCATGGCATTAACACCTGGGGAATCAAGAATTTGACGAAGGTGTAACTGTGCCCGTGATGACCCTTGTTGATAATAAGAGGCTCCTACAATCATAACTGGTTTGCCATCAAAGGGATGAATTTGATAGGAAAGCCATTCAATCGTGCTTTTTAAAGCTGCACTTGTGGTGTGATTATGTTCAGGTGTCGCGATGATAACGCCGTCTGCTGCGTCATCAATTCTTGCTTTACTTGGTTTGTCTTCCATGGTAGCAGCCCTTCTTTACGCCCCAGTTTCAAAATTAATTGGTAACTTTATTTTACCAGTTGCCTATACCGGCATTGCACTTGGTTTCTACTTGGTAGCCACAGCGACAAACGTTGCTTTAGTAACAACAGGCGTTATCATTGCTGGTTTATTCTTTGGTTGGGTGTTCCCACAAGCTTTTCTTCGCGTGGCACAAGTCGGTCCTAAAAATGGTGGTACCTTAACCACATCGGTCATTCTTATGGGAATCAATCTCGGTGCTGCTTTTGCCGCACCAATGGTAAATGCCATTGCTGGTATCTTTGGGCAAACAAGTGCCTCAGGCACACTTGGATTGGTTGCAATTGGTTTTGTTATCCTTGCGATTATCGAATACATTTACAACTTCTTTGACCGTAAAACGACTTAAAATCAGTTTTGAAAATAAAGCTAAGACAAAGTGCTTAGCTTTATTTGTTTACGTATTTCTCAATGAATATTTTTAAAATTTGGAGCTTCCTCATAAATTTTTACTCTGACGCCTTTAGAGCGTTTTTTAATCCAATTTAATCGTATTTTAGGAGATTTTTGTCATTTATTATTAATATTACATACCAAACTGTCATATGATATTTTAGAAATGGTTAAGTAATGCTTTATAAAATGAAAGGGTCTTCTATAAAGAGAGGAAGTTCTTATTTATGAACAAACGACTCAGCAACTAAAGTAATTCCAAAGTGGTTATGAAAAGTCACTTTTTTGTGGTCAACCTTATCACTTTTTGGAAAAACTTTGTCCCATTCTTGAGTTAAATGTAATTCTTCAGTCATGTTCTTTTTTCCTATCTTTATTCTAAAGTTATGATAACAAAGGTTATCATACATTACAAATACTTATATTTTATAGATGTTATGCTTGAAAGGCATGAATAGTGTTTTTTATTTTAATAGTGCAAGCCATTTTTGACGAGTAAGGATAGCTATAAAAGCGATAATAAGCATAATGATACTTCCCAAAATGCTAAATTGACTACCACCACCAAGCGTTATAAACACACCTGTAAACGATGTTCCGACGGTCACACCAAGATTGGCAGCCGCCAGAAACAGACCATTAGCAAAATCGGGTGCATCTTCACCAACACTGTAAATCATATATTGATTCACATTCCCCGCAAGTCCACCAAGTATTCCAAAAATGACAACTAAAATCATCATCGCTAGTGCTTGATTTCCAAAGAAAAATAGTAAAGCTAAATCAAGGATAAGAAATAGTGGCAAACTAATCAGTAATCGATGAGTATTTTTATCTAAAAATTGTCCAGCTAAAGCATTTCCAATAATATTAGCCAGCCCAATACTTAACAAAACCAAGGCAATTAGATTAACGTTGATTTGTGAGAAACTCTCTAAGAAATCTGACATATAGGAATTAAAACCTAGCACTGCTCCATTCAATAAAAGAACGCTTATAATAGAAATCCAAATCGTTTTACGTTTTAAAATGCTTAATTGTTGTCCATAAGATAATCCAGTTGTCACTGGCATCGATGGTACTAAAATGATGGTTCCGATAAAAACAAGTAAATTAATAATAGCAAAGAAAATCATTGCTAAGCTAAGTGAAAATTGACTTGCTAAGAAATTAGACACTGGTACGCCTAAAAGTGTTCCAGCTGAAACACCCATAAAAACTTGAGCAACTGCTTTTCGCGATTCGTTTTCAGGAACAGATGTGGCGGCTACCGTCATCGCCATAGAGACATAGACAGGATGAAAAATTGCTGGTAAAACACGCGCAATCAGTAAAACAGTAAAATTTGGCGCCAAAATCGAAACGATAGTGCTCAAGGTAAAAGCACCTGTTGCCAAAAGCATAACTAATCTACGATTGACCTTTGAAAATAGTAAAGGCATGGTTGGTCCTGCAATAGCAACAACTAAAGCAAAACCAGATACCAACAAACCAGCCGTTGTCAATGAAACACTGTAATGCTCAGCGATATGTGGCAAGATGCCTGTTATTCCCATTTCTGTATTCAGAATGCCAAATACACCGATTGTTAAAAGTAAAATTAATGAACGATTTGAAGTTTTCTGCATAAATTAATCCTTTTCTTTAATTACTAAAGCTATCATAACAAGGATTAACAACTATTACAAATACTTATATTTTATATATATTATGCTTGAAAGGCATGGATGCTTTTTTAATTTTAAAATTGTTTTTCCTAGACTAACTTATAATTTTTCCATGTTCCTTTTCGGTAGCGGATTTCATAAATGATTCCTTTGATAAACCAATCTAAAAACATAGCTGCCCACGTTCCTAGCATTCCCATACCAAGCATAACAGAAAAAATGTAGGCAAATACCACACGAGCTAATAGCATTGATAAAGTACTAACTACCATTGGAAAATTGGCATCTCCAGCACTACGAAAAACAACAGGTAACACATAACCAGAATTCCAAAAAATACTAACAAGAATACCGTGTGCAAGGACAATAATCCAAACATAGTGCGTTGCTTGCGCAGACAAATCATAGATTTTCATCAATAACGGCATTGCAGCAATAATGAGCAAAGAAATCGCACCATTTGCCAAATGAATAATTCGGCTAACCTTACGCTTATAGTATTCTGCTTGCTCATAGTCCCCAGCACCAACGCATTTTGAAATGATAACTGCTAAACCTAGCACGATAGAAATTCCTGGAAGTGCTTGAAACATAATAATCGTTCCACCAACCGAATTAGCTGCTATCGCCGCTGTTCCAAATAAAGACACAATTGATAACACAATCAAGCGACCAAGAAAGAACATGCCATTTTCAAACCCAAATGGTAGTCCAATACCAAGAACTTTTTTAATCATCTGCCAGTCAACTTTTTCACGCAAAAAGTTTCCCAAAGTTAATTCAGATGTCAAGTGATGTGCAAACCAAAGAACTAGCACCATGGCACCAACACGTGATAGCAAAATCGGTACTGCAACACCTTCGACACCCCAACCGAGACCATAAATCAAACTAATCCCCATTAAAATATTCAAGCCATTCATGACCAACATAATATTCATCGGCAAGCGTGATTTGTTTAAGGTTCTAAAAATCGCTGCGCCACAATTATACATGGCAATAAATGGTGTCGATAAGGCAACGATATTAAAATACCGATCGGCTTGGGCATGAACTGCTGGCGTAATTGAGCCAAACAAATGATTTAAAATTAACGGTTTAATGGCAAAAATAAAAACCGTAATCACGATACTAAATATAAGAGTGAATTTCGCTAATTGATTGATAGCTTTATTAGCATTTTCACCATCACGGTCACCTAAGTATTGACCTGCAACAATTCCGCCACCAGTTGCAAAAGCGGCAAAAATACTGATAAAGAGCGCCATGAGAAACTCCACAAGAGAAACACCCGACACTGCTGCTTCGCCAACTCTTGAAACTAAAATCGAGGCGATTAAGCCCACCAGATATTCTAACCCTTGTTCAATAATCAAAGGAATAAACAATTTAGCCAAATCACGATTACTAAAAAAATACGTTTTTTGCTGTGTTGCGTCTACGTTACTTTCCATAATTTCCTCCTCTTTCTAATGTCATCTATTACTTTACACCTTTGAGTTAGCTCCAAGTCAAGGGAATTTTTCAATTTTTTATCTTTATTAACAAAAAACAACCAATCTGCTTTAGATTAGTTGTTTTTCTATTATTTTTTAGGCATCATTGTCTTAGCTTTGGCGGAATATTGGTCAATCACAATCTTAATCACGCCGACTGGTTTTGTCATTTTTTCGGTGAATTCAAATATTTTGCCAGCTTGGTGCTGCATGAGTAGATTAAGGGCGTAGGCTTTTTGCTCTGATTCTTCGATAAGCTCTGCTTTTCCACGTCCGATAAACGAACTAAAGAAAGCACCGTATTTACAAGGCACATCATAGTCGTAATCAGGCACCACTTCTCCCTCAATCTGAACACAAACATTGGGATTTTGGTGGATTAAATCAATTTTATGCCCTCGTCTCGCACCGTGTGTGTAAAAAATAAACTGGTCAGTTTCTTCACGGTATTCATAACCATAATGCAAAGGGATAACGTAAGGAAATTCCTCATCAAAAAGCCCTAAATGCAAAATCATATTTTTCTCAACAATAGCTTTGATTTCTGTCAAGTCAGTCACTTCACGGTCACGACGTCTCATTTTTGTCATAGGTTGCCCACCCATCATTTCTTTTTTCAAACATTATAGCAAAAATAAGCAGTAATTTCATGAAGCAGTCAAGACTATCTTACTTTTCCTCAAAAATAACAGTGACTATCTTGCCTGTCATGGCTTTTCTGAAATTCTGGCTGTCTTTAACGTGTCCTAGATAAGTGTATTTAAAGCAGGTTTTACTATCATCATAGAAAAAGGTTAATTCATTTGTATGACATAGTAATAAATCACCTGCTTTTATCAAACAAGAACAGCGTTCTTGGTTTGGTAGGTGGTCAGCTAGTAAATAAAATTTCTCATTGCCATTCACATCAACCATTTCCAATTCAAGTAGCAAAAGTTCAGAAAAAGCTTGCGCGCTAGCATTATTTTCTAAGAAAAGCTCAAATGTTCCTTCTGCAATGGTTACTGTTATTGAGCGCATCAATCGACGACCTCAATGGTAATAATAACGTCCCCAGACCCAAGAGCTTCTGCCAAGCCTTGACTATCTGACATCGTTCCTAAGTCTGTATATTGGTAAGATGAGGGAAAATCATTATAGAAAAGAACCAAACCGTCGCCAGACCATAGTTTCAAATCACCAGCGTGAATCGTTCCTACTTTTTTATCATCGTTTGTGAATGTTTGGTTGAGCACCGCATATTTTTCATTACCGTTTACATCTCGCATATCAAGTGTTAGGGGCAAAAGATTTAAAAATTCCTGCGCTGCTTGTGACTGATTTAACGTGATTGTAAATGTCTCTCCATTAACCGTAGCTGTTACCATTTTTTCTTCCTCTGTTTTACTTGTCGTTGTTGTTTGTGTTTGCTTAGCTTGTTGATTATTTTGTACACTACTACAAGCGGACAAAACCAAAAGCATCATAACTAAGATAAAACACCCAAATTTTTTCATTTATTGCTCCTTGTACTCTTTGACCGCTTTTTTAAAACGTTCAACACCGTCAACTAACACTTCAAGCGGGCAAGCGTAATTCCACCTGATGAAAAGTTTACCATTGCCACCAAAAATGTCACCGTCAGATAGGATTAAACCTGTTTTTTGACGAATAAAGGCACATAATGCTGTTGTATTTTGTGAAATAGCAGAGCAGTCAAGCCAAGCAAGATAAGTCGCCTTTGCTGGAACGATTTTGATTTCTGGAAAAGTTGTTGTCACTTGCTCAATCAAGTAAGCACGATTTTTTGCCAAGTACTCGTTAAGCTCATCTAACCATTGCCCTGCTTCATTGAAAGCTGCTTCTGTTGCTTGAATGGCAAAAGAATTTGGCTCAGCCACTTCGTCCGTATTGATGCCACGATTGACTCGTTTACGAAGGGCTTCATTTGGCACAGAAATTACCGACGTTTGCAAGCCAGCAATATTAAAAGCTTTTGACGGCGCTAAGCAAGTCATTGTAATGTTTGCGATTTCTTCTGATACCGATGCAAACGGCGTATAATAGCTATCAGGATGTGTCAAATCACAATGCACTTCGTCTGATAAAATAAGGACATCATGTTTCAAACAAAGCTGACCAATTTTATCAAGCTCTGCCTTTGTCCAAACATAACCTGTCGGATTGTGGGGATTGCAAAAAATCATCAACGTCGTCTCGGGTTGCGCCAGCTTATTTTCCAAATCATCATAATCAAGCTGATAATTTCCGTCCTTATAGACCAAAGAGCTTTCCAACACTTCTCGTCCATTGTTCAAAATAGAATTGTAAAAAATATTATAAACAGGCGTCAAAAGCACTACCTTATCACTTGGCTTAGTCATCTTACGAACAATTGATGAAAGGGCAGGAACGGCTCCCGTGCAAAACATCAACCAATCTTTTTGAAGTGTGAATTCATGACGGTTTTGCCACCAAGAAATATAGGCTTCAAAGAAAGAATTTGGCACAGTATTGTAGCCAAAGGCGCCCTGCTCAATGCGCTTTTGCAGGGCATTTTTAATTTCTGGCGCCGTATCAAAATCCATATCCGCAACCCACATTGGAAGTTCATCCTCACCAACATCCCATTTATAGGAATTCACTTTACGACGATTGACAATTTTATCAAAATGATACTTAGGCACGCTCAAGCACATCCTTTCTCAATGAAATGGTTGTTTGCTTGGCATTGATTTCTGGGTCGTCAAAAATAATCTCACCAATGGCATCTGCTGTGATGTTCCCAGAAATCGGATTTTTAATACTAATAATGTCAGAATGAATATCTGCCTGCAAATTCTCAACGTATTCAAATACTAAATCCGAATTAATCAGTTGGCAATTCTCCAAAGTCACGTGTTTCATATAACAAAGCCCTTGGTTGCTTTCAATCGTACAATTGATAAACGTGATATCTTCTGAATTCCAAGCAAGATATTCGCCTACGATTGTCGAATCACGCACAAGCACGTGTTTACAATTCCAAAAAGCATCTTTTGACAACAAAGTGCTATTTGAAATCTCAATATTTTCAGCACCGTCAAAGCAATAATTTCCTGCAATCGTCACATTATCCGCCTTGATATGCTTACTATTCATGCCAAAATAATCACCCGTTATATTAACATTAGTCAACTTAATATCCTCACATGACCAGAGACTTTCTTGAGCATTTGGCATTTGGACATTTTCCAGAACAATGGCAGAGCTACGACGAAATGTCTTAGGTGCTTGAATGATACTGTCAGAAATATTGATTTGGTGCGTGTACCAGATACCTGAACGCGCTGTGTCAAGCAACTGAATCTTTCGTGCTTTGACATCACGTGAATACCAAAGTGGGTATTTCCAACGGAAAATATCATTTTCCAAAACAATATAACGACTTTCCTTTAACGGTGATTCGCCATCCGCAAATACTGATTGGGTAATGGTCATATTTTCTGCTTGAAAACAGGCACGTTCTCCTGTCAATAATTTTTGATTAATATCTGTCATTCTTATCCCTCCATTTTTTCAAAGTCTTTTTTAAGACCGAAACGCCATTCAGTGTATACCTTGGAGCCCACTCAAAGTCAAGCATTAATGTTTATTTTTTTAGTCATGTAACCACTTCATTTTACAAAGTTACTTTATCACGATATAATAGCTATGACAAATACTTATATAACATAGTTTATATAACTAAAAGGCATAGAAAGAGGACATTATGGACATTCGTGTGCTTAATTATTTTGTCACAATTGTGCAGACCAAAAGCATTTCCAATGCAGCTGACGCTCTGCACGTGACACAACCAACACTCTCACGACAAATTAAAGAATTAGAAGATGAATTAGACACGATTTTATTTCACCGAGGTAGCCGTGAAATTCAATTGACCGATGACGGGCAATACCTTTACAACCGTGCCATTGAAATTCTGGCATTGGTTGAAAAAACTGAAAATAACATTCGAAAATCAGATGGCATTGCTGGTGATATTTACATCGGAGCCGCCGAAAGTCAGTCGCTTGATATTGTTGCCCGCGCTATCAAAACACTAACCGAACAATATCCAGATATTCGTGTCCATATTCGCAGTGGTAACGCAGATGACATTCTCGAACATTTAAATAAAGGCGTTTATGACTTGGGAATTACCATTGGCAGTTACGATATCAAAAAATACAATCACCTAGCCCTTGACAACCGCGACCGCTGGGGAGCCTTGGTTCCTAAAGGACATCCGTTGACGCTGATTGAAAAGCCAAGCCTCACTGATGCTCTGGCTTACCCACTTATCACTTCTGCTCAAACGAGTACAGAACCTAGCGCATTGGCCGGTTTAGGAGATTATCGTATTGTTGCAACCTATAATCTGCTCTATAATGCTTCACTTCTCGTCAAAGCTGGTGTGGGAATCGCCCTTTGCCTTGGCAACATTATCGACACCTCATATCCAGATAGCGACTTAACCTTTGTTCCATTTGCTGAAAATAATCACGACACCCTGCAAATTCTCTGGAAAAAACAAAACACGCTATCCCCAAGTACCAAACAATTTCTCAAAATAATGCGTGAAGAAATCGAAAAATAATAATATTTTTCACCACAATAATAACCGCTAAAATACAAACTTTGGTGGTTTTTGTTTTTGCTCATATCATCTTGCATAGCCATTTTCAATATGCTACACTAATAACGTTTTTGCGTAAAACAATCGTTTAAATACAAAGGAGATATATAGGATGAAACGAGAAAGTTATTTTGACGGTGGTTTATTAAGTTACGTTGGACACAGTATTTTAGCTGGGTTGATTACCATTTTAACCCTTGGAATCTGCGCACCTTGGGGCATTTGTATCATGATAAACTGGAAAGTCAAACATACTGTTATTGACGGACACCGTCTAGCCTTTGACGGAACAGCCACACAACTCTTTGGCAATTGGATTAAGTGGCTCATTTTAACTATCATTACAATCGGTATCTACTCATTCTGGCTTAATATTAAATTGCAACAATGGATTACCAAACACACACACTACTTAGACTAAATTAGGAAAACGTGCAAAAAAACTGAACCACGTTAAAAGCTGAATGGAGAATTTTTAATGAAAAAAATGTTATTAGGAGGAGTATTGCTCCTTTCTGCTACTACACTTGTTGCTTGCTCAAATAGCTCAGATGAAGAAACAACTACGACTTCTATTGAGATTATCGAAGAATCAAGCTCTAGTAAAGAGGAGACATCTCACAACCTTTCATTTGATGAAAGTTACACTTTCACTGAAGCTGATATGCATGTTACTAGATATGAATCAACAGGTTTAAAAATGACAATACAGAAACCTGTTATAGATGAAAATATTGACTTAAAAGAAGGATATCCAGAGGAAGAATATAGTAAATTTGAAGGTGAAAAAGCACTTGTTGTTACAACAATAGTAGAGAATACAAGTTCAGATTATATTGATTTAGGCGGATGGACTGTTTTAGATTCTGAAGGTAAAACCTTGGATTACACATTTACAAATGTTTCAACCCAATCTATTGATGGCTTAACAGCAGGTCAAAAAGCAACTATTGTTGATGTTTATCTTGTAAGTGACGATACCCCTGTCACTGTTTCCTACGAAAACGCAACTTGGAAATAAACACTAAATACTCATCACAAGATACCTAACTAGAAACTATAACAAAAACTAGCTAGCAAAAATTGCTAGCTAGTTTTATATATTCCTCACTCCACGATTGCTTTGGCGATTTCTTGTGGAGTGATGTTGGTAAAGTATTGGGTGGTATCAATTGTTTGGAGTTTGGCTAAGACATCTTGGTATTCGTAGCGAAGTCCGATTAGGGCTTGTTCAATGTCAGCCACATCTTTGATGCTAAAAAAGTCACCGTAAAGTTTCATTCCTTTAATGACTGATTTTTCAACATTAGCATATGTGGTAATTTTTCCTGCTGGGTAACGAACAGAGCGTTTAATTGTATATTCTGGTGCTTCTCCGTAAGTCCAGTCCCAAGTGCCAAATTGTTGGTCAGCCAAAGCTTGAATGTTTTTCAGGTCATCATCAGAAAAGACATATTCTGTCATATCAGGATAAGATTCTTTCATTTTATTTAACAATTGATTTGAAAAGGCTTCAACAGTCATTTTTTCTGGCAATTCATCTAAGATATTGGTCACACGCGCACGCACAGATTTAACCCCTTTGGATTCAATTTTATCTTTTGAAACTTGCAGGGCATTTCCAAGAACAGTCATATCCACGTCAAATAACAGACAACCATGATGCATCATTCGTCCTTTATAATAAGCTTGCGCATTGCCACAAAATTTCTTTCCGTCAATTTCGAGGTCATTACGTCCCGTAAAAGTCGCTGTCACCCCTAAATCAGCTAGCGTTTCAATGACAGGTTGGGAAAAGGTCTTAAAATCAAAAGCCCCTTCTTGTGATTTATTAGAAATAATCGTGTAATTCAAATTATTGAGGTCATGGTAAACCGCACCGCCACCTGATAAACGACGAACCACATGAATACCGTGTTCATCTGTATAAGTTTTGTTAATTTCTTCGATAGCATTTTGGTGTTTACCAATAACAATCGTTGGCTCATTAATCCAAAGAATGAAAAGCTCATCTTCAGCTAACAATTCACGAAAAGCGTAAGCTTCCAAAGCCACATTGTAGGCAGGATTATGGGAGTTATTGACAATATATTTCATGCGAAAGCTCCTTTTTATAACATATAAGGATAGTATAGCAAAATCGCCGCTTTCAGTCTCTTAATCTGCTTGGAAGAATTCCTCGATGAAGATACTTGAATGCTTATCATCAATTCAAAGCTCGGCTAAGACGACTGACAAAATCTGGGATATCTTCTAAATCAATTTTACTAAAATCAGCCATTTCCTTAAACGTTGTTTTGATTTTATTAGCTGGAACAATCATGGTATCGTAAACACAACCCTTCCGTTTTCAGCTTGTTTTTCAAATCACACTGATTGATTTATCTGGAAAAATCACCAAGAAATATTGACTGCTGACATTTGAGGAAAGCTTTATCGGCGACTAAAACTGTTCAAATTCCTTTTCTTACACTAGCGTTGCCAATGCCAATGGATGAGTCAATTTAACACCTTTTACGGTTATCCCAGTCAGTTATTTTCTCTTAGCTGATCTGCTACGACGTCTTCTTATTTGAGTATTAACGAATATAGGTTTCTATTTTCTTCTGATTGTAGCCAACTGTATCCACATAATAACCGCGACACCAAAATTTTCTATTCCCATACCTATATTTCAGATTGGCATCTCTATCAAAAATCATTGAACTACTTTTTTCCTCCTTTTAAATAGCCCATAAATGATGAAACACTCCGTTTTGGTGGAATACTCACCAACATATGAATATAATCTTTACACACTTTTGCTTCAGGTGGGCGTTACGATAAACCTTTTGAACGTTTTGAGGCGAAAACAATATGATACTTACAATTCCATGTTGTGTGTACGAAACTATCATTATCCTGATTCACAAGCAACTCGCTGTTAGTATTAGGGGTGTTCCATTAACTTTTCTATAATTGGGGGATTCCTTATTTCTTAAAATTCAATAACATGGGGTTGAATATCTGAATCATGATTTGCCAAAGATTCAATACAGTTAGGGTCTAAACTTTGTTCTCTAATCCAAGCTAATGATTGGCGTTGCTTTGCTCTGTCGGCAGCAATACCTGATGTAATCATTTGTTCTCAACTTTTTGTCGCATAACCGCCATCTGAAAATAATAGGACAAATTTGCCTTCGTCATTTTTAACTTTTACAGCAAATAAGCCATCTGCATGCCCTGGGATACTAATTAATTCAATCGAACCATCACCCAGCAAGTCATAAGATTTTGAAAATGCTCCTTGAGTGTCATTCCAATCAAAGGCAGTAAGATTAACGCCTTCCCACCAAGTTTTTCGATAACGGACTCTATTCGTTAATTTTTGAGCAAACGCCAATTCGTCAGCTGATACCAGAAATTTTTTAGCGTTGCTTACTTGCTTTAAACCATTAGCGTGGTCACAATCAAGATGTGTCAAAAGCACCGCATCAAGGTCTGAATCTTTGATTCCTAGCTTTAATAGTTGTTCATCAATACATTGTCCCAAACCAACTTTTCCTTGATTAATTTTGTAAAGTAACCTACTATTTAATGATTTTATTTGCGACTTTTTATCAAAAATACCGTTCGGGCTCATATCTCGTGACCAACCAGTATCGACAAGAAACGTTCCTTTTGGGTGTTCAATTAGATATGAAGAAACAGGAAGCCAAATACGATCTTCTTTTTTGCCAAAGATACCTGATGCTTCAACCACACTACAATCATCTCCACCAAAAGGCAATTTGGGGGCGACACAAACTTCACCAGTATGAAAAACATGAATTTTAATTTTTCTCATAAGAATATTTCCTCCCTTGTTAGGTAACTAACTTTTATTGGTTTTATTATAAAACAAAGACTGTTTCAGTCACACTACACAAATGACAAATGTGTTCAAAGTTCTACGATAGATTCAAGAGTTTGATCAATCAACTTTTTCATTTCCTCAGTGTTAACCTTACTTGGATTTTATATTTAGCAAGAATAAGCACTAATCATTGCTAAACTAACACTTACTACCACAAGATAATAAGCACACAATTTTTTCAAGCGAAGCTTTATAACAAAAGGCAGCAACGCCCTCCAATGGGAAGTAAATAAGCCCAAAAACAAACAACGGCGAGCACAAATAGAACAGCTATAATGCGTTTTGATGAGGGATTTTTCTTAGTCATAGACGTCACCTCGCCATAACATCCAAATGAAAATCGCAGAGCCTAAAACGCCCAATATTACTGAAACCGATAGTTCATAAGGACGGATAATGAGACGAGCTAAAATATCACACGCCAAGACCAAACATACCCCACTCCAAAAAACAAGTCGCCTACTTTTTTTTAAATGATTCCCAACAAAATGACGGACGATATTAGGAATAATCACGCTAAGATCAGATTAAGAAATAACCATTCGTATTGATTGGTCTGAATCATAGCAAAAGAACCCTGTGTCCACGAGGTCATTGATTGTACCAAGTTAAAGCGGGAAGCAATCATTTCTGCTACTGCTCCAATCATGCCACCATAAATGAGACCAATGAGTGGCAACATCCATTTTTCCTTAAAAGGCACCCGCTGCCAAAACAATTGCCAAGGTTCTAGGTAGGTGTGATTCAAAAAAGACCGGATAGACTACCTCTTCCCCTTGAAACAATTTAAGCTAGGAAAATTGTGAACTTACCCCAATACTTAGTGATAAGAACATTAAGACAAGACTGAGGGGAAGCAACCAGCGTATAGCTCTCATAAGCTTCCTTCCTAAAAAATTGAACAATTTATTTTCATACCTTGTCCCTTATTACTTTAGTAAATTGTCATGTAAGCGTCAATTAATATTGCAGAATATTCTGAAAATAAAGCATGTTGTTTCATCCATAAAAGTATGCTCTAAAACTATGTTTAGAGCATACTTTTGATTTATTTCTTCGGTGGGTTATGGATAGCTTCACCAATGGTATCTAGGAAAGCTTCGTACATATTTTCAGAGAAGGTTGGGTGTCCATGAATCGCTTGGGCAACGTCATCAACGGTCAATTCATTTTCCATAATGGTTGCCGCTTCATTGATGAGCTCTGCTGCTGCGGGGCCAATGATATGCACTCCAAGGATTTCATGATGCTTGCTATCAGCGATGACTTTGACAAATCCTTGAGCTTCATTAGACGCAAGAGCTCGCCCATTGCCTGTGAAGCTTGATTTTCCAATCAAAATATCGCCGTATTGCTCACGCGCGGCCTCTTCTGTCATTCCAACCATGGCAACTTCTGGGTGAGTGTAAACCGCTGCTGGTGTGTAGGTGAGATTGGCTTTGCGATGATTGCCACGGAGAGCATTTTCAGCAGCCACTTCTCCCATACGATAAGCAGCGTGCGCTAGCATTTTTTGACCATTGACATCACCAGGGGCATAAATACCAGAGATTGACGTTTCTTGGTAAGCATTGACTTTGATACGATTACCTTCCATATCAAGATTGAGATTTTCAAGACCTTGCATTTGGGGAACACGTCCAATTGATAGAAGCGCTTTATCTGCTTGGATTGTCTCACCATTGGTTAGCGTCAACTCAAGCTGGCTATTTTTCTCAACAATTTCGGCTACTCCGACATTGGTTTTAATGGTCATACCTTTTTTCGTCAGAATTTTTTGCAATTCCTGCGAAATTTCCTTGTCCATAGCTGGAATAATGCGGTCTGCCATTTCAATAACGGTCACATCAACGCCGTAAGATGCCCAAACCAGTCCAAGCTCAATTCCAACAACACCGCCACCCATGACAACTAGTGATTTCGGTACTTCACGTAGATTAAGGATATCATCAGAAGTCAAAACAAGCGGTGAATCAATACCTGGAATATTAATGCGTGATACTTTTGAACCAGTTGCTAAAATGATACTATGTCCCTTAATCGTTTCTGACCCAATCGTTACCGTCTTGTCTGGATTGACTTGAGCCAGTCCGTCAAAAATGGTTACTTTATTAGCTTTCAAGAGACCACGAACGCCACCTGTTAATGTTTTGACAACGGAATTTTTAAACTCAACGGTTTTATCCATGTCAATACTGTAATTAGTTGAAGCCAGATTAATACCACGACCAGCAGCAATTTTTAGTCCATCAAGGATTTCGGCATTTTTGAGATAAGTTTTAGTTGGGATACAGCCAACATTTAGACACGTACCACCAAATTCTGATTTTTCAACGATAGCAATTTTGCCACCGAGCTGCGCACCACGAATGGCAGCATAATAGCCAGCAGGACCACCACCAACCACAATCATGTCATACTCATCAGCTGCAAGTGGAGCTTTTTGTTCAGAAGTCACATCAGCCGTCACCGCCTTTGGCACTTCCAAGCCTGCTGCGGTTAAGTCTGCCGCTGCTTGTTCTGGTGTTACTTGCGCAACTTCGTCAATAACTTCACCTTCAGCACCAAGGTAGCCAATGATTTCTGTCACAGGAACAACATCACCAGCCTCGTGAACAATTTTCAAAAGCATGCCAGAATCTTCGGCTTCAATTTCCATATTCGTCTTATCAGACATGATTTCAAGCAGAATATCGCCCTCTTGGACAAGCTCACCTTCTGCTTTTTTCCATTCAATAATTTCGCCCTCTTGCATGTCAACACCAAGCTTGGGCATGATAATTTCTACTGCCATTTTACGTTTTCCCTTCAGAAAATTCTTTTGTTTCTCAGTCAGCTTTGGGCGGCTCTCACCCAAGCAACCGACTATATCATTTATTTGTCAACATTAGGCTTTCAAGATGACCGAGTCACCTATGTCACCGCCCACGTTTTTTACTTTAGATTAGCAATTCTAGCGGATTTTCAAGAAGCGCTTTTAAATCTAGCATGAATTTTGCACCATTCATTCCGTCAACCAATCGGTGATCAATGGTCAAACTCATTCCCATAATTGGGCGAATAACCACTTCACCGTCATGAACGACGGGTGTTTCAATAGTTGCTGAAATCCCAAGAATTGCCGAATTTGGTTGATTAATAATCGGATTAAACGACTTCACTCCAAACATCCCAAGGTTCGTTATGGTGAAAGTTGAGCCAGACATTTCAGCTGCTTTCAATTTACCAGCTTGTGCTTTTTGAATCACATCTTTTGATGCTACCACAAAGTCTGACAAACTCATCTGGTCTGCACCATGAACCACAGGAACCACTAAACCTTCAGAAAGCCCAACAGCGATTGCAAGATTGACAAAATGATGTAGTTCGATGTCTTGAGCATCGTTAATCAGAGAAGCATTAAGGAAACGGTGTTCCTCCTTCATCAAGGTCTTAATCACAGCAAGCCCAATTAAGTCCGTAAAGGTCACCTTGTAACCAGTCTTTGCCATAATTGGCTCAATGAGTTGCTTACGCAAGGCAATCAGATTCGTCATATCAATATCATAATTAAGCGTAAAGGTCGGTGCTGTAAAGTAAGAATGGCTCATTCCCTTTGAAATTGCCTTACGCATAGCAGACATCTTAATGACTTCAACTCCGTCACTTGCAGCCGTAACATCAGCCAAAGCTCCTGCTTGCGGTGTCACTTTTACATCTGCTTGTTCTTTTTGCGGCGCAACATCACCTAGACTTGCTAAAACATCTTCCTTGGTAATCTTACCAGAAACACCCGTTCCCACCAGTGTCTCAAGGTCAACACCTTTGTCCTTTGCAATCCTACGAGCCAGTGGCGTCACACGAATCTTACTAAATTGTTCCACATTTTCCTTGTGAATCCGCCCATTTTCACCGCTGCCAGTGATTTTTTCAAGGTCAATACCACGCTCACGTGCCAACTTTCTAGCAGCAGGCGTAGCACGGACTTTTCCAGTCTCAGACGTCTTTTGGGAAATCGCTGGCGCTGTGCTTGCTTGCAACGGTTGAACTTTCGCTTCCTGAGCTGATGCTGACTGTTCAACGTGTTTCTCACCCACAGAATCAACAAGAGTTTCACCCTCTGCTCCGATATAGCCGATAATTTCGGTAACAGCTACGACATCACCTGCCGGATGAACAATTTTTAACAGCACGCCAGAATCTTCAGCTTCAATTTCCATATTGGTCTTATCAGACATGATTTCAAGCAGAATATCACCCTCATTGACCTCATCACCTTCAGCTTTTTTCCATTCAAGAATTTCCCCTTCTTGCATGTCCACACCAAGCTTTGGCATAATAATTTCATTTGCCACAGAAAACACCTCCCTTAGGCATCACGACCATTGCGTGCCATTTTATAAATGGCTGCTTTAATCTTAGCAACGTCTGGCAAAATGCCCTGTTCTAAAACACGTGCGTATGGTACTGGCACATCTTCGCTTGCCAAACGTACAATCGGATAATCAAGATAATCAAAAGCTTCACTTTCCGTAACTAGCGCAGCTATTTCCCCAATAAAACCACCTGTCTTGTAAGCGTCATTAACCAACATGAGCTTCCCAGTCTTTTTCACCGAATTGATAATCAACTCCTTATCAAGTGGAATAAGTGTCCGTGGGTCAACCACTTCAACGCTAATGCCGTCAGCTGCTACTTCATCTGCTGCTTGAAGAACACGCTCCAACATACGACCATAAGAAACAATGGTCAAATCAGTTCCCTCACGCTTAATATCACCTTTTCCAAGCGGCAAATAAAAATCAGAATCCAAGTTCACTTCCTCTTTCTTGCCATAAAGCGCCTTTGGCTCCATGAAAATAACAATATTATTATCACGAATGGCTGATTTTAAAAGCCCTTTGGCGTCATTAGCATTCCCTGGAGCAACAACCTTAATACCAGGAATATGGGTTAACCAAGCTTCCAGAGACTGCGAATGTTGCGCTGCTGAACCGATACCAGAACCAGAGGCTACACGAAAGGTTACTGGCGTTTTCAAACCACCACCAAACATATAATTATTTTTAGCGCCGTTATTAACAATGGCATCAAGGGCAATGGTGATAAAATCCATAAAGGTCACATCAACAATCGGACGAAGCCCAGTTATCGCAGCGCCAATGGCACTTCCTGCAATAGCCGCTTCTGAAATCGGTGTATCCTTGATACGTTCAGGTCCAAACTCCTCAAACATACCAACAGACGTTCCAAAGTCGCCACCGTAAATACCAACATCTTCTCCCATGAGAAAAATCGTATCATCTTTTCGCATTTCTTCTGTCATCGCAAGATTGACAGCTTCACGTAATGCCATTTGTTTTGTTTCAGTCATTGTCTTTCTCCTCTTATGATTAAAAAGCTGCCTAATCTACCCAGACATCTTCAAATGCTACTGACAAATCTGGTTCAGGGCTATTTTGAGCAAATGCGTAAGCATCATCAATTTCTTTAACCACTTGTGCATCAATAGCATCCAATTCGTCATGGCTTGCCAAATGATTTTCAGTCAAATACGTACGGAATTTGACAAGTGGGTCTTTTTTCTTCCAGTCATCAACTTCCTCTTTACTACGGTATTTACCTGCGTCAGCTGTCGAATGCCCAAACCAACGGTAAGATTCTACCTCAACAATGGCTGGACCATTTCCAGAACGCACGTGGTCAACCGCTTTCCCCATTGTCTCATAAACCGCTAGGACATCATTGCCATCTTCGCAGTAAAAACCAGGAATGCCATAAGCTTCAGCACGTGTGTAGAGATGCGGTGTATTGGTCGCTCTCGTAATATCCATAGAGATACCATAGCGATTATTGATAATAAAGAAAATAACAGGTAATCCCCAAGTAGCTGCTAAGTTTACCGATTCATGAAAAGAACCCTCATTTGTCGCACCGTCACCAGAAAAGGCAACAACAATGTTGTCCGTTTTTTTATAGTCTTGTGTCAACGCTGCACCAACAGCAAGCGCATAACCACCGCCAACAATACCATTTGTACCATAATTGCCTTTTTCAAAATCTGCCAAATGCATGGAACCACCACGACCTTTTGACACACCAGTCACCTTGCCAGCGAGTTCAGCCATCATTTTGTTCAAATCCATGTCTTTAGCAATACATTGCCCATGCCCACGGTGATTTGAAAAAATAATATCATCATAAGTCAAATGTGCTATTGCTCCAACACTTGCCGCTTCTTCCCCAACTGAAAAGTGTGTCATGCCTTGGACAAAACCACGTCGGACTAACTTATTAATGCGCATATCAAACTCACGAATACGCTGCATTTTGAGATACATATCTATATATTGTTCTTGAGACAAATTCATCATATTGCCCTCCAAATATCTTTTTCTTAGTCCATTTATCATATGATATTATTTCCCAAATCACAAATTATTGAACCGAAAGTTTGAAAACGTTTTTAAAAAGTGGCGTAAAAAGAGAAATTTAGTATATCTTTAAAGATCAAACGTAATGATTTTTTCTTGACTGTTTAAATCGAATGATTTTCTTGTTTCGTTGTCTATGAGATACCTTAGATTAGTAAGCCTAACATCATGCATACGTTATAACTTTCAGCTCAATCAGGTTAATTCACATCCCTCCCCGATACCTCACAATCATCAAGGTTGGGAGTCACTATTATGTTCACCGGCAACGGGTCACTATAGAGGACTTTCACTCCATATATACACCATGCCCGTCGTACACTAAAAAAGCCTTGAAATTAATCAAAGCTTTTAATCATTATACCTCTTTTCCTAAAATTTCATTAATCTCTTGGCTATAAAGGATAGCTTTTCCACCATAAACCGCTTGGATACCATTATCTACATCTAAAATCGCTGTAGCTCCGGTTAATTTTAAACTTTCCTTATCAACTTTATGACTATCTGATAAAGACACCCGTAAACGTGTTGCACAAGCCGTGACATGTTCAATATTAGCTTCGCCACCAAGCGCCTCTATGATACTTATAGAAATTTCTGTCAAAGAAGAATTTTCTTTAGATGCCTGCCCAGAAGTCTCCTCACTCATAACCATTCCTGGAATAGCAACTTTAAATCTACTGATCAGGAAACGAAAGACTACATAGTAAATTCCTGCCCAAACTAATCCCACTGGTAACACTAAGAGCCAATTCGTTTTGTCATTTCCTTGTAGAACACCAAAAAGTAAGAAGTCGATGATACCTCCTGAAAAGGAGTTACCAATACGAATAGATAACAAATCAGCAACAAAGAAAGACAGACCATCTAAGAAAGCATGTACAACATAAAGCCATGGGGCTACAAATAAGAAAGAAAATTCAATAGGTTCTGTAATACCGGTTAAGAATGACGTTAAACCGCTACTAAAGTAAAAGGAGCCATTAGCTTTACGATTAGCTTTTGGAATTGAATGATACATCGCCAAACAAGCTGCTGGAAGACCAAACATCATAGTCGCAAAACGTCCCGCAAAGAAGCGTGTACCATAAGTAAAGAGACCGGTATGATTCGGATCTGCCAACTGAGCAAAGAAAATATTTTGTGCACCTTGAATCGTCTTACCAGCAACCTCTTCAACACCGCCCAAAGAAGTATACCAAAACATAGGATAAATGGTATGGTGTAAACCAACAGCACCCGTTAATCTCAGAAAGAAACCATATAAGAAAGAACCAAAACTTCCCATTGTAGCAATAGCTTCTCCCAATGAAACGAGAAGATTTTGAACAGGTGGCCAAATAACATAGAAAATACTACCAATCACAATAGCAACTAAAGAAGAGACAATGGGAATAAAACGTGAACCACCAAAGAAACCTAGATAAGCTGGTAATTCAATCCGGCGATATTTATTATGAAGAATAGAGACTACATAACCAATAACTAGCGCACCTAAAACGCCTGTATCAATAGTAGCACCTTCTGCGGAAAAGAGTTGTAATAAACTACTGATAGTTGCTGTATAGACCAGATAAGCTACTCCACCTGATAAGCCTGCTGTCCCTTTATCAGAATCCGCAAGACCAACAGCCACGCCAATACTAAAAATTAAAGCAATGTTATTAAAAACAGCACCACCTGCTCCACTCATTACAGCAAATATAGTCTGCAACCATTCTTGACCTAAAAGTGGAAATTGAGCAATAGCATTAGGATTAGATAGAGCACCACCAATTCCTAACAATAAACCTGCTACAGGTAAAATAGAAATAGGCAACATAAACGCTTGACCTAAACGTGAAAATTTCTTAAACATAAAATCTCCCTTCAATTTAATCTATATTCGTTGCCTCAATAAATGGTTTTGCAATCACCAATGGTCGTGTGATAGCAGAGCCGACAACTACTGTATGAACACCTAGTTGTAAAACACGTCTAACCTTACTTGGTGTATTAATATTTCCTTCAGCAATCACTGGTGTCTCCAAAACTCCAACAGCTTTCCTAATAATTTCAAAATCATTAGATTCAATTGCTAAATCTTGACTTTGTTTAGTATAACCAACTAAGGTAGTTCCAATAAAATCAAAATCTAATTTATCTGCAACTATCATTTCATCCATGGTTGAACAGTCAGCCATTAATAATTGTTCTGGGTAAGACTGTCTAATTTGAATCACGAATTCTTCTAAAGTCTGACCATTAGGTCGACTAGATGTCGTTGCATCCAAAGCAATAATGTCAACCTTTGTCTCTACTAATGCATCAATTTCATCCATAGTCGGCGTAATAAAAACATCAGCATTCTCATAATTTTTTTTAATAATACCGATAATCGGTAAATCTACCGCTTCTTTAATCTCTGTAATATCACGAATTCCATTAGCTCTAATCCCAACAGCACCTGCTTGTGCAGCTGCCTTAGCAAAAAGCGGCATAACTCCTCCTTTTTCCGAATACATAGGCTCGCCTGGTAAAGCTTGGCAGGAAATAACTACTCCCCCCTTAAGTTGTTGTAAAAGGTACTCTTTTTTTGTCATAATTCCTCCTTATAAGAAATAATCGTTTTGTGGTAACGTTTTTGTTTTTCATCTTGATTAACTGCTAATTGGTAAGCAAATAAGCAGTCAATCAACAATAAAATAGGAAATTGTGGTGAAATACGATTCCCATAAGATAAGTTATCTCGTGAAGCCAATAAAACTAATTCATCCCAAGAATCATCTCTTTGAGTAACAATTTGGGTTGTCATTAAAACCGTCTTAGCCCCCCTTTCCTTAGCAGTCATCAGAGCATTTATCACAGATTTGGTTTTTCCTGACAGAGACGCTGCAATAACCAAACAATCTGGTCCCACTAACATACTAGACCATATCAGTTCATCATTATCTGTTACAATATCAAAATCAAAGCCCAACCTCATAAAACGTGTCTTCATCTCTTTCAAAGCTTGAGCCGAGCTCCCCTTACCATAAAGATATATACGGTTAGCTTCTTCAATCAAGCGTGTAATCCGTGTGAGTTGCTGTTCATCAATCACTGAATAGGTCTTTTCTAGCAATTGCTCATAGTCTGCCATAACCCTCTTAGTTACATTATTTTTTAAAGTGCTTGACTCTCCTTTTAAATGTAATTTAGATTCCTGATAAGAAAAAATAAATTCTCTGTAACCACTAAAACCACATTTTTTAGCAAAACGTGTCAAACTAGCTTTTGATACATGTAAACGTTGACAAATTGCGCCAGAACTCACATCTTTTTCTGAGGTATTAGTGATAAAAAAATGTGCAATTGTTTGTTCAGTATCTGTCATAGAATCCCAATATGATTCTATGAGAGGCTCTATTTTTTTTAATGTTTTATCCATAAGAAACACCTCCCACCATCAAGTATAGCGCTTACACTTTTTAATTTCAATAGTTTCAAAAATTCAGAAACTACTTTCTGTTTTTCTCTTTTTTTATGCTTTTTTCTAAAACTAGTTTTAAAAATTATGATAACCACTTGTATAGTTATTAAAATTAAACTAAAAAATAGTACCTAGATAGCTCCTTATCAAGTAAATAGTGAAATAAACAATTGCAACCACTTACTGATAGAATGTTTGAAAAAGATATTCCTTAAGCAAACGAATAGAAAAATTTCTTATGTAGTCAATAAAAAATTCTAAAAATATCAACGAAATATTTATTAAGGTTGACATAAAATATCTACACTATAAATGATAATGTTCCCTCCTACTTAGCTTGATAAATAAAAATATAAAAAAGAATAACCTAGTAAATGACCTGCACCCCAAAAGTTAGACAACAAATCTAACTTTTGGGGTGTTTTTCTATGAAATTAAGTTATGAAGATAAAATTGAAATCTATCGCTTACGACAATCTGGTTGGACATGGCCTAAAATCAGTCAAACATTTAATATTAGTAAGTATAACCTTCAATACATGGTCCGCCTCATTGATATACACGGATTGGAAAGTGTTTGTA
>SKEA01000069.1_pt1 | contig 102109 bp, 102 predicted proteins | sample 4826601 | NCBI WGS metagenome assembly SKEA01 (sample SAMN11008821, study PRJNA524170) | human gut metagenome | biome: Human fecal sample; material: Feces; isolation source: fecal sample from pouch patient p13, p53 | host: Homo sapiens | place: Israel: Tel-Aviv | collected 2016-07-06 | reverse complement strand
CCCCCCCCCCCCCCCCCCCCCCCCCCCCCCCCCCCCCCCCCCCCCCCCCCCCCCCCCCCCCCCCCCCCCCCCCCCCCCCCCCCCCCCCCCCCCCCCCCCCCACAATAGAAAAAAGGTGTCGATGCTTCGCTCGAACACCGCTATATTATAGGGAGGAATCATACTATGAAACGACTCAACCGTATCCTGTCTCTGGCCCTTGCGGCCATGATGGCACTGACCCTGCTTACCGGCTGCGGCGGCAAGGTGACCGAGCGTGCCATGGAAAAGGCCTACGGAGATTATCTCCGGGGCCAGATGGGAAAACCTGACATGAAGGTGACCTACGATGTCTCCCCGGCTGTCTTTGAGAAGATCGATGCAGACTTCCGGGAACACAAGGCAAGCTGGTTCAAAGATACCGGTTATCTGGCCAACAACGCTGCGGGCGAGTATTTCTATGTTCCCTGGAACGCCGGCACCGCTGGAGCCGGCGTTACCATGCTGAAAGAGGCGCTGAAGGATTACAGCACCAGCGTCAGCGTGCAGTTTTATGCGGCAAAAATGCCCGAGTCGGCGGGCAATGCCATCACCCAGGCTGCCTATGTGACCCATTGCTCCAAAGGCGGCGTGAGAGTTTACTCCAACGCTTCTTCGGACTGGACGGGCGTAAAGGTGGCCGTCCACCGTGTGCAGGACGGCGATGACACCTACTGCTACATGATCGTCATCTACGAAAAATAAGCCGTCTACCGTGGCCCGGGCTTTCTGAGCCTACATAGAATAAGCATCTGCCCCGAAACCGCTGCACAGTCTGATGTGCGGCGGTTTCTTTTGTTCCCTGATAGCAGCAGCGTCCGGGGCGCGCCGGGCAAGCCCGGTAAGATAGAGCCGCTATGCAGCGATAAGCAGACTTTTTGTCAGAGCGAGCCATCGCCGCGCTCGAAGTTTTTTATCAGCGTCCTTGCCCTCTCAGGCGCTTCGCGCCAGCTCTCCCAAAGGGAGAGCCTTTTAAGATGAAAGGCGTTTTCGCAATATGTCCAAAAAATCTCTCGAAATTTTGGAAGATAAATCTAAAAGCATTCTCACACAAGTCTGGAAAACTGTGCTATAATCATAATTATGGACGAGGTTGGGGCTGCGCTGCCCTGACCGAAAATAATGAAGAAGGAGGCGAGCCTTATGGCACAGTTCCGCTCCAAGCCCTTTGGTGTGACCAAAAACGGCGATAAGGTGGATGAATACATCATCTCCAATCCCGGTGGACTTGAGGTCAGCGTGCTGAACTATGGCTGTGTGATCAAAAATCTCTTCGTCCCTACAAAAACGGGTCTGGTGGATGTGGTCGTCGGACACGACACCCTCGCCGACTATGAGGCGGATTTCAACTCATCCGGCAGCACCTGCTGCGGTGCGTTCGTGGGCCGGTACGCCAACCGCATTGAAAATGCGGAATTTTCTCTCAGCGGCAAGACCTACAAGCTGGAAGCCAACAATGGCAAAAATCACCTGCACGGCACCTTCCCCCGCAAAATTTACGATGTGAAGATGTTCGGCGACACCCTTTTGATGGAGACCGAAAGCCCGGCGGGCGAAGATGGTTTCCCCGGAAATCTGAAGGTCAGTGTGCGGTATATCCTCACGCCGGACAACACCCTGCGGATGGACTACCGTGTGTCCACTGACGAGGACACCATCATCAACCTGACCAACCACACCTACTTCAACCTCGACGGCGGCGGCAATGTGCTGGGCCAGAAGCTCCGCATTTACGCTTCCAACTACCTCGAGGGCAACAACGAGACCTGCCCCACGGGCAAGATCCTGCCTGTGGACGGTACGCCGATGGACTTCCGCACCGGAAAGCCTCTGGGACGCGACCTCGACACCGGCTTCTACCAGACCACCATGGCGGGCGGCGGCTTCGACCACTGCTATGTCCTCGACCGGCCCCGGGGTGCCAGCCAGAGCCTCTGCGCCTGGGCGTCCAGCGACAAGACCGGCATCAGCATGAAGATGTACACCACCCAGCCGGGCATCCAGCTCTACACCGGCAACTTCCTGCAGAACTGCCCCTCCCCCGGCAAGGGCGGCGTCCCGCTGGAAAAGTACGGCGGCTTTGCCCTTGAGACCCAGCACTTCCCCTGCAGCCCCTCTCACCCGGAGTTCCCGACGACGGTGCTGCGGGCAGGCAAAGTCTTCCGCGCCAATACTACGCTCCGCTTCTTCACCGGCCGTCAGTGCGGCCGTTTGTAAGCAAATATCAGCCGCAGCAAAGGGCAGCTCTCTTGCGGGAGCTGCCCTTTGCTGTTTTTTGGGTGTCCTCTCCATGCCTTGCGGACTAAAAATCTTTGCAGTTCATCAGACCGGCTGAAAAGATGCAACAAAAATACATTTTAATAAAAAAGCCGGTACTTGATTCTCTGTGCAAAAAGCGGTATCCTTTAGGCAGGCAGAGCACAAGGGCTCTGCGCGAAGCAACATTTGGAACAAGAGAGGTACTGGACATGGCTATTTTGGTTTCCGGCGGCGCAGGCTACATCGGCAGCCACACCTGCATCGAGCTTCTGAATGCCGGCTACGACGTTGTCGTGGCGGACAATTACTATAATGCATCCCCTGTGGTCCTCGACCGCGTCAAGCAGATCACCGGCAAGGACTTCCGCTTCTATCAGGCCGATATGACCAAACACGAGGATGTGGAGAAGATCTTCGCCGAGTGTCCCGACATCACGGCGGTCATCCAGTTCGCAGCCTATAAGGCCGTCGGCGAGAGCGTGTCCAAGCCCATCGAATACTACTACAATAACCTCAACTGCACGCTGGTCATCCTGGATGTGATGCGCAGGCACAACTGCCACAACTTCGTGTTCAGCTCTTCCGCCACCGTCTACGGCGACCCCGCCAGTGTGCCGATCACCGAGGACTTCCCCGTGGGTGCCACCACCAACCCCTACGGCACCACCAAGGCCATGACCGAGCGCATCCTCACCGATGTCTGCAAGGCTGACCCCACCCTGAACGTGGCTCTGCTGCGCTACTTCAACCCCATCGGCGCCCACAAGTCCGGCCTCATCGGCGAGGACCCCAACGGCATCCCCAACAACCTCATGCCCTACATCGCCAAGGTGGCTGTGGGCAAGCTGGAAAAGGTCCATGTCTTCGGCAATGACTACCCCACTCCCGACGGCACCGGCGTCCGCGACTACATCCATGTCGTGGACCTGGCCCGCGGCCATGTCTGCGCCATCAAGAAGCTGGAAACGAACTGCGGCCTCTTCATCTGCAACCTCGGCACCGGCAAGGGCTACAGCGTGCTGGATGTCATCCATGCCTTCGAGAAGGCCTGCGGCAAGCCCATCCCCTACGTCATCGATGCCCGCCGCCCCGGCGACATCGCCGAGTGCTACGCTGACCCCACCAAGGCCAAAAACGAGCTGGGCTGGGTGGCTGAGTACGGCATCGAGGAGATGTGCGCCGACAGCTGGAACTGGCAGAAGAAGAACCCTGACGGCTATCACACCGCGAACTGAATAAAAAACGATAAGAGCCTGTACGGCGGGTACTTCCCGGGTACAGGCTCTTATTTTTTGCACTTTTTCGGATATTTGAGGAAGGCGGCATGATTTTTTTCAGAGAACAGCTCAGAACAGCCCCGTTTCTCTTGACAACGCCGGAAAGTTAGCCTATATTACTGTTGTTAACGCAAACTAACAAACGCGCTCGAGAGGAACATTCCGTATGACGTTGAAAGATTTGAACATCGGCGAGACTGCCGTGGTCGGGACCGTGGGCGGCGAAGGGGCTCTGCGGCAGCATTTTCTGGATATGGGGCTGATCCCCGGTGAGGAGGTCACGCTGGTCAAATTTGCCCCCATGGGCGACCCGATGGAGCTGAGCATCCACGGCTACGAGCTGACCCTCCGGCTGGACGATGCCGCCCGCATCGGGGTCACTCTGGCCAAAGCCCCGGCGGCGAAAAAGGCAGCGGCAGAAAGTGAAAAGCCGGTGGAGCACCCGGGCCTCGGCGAAGGTGGACGCTACCACACCAAAAAGGGCGAGAACCCTCTGCCCGACGGCACGACCCTTACCTTTGCGCTGGCGGGCAACCAGAACTGCGGCAAGACGACCCTCTTCAACCAGCTCACCGGCTCCAACCAGCACGTCGGCAATTTCCCGGGTGTGACGGTGGACCGCAAGAGCGGTGCGATCCGGAATAACCCGAATACGGAGGTCACAGACCTGCCCGGCATCTACTCCATGTCGCCCTATACCAGCGAGGAGATCGTGACCCGGCAGTTCATCATCGGCGAGAAGCCCACGGGCATCATCAATATCGTGGACGCCACCAACATCGAGAGGAATCTGTACCTCACCATGCAGCTCATGGAGCTGGATACGCCGATGGTGCTGGCGCTGAACATGATGGACGAGATGCGCGGCAACGGCGGCACTGTCCGCATCAATAAGATGGAGGCCATGCTGGGCATCCCGGTCGTGCCCATCTCTGCGGCAAAGAACGAGGGCGTGGACGAGCTGGTGGATCATGCGCTCCATGTCGCAAAGTATCAGGAGCGGCCGGGCCGGATGGATTTCTGCGGCGAGGAGGATCACGGCGGCGCAGTCCACCGCTGCATCCACGGCATCATCCACCTGATCGAGGATCATGCCAGGGCCGCAGGCATCCCGGTGCGCTTTGCGGCCACAAAGCTCGTGGAGGGCGACCAGCGCATCGAGGCGGCCTTGAAGCTCGACCAGAACGAAAAAGAGATGATCGAGCACATCATCGTCCAGATGGAGCAGGAGCGGGGTCTGGACCGCGCCGCCGCCATCGCGGATATGCGGTTCCACTTCATCCACCAGCTGGTGGATCAGACCGTCGTGAAGCCCCGCCAGAGCAAGGAACAGCTTCGCTCGGCCCAGATCGACCGGTTCCTCACGGGCCGCTATACCGCCATCCCGGCCTTTGTGGGCATCATGGCGCTGGTGTTCTACCTCACCTTCGGCGTCATCGGTCTGGCGCTCCAGAACCTGCTGGAAGTGGGCATTGATGCCCTGACCGCCGCGGTGGACTCCACCCTCACGGCGTGGAACGTCAACGCAGCCGTCCACTCGCTGGTCATCGACGGCATCTTCACCGGTGTGGGCAGTGTGTTGAGCTTCCTGCCCATCATCGTGACCCTGTTCTTCTTCCTCTCTCTGCTGGAGGATACCGGATACATGGCCCGCGTGGCATTCGTGATGGATAAGCTTCTCCGCCGCATCGGCCTCTCGGGGCGCAGCATCGTGCCAATGCTCATCGGCTTCGGCTGCACCGTCCCCGGCGTCATGGCCAGCCGCACCCTGCCCTCGGAGCGCGACCGCAAAATGACCATCCTGCTCACCCCCTTTATGAGCTGCTCGGCCAAGCTGCCCATCTACAGCCTGTTTGCGGCGGCCTTCTTCCCGGAGCACGCGGCTCTGGTGATGGTCAGCCTCTATTTCCTCGGCATTGCGGTGGGCATTCTGATGGCCATCCTGCTGAAGAGCAGTGTCTTTAAGGGCGAGGCCGTCCCCTTTGTGATGGAGCTGCCCAACTACCGCCTGCCCGGCCTCAAGAATGTGGTCCAGCTGCTCTGGGAAAAGGCCCGCGATTTCCTCCAGCGCGCCTTTACGGTCATCTTTGTGGCGACCATCATCATCTGGTTCCTGCAGAGCTTCGACCTGCGGCTCAGCCTCACCGCTGACCCGCAGCAGAGCATCCTTGCATGGCTGGCCAGCGGTATCGCGCCGCTGTTTGCGCCACTGGGCTTTGCCGACTGGCGGGTGTCTACGGCCCTGATCACCGGCTTTATGGCCAAGGAGAGCGTCGTTTCGACCCTCACCATCCTCTATGGCTCCTCTGCGGCCTTTGCCGCCGCGCTGTCCCCGGCGGCGGCTGCACCCCTGCTGGTGTTCTGCCTGCTCTATACGCCCTGCATCGCGGCGGTGGCCTCGGTCAAGCGGGAGCTGGGCGGCAAGTGGGCGTTTATCATGGTGGCAAATCAGTGCATCGTAGCATGGCTGGCGGCCTTCGGCACGCGGCTCATCATGATGCTGTAAAGAAAACGGAAACAGGGAGCGGCCTGCAAGATGCGGGCCGCTCCTTTTCTCTTGACAATCGCTGCGTTTTTGTGCTATTATTACTTCAAATTTGAATGATACAATTTTGAATCACAAGGAGGCGCCCCATGAATACCCCGGGCATCGAATTCGGGCGGAAGACCTCGGCGGCTTACGCCGCCCTCTGCAAGCCCCTGTGCCAGAAGCTCCATCTGCCCCAGACGGCTTTTGACATCCTGATGTTCCTCGCCAACAACCCCGGCTACCAGACCGCCAGCGACGTGGTGGAGGTGCGCAAACTGAAAGCAAACCTCGTATCGGTGAACGTAGACCGTCTGGTGCAGGAGGGCTACCTCGTCCGCGAGGCTGACCCCGGCGACCGCCGCCGCACCCTGCTGCGCTGCACCGAAAAAGCCTGCCCCATCATCGAGCAGGGCCGGGCCTTGCAGGAGGAATTTGGTGCGCGTCTGCTGGAGCACACCAATGAAGCACAGCGAAAGGCGTTCTTCGAGACGATGGACATTATAAATGAGAATCTGGACGCCATTCTGGAAGGAGAAGCATGAACATTTTATTTACGATCTTAGTCACCTTTTTCGCCGGCATGGGCGCGGGCCTTGGCACCGGCTTTGCGGGCCTGAGCGCGGCGGCTGTCATCAGCCCCATGCTCATCACCTTCCTGCACATGGACCCCTATATGGCCGTGGGCATCGCCCTCTCGTCAGACGTGCTGGCCAGCGCCGTCTCAGCCTACACCTACTATAAAAATAAGAACCTCGACATCAAAAACGGCCTCATCATGATGGTGAGCGTGCTGGTGTTCACGGTGGTGGGCAGCTGGGTAGCCAGCCTGCTCCCCTCGGCCACGATGGGCAGTTTCTCGGTGTTCATGACCTTCCTGCTGGGCATCAAGTTTATCGTCCGGCCCGTCATGACCACCAAAGAGGCCATGCAGGGCGTCAGCGCAAAGAAGCGGGCCATCCAGTCCATCGTCTGCGGCATCCTCATCGGCTTCATCTGCGGCTTTATCGGCGCAGGCGGCGGCATGATGATGCTCCTCATCCTCACCAGCGTCCTCGGCTATGAGCTGAAAACGGCTGTAGGTACCAGCGTGTTCATCATGACCTTCACGGCCCTGACCGGCGCTGTCAGCCATTTCGCCATCGGCGGTGCGCCGGTCTGGTACGTCTGGGCGCTCTGCGTCGTCTTCACCCTGCTGTGGGCGCGCATCGCGGCGGTCTTTGCCAATAAGGCCGACGCCAAGACCCTCAACCGCGCCACCGGCATCATCCTCGTCATCCTCGGCGTGGTGGTCATGGGCTTCAACTGGCTCAGCTGACCGTATCCGGACAAAAAGAAATGCCTGTGCGGCTGATGCTGCACAGGCATTTTGAATGTTCTTTTAACGGACGAACTCGACCTCAACGTCGCCGTTCTTGGTGGCGAGGCTCAGCTTGTTGGGGGCATCTGCATTCTGCTGCAGGGTATCCTTGCCGAAGAAGACGAAGTTCTTGTCGTTGGCGTCGGAGACGCGGATCTTGCCGCCGCCTGCGGCAAGATCAAAGCCGTAAGAGCTGCCGCTGCCGATCACAGAGCCGGTGATGCTGCCGTTCTGCACCTTGGCGTTGCAGACGTTGGCAGAGATGTTTTCCAGCTTGAGGGTACCGCTGTTCTGGATGGTGGCGGCCACATTCTGGGAGGTGACGCCGCTCATGGTGATCTTGCCGTTGCGGGTGGTGCCGCTCAGGGTGGAGCCGTTGAAGTTCGACACCTCGATGCGGCCATTGTCGGTGGTAAGGCTGGCGGTCTGTGCCGAAACGCCGTCCAGCGTGATGCTGTCGTTGGTGGTGCTGACGGTGATGTTTGCCAGCGTCTGGCGGGGTACCTGCAGCGTCAGGGTGCAGCTGCGGGTGTCCTGACTCTGGATGACAAGGGAAGCGTTGGGCTCCCGGGTCTTGGTCACGGTGAGGGTGCTGCCCGCCACCGTGAAGTCGTAGAGCTTGGAGCTTTCAAAGGCGTAGCTCGAGGTGTAGGTGTAATCGGCGCGGATGTGGTCGATGTCGGCGGCCTGCAGAACGACCGCAGCGCTGTTGTCCTGCACCACGATGGCGTTGATGCCGGCCGGTGCGTCATAGCTGGCGCTGTAAGTGGCCACAGATGCCGCCGCGCCGCAGAAGAATGCAGCCGCCGTGACAGCTGTCAGAAGAGCGAGAAGAAACTTTTTCATAAGGAAAACCTCCTGTCGCAATAAAATAGATGAGCGGAATGTCCCGCAGAAGATTTTACTTTATCCGTCCGGGCCGCAGCTGCGGCTCGGATAGAATTTCTCACCCTAAAAATACCGCAGCAGAGAAAAAAAGTCAAGAGAGAAAAAATGAACAATAAAAAACGCCTGCACAGTGGTGCAGGCGCAAAAGCAGGATAAATTATTTTTCTTCGATGGTGGAGTGCTCGATGACATAGTCGGCAGCGCGGCGGATGCCCTCGTTGCGGCGGATGGCCTCCACGTTGGACGCAGCCTTGATTTCCTCGAGGGTCTTCTTGGTGCGCTCAGCGCGCTCGGACAGGGTCTTGTCGATGTCCTCCTCAGTGGGAACGAGGTTCTCGTTCTGAGCGATCTGCAGCAGGGCCATCCGGGCGCGGGTGTTTTTCTCCGCAGCAGTGCGGACAGCGGCAGTGAAGCTCTCGCGGGTCTGATGGATCTGGCTCAGGTAGCGGTCGAGGCTCAGGCGCTGCATCTGCAGCTGCTGCTGGATCTGCTCCATCTCCTGCTGATAGGCGCTCTCGACGAGAACGCTGGGCAGCTCGCCCTCAGCGGCTGCGGCCAGCTGGGTGAGGATGGCGTCCTTGGCGCGGTTGAGCGCAGCGGCGTGTTTGTTGTCGTGGAGCTGCTGACGGATCTGGGCGCGGAACTCGTCCATGGTGTCCACATTGGCAGCCTTCTTGGCAAAATCGCTGTTCAGAGCGGGCAGCTGGCGGACACAGACGTCGTGCAGCTTGATTTTGAAGACCACAGGCTTGCCGGCCAGGTCCTTGACGTGGTAGCGTGCCGGGAAGGTGACGAAGATGTCAAACTCCTCGCCGCCCTTGTGGCCGAGGATGCCTTCCTCGAAGCCGGGGATCATCCGGCCGCTGCCCAGCTGCAGGGTCTGGTTCTGGGCGGCGCCGCCGTTGAAGGGCTTGCCTTCCAGCAGGCCCTCGTAGTCGATGTGGACGATGTTGCCCTTGACGGCCGGACCCTTGTGAGGCACCAGCTCAGCGGCCATGGCACGGCGGCGCTCCAGCACAGCGTCGATCTCCTTGTCGGTGACTTCCGGGGTGACGCACTCGGTCTTGAAGCCGGTGGTCTGGGTCAGGTTCAGCTCAGGCTGCAGGGCGGTGGTGGCAGTGGCCACAAAGCCCTCGTCCTTTTTCACGCTGACCAGGTCGTAGACCGGCTCGTCCACAGCGTGGAAGCCGTGTTCTGCCATCGCTGCATCGTACAGGGCCGGGACGTCCTTGTCCATCAAATCGTTGATGGCGTCGTACCAGAAGGTGTGCTCGCCGCGGTCGGCCTCGATCTGGGCGCGGTCAGCCTCGCCCTTGGCAAAGCCCTTGATGGTGTATGTTGCGCGGGTGCGCTCGTACACGGCGTTGGACGCAGCTTCCAGCTCCTCAGCCGAAGCGCTGAAAGTCATTTTGCAGACACTCTTTTCGGGAGTTTCCACGCTTACCAGTTTCATAGGTTCTACCCTCCGTGCTGCCCCCTGAAAGGGCAAGATTCAAAACATTATGAAGTTATTATAGCACAATAAGCTCAAAAGCGGTATAATAAAAAGAAAGAAAATCTGTTCTTTTGTCAGCGAATGGGCTCCCGGGCGCTGCAAAACGAAAGGAAGTGTACACCTCATGCGTCTGTTCGACGTTCTCGGGCCGGTGATGATCGGCCCCTCCTCCAGCCATACGGCGGGTGCGGCCCGCATTGGATATACCGCCCAGAAGCTGCTGGGCGACGTCCCCGCCGAGGCGGACATTGGGCTCTACGGCAGCTTTGCCACCACAGGCCGGGGCCACGGCACCGACCGTGCGCTGGTGGCGGGTCTGCTGGGTCTCCGCCCGGATGACTCCCGCCTGCCCGACAGCTTCGCGCTGGCCGAGGAGGCCGGCATGAAGTTCACCATCCATCCGGTGGAGCTCCGTGCCGCCCACCCGAATACGACGGTGCTTACCTTAAAGAGTAAGGCGGGCCGGACCCTCGTCCTGAAGGCGGCCTCTGTGGGCGGCGGACGCATCCGCGTGACTGAGATCGACGGTGTGCCTGCCGACTTTGGCGGTGACAGCAACACCCTTATCATCCATAACGAGGACACCCCCGGCTGCATCGCCGAGGTCACTATGTCGCTGGCCCAGCGCCGCATCAACATCGCATCTATGCAGGTGTTCCGCGCCGCGACGGGCGGCTGCGCCGTTATGGTGCTGGAATGCGACTCCCACATCCCCCACGTGCTGGAACAGCAGATGGCCGTGATGCCGGGCATCCGCAAAGTCACCTGCCTGAACATCGACGAGCCGGAAGAATGCGAGGAGGACTGAGACGTGTCGTTTTTATCCTGTGAAGAGATGCTGGCCGCTGCCCGCAGCCAGAATATTTCCCTTTCGGAGGCCATCCTCCGCAGCGATTTGGCTGAGAGCCGCCTCACCGAGGCCCACAGCCGGGAGATGATGCACCACCTCTGGCAGGTGATGCAGGCCACCAGCCGGGACTATGACCCGGCCCAGCGCAGCCGAAGCGGCCTTTCGGGCGGCGACGCGGCCAAGGTGGAGCAGGCCCATCAAGAAGGAAAGAGCCTTGGCGGCGATTACCTCGCCGCAGTGACTGCCGAAGCGCTCAAGACTGCCGAGTGCAACGCCTGCATGAAGCGCATCGTCGCTGCCCCCACGGCGGGCAGCTGCGGCGTCCTGCCCGCTGTTCTGCTGCCGCTGGCCCGCAGCGGCGAGGCCGACGAAGAGTCCATCTGCGATGCCCTCTATGTCGCCGCCGGGTTCGGTCAGGTCATCGCGGCCCGCGCCACTCTCGCGGGCGCGGAGGGCGGCTGTCAGGCCGAGGTGGGCGCTGCCAGCGCGATGGCCGCCGCCGCTCTCTGCCACCTCAAGGGCGGCGCGCCGGAGCAGTGCGCCGCTGCCGCCGCAATGGCTCTGGGCAACCTGCTGGGCCTCGTCTGCGACCCTGTGGCCGGCCTCGTGGAAGTTCCCTGCGTCAAGCGGAACGTCGTCGGCGCCGTGAACGCCGTCTCCTGTGCGAATATGGCCCTTGCCGGGGTGGACTACGCCATCCCCTGTGATGAGGTCATCGACGCCATGGGCCGCGTGGGCAGCCTGCTCTCCCCCGACCTCCGGGAGACCGGTCAGGGCGGTCTCGCCGCCACGCCCACCGGCCTCCGTATCGCCCAGACCCTCGCAGAGCAGGGCTGATGCATAGAAAATAAAAGAAAAGTGGATGAAAAGACGTTCTTTTTCGGAAATCTCAAAAATATTTCCGAAAAAGTGTTGACAAAACCCCGGTTCAGTGATAAAATACATTATGTTCCGAACGGAACGTATGCGTTGGTAGCTCAGCTGGATAGAGTGACTGACTACGAATCAGTAGGCCGGGGGTTCGAGTCCCTTCCATCGCACCAGAAAATGCCGTGAAATCGAAAGATTTCATGGCTTTTTTGTTTTGTAAGCCATGGCTGCACGGTTTCTGCACGGTTTTTGCACGGTCGGTGTTTTCCATGTCCGATGATGTAGGGCGCTGTATTGCATTGCAATCAGTGCCCTTTTTTGCATCAGGTGAGCAGTGCCAAGCGGAGCTTTGCCTTCATTTCCGGGTCGGCATCCTTGAGCAATTCCAAAAGAGCCGTCATGGAGATGGTGGGTTCGCCTGCGGCGGGTACAGCCTGTGGGCTGGAGGTGTCGGGCTTGGCATAGAAGCCGTTTTCAAACTTCTTGCCCAGCTCTACACGGGAGGACTGCTGGATATGAGCGTAGGTGTTCACCAGCATATCCGCACTGGCGTGACCGGTAGTCCCCTGCACCGCCTTGATATCGCCGCCGGAGATCATCAACTGATAGGTGGCGCTGGAATGCCGCAGACCGTGAAAGACGATGCGTGGAAACTCCGGGTGTGCATCCTGCCATTTCAGGAACTTCTTGCGGATGAGCACCGGCTCCACCGCCAGACCGTTGGGCAGCCGCAGGAGCATCCCGCTGTTGCGGTACCGCTCCGGGTCAAGGGCTTCTTCCCGTTTCAGCCGTTCCAGCCACTGTTTCAGCTCCTCCCGCAGGGCGGTGGTCATAAAGATGGTGCGGCAGGAGGCTTCGGTCTTGGTGTCTTTCAGGATGAGGGAGGTCTTGCTGCCCTCCAGCTTGTCCGGGAAGATGCGGAGGATACAGCCCTTATCCACCTGCGCCAGCGTGTCCTTCTGCACCCGCTGCATGGAACGGTTGACGGTGAAGGTGCCCATGCCGTTGGCAGCATCAAAGTCGATGTCCTCCGGGGTCAGACCTGCCACCTCCCCTTCCCGCAGCGCACCCACTAGCGTCAGGTGCACCGCTAGATGCAGGATGGGGTCCTCCATGCTGTCCAGCGCTGCCCGCATCTCGTCCACCTCCCAGATGCTGCGCTCTTGGGTGGTCTTTTTGGGTGCTTCCACCGGGACGGGGCTTTTGATAAGGATGCCCCACTCCACCGCCAGCAGAAAGGAATTGTGCAGCAGTTGGTGGACCTCATGGAGGGTAGTGCCGGAGAGGGTGCGCTTCTGCTGCTTGGGCGAGAGGTCTCGCCGTTTGCCGCCCACATACTGTCCGCAAGGGGTCTTGCTCAGGGTGTCGTACAGGGCTTCGATGTGGTAGGGCCGCAGCTTCTGCATCTGCATCTCCCCGATATAGGGGATGATGAGGTTCTGGATGAGCGCCAGATTGGACTGGTAGGTCTTGGGTGCCCACTTGTGCTTGCTGCACTGCTTGGGCAGCCAGTCCATCAGGAACTCCGCCACCGTCACGGTGGACGGGATCAGGAAATTGCCGGTCGCCAGCTCATGCTCGATCTGCTTCTGGCGTTTTACCGCCTCCTCTTTTGTGGAGAAGCTCTCCCATTTGTCGCAGCTCTTGCCGTGCTCGTCCTGATAGGTGTAGCGGACACCGTAAGAGCTGCCGCGTTTCGTGATATATGCCATAGATTTGCCTCCTTATCAAGCTGCCCGGTAGAGCCACGCATCGAAGCTGTCTTTCGGGATGCGGATGCTTCCGCCTGCCCGCAGGACACGGAACTCGGTGGTGCTGTTGCACAGGTTGTAGGCGGCACGCTGGCTGATGGCCAGCATCTGTGCGACCTCCTTTACCGTGTACACCAGCTTTGTGGTCTCAGGGCTGTTGGTCGGAGACTTGACGGCATTGGTTCGAGTGACCACCTCCATTGTAGCCGGATCAGAGTCCGACTGCAAGGATTTTTTCGTATAATCTAAAGATTTCACATTCTCGTACATTTCATTACACATAGGCTTTTCTCCTTACTTATCGTGGCGCACCACAGGCTCCTGCGTGCGGTTCTCGTAGAATCGAATGACCTCCGGCGGGATGCTGTCCAGCGTTTTCAGGGCGGCTTCGTAGTCCTGCCGCAGCTTGGCATCCTCCAGACGCTTCAAGACGCTCCCTTCCTTCGCTTTGTCCAGCGAGGCAGAGAGCGTCTTGTTCTTCTCTTTCAGCTTTTCATTTTCGGCGGCGGTCTTGGTGAAGGCCACGTTGTACTTTCGCAGCTGGTCCTTCATCCGTGCCACGTTGGGGATATAGCTGTCCAGTACCTTGCTGATCTCTGCCGCACGGCTCTTGCCGTTGAAAGGGGTGATGCCCACCAGCAGGGCATCCAGTTGCTCCTTCTGCTTGGTCAGTTGGGTCATCTCCTTGAAGATGCGGGGCGGGATGTGCTCCCGCCCGGTCTGGCTGGCACTTTCCCCCCGTTCCAGCTCCGGGTACTGCTTGACCATGTGCTGCCAGAACTCATCCTGCCACTTCACAAGGTTTTTGCGGTTGCCGATGATCTCCTTGGCACTCAGCCGCCCGTCAGCAGTCAGGGGCACAAAACAGAGGTGCAGGTGGGGCGTTTTCTCGTCCATGTGGACAACAGCAGAGAGGAAGGTATCCGGGCGCTGTCTGCCCTCCAAAAATTTCAGGGCGTACGCAAAGTACGCCCTGATCTCCCGGTTGTTTTTATCCTTGAAAAACTCCGGGCTGGCGGTGACAAGCGCCTCCACCACCCGCACACTGTCCTTGCGGACACGGCAGTGGGCGGCGGCTATCATGCGGTCAGCTTCCTCCCGGTACCTGCCCTGCGGCTGCACCAAATGGAGGTTGTAGCGGCTCCGGTCCGTGTCGATGTCCGGGTTGCTGGCGTACTGCTCCTTGGTGCGCTCGTTGTGGGCTTCGATGGGGCTGATGGCAGGCCCCTTATACTTTTTGAACCTTAAAATGCCGTATTGGGCTTTCATAGATCACGCTCCTTTTTGGGGTGTACAAAAAATCTGTACGGACTTCAAATAACCTGTACGGTCTGTACGGTGTACGAACAAGCAAAATACAAACGATAACACGTTTTAATTTGCTTCTGTTTGCCGTACGGGTGCGTACAAGTACAGACCGTACAGGTTGTACGAACTTCTTCCGTAAAAAAATGCACTTTTTACGGACAGGGGTGGACAAGCGGCTCAATGCCCACGAAACCCCGCACCCTGCGGCCACCGGGCAGATAGATGTTGTTGGTTGCTTCAAGGTTGTAACGGCGGTCATTCTGGCGCAGCTCTGCGCTGAAACGGATCGCCGATACGCTGTGGCAGGCGTTGTCCTCACACCACTGCTTATAAATGTCGTAGAACTCCTTGGAGCTGATGGAGTAGTCCGCCTTGAAGCGGAAATAGCCCTCGGACTCCATGAAGTCGATGACATTGTTGCTGCTGCGTTTGATGGTGTCCACGTTGGCAGCGGCTCGTTCGCTGACCGTGAAGCGGAAATCGTTCTGCACCAGCCGGTGCAGCCCTTCCAGACACCACAGCAGAATACCCTCCAACTCGGCACACATCTTCTCCACAAGGAAGGGGTCATCCGTGCGGTCGGCAGGCTTGTCCTTGGTGGTCAGGATGAGCTGGCGGCGGAAGAAGCCGTCTGAATGGTCGTACAGCGAGGTCAGCGCGCCGTTGCCGAAGCAGAGGAACCGGGCGTAAATGTCCCGCTGGTAGCTCTGGACACCCTTGCGCTCTAAGTCCAGCTTGGCCTCGGCGGTGACGATGGTCTTAATATAATTCGTCTTGGGCAGGGCGTTCATATCCATATCATCGTCGATCATCAGCAGGCGGCGTTCCAGATCGGCGCGGGCAAAACGGTTGTTTTCGACTTTCTGGACGCTGCCGTTGCTGGCGGCATCTCCCATGAGCCGTTTCAGCACCAGCCCGATTCTGGATTTGCCCTCGCCGCCCTTGCCGACGATGAGCATCATCTTCTGTCCCTTGGTGCTGGGGATCAGGCAGTAGCCCAGATACTCCTGCAAGGTGGGGATGTCGGCATCGTCCAGCAGCTCGTGTAGGAAGGTCAGCCAGCGGTCAGGGCTGGCGGCTTTGGGGTCATACCTCACAGGCAGGCGGTTCTGGCAGAACAGGCGGCTCTCCTGAAAAGAGCCGTCCGGCAGATGGTACACGCCGTTCTGGAGGTGGATGCAGTCCTGCTCGATGGGGAACGGGTCGGAAAAGGCCAGCAGCTTGATGGTCTCCAGAATGTTGGTGACTTTTTTGGACAGGCCGGAGGTGACATATTCCTCGATATTCTCCAAGATGCGCTGCTTGATCTCGCTCTCATCCTCTACCGGGCCGTCCAGCGTATATAGCGTGCCGTTGACGCATTTCAGCGGCCACTGTTCCAGAAAGGCACGGCCAAACTGGACTTCATCGATCTTCTTGCCGTTGTACCAGTCCGGCCATAAGGGATTGCGGGAAATGTTTTTCTTCATGTGGTGGTTCTCCTTTAAAAAAGTAAAGTGGTGATTATCATAATGATAAGCACCACTTTAGGTGAATGAATCGTCAGGCGCACTTTGCCAGAGCAAGGCGGTCGATGCGCTCTTCCAGCATCAGCAGGTACGACCCGGACAGCAGCTGTGCGGCGGCAGCGGCCTTCTGCTGGGGCGTTCCAAATGCAACGCAGTCCGTCAGGTGCTCGATGGTCTCGGTCATGTGGAGGGCTTCCACGAACCGCTCGTCCAGCGGTTCTTCCGGGCTGGCGGGCTTGTAGCGCTTTTGCCAGTCGTGCAGCAGGTCAAGATAATCGGTCAGCACCCGCAGGCAGTAGGCGATGTCTGCCCACTGCTCGTCTGTCAGGCCACGCTTGGGCGGCGGCAGGGCGATGGCATTGGCGGGCGGCTTGTCCGGGTCAAGCCCGAAGTCGTGTATCAGCTTCTCGGCGGCTTGCCGTGGGTTCAGGTCGAACAGCTTGGCGGTGAGGTCGATGGCATCGCCGTTGGCTCCACAGCCGAAGCAGTAATAATAGGTGTCGTTCAGCTTCATGCTGGGGTCGCTGTCAGAATGGAACGGACAGCACACCATGCCATGGCGGTCTGGCTCCATGCCGTACATCTCTCCCACCTGCCGAACGGTGATGGCGGACTTGATTTTTTGATATAAACTCAAAATCTCTCCTTTGGTCAAAGGCTCTGGCACGGATCGATTTGATCCCTGCCACGTTCAAGATCACCGGTGTCCCCCAAATGGGAACTTCGGTGAAGCCGGTCTCCCTTGCTGCCTCCCGACAGGAAATCTTTTTGGACTCTGTGTCGGCCCCATGCAGGGCGCTCGCTCCCCCGATGGGAGGTCTTGGCGGTCTGGGCAGTTCGGACGGTCATTCGGTTCTCAAGGTCCTGTTAGGAAAGATATTTCAGAGGGCTTTCGCGGGAAGCCCTTAATATGTTCGCTGCTGGGGAGTTACTATGTTTTCTTTCTGTCTATAGGATAGCACCTCCATGGCTGCTGTGCCGTATATCCATAATGTCGGAAAACAGGTGCAGAAACTGCAAAATTCCACGCTTATGGACAGGAACCGCCGGAAGTGGTATACTGTGCAAAAAACATCGGAGGTGCGACCATGAACATCAAGCTGACACTGGGAGAACGGCTCAAAGACCTGCGTGTGGAGCGGAATCTGAAGCTGGAAACGCTGGCAGAGCAGACAGGTCTGTCCAAATCGGCACTGTCGAAGTATGAGAGCGACGATGTGACCGACCTCAGCATTTACGCCGTGACAACACTGGCTGAGTTTTATGGCGTGACCACGGATTATCTGCTGGGTGTGACGGAAAACAAAAAGCGCCCAGATGCAGTCCTTTCGGACTTGCATCTGAGCGATGGAGCAGTGGACGTATTAAGGAATGGAAAATTCAATCATCGGCTGCTGTGCGAGCTTCTGGAACATCCCGGTTTTTCCCGGTGGATGACCGACCTTGAGATCTGTGTGGACGGGCTGGTCAGTGACCGCATCCGGGACATGAATGCCATGGTAGAAGCCACCCGGCAGGAGCTGGAAAAGCGATACCATGCCGATACAGAGGACCTGACCATGCGGACGCTGAAGGCGGCGCAGATCAACGAGGATGAATATTTCGGGCGGATCCTCTACGATGAGCTGGCGGCAATCTTAAAGCAGATCAAAGCGGCACATGGGACCGATAAGACCACATCGGACGGCGCGGCGATCGAGCAAGCGAGGAAGCAGCTTGAAAATGCACAGAAGTTTGAAGGTTCCCCGTTGGAAAAGAAGATGAATGTCCTGATGGGACAGATCGGCATCGACTATTCCAAGCTGGCGAAAGAAGAACAGATGACCCTGCTGCGAGTGTTCAATAAATCCTCTATGTTGAAGCACCGCACAAAGGCAGGGATGCGGGGCAAACACAGACGCTGATCACGGATTCTGTGCCCGATACCATTCGTCAAAGTATGGCTTGCTCTTTTCCCGTTCACTGAGGCTCAGCGACCGTCCAGCAAGATACTTTTCGTACTGAGGGCTGTACCCACGCAGCGGAGTGATCTCCTGAACGTCTTTGACGTTGCGATATTGTACGATCTCAAATTCCTCCCGTTCATTCAGATATGCGATCACCTTGTCGGCTTTGATCGTGGCCTGATAAACATGGACAGGCAGTTGGTAAAGGAAATTATTACGACGTGCGAACCACTCTGCAACATCGTAAGAGAGTGACCACGAGAGAGACGCGCGGCTGATGTCGCTGCTAGAGCCACGGTAGATCGTAAAAGTGTCGAGATCACGTACGCTTTCCGGCAGGGCATCGCGCCAATTTTCAGGGCGGATGATCCTTGCCCGGCGAACGTATTTCCGAATAATGGGAGAATGGTCGCCGTGGTTGTCGTAATGCTCCAAGGCAAAACGGCACTTGGCCTCCAACGGCATAAAATCCTCGCAAACATATAGCAGATCTTCCATCATTCGAGCATCGTAGAACGAAGAACGCTCAAAGGTATCCCAGTCTTAGTCGTGGGCGGCTTGAACCGCTTTTTGGAACTGGGCATCAAGATAGGGGTCGTTCCGATAGATCATAACACGAATCTCCTCCTTGTCGTTTTGATGGGGTGGACGGGCTATGAAAAAATAATACTACAAAAACCATGGGATGCATAGCCTTTGCAAGAAATATTCTTCGAAGAAACGACAAAGAGTGCGACTAATACAGGACGGAGAACGTTGCTGCGGCAGGAAGGGGAACGTACACCATTGGTTCCTCTGCAAGTCTGCGCTGGGTGAGCGGAGATTGTCAACAGCCATGCCCATCCGCGCATCCTTCTGCCACAGAACAGGTGCTTGCCGGAACCTCTCACAGCCCCTTTTCCGCATCAGCCGGAACCAAGGTGTAACACACTAGACTTTGCAAGCAAAGTCGTGTGCCAAAGGGCTGCTGCGGCCCCTTTGGAAACCCAAGAAAAACGCCCATCAACTGCGCTGCTCGTCCTCGGTCAGTGCGCTGATCCGCTTGCCCATGGCCTTGACCAGAGGAACAACGAGCGCATTTCCCATCGTGAAATAGCGCATCCGTTCCGGCATCCCGGCTGTCCAATCATCCGGGAAGCCGTTGAGCCGTTCGCATTCGATGGGCGTTAGCGTACGCAGACGTTGGGTCCGGGGGTCTGCGACTACATGGGTGCTGCGGGATACAGAGCCTTCGCTGGTGAGCATCGTGCGGGCAGGAAGGTCGGAACGATCGGGGAATGCCATGGAACCTTCCGAAAAGAAATAAGTAGAACTGTTTCTGCGGTGGCGGGTCTCCTGCACGGAGCGGAGCTGCTTAAATGCAAAACAGACCAAACCTATTTGTATCGGTTTGGTCTGTTTTGTCATAAAATCAGAACGGAGAAAGATTCTGAAAAAGTGGGATCTGTCGGTAAAGATGAAAATCAGAAAGGGCGAAATCTGCCGCAGAGACGTCCTGACGGATAGAACTGCCGGTATAGCCCAGCACGGTACAGCCGGCGGCTTTTCCGGCACGGATGCCGGTGGGAGAGTCCTCGATGACCAGACAATCGCCGGGGGCAAGCCCCAGAAGCTGCGCTGCCCGCAGATAAGGTTCCGGATCGGGCTTGCGCCGAGTGACCATGTCGCCACAGACCACCACATCGAACTGTGAGACCAGATGCAGGCGGTCGAGCGCGGTCAGAATGAGCTGTGACCGGGTAGAGGAGACTACGCCGGTGCGAATGCCCTGTGCGCGAAGCGCAGAGAGAAACTCCCGCAGACCGGGCTGCGTGTGCAGATCGGCACCGTTTTCGTAGTAGTTGCCGTGACGTGTGCGTTCGGCCTGTAGCTGCTCCAGAGTGACCGGCGTTTCTGCCCGCTTCAGCAGTGCCTCAAGCAGAGAAGGATCATTGATGCCCACCAGTGCGCTACGATCTGCGTCTGTCAGCCGGACCCCGAAATGCGCAAGAGCAGAGGCAAGATAGTCGGCGTTCCGTTCCTCGGTATCGGCGATCACGCCGTCAAAGTCAAAGAGGACGCATCGGATCGGCATAAAAAGCTCCTTTTCACTCTGCGAGGATCTTGCGTGCACGCTCCTGAATGTCGGCAATCTGAGCAGCGGTCAGGTCGGCAAAGTCGCTGTTTTCCATAGAGCAGTTGGAGTCCTGCACATAGATCACCTTGGTGTCTTTCTGCGTGATGGAGTAGAACCAGCACTCGGCGGGAACATTGTATACCTTGCCCTGCTGCATGGGGGTCAGCTCGATATTCTTGAAGCTGCCGCCCTCGCGCTCGGCGGTGATGAGGATTGCCTTACCGGCGGCAAGGATGAACTGCTCGTCGGTGGAGTGATGGATCTCCAGATGAGCGATGCCGGTAATGTCGTTGTCAGGCTTCCAGTTCTTGATGCAAACCAGCCATTTGGGGTTCTTATAAACGCAGAGGATGCCTTCCGCGTTGTTTTCATACTGATCAGGTTTCATGAAAATGCCTCCTGTTTATTTTACAGTTCGGTGCGTCCCACGATGGGGGTTCCGTAGCCGAAGGCGCCTTCCTTGGCGCACATTTTTGCAGCAAATGCTGCGCCGACCTGCATGGCTTCCTGCAGATGCGCGGCGTTTTCTTCTTCGGTGCCTTCCAGCAGAGCGCCGCTCTTGGAAGACTTCAGCAGCGAGCAGAGGAAAGCGGCAAAGTAGGAGTCGCCGGCGCCCATGGTATCAATGACGTCATCTGCGTGCACGGCGGAGGCGTAGTAGGTCTTGCCGTTGTACAGCACATAGGAGCCGTCCTCACCGATGGTGCCCAGCACGATGGAAACGCCGTGGTCGGCGGCCTTCTGCATCTCGCGGGCGCGGTCCTCGGCACTCAGGTGTGCGCAGGACAGGATGGCCACGGTGACATAGGGGCAGACCTTTTCCAGATAGGCGTCGGTCCATCGGGTTGAAAAGTCATAGGCGATGGGCACGCCGGCCGTGTGCAGGAAGGGAAGATCCTCTTCGATATAGCTGTTGAGGTTGGTGTAGATCAGATTGAAGCCTTTGATGTACTCCAGATCTTCCTGCGTGAAGTCGAAGCTGTGCTCTTTGGCGACGCCGCCCTTGTTGGAGCCAAGAAAGACGCGGTCGTTGCCCTTGAGCGTGACCATGGCAAAGCCGTTTTCGCCCTCAAAATGGCGGCAGTGGCTGATGTCGATGCCCAGCTCGTGCAGGATCTTCTGGTTGTAGGCGGCGACCTCATCGCTGCCAAACTTGCCCAGATAAGCGGAAGGCACACCGTTTGCTGCGGCATAGGCGCAGGTGTTGACGCACTGGCCGCCGGGGTACATCTTCCCACGGGAAAGGTATTTGTCACACACATTATCGCCGATGGCGATGATCTTGACTGCGCTCATCGTATCAGATCCTTTCCGTCTATATCAGTATGCGACCTTCCACATATAGCGGCGGGTGGTCAGCGGATGCTGGCGGGTCTCAGCGAGGGCGTGATTGTAGATGGGATAGACATTGTTGAACAGAGAGTGGTTGAAGTAGTCCACGACAGCGGGATCGATGACCGACAGGCCCAGCTCCTTGGCGTCCAGCACCTCGATGCGCTTTGCATAGGTGTGCAGGAACTTGAGGCAGCGTTCGTCCAGCTCACGGGTAGAACCCTCGGACACCTGAATGACGAAGGGGGTGTTGGCGTCGGTGACCTCGAAGGGGCCGTGGAAGAACTCACCGGTGTGGATGGTGCCGGAGTGGATCCACTGCATCTCCATAAAGATGCAGATGCTCTCCATGTAAGCGGCACCGTAGCCTGCGCCGCTGCCCATGGTGTAGATGACGGAGTCGTTCTTGTACTCCTCGGCAAAGTCCAGAGCGCGCTGGGCCACATGAGCGCGGGCCTTGCGGATCACGGTGGTGATCATGCCGGCACCCTGCTGGAACTTATCGTAGTTGCTGTAGCCCTCGGTCTGATTCAGCAGCTCCACGGCGACCTGCAGGGCGCACATGGTCTTTTCACCGGCGTAGTCGATGTCACCGGCGAGGTGATCCGGGCTGGCGTCGAAGGAGTAATGGATGATGTAATCGCCGAACTCGATGATCTCAGACTCTTCCAGCCAAGTCAGGATGATGACAGCAGCACCCATCTCCTTGCCCAGCTTTGCAGCGGCAATGGTCTCGGGAGTGTTGCCCTTGTGGCAGGCAAGGCAGATGATGGAGTTCTTGCCGAAATCGCGGGGCGTGCTGTGGACGAACTCGTTGCTGCTCACCCAGCCGGACTTCAGCGTCAGGCTCTCGCGCTCCATAAAGGTCTTTGCAGGGTACAGAGCACCCAGAGAGCCGCCGCAGCCCACGAAATAGATGTTCTTGACGCCGCCCTCGTCCTTCTTGTTCTCCAGAATTTCAGCGACGATGGCCTTGATGTCAGTGTACTTGTAATGCATTGTATTACCCTCCTGCATTTCATATTAAACTGTCTCGATTCCTTCCGGCGGTTTCCGGAAGAACTTTCCTTGCCATGATGATAATACAAAGCAATACAAATGTCAATACCGAAAATAAGACAAAAAAATTGTGCATTTCTTACAAGGAACGAAACGAAATGTGGCGGACTTCCTATATAAATATGGGGGTGCTGGAAAACGGCCCTGCACAGACGCAAGGGAGAAAAAATTTGTTTTTCCTCTTTACGCACGGATAAAACTTATATATAATAAGTTTGTATTGTAACATATTTGCGGGGCACGCAAAAGAGCAAATTGAAAATAAACCGTATTTCGTGATAAAAATAAGAACAGGAGAATATACCATGAGTTTGGATAATACAATTTCAACGCCGCTGTTTCAACAGCTCGCCGAAACACTGCGTGCGGCTATTGATGCGGGCGAGTATCCCCCGGGCAGCCGTCTGCCAACGGAAAATGAACTCTGCGAGCGCTATTCGGTCAGCCGCGTCACGGTGCGTAAAGCACTGGATGAGCTGTCTCAAGGAGAATTTCTGGTGCGCAAGCCCGGCAAGGGCACGTTTGTTACGGAAAAGAAGATCCAGCGAAAGCTGGATGGCGTGCTGAGCTACACCAATATGTGTTATATGATGGGATACCAGCCCGGCGCAAAGACGATCAGGATCACACTGGAACAGCCCACGGAGGAAGAACGGGGGCAGCTTGGGCTAAAAAAGGACGAACAGACGCTGGTTGTGGAGCGTCTGCGCCTTGCGGACGGCAGACCGATGATGTTGGAGACCAGCAAATTTCCGGAGAGTTTTTTCTTTCTGTTCAATGCAGATCTGACCAATACCTCTCTGTATGAGACGATCCGAAAGGAAACAGGCATCGTATTCACACGCTCAGATAAAGTCCTTGAGATCGTGTTTGCGAACCATCAGGAGGCCAAGTATCTGGGTGTGGTAAAGGGCTACCCGTTGCTGTCCATCAAGAGCGTGGTGCACGATCAGAGCGGGGAACACTGCTATCTGGGCCGTCAGCTCTGCATCGCGGATAAGTTTAAGCTCATGGTCTGAGCTGTCAAAGATGAGTACAACAAAAAGACGTACCTGTGTATAAAAATAAAAAGGGAGCGTCCCTGAAGCAGAATTTCAGGGGCGCTCTCTTTTTGTATTATAGAAGTAAGAGACAAAACGGGAGCAAATGAGGGCAGAAGGATACAATAATTTGGTGGTGATTCACAAAACAAGGGCACGTTGATAGGAGGTTTTGACGAAAATGCCGGAATGCTGTTGACAAGGAGATGCTTGCATTATATTATTGCATCATAATACAAAGCATAACATTTCGATGCCTAATACAAAGACAAATCGGGATGGATTGCTTGTAACAGAGAATGTGCGCATCTTTCTGATGAAAACTGACGGAAACGGGCCCGGGGCGGCAGGCAAAGAAAGCGTCATGAACTTGCTGGGTATGCGGTCGCTGGGAAAAATCAAAGAAAAAGGAGAAAAAATCATGTTCTGGATTGAGCTTGTCATCATGCTCCTTCTCATCTTCTGGGGCGTTCGCAAGGGAGGAGTTTTCCTTACGCTTGCCGGTGCGGTCGGCGCGTTTGTCTTTACATTTATCTTTAAGTCACCCATGTCGGATCCCCCGCTCACGGTTTTGCGAATTATTCTGGCCGTGGTTATTGCGGGTGGCGCGATGCAGGCTGCGGGTGGTATTGAGTACCTGGTGGCTCTTGCGGAGAAGATCTTGAGAAAACATCCTAGATCAATCACCATTCTGGCGCCCATGATCAGCTGGCTGTTTGTTTTCTGCTGCGGAACCGGCCACATTCTGTGGAGCCTGCTGCCCATCATCAACGAAATTGCCATCGAGAACGGCGTCCGTCCCGAGCGGCCGATTGCCGCTTCTGTGGTTTCCAGCCAAAATGCGGTCTGCGGCACTCCGCTTGCCGCCGCTACCGCCGCGCTGGTAGGATTTTTGGAGGAGTCGGGCAGCGTAGATATGATTACCGTCCTGATGGTTGTCATTCCTGCTACCCTTCTTGGCTCTCTGGCTTCCGGCCTTGTTATGATGAAGCGAGGCAAGGAACTTGCAGATGACCCCGAGTTCCAGCGGCGTGTTGCCGATGGCACCCTTGTACTGCGTGGGCACAAGGAAGAAAAAGTGGTCGACACCTCTTCTTTCAGCAAGCAGTCCAAGATTTCTGTCATCGCCTTCTTGGTTGCGATGGTAGCCGTCGTTCTTCTGGGTGTGGTCAAATCCCTGCGTCCTGTTTTGGCTGACGGCAGCACTATGGGCATGACCGACATCATCCAAATCTTCATGCTCTGCGCCGCTGCGGTAATTTGTCTTGTGATGGACAAAAAGGCCGATGCTATTCTTGAGATGCCCGTTTTTAAGTCCGGTGTGTTTGCGGCCGTCATCTGTCTTGGCCTGTGCTGGATGGTCAATATCTTCATCGGCGCGCAGTCCACCTTCCTGACCGAGACGGTCTCGCAGTTCACCAATAAGTACCCTTGGGTATTCATTATTGCCTGCTATTTGGTGGGTAATATCACTACTTCGCAGGGTTCCACCACCGCAATCGTGATTCCGCTGGGCTTGGCACTCGGCATCAGCACTCCCGTGTTGCTGGCTGGCTGGGTCACCATCGGATCACACTTCCTGATTCCCGCTGCCTCCGAGAGTCTGGCCGCCATCGCTTTTGATACGGCGGGAACGACCAAAATCGGCAAATTCGTATTCAACACCAGCTATCTGTTACCCTCTCTGGTTATGGCCGTCGTGGATGCCGCAGTAGCGTTCCTGTTGGCAAGTGTAATCCTGTAATTTTTATGCCGCGTCGGGATTTGGGCGGTGGGCTGCCCTTGTGCAGATCCACCGCCCAATCCATACGCAGTGATTTTAGGGAGAAAGTATCCATGAAATTTACCCTGATGAGCTATCACTATCTCCGATATCCTATACGAAAGTATCTTGACAAGATGGAACGGGTCGGCTTGGATGGAATCGATATCTATTGCACCGGCCCCCAGCTTAACCCATTTGATTATTCTTTGGGTGCGCTGATTCAGTTGAACCGCGACATTCGGGATCGGCACCTGACCCCCTATGTTCTGACAGCCGAAAATTGCGTCTATCCGGTTAATCTGGCCACATCGGATCTCCTGACATGGGAATCGACTCAGCGATACTATCAGCGCCTGATTGACACGGCTCAGTTTTTGGAATGTCCTCATATCCAGATTTGCCCGGGAACGGGATATTATGATGCTGACAAGGATGAGGCATGGAAACGTCAGGTTGAGGCGGTGCAGCTTCTGGCGGAGTACGCCAAAAAGAAAGGCGTCACCATCTTTATGGAGACCTGTAAGATAACCACCACCAATCTGGTGGTTACCAGCAAGGAGCTTAAACAGTTTATCGATGATGTGGGCGCGGACAATCTGCTGGGTCTTTCCGACACCGACCAGATGTCTCAGGCCGGGGAGCACATCAACGATTACTTTGACAATCTGGGCGATAAGTATGGCTTTGTCCATTTCAGTGACCTGAACCATACGATCCCCGGAACCGGCGGGCTGCCCATGAAGGAGTATTACGACACCCTTGTCCGCAGGGGCTATCAGGGCTGGTGTTCCTGCGAGATGTGTAGCCGAGACTATTATCTGGATCCGGACAAGGCTACCGATGCGTATATCGACTATATCCGGAATGTTTTGAAAGCCTGAACCTATTCGGGGCAGAAGCCCGTAGAAATCGGGCTGCCTGTATGGAAGAGAAAGGAATGGTCTTTTATGAAACTCGCGCCCATGAGTTATCACTATGTACGCTATCCCATTGAGAAGTTTCTGGATAAGGTCGAGCGGTCTCCCTTTGACAGTATCGATCTCTATTGCAGTGCGCCTCAGTTGAACATGTTCGACTATCCGGTCAGCCGTCTTTTAGAGCTGGATAAGAGTATTCGCCGTCATCACCTTTCAGTTATGGCCATGACCCCGGAAAACTGCGTTTATCCAGTGAATTTCTGCACTCAGGATACCCTGACCCGGGAGTCCAGCATCCGCTACTACCAGCGTGCGATTGATACCGCCCAGTTTTTGGAATGCCCCGCGATTCAAATCAGCACCGGGTTTGGATACTTTGATATGCCGCGCGAGGAAGCCTGGAAATTCTGCCGGGAGAGTGTGGGGACTCTGGCTGCCTACGCCGAGCGCAAGGGGGTTACTCTGTTGCTGGAGGAGTTGAAGGTAACCACTACTAACGTCCTCATTACCAGCAAGGATCTGGCAAAGATGATTGCTGAGATCGATTCGCCCGCTGTTGTTGGTATGGTGGATATGGATCAGATGACCTACGCAGGAGAGACCATCGATGACTACTTTGCCAACTTGGGTGATAAGCTGCAACACATTCATTTCAATGACCGGGGCCATACCGTACCGGGAGATGCGGACTTCCCCATGAAAGAGTATTACGACCAGATCAAGGCGCACGGCTATGAGGGAACCTGCTCCTTCGAAATTTGCGACCGCCGCTATTACATCGACCCGGACAAGGCCATTGACGACACCGTGGCGTGGATGCGCGCCAACACGCACGAACTGGATTAAAACGGAAGGATATAAAGGAGAGCAATACCATGTGGACTCAGGAAATGTTTGGTGTTGAAAAACCAATCATTGCGCTTTTGCATCTGGATGCCCTGCCCGGCGACCCCGGCTACTGCGGCAGCATGGACACCGTGCTGGAACACGCCCGGCAGGATCTCGTGGCGCTGCAGAACGGCGGCGTGGACGGCATTCTGTTTGCCAATGAATTCAGTCTGCCCTACCAGCCGGTGGCGGATGTGGCAGTGATCTCGGCGATGGCCTATATCATCGGCGTTCTGCGCCCGCTGATCCGGGTGCCTTATGGCGTCAATGTGGTCAAGAATCCCATCGCGACCATCGACCTTGCTGCTGCCACCGGCGCAAGATTTGCCCGGAGCTGCTTCTCAGGTGCATACATGGGAGAATATGGCCTTTATACCTCCAACAGCGGTGAGGCAGTCCGCCACCGCAAGGCGCTGGAGATCCCGGATATGAAGCTGCTGTTCAAGGTGAACCCCGAGGCAGACAGCTATCTGGTGCAGCGGGATATTCAGGTGGTGGCAAAGTCTATCATGTTCGGTGGCTTTGCAGACGGCTTGTGCGTGTCCGGCGCTTCTGCCGGCAGCGAGCCGGATGATTCCATCCTGAACAAGGTCTACGAGGTGGCAAAGCCCCGCAATGTGCCGGTGTTCTGCAATACCGGCTGCCGCCACGAGAATGTGAGAGAGAAGCTGAAATACTGCGATGCCGTCTGCATGGGCACTGCGTTCAAGAAGGACGGCGTGTTCAACGGGCGTGTGGACGAAGAGCGAGTGCGCAGCTTTATGGAGATCGTGTACGACATCCGCGCCCGACTGTGAGAAAGGAGAGCAGGATGAAACGCTATTTTCTGGGCATCGACATCGGTACCTTTGAGTCCCGCGGCATCCTGATCGACGAAAGCTTCCGAGTGGCGGCGGATGCCTCGGTGCCCCATGGGATGGACAATCCGCAGCCCGGGTGGTTCGAGCAGGAAGCCGAGGCGGTCTGGTGGGGCGACCTGTGCAAATTGTGCCGGACCCTGATAAAACAGAGCGGAATCCGGCCGGAGCAGATCGCCTGCGTGGGCACCAGTGCATTGGGCACCGACTGCCTGCCGGTGGACGAACAGTGCCGCCCGCTGCGCCCGGCCATCCTCTACGGCATCGACGCCCGCGCATCAGAGGAAGCGGCGTGGCTGACAGAGCATTACGGACAGGCGCGGGTGCAGGAGCTGTTCGGCCATCCCATCTGCTCCGGCGACACGGCCACAAAGATCCTCTGGCTGAGGCGGCATGAGCCGGAGATCTACGCAAAGACGGCCTATTTCCTCACGGGCAGCTCCTTTTTGACGGCGCGCCTGACCGGGAAATATGTCATCGATCAGGCCCTTGCCAAAGGCTCGTTCCGACCGCTGTACCAAGCGGACGGCAGTGTGAACGAGGCAGAGTGCGGGCTGTACTGCCGCCCGGACCAGATCGCGGCGTGTGCATGGTCCACAGACATCGTGGGCACGGTCACACCGGAGGCTGCGGCACAGACCGGCCTTGCCACGGGAACGCCGGTCATTACCGGTACCGGTGACTCCACGGCAGAGGCCATCAGCGTGGGTCTGGTGGAGCCGGGCACGGCCTTTTTTCAGTATGGCTCCTCGATGTTCTATTACTATTGTACGGACTACTTCGTGGGCAGCTATGTTTCGCCGCAGGGCAACGGCGCCCTCAAGGGTGGGAAGGCCTTTACCGTGCCGGGCACCTATTGTCTGGGCGACGGCACCAATGCGGCGGGCACATTGACCCGCTGGGTGCGTGACTTGCTGTACAGCAAAGAGCTGGAAGCCGAAAAGCAGGGCGGCGAAAACGCCTATGCAGTCATGGCGCGGGAGGCGGCTGCTGTGCCGCCGGGCAGCGACGGACTGATCATGCTGCCGTATATCTACGGTGAGCGAAGCCCCCTGCAGGACGCAGAGGCCACCGGAATGCTCTTCGGACTGAAAGGAACGCATGGACGGGCGCAGATCAACCGCGCTGCGCTGGAAGCCGTAGGCTATTCCACCTATCAGCATCTGCTGCTGTTTGAGGAGCTGGGGGTGCCGCCCCGGCGGATCATCACAGCGGGCGGCGGCACGAAAAACGCTGCATGGATGCAGATCATCTGCGACATGGCGGGAATGCCGCTGACCATTCCGGAACCGTTCCAGTGCTCCAGCTACGGAGACGCCATGCTGGCGGCATTGGGCGTCGGTGCGCTGGAAAGTTTTGCCGCCCTGCGTGCCGCTTTACCGCAGGGCAGGATCTTGCAGCCGGACCGGAAAAATCATGAATTTTATCAGGAGCATTACCCGATTTTCCGGGATCTCTATCTGGAAAATCGGGACAGGATGCACAGAATGCAAAAATAAGGAGGAGACTGTCCTATGGTCATTGATACTCATATCCATCCGGCACTGTTTGCACCGATCTGTGAGGATCAGGAGCGCTTTCGCCGTCGCTGTGATGCCATGAATTATCATCTGATGAAGCCCTCCGACATGGCGCTGCTGCGCAAGCAGTATGCGCTTGCAGACATCGGACGGGTGGTGCTGCTGCCGGAGGACTGCTCTGTGGAGTCGGGGATGGTGGAGATCTCCAACGATGAGATCGCAAAGCTGGTGGCGCTGGATGCACAGTTCTATATTGGTATGGCAGCGGTGGACCCCCGCCGCCCCGATGCTGTGCAGGAGCTGGAACGTGCCTTTGCTGAGCTTGGGCTGGCCGGACTTGCAGTGAACACCGCACGGCTCAAAATGTACCCCATGAACGAGCGCCTTGTGCCGCTGTATGATCTGTGCCGCAAATACCACAAGCCGATCATCTTCCACGCCGGATTCTGTCTGGAAAATAACGCGCTGGCAAAGTATGCCCGCCCGATGGAATTCGAGGAGGTGGCGCTGCGCTGGCCGGAGATCAACCTCTGCCTTGCTCATTTCGGCTGGCCGTGGGTGCAGGAGACGGCGGCTCTGCTGCTCAAGTATCCCAATCTCTACGCAAACACTGCACTGATGAACTTTGATGGTCCCTACCAGCTGTTTCCCAAAGTGTTCAAGCAGGACATGGGCGAATACTGGCTGGATCATAATCTGGCCGATAAGGTCATGTTCGGTTCGGACTCGCCCCGTATTCGCCCGGTGCGCAGCAAGCGGGGAATGGACAGCGTGGAGATGCTGCCCGAGACGAGGGAAAAGATCTACTGGAAAAATGCAATGCGCTTTTTTGGATGGGAGGGCCAGAACAAATGAGATTTGAGCTGAAGGAAGTAAGCATCTGCGCAGAGAAGGAGTTTGAGCTGATCCGCATCACCGACCCGGTGCGTGAATTTGTGGCACAGACCGGAGTAAAGAACGGCGTCGTCTATGTCATCACGGAGCACACGACCACCGGCATCATGGTGAACGAGAGCCTGCCCTGCGTGGAAAAGGATATTATGGAGACGCTGGACCGGATCGCCCCGGAAGACTATCCTTACCATCATAACCACTATCTGCCCACCTACGGCACCATCGGCGGCAATGCACCCGGCCATCTCAAGAGTCTGCTCACGGGGAACCACTGCGTTTTTCCGATCGCAGAGGGCAAGATCAAGCTGGGCAGCGCAGCGGATATTTATTTCTGCGAGTACGATGGCATCAAAAACCGAAAATATATGATCTACGTCATGGGCGAGTAAGGGGGCTGCGGAATGAAAAAAGCAATCGCAATGGCAGACAACTGCATTGATGTCTACTACCGGATGGACCGGTACTATCTGACAGGCAACAGCATCGACTTCGCCCTCAACTACAAGGCGCAGGGCGGAGACGTGACCGAAATGACCGTGCTGGGCAACGATGTCTTTGCAGATGCGCTGGTGGAGCGGCTGAAGCAGCGCGATATTCCGCTGCGGGTGCTCAAAAGGATCGATCGCCCCACCGGTATGGCAAAGATGGACCTCGTAGACGGGGACAAAAAGCATCTGGAATTTCACGGCAACGCCATGGAGGAGATCGAGCTTTCCGCGGAGGATATGGAATTTGTCAAGGGCTTTGACATCGTGTATGCAGAGCGCTGGGCAAAGGCAGAGCGCTATATCGCTGCGCTGCGCCAGCCGGGGCAGATCTGGGTCTACGACTTTTCGAAACGACTGGAGCAGCCCTCCAACGACGAGCTTCTCCCCTATCTGGATTACGCCTTTTTCTCCTACGACAAGGATGATGACTATATCCGGGAATTTATGCGCCGCACGAAAGCGAAGGGCGCAGGCTGTGTGATCGCCATGCTGGGCGAGCATGGAAGCCTTGCCTACGATGGACAGAGATTCTATCATCAGGCGGCGGAAAACGTGCCGGTAGTAAACACGGTGGGAGCAGGCGATTCTTATATCGCAGCATTCACCTACGGCGTGAGCCTTGGGGAGAGCATCCCGCAGTGCATGGCGCGGGGCAAGGCCCTTGCGACCCGGATCGTGCAGCAGTTTGAGCCTTACCTGATTTAAAGGAAAAGGAGCAATAACGATGGAACTTTCACAGTTGTGTGCAGCAAATTATCATTACAAGCGCTATACGCTGGATTATTTTCTGGAATCTGCCGAGCGGCTGGGCTATCAGTCCATCGAACTGTGGGCATCCGGCCCCCACCTCCATCTGGAGGATTTCGACGCTGCCCGTCTGGCTGAGCTGAACCGCAAGATCAAGGCACATCATCTTGCTCTGCGCTGCTTTACGCCGGAGCAGTGCGTGTATGCCATCAGCGTTTCCCATCCGGATAAGGTCTATCGGGACCGCACGGTGGACTTTTTCAACCAGCATATCGAAGCGGCCGTGCAGCTGGACTGCGACCACATGGTGGTATCCACCGGCTTTGCTTATCTGGATGTGGATGCAGAGGACGCGTTTGGCTGGTGCGCAGAGGCAATGGGACGCATTGCCCGCAAGGCAGAGCAGGAGGGCGTGACGCTGGCGGTAGAGCCTTTTACCAAGTACACCACCCACATCTGCAATGAAGCAAGCCAGCTGCGCCGTCTGCTGCGCACGGTCAACAGCCCGCGCCTTACGGGCTTGGCGGATACAGATGTCATCGCCACGACGGCGGTGGATACCTTCTCCACCTTCCTTGATGTGATCGGCCCGGAGAATCTGGGACACGTCCATTTTGTGGACGGCAACCCCGGCGGGCATCTGGTGCCCGGCGATGGTGTTTTGGATCTGGACGGGGCACTGGAAAAGCTCAAGGCAATCCATTATACCGGTGCGCTGGGTCTGGAAGTGCTGGACCGCCGCTATGTCTTTGCCCCCGAAGCTGCGATGAAGCAGGCGATGGACTGGTACAAGGAAAGGATATAAACGCGCGTCGCGCGATTAGCGATTTTACCGCGCGTTTTCTGTGGCTCAATCCTCCAAGCCTACCATGCGCGCAGCCAAGGGAGAGGGGGTGCTCCATCTCCCCTTTCAGCACCATCTGCGCGTACTCCAAGGGTTTATTGTACAGAAGCCAATCCAGCTCTGCCCGTTGTGCCGGGGTGTTACCGTACTCGTCCTCCACAGCGATGCAGTCGATGGCAAGGGTGGTGCCATCCTCGAACCGGGCTTCCACCCGGTTGGTGTCCATGTTATAGCGGCAGGAAAACAGTTTCGTCATAGTCGTATCCTCCAAGACTTGATTTATGGTGTGCGGTCGCTCGAACTAATGCCGTCAAGTCGCTGTCGGATAAATCGATTTTTCATTTGTCTGAGAGTAAGTGCACGGTTTCTGCACGGTTTTTGCACGGTTTCAAAACGTGCAAAGGGTGCAAATCGTTGCAAAATCGGACAAAGGGTGCAGAAACTTGAAGCTCAAAACAAGCGATGTACCGCCAAGAAATGACGTTGAAGTGTAACTTCCAAAAATTGAGGGAATCGCCCGGCGTGCGCTACGAATCAGTAGGCCGGGGGTTCGAGTCCCTTCCATCGCACCAAGAAAAACCAGAACACGTTTGTGTTCTGGTTTTTCTTTTTGTCAGCACGATGGAAGGGGCTCGAACAGGGCGGCGGCGCGCAGCGCCGCAAGCAAAGCCACAGTGCGGCTTTGCTTAGCCTGCGGGTCCCAACACGTAGGAATGTCTACCGTGGAAGCTGTGAAATCGAAAGATTTCATGGCTTTTTTGTTTTGTGAGCCATGAGTGCACGGTTGCGGAAAGAGCGAGACTTATCCCCAGAAGATTCAAGACGGAAAAGATGAAGTTTCATATTGACAAGACATCAAGACAAGTATATAATCGAACATGGAAACAACAAGGCATCACGGCGAAAAGCGTTCGAATGCCGCTTTGGATAGAAACAGGTTAAGGAGATATTCAATGACTCAGAGACAAAAAGGTGCTCTTTATATGATCTTGTCTGCATTGTGCTTTGCATCCATGCAGGTGGTGGTGCGGCTGAGCCGCGAGATCCCCACGATGGAGCAGATCTTCATGCGGAATTCGTTCGTGCTGATCGTTTCGGCGATCATCATTCTGCGCAAAAAGGGCTCGCTGTTCGGCCCGGCCAAGTATCAGCCCTATCTGTTCGGGCGGTCGTTCTTTGGCTTTCTGGGCCTGATCACCCTGTTTTATGCCTCCAGCCATGCGGCGCAGGGCGATGTGACGATCCTGAACAAAACTTCCCCTATCTGGGTCACCATTCTGGCCGTCATCTTTATGAAAGAAAAGCTGCCCAAGATCCAGATCCCGGCGCTGGCACTTTCCATGGTGGGTGCCTTCATCGTGTTCCGCCCCAGCTTTGAGTCCAACCCCTTCCCGCTGGTGGTGGCATTTTTGTCGGCCGTGACCTCCGGTGTCGCCTACACCTTTCTCTCCTTCTTTAAGGGCAAGGTGGACGGCCTGACGGTCATGATGCACTTTTCCACCTTCAGCGCCATTGCTTCTATCCCCTTCATGCTGAAGGATTTTGTGGTGCCCAGCTTCAAGCAGGCGGTACTGCTGCTGCTCATCGGCGTGTTCGGCTCCTTGGGACAGGCCTTTATCACCTATGCCTATCGCTTTGCTCCGGCCTCGGAGATCAGCATCTACAACTATTCCGGCATCATCTTCAGCATGATCCTGGGCTTCTTTATTTTGGGTGAGCCGGTAAAATTTACCTCTGTGATCGGCGGCGCACTGGTGGCAGCCGCTTCTGTTATGGTCTATGTTTATAACAACCGCAGCAATAAGAAGGCAGGTGACGAAACTACGAAATAATCATTGCCCCCAAAGCAAAAGTATGCTATGATACAAATGAATAGCATACAGAACTCTTTCTCGTTGTTTGGCAACTTATCAACCTGAGAAACCAAAAAACGAACGGAGAGTTTTACTATGTGGACGAAAAAAGAAAGATTTGAAGCAGTTCTGAACCATGAGTTGGCAGACCGTCCGCCGGTATCGGCATGGCGTCATTTCACCGAGAAGGAGCACAGCGGCGCGGACCTCTTTGTAGAAACGATGCTGAAATGGCAGAACACCTACGACTGGGACTATGTCAAGCTGCAGCCGCGTGCTTCCTACTATGAGGAGGCATGGGGCGGTCAGTTCGACTACAACGACTACGAGGGCGTTTTGCCCAAGGTGGTAAAGGGACCCATTGGCGGTGTGGCGGATCTGGAAAAGATCACGGTGCTGCCGGGCGATCAGGGTGTGTTTGCAGAGCAGATCGAGGTCATTCAGAAGATGAAGGCTGGTCTGAACGAGGACATCCCCATGTTCCAGACTATGATGTGTCCCACCAGCGTCCTGCAGAAGCTGTGCGCCGTCAACCCCATTGGCCGTTACCGCGCCGCAAGTCGTGACGACCTGATGATGACCCTGATGCACGAGCAGCCGGAGCTGATCCACAAGACCCTGCAGAACATCACCGATACGATGGCCGATTATTCTAAGCACCTCATCGAGGATGCAGGTCTGTACGGTGTGTTCTACGGTGCCACCGGCCTGTCCCGTTCCACCTACATGACCAAGGAGGAGTGGGAAGAGTTTGTCAAACCCTATGATCTGCAGATGATGGAGGCGCTGAAGCCCTGCAAGATCATGGTCCACGCCTGCGGCCTTGAGGTGAACCCGGAGTATTTTGCGCACTACCCCATCGACATCCTGCACTGGCCCGAGAGCGCTACCGGCAACCCCAAGCTGGACACCGCACCCCAGTGGCTGGACAAGTCCATCACTCCGATGGGCGGCTGTGACGAGCGGCTGTTCGGTCAGCACAAGGCCGAAGAGATCGCTGCGCTGACCCGCAATACCCTGAAGCGGATGAAGGACATCCCCTTTGTGCTGGCACCGGACTGCTCGCTGGCCACCAATACCTATGATGAGGAGCTGCGCGCCTTTATCGAGGCCGCACATTCCAACGATTGATCTTCTTTTTTCACTTCCTCCTGTCTGTATGCTGACCGATTGCATGAATAGAGAGTTTTGTCTGTCTGCAAGCTGTGAAAGAGCGGACAGGAGATGGGAAGAGAGGAAAGATTATGGCGGACGAGAACTACTCCTATGCGCCCAAATACGTTCAGATCCAGAACTATATCCTGCAAAAGATCGAGTCTGGCGAGTACACGGCCGGGGACAAGATCCCTTCAGAGATCGAGCTTGCCAGACAGTTTGATGTCAGCCGCCTGACGGTGAATACTGCCGTCAAGGAGCTGGCCAACAGCGGCATCGTGGAGCGGGTGCAGGGCAAGGGTACCTTTGTCCGGTTTGTCCCGGGTCAGTCCTTTTCCAGCCCCATGGCATTTTCCGGCGGCATCAAGATCGCACCCTTTGAACACTCCAACAACAAGCCGCATCGCCTGCTGGAGCATGGGGTCATCAAGGCGGATGCTGCTTTGTGCCAGAAGCTGGGCCTGACGGCAGAAAACCCCTATGTCTATAAGATCGTTCGCTGTGTGGATGTGAGCAGCGAGGTGGATGAGGTGGATTACAGCTATGTCCCGCTGTCGGTGTGCAAGGATCACACGTTTGACTGCGAGGCGCTGAAGACCTTTTTCCTGCACGATTATATCTGCCGCTATTTCAATGAAAAGCCGACCCACATCCGCATTTTTGTGGACACGCCCCTTACCTCGGATATGGAGCTTTCTCTGCTGAACGCGCCGCCGGAGAAGCTGTTCAGCTGGGATACCTTCTTATATCACGGGAATCAGGTGCTGGCGGTCACCACCACGGTCTCCATGCCCAAGGAGAACCGTCCCTTCATCACGCTGGAATTCTGAGCGTTTTCTCTCCGCCAAACAAAATATGTACCTGAAGGCTGCTGCACAGTGCGCTGTGCAGCAGCCTTTTTTGCGTGGAGATGGTTCTATACGCTTTGGGACGGAGCTGCGTGGCAGATCCGTCCTGTTTTTACAAAAAAGGGACTGCTTTTGGCAGAACAGAGAATTTTCAACGAATAAATTGGGACTACTCACAATTTACAACAGAGAACATCACGATTATACTTACGTCAGGTTGATAAGTTGTCTTTACATATAGACAATAAAACGTCTTGAAAAACCACCGCACAAATCGTACAATTTCATTTGGAGGTATCACTGTTATGACAACACAAGCGATCATTACCTGCGTCATCCTTGTGATCACCATGGTCCTGCTGATCTCTCAGAAGGTCCCGCTGGTCATCCTCGGCGCGGCCATCCCCGCAGCACTGGCCGCCACCGGCGTTATCAATGCCGGCAGCGCCTACACCGAGTTCGGCAACACCACCATTGTGTTCTTCATGGGTCTGGTGGTCGTTGGCGAGGCCTTCTTCAAGACCGGTCTGGCCGACTTTATCGGCGGCAAGATCATCGGTCTGCTGGGCAAGACCGAAAAGGGCCTGCTGCTGGGTACCGGCCTTGTGGCCGGCGGCCTGTCCGCATTCCTGAACGATACCGGCTCCACTGCCTGTCTGATGCCCATCGTCAGCTCCATGGCCTCCAAGGCTGGCGTCAAGAAGTCCAAGCTGCTGATGGCTCTGGCGTTCTTCGCCTCTCTGGGCGGCACCATCACGCTGGTGGGTACCACCCCCCACATCGTGGCAAACGGCATCCTGAAGGATATGGGCCTGCGGGAGTTCGGCTTCTTCGAGTACACCAAGATCGGCCTGCCCCTGCTGGTGTGCGGCATACTGTACATGTGCTTCTGCGGCACAAAGCTGCTGCCGGATAAGGACATTGAGATCAAGGGCGGTGACCGCACGGCAGAGTACGACACCAAAAAGATGGTTCTGGTCGCTGTGATCTTCATCGGCGTTCTGGTTGCCATGGCTACCAGCATCGTCCCCATGCACATTGCCGGCGTCATCGGCGCGATCCTCGTCGTCGTCACCGGCTGCATCGGCCTGGACGAGGCCATCAAGGCCTTCCCCACCTCCACCATCTTCATCGTCGGCGGTATCTTCCCCCTGAGCAAGGCTCTGGTCAGCAGCGGCGCCGCTGAGTACCTGGTCAATGCCATCAGCCCCGTGCTGAGCAACCTGCCTCCCATCATTCTGCTGGGCGCCATCACCTTCCTGATGCTGCTGACCACCCAGTTCCTGATGAACTCCTCTGCCACCGTTCTGGTGCTGCCCATCGCCATCATGCTGTGCCAGGCCGCAGGCATCAACCCGCTGGCCGGTGCCATGTCCGTGTCTGTGTGCGCCTCTGGCGCCTTTGTTACCCCCTTCGGCACTGCACCCAACCTGCTGGTCTGGGAAGCAGGCGGCTACTCTGTGAAGGACTACCTCAAGTGCGGCTTCCCCATGCTGATCATCTTCGGTGTCGTCACCACCGCCCTGTGCGCAGTGTTCTACCTGTAAGTACGCTGTAAAAAAGAAAACCGAGGTTTTTAGAATGGAAAAGACGGATAAGAGATACCAGGCTTATATTGACATCCTGCGGGAGGAGCTGATCCCGGCTATGGGCTGTACCGAGCCTATCGCCGTGGCCTATGCCGCCGCTGCTGCCCGCAATACGCTGGGCGAGCTGCCGGACAAAGTGCTGGTGGAAGCCAGCGGCAGCATGATCAAAAACGTCAAGTCGGTCATCGTGCCCAACACGGATAACATGAAGGGTCTGGAGGCTGCTGCTGCTGCGGGCATCGTAGCCGGCAAGCAGGAAAAGAAGCTGGAGGTCATTGCCGATGTGACCCCGGAGCAGACCAAAGCCATCCGCGCATATCTTGACCAGACGGACATCAAGGTGCGGCACGTTGAGAATGGTGTCACCTTTGATATCATCCTCACGGTCTGGAAGGGTGAGCATTCCGCACAGGTGCGCATTGCGGTGTTCCACACCAATATCGTCCATGTGGAAAAGGACGGCGAGGTATTGGTGGACATTCCGGTACACGGAGATAACGAGGAGACCCTGACCGACCGCAGCCTGCTGGATATGGAGCATATCTGGGACTTTGCCAACACGGTGGACGTGGAGGATGTCCGTTCCATTCTGGAACCGCAGATCCGGTGCAACATGGCCATTGCCGAGGAGGGTCTGCGGGGCAACTACGGTGCCAACATCGGCAGTGTGCTGCTGGATATGGAGGGCAATGATGTAAGAGTCCGTGCCAAGGCATACGCCGCAGCCGGTTCCGATGCCCGCATGAACGGCTGTGAGCAGCCGGTGGTCATCAACTCCGGCAGCGGCAATCAGGGCATTACTACCTCTGTACCGGTCATTGTCTATGCCCGGGAGCTGGGCGTGAGCGACGAAACGCTTCTGCGGGCGCTGACCCTCTCCAACCTGACCACCATCCACGAAAAGACCCCCATTGGCCGCCTGTCTGCCTACTGCGGCGCTATCAGCGCGGGTGCTGGTGCGGGTGCCGGTATCGCCTATCTCTGCGGCGGTGACTATGATGCCGTCATCCATACGGTCGTCAATGCACTGGCAGTGGTTTCCGGCGTCATCTGCGATGGCGCCAAGGCCTCCTGCGCAGCAAAGATCGCAACTGCGGTGGAGGCCGGTCTGCTGGGCTACAATATGTACATCCGCGGCAATCAGTTCCGCGCTGGTGACGGCATTGTGGCCAAGGGCGTAGAAAACTCCCTCAAGAATGTGGGCCGTCTTGGCAAGCAGGGCATGAAGGAGACCAACAACGAGATCATTGCTATCATGGTGGGCTGCTGAACAGCCTGCCGTGGTCACATCCCAGCGAGATCATCGAAAAAGGGCTTCCACCCGGTCTGAAAATGCAGAATGCCCACCCATCTGTGGAAAAACCACAATGGGTGGGCATTGTTTGTCGTTAATGAGAACGTCTCCTTTACTGCTTGTTTTGTACAGCCTCCCGGATGCTCTTTGCCAGCTTTTTGGCGTCCAGAGGCTTGACGACCCGGGCCGTACCCTGTATCTTGCCCACCAGCACGAGGACACCGAAAAACAGGCTGATCAGGATGGCTGTGAGAAGGACGGTGAAAAGCTGGATGAACTGTTGAAATTTCACAAGTGGTGCGGGTCTGCCGCAGCTCATAGTTCTCCGTCTTCGAGCTTTCTGCGCACCTCGTGGAGCGAAGCACACTCGCAGGTATAGATCCTGCGCATCTCGTCGGTGGCGGGCGAGAGGTCGGGGACCATCACGGTGACAAAGCCCCCTGCCGCGCCGGCCCGGACGCCGTTGTAGCTGTCCTCGAGCACCATCGTCTTTGCAGGCTCGGTGCCGAGTTTCTGCGCCGCCAGCAGGAAGATGTCCGGCGCGGGCTTGGAGCGGGTCAGGTGCTCGCCCGAGATGACGGCCTTGAAGTAATGGCCGAGGCCCCAGTGTTCCAGATGTCCCTCGATGACGGTCATGGGGCTGGAAGACGCCACCGCCATGGAGATGTGATGTTCGTCCAGCCAGGCCAGAAGCTCGTCGAGGCCGGGCATTTTGGGGACAGGCTTGTTGAAGGCTTCATAGGCCAGCCGGTACAGCTCCTCCACGATGCCCATGGCGGGGCAGTCCTCGCCGTAGAAGCGCCGCAGCACATCGCAGCTGCCGGCCTTGGTGGTGCCGCGGGCAGCCTGCGAGAGGCCATCCTTGCAGGGCAGGCCGAATTTTGCCAGTGCCGGCTCCCAGCAGATGTTCCAGATGCGCTCGGTGTCGAACATCAGCCCGTCCATATCAAAAATAACACCCTGTATCATAACGCAAGCTCCTTTTGGCGAAAAATCTACATACATACTCTATTGTACCATGTTTTTCCGCTTTTGAACACCGATAAGGTCATAATTTGTGGCAACTTGACTGCCCCAAAGATGAAACATTTTTCGGTTGCTTGCAAATCCGTTTCACGGCATTATAATAGAAAACAACATTCGGCATATTTGGCGCAGGGCGTGCAGCCCGCGCGGCGCTGTGTGAGATCAGAAAAGAGGGAAATTTATCATGTTGGACATCAAGATCACTCGTACTACCTGCCCGAAGGAAAAGCCGCAGGACGAGTCTAAGCTGGGTTTTGGCAAGAAGTTCACCGACCATATGTTCGTTATGGACTACACCGAGGGTGAGGGCTGGCATGACGCCCGCATCGTCCCCTACGCACCCTTCCCGCTGGACCCCGCTACGGTCGTGTTCCACTATGCACAGGAGATCTTCGAGGGCATGAAGGCTTACCGCACTGCGGATGACACCATCCAGCTGTTCCGCCCCGAGTGCAACGCAAAGCGTATGCAGGACTCTGCTGACCGTCTGTGCATCCCCAAGATCCCGGTTGAGGATTACATCCAGGCCGTCGAGGCTCTGGTGGATGTGGACCGTGACTGGGTGCCTCACTCTGACGGCGCTTCCCTGTACATCCGTCCCTTCGTGTTCGCAAACGATGTGGGTCTGGGCGTCCACGCTTCCAAGCACTACATCTTCTGCATCATCTGCGCTCCGTCGGGCGCTTACTACGCCGAGGGCATCAACCCCGTGCGCATCTACGTCGAAGACGAGTACATCCGTGCCGCTCCCGGTCTGACCGGCTTCACCAAGTGCGGCGGCAACTACGCTGCTTCCATCAAGGCCGGCGAGCTGGCTGAGGAGCAGGGCTACGCTCAGGTGCTGTGGCTGGACGGCGTCGAGAAGAAGTACGTCGAGGAAGTCGGCAGCATGAACATCATGTTCAAGATCGACGGCAAGGTCTACACCGCCGCCACCGTCGGCACCGTCCTGCCCGGCGTCACCCGCCGCAGCTGCATCGAGCTGCTGAAGGACTGGGGCTATGAGGTCATCGAGGGCAAGCTGGCCATCGCCGACATCATGCAGGCTGCCCGCGACGGCAAGCTGGAAGAGGTCTTCGGCACCGGCACCGCCGCTGTCGTCTCCCCCGTCAAGGAGCTGGTCTGGAAGGGTGAGCACGCCTACATCGGCGACGGCAGCATCGGCCCTGTCACCCAGAAGCTCTATGACACCATGACCGGTATGCAGTGGGGCAAGATCCCCGATACCAAGGGCTGGATCGTCCCTGTGGAGAAGAAGTACTAAGAGCTGAAAGGCTTATGAACGCCGCCCGGCTGTGCGCCCGGCGGCGTTTGCTGTATCCGGTGCGGATTGCAATTCTCTGCCGCGGGTGATACACTTAAAGTACACCTGAAAAACGAGAGGGAATGAAAAGATGATAAAGAAGTGGAGCATCCGCTACCCCGCTGTGGGCGGCGAAGAAGAGCGCCGAGCCTATGTTTATCTGCCCACCATGTACGAGGCTGACCCTGACCGGCGGTATCCGGTGCTGTATATGTTCGACGGGCAGAACGTGTTTTTCAACGAGGACGCCACCTACGGCAAGAGCTGGGGCGTGGCGGATTATCTGGACTACACCGATACGCCCCTCATCGTGGCGGCGGTGGAGTGCAACGCCGGTGCCAACAATGAGCGTCTGGTGGAGTATTCGCCCTACCGCTTCGATGATAAGCAGTACGGCCACTTCGACGGCAAAGGCAAGGACACCCTGAACTGGTTCGTCCACGAGTTCAAGCCCTGCATCGACGCCAACTACCGCACCCAGCCCGACCGGGCTCATACCTTCATCGGCGGCAGCTCCATGGGCGGCCTCATGAGCCTGTACGCTCTTTTGCAGTACAGCGATGTGTTTGGCCGTGCGGCGGCGCTCTCGCCCTCGCTGTGGGTGGCTCCGGAGGCGCTGACGGCGCTGGTGGGCCGCTGCAAGCTGGCCCCGGGTACCGTGCTCTACATGGATTACGGCTCCAGAGAGATGGGCAACCACGACGGGATGCGGAAGGGCTTCGGCGAGATGTGCAGCAGGATCTTTGCCCGGGGCATCAACCTGACGGCCCGCGTCGTGCCGGGTGGAGACCACAGCGAAGCCAGCTGGGAAAAGCAGCTGCCTTTCGTGTTCCACACCCTGATGTACGAGCTTGATTGAACCAAACGGAGGAGGAAAGCATATGGAGATGCAGTATTTTAAGGAATACAGCCCGGCGCTGGGCCGGGAAATGGAGTGCAAAGTCTACGGACACGGGGGACGGCCCATGCTGTACATCCCCTGTCAGGACGGCCGCTTCTTCGACTTCGAGGACTTCCACATGGCCGACACCCTTGCACCCTGGATCGAGTCGGGCCAGCTCATGGTCATGTCCATCGACACGCTGGACAAGGAGACCTGGTCGGACACCAATGGCGACCCTTACTGGCGCATCCGCCGGTATGAGCAGTGGCTGCATTATATCGTGGATGAGGCTGTCCCCAAGCTGCGCTATCTGTCCAAGGAGCGCAACGGCTGGGATGACCTGCCCGGCGTCATCGCCTTCGGCTGCAGCCTCGGCGCGACCCATGCGGTCAACCTTTACCTCCGCTGGCCCGACATCTTCTGCGGCTGTCTGGCCCTCAGCGGCATCTACACCGCCCACTACGGCTTCGGCGACTACATGGATGAGCTGGTGTATATGAACTCTCCCGTGGACTATATGCGCAACTTCCCGGAGGATCACCCCTATATGGAGCTGTACCGGAACCAGAAGGCTGTCATCTGCTGCGGTCAGGGCGCATGGGAGCAGCCCGACACCACCTGGATGCTCAAGCGCATCTTTGAGGCAAAGAGCATCCCTGTCTGGGTGGACCTGTGGGGCCACGACGTCAAGCACGACTGGGATTGGTGGTATAAGCAGGCGGTTTATTACATGCCGTATATTTTGGGGTGAGAGAAAACCTCTCCGTCACGCCTACGGCGTGCCACCTCCCCTAATGAGGGGAGGCTTTGGCATAACGGAAAGCTTCATCTCTTCGCCAGAGGCTCCCCTCGGTAGGGGAGCTGTCGAGCGTTAGCGAGACTGAGAGGTTTCCCTACAGCAAATAGAGGATATTCAAGGAAAGAAGACGCGAAATTATGCAGAATTTTATTTTTATCTCCCCGAACTTCCCGACGAACTACTGGCAGTTCTGCCGGGAGCTGAAGAACGACGGCATGAACGTGCTGGGCATCGGCGACCAGCCCTACGATGAGCTGAAGCCGGAGCTGAAGGACAGCCTGAACGAGTACTACAAGGTCGGCAGCCTCGAGAATTACGACGAAGTCTACCGCGCTGTGGCCTTCTTCATCTTCAAGTATGGCCGCATCGACTGGCTGGAGTCCAACAACGAATACTGGCTGGAGCGGGACGCTGCCCTGCGCACCGACTTCCACATCACCTCCGGCTTCCAGACCGAGGATATGCCCCGCATCAAGTACAAGAGCAAGATGAAGGAGTACTACCGGAAGGCTGGCATCGCCACCGCCCGCTACCACATGGTGGACGATCTCAACGGCTGCAAGGCTTTCATCAAGCAGGTGGGCTATCCCGTGGTGGTCAAGCCCGACAACGGCGTGGGCGCTTCTGATACCCACAAGCTGTCCAATGACGAAGAGCTGAAGACCTTCCTCGCCTGCAAGGCCGAGGATCACCCGGACGTCTCCTACATCATGGAGGAGTTCGTCCGCGCCGAGGTCAACAGCTACGACGCCATCATCGACGCCTCCGGCAACCCCATCTTTGAGGCCGGAAACGTCAGTCCCATGTCCATCATGGACATCGTGAACGACAACGACAACTCCATCTACTACATCATCAAGGACCTGCCCGAGGACACCCGCGCCGCAGGCCGTGCCGTCGTCAAGAGCTTCGGCGTCAAGAGCCGCTTCGTCCACTTCGAGTTCTTCCGGATGACCGAGAACCAGGCCAGCATGGGCGAAAAGGGCCAGATCGTGGCCCTCGAAGTCAATATGCGCCCCTGCGGCGGCTTCACTCCCGATATGATAAACTTCGCCCGCTCCACCAACGTCTATAAGATCTGGGCCGACATGATCGCCTTCGGCGGCACCGATATGCCCGTGGGCGAGCACTACTACTGCCCCTTCGCCGGCCGCCGCGACGGCAAGAACTTCGTGTACAGCCATGAGCAGATCATGCAGAAGTACCAGAAGAACATCAAGATGGTGGACCGCATCCCCGACGCCCTCTCCGGCGCGATGGGCAACCAGATGTACGTCGCCACCTTCTCCACCCGCGAGGAGATGGAGCAGTTCTACTCCGATGTTCTGGCCGTCACCGACGGCGATGCTGCCGCCGCACAGGCCGCGCTTTCCCAGGTGCTGGCTCTGGGCGAGCCCACCACCAAGGCCCTGACCCCGAAGCCCAACCTCAGCCCGGCGGTCAAGCCCACCACAGCCGTGACCAAGACCCCCACCCGCGCCGTCACCAAGACCAGCCGCAAGGGCCGGAAGTGATTTCCACAAAAACTTTACAAACCGCAGCCGCAGAGAGAAATAAACGCCTCTGCGGCTGTTTTTTGACATGAGGGCAAATGTGATGATTGACAGTGCCCCGGAAAAAGTTGTAAGATAATGCAAATGCAAAAGAGGAAAAACGCCTTTGCAAAATGAGCTGAAAGACAGGAGAATTTTCTATGAAGCTGTATCAGAAACTTATTTCTCTGCTGGTGGCTGCAGTGATGGCCGCCGTGCTGATGCCGGTGTGCATGGCGGCTCCCGGCGACTCCGTTGAGACCCGCATCAACAACGCGCTGGCACAGCGCACCGGCGCAGAGCTGTATCAGGAGATCGTCACCACTGCCCCCGATGGCACCGCCCAGACCATGATCGCAGCCCGCAGCAACGGCAACGCTTACATCAAGATGGATATGGGCGACGCCGGCAGTCTGGTCTATATCCTGAAAGACGGTCAGGGCTATCTGGTGGACGATGCATCCAGGATGGCCGTCAAGGGCGAAGTACCCACTGTGAGCGCAAGCGAGGCAATCTCCGCTGACAAAGGCGAAGCACAGGAGATCCCCTGCACCGTGACCACCGTGAATGTGAACGGTCAGGACTGCGAGGCCCTGTCCTACACTGTCACCGATGCCGACGGCCAGACGGCCACCGTTTCCTACTGCCTGGTCGGCGATGACCTCAAGTATGTCGTTACCGATGCTGCCGAGGGCCGCACCATCGTGGAGTACCGCGTCACGAGCACCACGGTGGACCAGAATCTCTTCAACATCCCTGCGGATTATCAGATCCTGACGCAGGCAGAGTTTGAAGCGGCACAGGCCAACCACTGAGAAATTTTTCTGTAGAATATGGGAGCTGCTGCGTCATGCGGCAGCTCCTTTTTGTTGTCCGCCGCCCGGGAATGTGCTATACTGTGTGCAACAGAATGCATGAGAGAATGAGGAGAACCCCCTATGAAAATACCCGCAAACGGCTTTACCCACGCAGGCAAGTTCCATGCCGACGACGTGTTCGCCACTGCCCTGCTCCAGATCCTCCGCCCGGATATTAAAATAACCCGCGGCTTCGTGGTGCCGGATGACTTCGACGGCATCGTGTACGACATCGGCTTTGGCATGTTCGACCACCATCAGGAGCCCCGCGAGACCCGCCCCAACGGCATCCCTTACGCGGCCTTCGGCCTGCTGTGGCAGGTGCTCGGCCCCGGCCTTGTAGGCGAGCGTCAGGCCCGGCTCATTGATGAGAACTTCATCCAGCCCCTCGATCTGAACGACAATACCGGCGAGCAGAACAGCCTCTGCGACGCCATCGGCTTCTTCAACCCCGTGTGGGACTCGAAAGAGGACCAGGACGCCTGCTTCTTCAAGGCCGTGGCTGTGGCAAAGCAGATCCTGGAGAACCAGATCGAGAGCGCCAACGCCGTCAACCGCGCCGACGAGAAGGTCCAGCAGGCCTACAAAAACTCCCGCGACGGCATCGTGGTGCTGCCCTGCTATCTGCCCTGGAAGAACGGGCTGTACAAGACCGACGCCCTTTTCGTCATCTATCCCAGCCAGCGGGGCGGCTGGAGCGCCCAGTGCGTCACCGACCACAAGACCAAAAAGCCCAAGCTCCCCTTCCCCCAGAGCTGGGCCGGCCAGCCGCAGGAGGTCATCGAGCAGAAGAGCGGCATCGAGGGCATCAGCTTCTGCCACGCCAGCCGCTTCCTCATCACGGCCAAGGACAAGGAGACGGCCCTCGCCGCCTGCCGTCAGGTGCTGAAGAACAATGGCCGCATCTGAGAAGCCGGAAAAGACAGCTTACGTCTACATGGTGCGCTGCGCGGGCGGACAGCTTTATACCGGCTGGACGAACGACCCGGAAGCCCGCCTCAAGGCCCATCAGAGCGGCAAAGGCGCAAAGTATACCCGCACCCATACCGCGCTGGGCTTTGCCTACCTGGAAGCGTGTGCGGACAAGTCCGCCGCCCTCCGGCGGGAGATCGCCCTCAAAAAGCTGACGAAGGCCCAGAAAGAGGCCCTCTGCGCCGGGTGGACGGCTGAAAAAGAATAAATAAAAACACGAACGCCGTGCCGTGCCGGAACTGGGCCGTCGACCCCGTGCCGACGGCGGATAGGATGTATAAACCGGACTGTATACGGCCATGCATATACAAACTAAAGATGCATAAAATTTGTATATATTTAGAAAATAATGCATAAACATACAAAATAACAGAAAAGGACCGCCAAATCTGCACAAGGTTTGGCGGTTTTCTGCATTGACGGAAAAACCGCTTGGCGTATAATAAAAGCGTACTCAGAAAGACAAGACGTCGAGCGCCCCGGGAGGGATGCCCGGGCGGAAAACAAAAGTATAAAAAGTGTAATAAACAAAGGAGCGATCATCATGAAAAAGGAAGATATTAAGAAAGTTGTTCTGGCTTACTCTGGCGGTCTGGATACCTCCATCATCATTCCCTGGCTGAAAGAGAATTACAACAACTGCGAAGTCATCGCTGTCTCCGGCGACGTGGGTCAGGGTACTGAGCTGGACGGCCTGGAAGAGAAGGCCAAGGCGACCGGCGCTTCCAAGCTGTACGTCCTCGACCTGAAGAAGGACTTCGTCGAAAACTACATCTTCCCCACCCTGAAGTTCGGCGCAAAGTACGAGGACTACCTGCTGGGCACCAGCTTCGCACGTCCCTGCATCGCAAAGGCTCTGGCCGACATCGCCATCAAGGAAGGCGCAGACGCCATCTGCCACGGCTGCACCGGCAAGGGCAACGACCAGGTGCGTTTCGAGCTGACCCTGAAGGCTCTCTGCCCCGATATGGCCATCATCGCTCCCTGGCGTGAGTGGGACATCAAGAGCCGTGACGAGGAGATCGACTACGCCGAGGCTCATCACATCCCCCTGAAGATCAACCGTGAGACCAACTACTCCAAGGATAAGAACCTGTGGCACCTGAGCCATGAAGGCCTCGACCTCGAGAACCCCGCCAACGAGCCTCAGTACAATAAGCCCGGCTTCCTGGAGCTTGGCGTCAGCCCCGAGCAGGCTCCCGACACCCCGACCTATATCACCCTCCACTTCGAGAAGGGCATCCCCACCGCCGTTGACGGCAAGGAGATGGGCGCTGTCGAGCTGGTCGAGTACCTGAACAAGGTGGGCGGCGAGAACGGCATCGGCCTGCTGGACATCGTCGAGAACCGTCTGGTGGGCATGAAGAGCCGCGGCGTGTACGAGACTCCCGGCGGTGCGATCCTGTACAAGGCCATCAATGTTCTGGAGACCATCACGCTGGACAAGGAGAGCGCACACTTCAAGGCTCAGATGGCTCAGAAGTACGCCGACATCGTCTACAACGGCCAGTGGTTCACCCCGCTGCGCGAGGCTCTGGATGCCTTTGCTGACAGCCTCGAGAAGACCGTCACCGGCGATGTCAAGCTGAAGCTCTACAAGGGCAACATGATCAACGCCGGCGTTACCTCTCCGTATACCCTGTACGATGAGCAGACCGCTTCCTTCGGTGAGGATGAGGATTACAATCAGGCAGATGCTGCCGGTTTCATCAACCTGTTCGGCCTGTCCATCAAGGAGCGCGCAAAGCTGTCCAAGAACTGGCCCGAGGTCAAGGAATAACCTGCTTACCATCCCCTTTGGCGTGTTTTTTACACTTTCACGCTGAAGGCTCAAATTACCGGCATCATTGCTGGCGGCACCGCCGCGGGAGCTTTTTCCCCTGCGGCGGCTTTGCCGTTTATAAGGAACAACCTCTCCGTCAGCGCTAACGCGCTGCCACTGCCCGGGTTGCGGCACCCAGCATCCGCAGCGCTTTGCTTGCGTCTTGCTGGCCGCGGCCCCAACAGCCGACTCCCTGTTTCCGCCACTGGCGGCGGTCGTCGTTGTTGCTCCTATCGAGGAGAGGCCTTGGCATACCGTAAAGCTTTCCCTCTTCGCCAGAGGCTCCCCTCGGTAGGGGAGCTGTCGAGCGTAAGCGAGACTGAGAGGTTTATGAAAGGGACTTAACAATGGCAGAACAACTTTGGAAGGGCCGTTTCTCCAAGGCGGTCGATTCCCGCGTCAACGACTTCAACTCTTCCATCCGCTTCGACCAGCGGATGATCGCGCAGGATATGCGCGGCAGCGGCGTCCACGCCGCCATGCTGGCAAAGCAGGGCATCATCTCCGAGAAGGACTGCGAGGATATTCTGAGCGGTCTGGCCTCCATCGCGGATGACCTGGCCTCCGGCGCTCTCACCATCGACCCCAACGCCGAGGACGTCCATACCTTCGTGGAGCAGACCCTCACCGCCCGCATCGGCGACGCCGGCAAACGCCTGCACACCGGCCGCAGCCGGAACGACCAGGTGGCGCTGGACATCCGCCTGACTCTGCGGGACTACAGCCACACTCTGCAGGCTTACATCGTGGAGCTGGTCAAGGTCATCTGCAGGAAGGCCGCCGAGAACACCACCGCCGTCATGCCCGGTTACACCCACCTGCAGCGCGCCCAGCCCATCACCTTCGGCCACGCCCTGATGGCCTATGCATGGATGCTGCTGCGCGATCTGCAGCGCTTCGAGGACGCCACTGCCCGGATGGACGCCCAGTGTCCGCTGGGCTCCGGCGCTCTGGCCGGTACGACCTACCCGCTGGACCGTCAGTTCACCGCCGAGAAGCTGGGCTTTGCGGCGCCCTGCCCCAACAGCCTTGACGGTGTGTCCGACCGTGACTTCTGCATCGAGCTGGCAAACGCCATCTCCATCTGCATGATGCACCTGTCCCGCCTGTCCGAAGAGATCATCCTCTGGTGCAGCTGGGAGTTCAAGTTCATCGAGCTGGATGATGCCTTCACCACCGGCTCGTCCATCATGCCCCAGAAGAAGAACCCCGACGTCACCGAGCTCATCCGCGGCAAGACGGGCCGTGTCTACGGCGATCTGAACACCCTGCTGGTCATGATGAAGGGCATCCCTCTCGCCTACAACAAGGATATGCAGGAGGACAAAGAGGCCATCTTCGACGCCGTCGATACGCTGGAACTCTGCCTGAAAACGGTCACTCCCATGCTGGACACCATGAAGACCCTGCCCGCCAATATGCGCCGGGCCGCTGCCAAGGGCTTCATCAACGCCACCGACTGCGCCGACTATCTGACCAAAAAGGGAATGCCTTTCCGCGACGCCTACAAGCTCACCGGCTGCATGGTCTCCGACTGCATCAGCAAGGATAAGACCCTCGAAGAGCTGACCCTCGATGAGTTCAAGGGCTACAGCGCTCTGTTCGAAAACGACATCTACGACGCCATCGACCTCATCAAGTGCTGCGAGGGCCGCACCAGCTACGGCGGTCCCAGCGAGGCCAGCGTCAAGAAGCAGATCGAGCTGGCAAGCGCCCAGCTCGGCGCATGGGAGGCGGCAAACGCATGAGCGTAAAAGTCTTTATCGACGGTTCTTCCGGCACCACCGGTCTGCGCATTGCCGACCGTCTGGCCGCCCGGCCTGACATCGAGCTGCTGAGCATCTCGGCTGAGGGCCGCAAGGATGTGAACGAGCGGGCGAAGGTCATCAATTCCGCCGACCTTGCCTTCCTCTGCCTGCCCGATGCGGCCTCCAAAGAGGTCATGCCTCTGCTCCGCCCAGACGTCAAGGTGCTGGACACCTCCACGGCCTTCCGCACCGACGCGGCCTGGGACTACGGCTTCCCGGAGCTGAAGGGCCAGAAAGAGAAGATCAAAAATTCGTATCGTGTGGCGGTCCCCGGCTGCTATGCCAGCGGCTTTATCAGCATCGCGCGGCCTCTGGTGGAGCTGGGGCTGGCCCCGGCAGACTATCCGTTCAGCTGCACCGGCATTTCGGGCTACTCCGGCGGCGGCAAGAAGATGATCGCCGAGTACGAGAGCACCGACCGTCCGGCTCACAGCAAGCTGGATGCGCCCAAGAGCTACGGCCTGGGCCTCGCCCATAAGCATCTGCCCGAGATGCAGAAGATCAGCGGCCTCGCCCACGCCCCTGCCTTTGTGCCGGTGGTGTGCGATTATTACAGCGGGATGCAGGTCCTCGTTCCGCTGGACCTCAAGCTGGCTGGCACCAGCGCCGAGGCGGTGGCCGCAGGCATTGCGGACTATTACAAGGAGGGCGCGACCGTTTCCGTCCACGCCCTCAACGAGCCGCTTCCCGAGAATGGTCTGTACTCCAACGCCCTGTCCGGCAGCGACAGGATGGAGCTGTACATGACCGTCAACGCAGCGGGCGACCAGATGATGCTGGTGTCCCTGTTCGACAATCTGGGCAAAGGCTCTTCCGGCGCAGCCATCCAGTGCATGAATCTGATGCTGGGAATGAACGAGACGGAAGGATTAGAGTAAAAACGGGCTTGCCCTCTCCGTCACGGCTTTCGCCGTGCCACCTCTCCCAAAGGGAGAGGCTTTTGGCTCCCCCTTTGGGGGAGCTGGCGCGTAAGCGCCTGAGAGGGCAAGGATGCTATAGTAGTGCTATAGGGGGATTTTCAGATGCAGTATAAAGAAGTTGCGGGCGGCATCTGCGCGCCCAAGGGTTTTGCAGCAGCCGGTGTCCATTGCGGCATCCGGGCAAATCACAGTGAAAAGTACGATCTGGCGCTCATCAAGGCCGACGTCCGCTGCGCCGCCGCCGGTGTTTACACCACCAACAAGGTCTGCGGCGCACCCATCAAGGTAGACCGCGCCCACCTGACGGACGGCTATGCACAGGCCATCGTGGTCAACAGCGGCAACGCCAACACCTGCGCCGCCAACGGCGTGGCACTGGCGGAGGAATGCTGTGAGCTGGTGGGCAAGGCGCTGAACATCGACGCAAAGGATGTCCTGCCCTCTTCTACCGGCGTTATCGGCCAGCCGATGGTCATCGACCCCTTTGCCCGGGGCATCCCTGCCGCCGCCGCCAAGCTGGCGGCTGACGCACAGGGCAGCACCGACGCGGCGACGGCCATCATGACCACCGACACCCACAAGAAGGAATATGCCATCCAGTTTGAGCTGGGCGGCAAGACCTGCACGGTGGGCGCCATCGGCAAGGGCAGCGGCATGATCGCCCCCAACATGGCCACCATGCTGGCATTCTACACCACCGACGCCGCCGTCTCCCCCGCCCTGCTGGAAAAGGCCCTCAAGACCGTCGTCCCCGGGACCTACAACCAGATGAGCGTCGATCTGGACACTTCCACCAACGATACCCTGATCATCATGGCCTCCGGCCTCGCGGGCAACCCGGAGATCACCGAGGAGAACGCCGACTACGACGCCTTTGTGGCCGCACTGACCGCCATCGCCGAGCATATGTGTGCTGAGCACGCCGGTGACGGCGAGGGCGCGACCCACCTCATCACCTGCGAAGTCACCCACGCCCCCGACCTCAAGACGGCCCGCGCCGTCAGCCGCAGCGTGGTCTGCTCCAACCTCTTCAAAGCCGCTGTCTTTGGCCGCGACGCCAACTGGGGCCGCATCCTCTGCGCCATCGGCTACACCCCCGGGGATTTTTCCATCGATAAGGTCTGCGTCTGGCTGTCCAGCGCCGCCGGTGAGGTCTACGTCTGCGAGAACGCCGCCTACCACCCCTACAGCGAGGACGAGGCCGCAAAGGTGCTGGCCGAGCACGATATTCTGGTCAAGGTGGATATGGGTACCGGTGACGCCAGCGCCAAGGCATGGGGCTGTGATTTGACCTATGACTATGTGAAGATCAACGGCGACTACCGCACCTGAGAAGGAGAACAGCAATGAAAAACGAAGAAATGGCCCTCCTTTTCTCGGAGGCGACCCCTTATATCCAGAAGTACCACGGCAAGACCATGGTCATCAAATACGGCGGCAACGCCATGATCAACGAGACGCTGAAAAACGCGGTCATGAACGACCTTGTCACCCTGACCCTGCTGGGCGTGCGAGTGGTTCTGGTACACGGCGGCGGCCCTGCCATCAATGAGATGCTCAAAAAAGTGGGCGTCGAGAGCCACTTTGCGGGCGGCCTGCGCGTCACCGACGACGCCACCATGGAGATCGTCCAGCAGGTGCTGGCCGGTAAGGTGAACAAAGACCTCGTGGCAAAGCTGCGGGGCCGCGGCGTCGGCCTCTGCGGCATGGACGGCCAGATGCTCCGCTGCACCGAGCTTGACCCTCAGCTGGGCCATGTGGGAGAGATCGTCCACGTGGACCCGACGCTGATCTCCAGTCTGCTGGACAGCGGCTATATCCCCGTTATTGCAACGGTGGGCATGGACGACCTGGGCCAGGCTTATAACGTCAACGCTGACACCGCCGCCGCACAGATCGCTATCGCGCTCAAGGCCGAAAAACTCGTCTCCATGACCGATATTGCGGGCCTGCTGCGGGATAAGGAAGATGAATCCACCCTCATCCCCGAGGTGGAGGTCTCCGAGATCGAGGGCTACAAGTCCGCCGGCATCATCGCGGGCGGCATGATCCCCAAGATCGGCGGCATGGCCGATGCGATCTATCAGGGCGTCCACGAGGCTGTCATCATTGATGGCCGCGTGCCGCACTCCATCCTGCTGGAGCTGTTCTCCGACCGTGGCTCCGGTACCCGCTTCTATCGCCGCAGCCATCACGAATAAGGGTTGCGCGATGCGCCGGAGTACCCTATAATAATGGATAAGAAAACTTTCCGATATGCCAAGGCCTCCCCTCGATAGGCAACAGCGATGACCGCCGCCAGCCGTGACGGAGGGGTTTAGCCTCGCTGCGATTCACGGCTAGGCTCTCCTTCGTACAACCTCTCAGGCGCTTCGCGCCAGCTCCCCTTGTAGGGGAGCCTTTGGCAAAGAGGGAAAGTATGTGGCTCCACCGTCAGGAGGTAGATATTATGGATTCCGAAAAAGTCATCAAGCGGGACAACGAGTATGTCCTGCATACCTACGCACGCAACCCCATCGTCCTCGAGAAGGGCCACGGCCTCTATGCCGAAGGCCCCGAGGGGCAGAAGTACCTCGATTTCACCAGCGGCATCGGCGTCAACAGCCTGGGCTACTGCGATATGACCTGGGCCGAGGCCGTCTCTGAGCAGGCACACAAGCTGCAGCACACCTCCAACCTCTACTATACCGCCCCCTGCGGCAAGCTGGCCAAAAAGCTCTGCAAGCGCACCGGTATGAGCAAGGTGTTCTTCGGCAACTCGGGCGCAGAGGCCAACGAGGGCGCCATCAAGGCCGCCCGCAAGTACAGCTTCGACAAATACGGTGCTGACCGCTACAATGTCATCACGCTGGTCAACAGCTTCCATGGCCGTACCATTGCTACCCTGACCGCCACCGGGCAGGGCGTGTTCCACAACTACTTCGGCCCCTTCAACGAGGGCTTCCAGTACGTCAAGGCCGGCGACATCGACGCCCTGACCGAGATGGTGGACCGCCACACCTGCGCTGTCATGCTGGAACTGGTACAGGGCGAGGGCGGTGTTGTGGCGCTGGACCCCGAGTATGTGCAGGCTGTCCGCGCCCTCTGCGACGAAAAAGACCTCGTCCTCATCGTGGACGAGGTGCAGACCGGCGTGGGCCGCACCGGCACCTTCCTGTGCTGCGAGCACTACAACCTCCAGCCCGACGTCGTCACGCTGGCCAAGGGCCTGGGCGGCGGCCTGCCGATCGGCGCTGTCCTGATGAATGAGAAAGTCGCTTCCGGTATGGGACCCAGCAGCCACGGCTCCACGTTCGGCGGAAACCCGGTGGTCTGCGCCGGTGCGAATGTCGTCGTGGACCGGATGGACGCCAGCTTCCTCGCCAACGTCAACGAGCGGGCCGTTCAGCTGCGCGCCGGTCTGGAAAAGCTGCCCCGCGTCAGGAGCCTCTCGGGCATCGGCCTGATGGTCGGCATCGAGTTCCTCGAGGGCATCAAGGCCGCTGATGTGCTGGCCGCCTGCCGCGAAAAGGGTCTGCTGGTGCTTACCGCAAAGACCCGCCTCCGCCTGCTGCCGCCGCTGACTCTGACCGCCCACGATGTGGAGATGGCGCTGGAGATTCTGGGCAGCGTCCTCGCGGAGATGGACCCCAGCAAAACGGAGGAGCAGGCATGAAGCATCTGCTGAAAATGAGCGACCTCACCCCTGACGAGGTGGCCCACATCCTTGATGTGGCCGATGAGCTGAAAGCGCAGCAGAAGGCCGGAGGCACCGAACCTCTGCTCAAGGGCAAGAGCGTCGCGCTGATGTTCTCGAAAAATTCCACCCGTACCCGCACCAGCTTCGAGGTGGGCGTCTACCAGCTGGGCGGCCTCGGCAACTACATGAATGCCGCCACTGAGCTGCAGTCCGGCCGCGGCGAGCCGCTCAAGGATACCGCCCGGGTGCTGGGCCGCTATTATGACTGCGTTGTCTGGCGCACCTACCGCCAGAGCGATTTGGAAGAGTTCGCTGAGTTTGCGGGTGTCCCCGTCATCAACGGCCTGACGGACTATGCTCACCCCTGTCAGGTGCTGGCGGACCTCATGACCATCCGGGAGCGCCGGGGCGCGCTGGCGGGCCAGAAGCTCTGCTTCGTCGGCGACGGCAGCAATATGGCCAACAGCCTCATCGTGGGCGGCCTGCTCTCCGGCATGAAGGTGGACTGCGTCTGCCCCCACGGTTACCGCCCGGCGGCAGATGTGCTGATGTTCGCCCATAAGTACGGCAGTGCGTTCCGCCTGCTGGAAGACCCCGCCGAAGGCGTCAAGGATGCCGATGTGGTGGTGACGGCTGTCTGGAATACCGCTGCCCCCGGCACCTCCGAGAGCGAGAGCCGCCTGCGGGACTTTGCAGGCTTCCAGCTCACCAGCGGCCTCCTGAAAGCCGCAAAGCCGGACTGCATGGTGCTCCACTGCCTGCCCGCTCACCGCGGCGAGGAGATCTCTACCGCTGTCTTTGAGGCCCACGCCAACGAGATCTTCACCGAGGCTGAGAACCGTCTGCACGTCCAGAAAGCTGTGCTGGCGGTATTGCTGGCGGGAAAGTAAAATATGCAATGAAAAAAGGGGCTGTTGCAAAATGGCTCCAAATAAAAAATGAGATAGACTTCCCCGAAAGGGGTTGCCTATCTCATTTTTTGTTGTAAGCTGAAACTGCAATGAACCAACGATGAAAGCCTTTTGAATTGCAAAATGATTTTTCGGTTGCTATACTGGACTTATCAAAATCTTTTTGGGAGGCTGCCGCAATGAGCGCACAGACAATGCTGATCGGGAACAGACCTTGCCGCATTTACGGCGAAGCTCATGCAGAATACCTACTGCTCCAAATGACCGGCGAGCACGAGCTGCAAAGCATGGAAGGCGAGGTTGCCGCTATTGCACAGAGCGCACATCAATTTTTGTTTGCCGCTATTCCGGTAGAGAACTGGAACGATGAACTTTCCCCGTGGGAAGCTCCTGCTGTGTGGGGAAAGCAAGGTTTCGGCGGCAATGCTGCGGACACGCTAAGCTTTCTGACGGAGCAGGTCATTTCCACACTGGAGCAGCAGTTTCATCTCCCGGAGAACGTCAAAATCATTCTGGGCGGCTATTCGCTGGCGGGATTGTTTGCGCTGTGGGCATCTACGCAGGCAAATCTGTTCTGCGGCATCGCTGCTGCATCTCCCTCGGTGTGGTTTCCGGGCTGGATGGAGTTTGAAGAGCGGCACCCAATTCAAGCACAGTGTATCTATTTAAGCCTTGGCGATAAAGAAGAACGCACAAAAAATCCAGTGATGGCCGCTGTGGGCAATAACATCCGCACCCTGCATAACCAGCTTACAGAGCGTGGTGCAGACTGCACCCTCGAATGGAACAGCGGCGGGCATTTCAAAGATGCTGACATGCGCACGGCAAAGGCGTTTCGCTGGATGATGGAGGAACACACATGACCATTTTGATTGATGCAGATGGCTGTCCGGTGGTCGATTTGACGTTACAGATTGCAAAGCAGTTCTGCGTTCCGGTCATCATCCTGTGCGACACCTCTCACCAGATTGAACGTGAAGGTGCGCAGACGCTGGTGTTCGATAAAGGAGCTGACAGCGTGGACTTTGCGCTGGTGAACCGGGTAAAGCCGGGTGATATTGTCGTAACGCAGGACTACGGGCTGGCGAGTATGTGCCTTGCCAAATGCGCCCGGGTACTGAATCAAAATGGTCTGGAATACACCGCCGACAATATAGACGCTCTTATGCTGCGGCGTTATGAAAACAAAAAACTCCTTCGTGCCGGAAAGCACCCCAAGGGGAGCCCAAAACGGACGAAGGAGCAGGATGCCAGGTTTGCGGATACGCTCGAGAAGATCCTGAATTACAACCATTGATACACGCTTTTTGAAGGCTGGAGAAATTCAGCCTTCTTTTTTCATAAGAAAATTGTAACATTTTTTGCAATTTGGTTGCGTTTTGAGGGGGAGTGAATCGGCCCCGTCGTTCTTTCGGCTCGTTTTCTTGCATCTGCTTTCCCGAATCTGCTATACTGAAGTCACTTTTTTAATCGGAGGCTTTCATGACAACCCTTCTTCTCCTGCGCCATTCCATCCCGGAGCGCGGCGGTTCCAGCCCCGACCCCGGCCTTTCTGCCGAAGGTCTTCAGCGGGCCGCCGCAGTCTTTCAAAATGACGCTTTCCGCACGGTCTCGCTCGTCTGGTCGTCCCCTTCGCTGCGTGCGCTCCAGACCGCACAGCTGCTGGGACTTCCCGTCCGGCAGGACACCCGCCTTGCCGAGCGCCGCACCGGCGACACGACCGGGCAGGACGCTTCGTTCTGGAAACGCCAATACGAAGACCCGAACTTCAAAAATCCGGACGGCGAGTCCTTCCGTGAGGTCAGCGCCCGGATGGCAGACTGCATCCACGAACTGCTGGATTCGCTCCCGGAGGGGCAGAACGCCCTTGTCGTCTCCCACGCCGCCGCTATTTGCAGCTATTTGCAGCGCTTTTGCACCGTTGAGGTGACCGACGCCGCACAGAAGCTCCGCCGGATTACATTTCAGGGCGAGGTTCTGTTGGATGGGCACTTTTGGGAGGCTGATGGATTTGTGCTGCACATCGAAAATCGCCGCCCTGTTCTCATCCGCACCATCTAGCCGCAAAAAAGGCACCAGCCTGAGCTGATGCCTTTTGTTGGCGGAGCATCAGGGAGTCGAACCCTGGCACCGGTCTCCCGGCCTATCGCATTTCGAGTTTTTCCTGTCTCACGGTACTTGGTGGAAGATAGAGGGAATTAGCCCACTTTGCCAGAAGATACGAACCATCGAATTTACGCTCAAAATTTCATCAAGATCCAAAATCACTAGGCTCTGTGCGGATTTGAACCCACTTTCCAAAACGCAGAAAAATCTGCCTTTTGGAGAGAAGTGGGAGAGATTTTACGCCTGTTGGAGAGAACGGGCGAGAGAGATTCCGGGAGCCAAAATCCATCCACACAATATGTTGCTTCTGACGCTGACCAAATCAAAGCAGCAAAGGATGGATGAACATGAGAACGCTGTTAGAGTGCTATAAAATTCTCGAAGAATACCCCAACGGAATGACGAAAGACCAGTTCTACCGTGTTGCCCGCATCAACAAGCAACACGCAAAATACCTTCTGGATTCCGGTCTCGTTCCGTGTATCAATACAGGAAAGAAAACACGCAAATACCATATTGCGACCCACGATGTGATCACCTACTTGTGTGACCGTGAAGATCATCCCGAAAAGTATAAAGTGCCAACGGGCTTTTATATCGGAAAGAATGGCTGCTCCAAACGGCACCCGGACAAGCCTGCCGCAGAGATCATCCGCTTCAATTTTACAGAGCCGGAAAAAACAGGGCTGTATACCATGTGGGAAAAGCTCACCGCTGGATATGATGATCTGTTGACCACCCCGGTAGTTTCGGAACTGACGGGCTACTCTGCACAAAGCATACAGCGATGGTGCAATCAGAAGATCCTTGTTGGATTCAAAATTCGTGGCACATTAACGATTCCTCGGCTTGCGGTCGTTGAGTTTATGTCCGGCGACCGTGCAACGGGCCTTGTCCGAAAATCCTCAAAGCACCTTGACCTGCTCCGCACCTATGCGCAGGAATGCCATGAAGGTGCAATGACCATTACATACTAAACAGACAGGACTGCTCCACAACGCAATGTATGTGAGGCAGTCCTGTTCGTTTAGAAAATGTATGATTTTACAGCAAGATTCCAATCTATCTCAACTATTATCCTCTGCTTTCAAGACGTTGAATATGTTTCTTTAGCCAAAATATTAAAATCCCGACGTATTCAACTTTTTGACCTCTGGGTGCTTCCAGCTCTCTTAACTTTCTTCTGCACTCTTCAATATCTTGATCTTTATGCTGCTTTTGCAATACCGACAGCATACCATCAAGAGCATTTTTTCTCTTGGTTTTCAAGTCCTTACCATCGTTCAGATTCAGAATATCATTTAGTTCACGATTGATTTCATCCCGGTCCTCTTTAGCAGGTATCGTTTCGGCAGCCAGTATCTTGCCGCTGTAAGAGTATTGAATCAAATGATTGCACTCGGGATTTAATGGTGTCAAAAAAAGTTTTTTGTTTCCTCTAGATTTATCGCAGCATAAAGCTCCTCTGTTTTCATTTCCTGAGCATACTGCAAGGAAGTTACTGTACTCCAATTCTTTCTTCCAGTTTTCAGTGCCCCTCGTCAGGCTCTGAGGTTCAATATGCTCAATCGTACACTTCAATGTACTCCCTGTTTTTTTGTCGCTTTCGGGAATTCTGCACATACAGTATGCGCACAGTCCTCCCTGTTCTTCCACCAACTTTGACAAAACATACTCATGCAGATCGCTACTTATGGAATCGTAAGTCGGTCGTACACCAGTGCTTGATTCGCTTTCACGGTATTCCTTTAATTCCTTTGGCTCGTGTTTTTTCACAATGTGTATCATATGTTTCCTCACATACGGCTGAAATCCAACTGTGTACGACACTTCACAATTTCAGGGTCATCACCCAGTTTAGAATTCATCTCTTCGAGAATGGTTTCAGCAGCCGTATAATCATCTTGGTCAAGAGCATGATAAAATCTTTCAAACAATTCTTCAGCTTCGGATGTGCGAACAGTAACATTCATATCCGCACGAAGAATGCTGTCAGAATCCTTACCGTATAGATAACGATCGTGTAGCTCACTTTCGCCAGTTGCATTTTTTTCAAGCATGAACAAGTTATAGCTTCTATCCACTTCTCCAAGAATCTGCGGAGAGTGCGTTGTAATCAAGAACTGAATATTCGGAAAAAGTTTTCGAAGCACAGACAGTATTTTCCTCTGCCACGCAGGGTGCATATGCAGATCAAGTTCATCAATCAGCACGATGCCCTCCCCCTCCATCGGGTTTTCTCGGCAGGGGTTCGCCATTGCCACGCGGCGAGCAATGTCTCCCAACAAGGCTAGCGTACACTTTTCACCATCTGACAGCTGGTCTACACGATATTCTTTATCATTGCGTATGACAACCATTCGGAGAGGATTCCGACGCACCTTAATTTCTTCAGCATCGTCCAGCATTGAGAGGGAAGCTTTTCGCACACACTCCAATGCAGGATCTCGATAATCCCAATCGCGTTTTATACTTTTTTGCTCATTTTCAAAGTCTTCCTGATTGCGAAACCACTCGAAAAAAGTACGGAAATCAAGTCGGTTTTCCAATGCTCTTTCTAACGCTGTTCTTTTTGAGAAAGAATGCTTTTTGCGTATCCTTAACGGAACGTCCAGAACAAGTCTGTTCGTTCCGTAATTTAGGAACACAGGCATATTCTGCTTCGGACAATCATCTCCGGCAACTGTATCATCGTCCGCCAGATAATGATCATTAAAAAATTGTGCTAAATCAGCCGCTTGCTTACTTTGCTGACTTGCATTGACCGCATTCACCCGACCAGATGTAGCCTTTTCCATTTCTTTTGTAAGTTCGAATGTTTCTCCGTCAAGCTGTAGCACAATACCGGTACCATATCGTGCATTACTTCCACTACGCTGACCAATATGCAGTTGTTCCTTATCTAATGTTCGGTATCCCGTTCCTTGAGCGTTGTTCATTCTATTGATAAAAGGCCATGCAGCATAGCAAACTGCACTGAGGAGAGTCGATTTACCTGAGCCATTGTTGCCATAAAAGACTGTGGATTTACCATTCAAGGCGATTTCAATAAAACCACCATCTGCTTCAGACGTGAAATTCCTGAAATTTTTCACTCGAATTGTTTGCAGTTTCACCGTTTGTCCTCCTATCCAACATAGTTTTGGGTTGACTCTTTTACTATCTCCCATTGTAAGCGTTCTCGCTGGCAAATGTCAACCTGTTTTTACATTCATTTCTGAAAGAAGGTGGTTTTCCACATGAGCACACCCATACAGTTGAAAATCCGAGGACACACCAAATGACGCTGGACTACTTCTATGGTCAGTCGGGCGAATTGTTCTCCTACTTCCGCATCCCAAAGGCACTGTTCCAAGACTGCCGCTTCCGGCAGCTTTCCACCGATGTCCGGACGCTGTACGGCATCCTGCTGGACCGCATGAGCCTGTCGGTCAAGAACGGCTGGCTGGACGAGCAGGGGCGGGTGTATATCATCTACACCGTCCGGGAAGTGCAGGAATCCCTCTGCTGCGCCGAACACAAGGCGGTCAAGCTGTTCCGGGAACTGGAGGGCATCGACCTCATCGAGCGCAAACGCCGTGGTCTGGGTAGACCCAGCTTAATCTACGTCAAGGACTTTTCCTCCGGCTTGCCCAAAGCGCAAGTACAGAATTGCCCAAACAGCAATTCAGGTGCTGCCGAAAGCGCAGTTCTGGAGCAGCTAAAACCACAAGCAAATAAGACTGATAAGAATAAAACAGAGTGGAGCGATCCTGACCTTATCTATTCCGGGGGCATCCGGGAACAGCTTGAAGATTATTTTTATCAGGCGTTGGAGGTAGACCTTCTGCTCCGGCTCTGCCCGGACGAGGAGGACACCATCTACCAGATCGTAGACTTGCTTGTGGATACCTGTTCTACCAAACGCAAGATGTTGCGAATTGCCGGAGATGACAAGCCTGCCGAGGTGGTACGCAGTCAGCTGAAAAAGCTGAATGCCGACCACATCCGTTTCGTGCTGGATTCTCTGGCAGAAAACACCGCCCCGGTGCGGAACATGAAGCAATATCTGCTGGCAATGCTCTACAATGCGCCCACCACCATGAACCTCTACTATCAGAACAAGACGAACCACGACTTTGCGTGCGGTTCTCCGGGGAGGTGATGTTATCGAAAAAGCACATTCGCAAGCGGAACAGGTGCAGCAAATTCCCATTGATGCACTGCACCCCTTCACCAACCACCCCTTCAAGGTGTTGGACGATGAAGCCATGACCCGGACGGTGGAGAGCATTGCACAGTACGGCGTGCTTTCTCCGCTGATCGCCCGACCCCGCCCGGAAGGTGGCTATGAGATCATCTCCGGGCACCGCCGCCAGTATGCGGCTAAACTTGCCGGGCTGGACACTCTGCCGGTCATCGTCCGTCAGATGGATGATGATGCCGCTGTGATATTGATGGTGGATTCCAATTTACAGCGTGAACACATCCTACCCAGTGAACGGGCTTTGGCGTACAAGATGAAACTGGATGCCATGCGAAGAACTAGCGGTAGACCGTCAAAAGAAAATCCCCGACAACTTGTCGGGAATTTTGAAACCGCCGATATTGTCGGAAAGGAGAGCGGAGAAAGTGGCAGACAAGTCCAGCGTTTTATCCGCCTGACCAACCTTGTCCCCGAACTGCTGGACATGGTGGACGAAAAGAAAATCTCCTTTAATCCCGCTGTGGAGCTGTCCTATCTGGACGAAAGCCAACAGCGGGATTTTTTAGAAGCCATGGAGGATACCCAGAATGCGCCGTCCTTATCGCAGGCACTGCAACTGAAAAAGATAGCACAGCAGGGAGAGTTCAGCTACGAAAAAGCCTTTGATGTGATGGGACAGGAGAAAAAGAGCGAGAAAGACACCGTGACCATCAAAAACGAGACCCTGCGGAAGTATTTCCCCCGCAGCTGCACGCCCAAACAGATGGAGGAGAAGATCATCCAGCTTCTGGATGCGTGGCAGAAAAAACAGCAGCGCCGCAACGAACGCTGAACGTAACGCAAGACCCGATGGGGTCTTTTTTGTTTGCAAAAATTTGGAGGTAACGCCTAGGGGGTGATGGCACTGGCAGCAACACGGTTGATCCCCATGCGGAAGAACAAAGGAAAGTCCATCGGGGCGTGTCTGCACAATCACACCAGCTATGTCCAAAACCCGGACAAGACCGAGCAGGGCGAGTTGGTCAGCAGCTATCAGTGCAGCCCGCTGACGGTAGACGAAGAATTTCTGCTGACGAAACGGCTGTACGAGCAGACCACCGGGCGCAGCCAGAAAAGCAATGTGATCGCCTATCAGGTGCGGCAATCTTTCAAGCCGGGAGAGGTCACGCCAGAGGAAGCCAACCGCATCGGCTACGAGTTTGCCGAGCGTTTTTTGAAGGGCAAGCATGCTTTTATCGTTGCTACCCACACCGACCGGGCGCACATCCACAACCACATTATTTATAATTCTACCGCCTTGGATGGGACCCGGAAGTTCAAAAATTTCTGGCTTTCCTCCTTTGCGGTGCAGCGGTTGAGCGACCTGATTTGTTTGGAACATCAGCTCTCCACCATCGAGTACAAGCCCTACCGGGAACGGCAGAAGCGCATCGTCTACCCACCGAAAGAGAGCAACCGTGACCGGCTATGCAGCGTGATCGACACCATCCTTGCTGAGCAGCCGAAGGACTTTGAAGTTTTTCTGCAAAAGCTGGAACAGCAGGGCTATGAGGTGAAGCGGGGCAAGCACACGGCGGTGAAGGGTAAGGGACAAAAACGCTTTATCCGTTTCCGCACTCTGGGCACCGGCTACGGCGAGGACGAGATCAAGGCAGTGCTGGAGGGAAAGGCGAAGCACCACCCCTATCAGAAGCAGCCGCCCAAAGAACAGCCTTTCCAGTTGTTGGTGGACATTCAGGGGAAAATGGCAGAGGGCAAAAGCGTTGGCTACAAAAAGTGGGCAACGAAGTTCAACCTGAAAGAGATGTCCAAGACTCTGCTTTTTTTGCAGGAGCAGAAAATCAGCAGCGCCGAGGAACTGCGGGAACGTGCGGCGGCTGCAACGGAACACTATCATGCTATGAGGGATTCCATCAAGGCGGCGGAAGCAAGGTTGACCGAAATCGCTGTTCTGAAAACCCACATCATCAATTATGCCAAGACCCGTGAGGTATACGCCGCTTATCGGAAAGCCGGGTACAGCAAAGCATTTCTGGAAGCTCACCGGGAGGAGATCACTCTGCACAAGGCGGCGAAAGCTGCCTTTGACGAGGCAGGGCTGCAAAAGCTGCCGAAGGTCAAGGAGTTGGATGCAGAGTTTGCAGAGCTACTGACCAAGAAGAAAGCCGCTTACCCGGACTACCGCAAAGCACGAAATGAGATGCAGGGGCTGGTCCGGGCACAGAAAAACGTAGAACGATTTTTTGCAGAGGAAAAGGACACCATCGAAAAAACGCAGACCCGATAAACGAATACCGCCGAGGAGCTTTCCCAGTTGGGAGGTGTCCTCGGCGGCATTTTTTAGTTTATGTAGCAGCGGTCCTGTTTTACAAGCCAATCTTCACACAGTCGCTGAGCTTCGGCCTTTGTGCAGCAGGTGCAGTTGAAAAGTTTGCCACGGATAGAGCAATAAGTGTAGTGTACCTTCGGGACACCATTAGCATCTCGAAAATCAACGCAGCGTTCCTCACCGGGCAGCAGATAAATCGTATCCACGTTTAACAGCTCCTTTTAACTCTGTTCGTGTGCAAACCGCACAACACGCAACGCCTGCTATTGTACCATGAACCATCAAATTCTTCCATTGACCCTTACGCCAAAAAGGAGCCGGTTTTTTCGTAGGATGTGACGATTGACATCTTCAAAAACATCCCGCAGGGAGGCGCAGCCTGCATTGGAAAATGCAGATCAAAGGGGTTTGGGGCACTCCCCCAACAAGCATTTTTGCAACGCAAAAAGTGTTTTTGTATAGACAAAAACATTGCTTGCAACTGCAGTACGCCGATCGGGTGGCGAAATCGTGATGCGACCTTTCGATATGCGCCATGCAAACAGTGATTTGAAAAAAGCTGGTCTCTACGCTCAAGGAGTTGGAGTGAATACTCGAATCGTCATGGAACATACCAGTATGTACTGGAAACCAATTGCCCTGACTCTGAAGAAAGCGGGTTTCTTTGTGTTTGTAGTAAATGCTATGTTGATCCACGATTTCAGAGATAATACAAACATTGAAGAAATCCGGCGATTGATGGCACAAAGCACAACAGGCGGACAATTTATAAGGTTCAGAAAATTTACCTAAAGTTCCACCAAACAAAGCCGGTACAGACCCGCGTCGATGGCGACGGGCTTCTGTACCGGCTTTTTCAGGGAGAAGGAGCAAATGTAAGGAGAAGTGTTTATGATGATACTCGTATTTTGTTAGGAAGAGAATTAGAGTTTTGTGTCTGCGTGTTGAGAAGAAATCCAGGAAGCCAGGTGCTATTTCAAGTTCAACTCAAGTCGCACCAGCGCTGGAAAAGATTTCATACTGCACAATGGGGTAAACGTCACGCTCCAGCCCCCTGCTGTCAGTGTCTGCGATTCAGAGAAAATCCGTCCGCTGCGGAGTAAAGATGTCCAGAATTACGCCCTCTTCCAGGGCTACTGCACCGTGAAGCAGATCGGGAGCAACATAATAGCTGTCGCCTTTGTGCAGGATGTACTTCTGACCTTCTACTTCGTATTCAAAGCAGCCGGACAGAATATAACTCACCTGCTCATGGGGATGACGATGTGCTTCGCCCACAGCACCTTTCTGAAAGCTCGCTTCCACCCCCATCATCCCGCCGCCATGGGCAAGGATCCGGCGGGTGATTCCCGGAGCCGGGCAGGTGGGCTGAATGTCCTCATATTTCAATACCATAGGGAACCCCCTGTTTCTAGTTTTTCAGCCTGAAGCCTTAGATAAATGCCTGGCCGCCGTTGATCTGGATCACTTCGCCAGTGATAAAGGAAGCCTTCTCCGATGCCAGGAAGACGATCACGTCCGCCACTTCGCGGGGGTCGCCCAGCCGCTTCATCAGGATGCTGTCCTTCCAGCTCTCCACCAGGGCGCGGTCAGTCGCAGCGTGGAAGGCAGTGTCGATGGTGCCGGGAGAAACCATGTTGGCGCGGATGCCGAACTCGGCCAGATCCTTTGCCAGAGCACGAGTGTAGCTCTGGACAGCGCCCTTGGAAGCTGCATAGATGGAAGCGCCGATGCCGGCACCACTGGTCACGGCGATGGTGCTGAAGTTGACAATCGAGGCGTCCTTGCCCTTCTTCAGCAGGGGCAGAGCGGCCCGAGTGTTGAAGAACACACTGTCAAAGTTCAGAGCCATGACCTTCCGCATAAAGCCGGTCTCCATCTCGGACACACGCTGCCGGCCGCCCAGGCCGCCTACGTTGTTGACCAGCAGATCCAGAGAACCAAACTCCTCGCCGATCTTGGCGAAGGTCTCGTTCACCTGCTCCTCGTTGGTAGCATCGCAGGCATAGAAGTGGACCTTGATGCCCTGGCTCTCCAGCTTATCGATCACCTTTTTACCTGCCTCCAGATCGATGCCGGTAATGATGACCTCGTATCCTGCCCGGCCCAGTGCCTCTGCGGTTGCGCCACCAATGCCGCCGGTTGCACCAGTAATAACTGCTCTCATAATAAAACCTCCATCATAAGTAAAAAATTATTGTAACCTTAAACGGTTAACTGCATTTGATAGGTAGCCTTGTCCCCCACACTTCGGATCAAAACCGTATTCCGGATCCGATTCACGGGGTTGTCCTTGGTTTTCAGCAGGAACAGTTCCTGCCCTTCCTGGAGATCGACCCGAACCTGCATCGACTCTGCCCCAAGCTGAGCCCGCAGAACCACAGCGTTCTGATCTGTTTTAACTTTCTTGGTTTCCAGAACGTGCTGATAGCCGTTCTCCGAGAAGCCCAGGTCCGCCGCTTCCGTCGGCAGGTCGCAGGACAGCTCAATCCCCGGCTCAAAGTGGAAGGTATAATCGTAAACGCCGGTTTTGCCCTCCACCTGAAAGTAATCCAGAACGGAATTCTCGGTGATCTTCAGCTCTCTTGTGTAGTCGATACCCTCATAAACGTTCTCGGCCTTGCAGCGCACCCGGTCGTTCTCAAACAGCAGGCATTTGCCCGGTTCGACCGAGGTAATGTCGGTTCCGTTCCAGCACACTGTGTTGTGTGCCAAGGTTTTACGGTGCCACTCGTTGCATAGCCGCGACTGATAGCCCGCATTGGACAGATCCCGAGACAGGCGAAGCTTTTTGTACATTACCTCAATGTTCATGATGTCCGGGTGGGCATGAGAACGCCCATTCAGGCCGTACTTCAAGAACACATTCCAGGAATCGTTCCGTAGCATAGCAAAGTTGGAAGTGGGGAAAGTCGTCGAGCTGTGGGGAACGGGCTTGTAGTCCGCATAATTGAAATCGATGTTGAACAGCAGCCGCTCCAGGCAGATGGTTCCGCAGCAGTAATAGGGCTCCGACAGCGGCAAAGTGGTTCTCGGCGCGGGATCTGCCTCAATGATTTTGAGGATGTTTCCTACCGGGCTGTACTCGCCAAAGGCCCGGGCTGCCGTATGATAAACATAGCTGAAGGTCTTCAGATTCAGATCCGGCCAGCCATCGTTGGGATTGGGCAGATAGAGATTGTCAAAAGCGTACTGGTACGCTTGCACAAACATCCGCTCCAAAATAGCGGTGCTTTCCTGACCAAAATCGTAATCGTAAATTTTGCTGAACAGGAACAGATAGGAAACGCCCTCCAAGAGGAAGAAGTTGTAGTGAATTGACCCTTCGTACCAGAAGCCGTCCTTGGTGACGCCCTTTTTCAGCTGCTCGTGCATATTGAACTGGCTCTTGAAGGCGTAGTCGATCATTTCCTGATCGTGCATGGCCAAGCCCATAACACCGATTGCAGAGAGCGACCAGCAGCTGATGTTGTGGATGGCAACCGCCTGCGGAGCCATCAAGCGGAACATCTCGCGGAACAGTTTCTGGTGGATACGCTCCAACCAGGCCGAATCCAGCTCATCTCGCAGAATCTCGATGGTCTGGATAAACCGGATGGCTACGATTGCCTCATTGAGACCCTGGGGCATCATCTTACCGCAGCCCCACACCATGTTGTCGTAACTTTCGCAGAGGACATTTTCTTTGTTGTGCAGCTGGAACTCCTGATAATGCTCTGCGTAGAACTCCATGACCCGGACCGCATAATCCCGGTACTTGGTCTCGCCGGTGGCCTTGTAGATCAGGGCGGAAACCAGAGTCATCACAACAGCCCGGTTGCGATAGAAGGTAATCCAAACGCCGTTCTGCGTCTCGTCCCGATAGACTTTCCCGCAGACAACACAGCGGTGTTCCTTCGGCGAGTTCAGGTCAAAGATCAGGCGGCCGCCATCGTCGTCGCAGAAGTAATGGTGACCCCATCGGCTCAGCTTCTCCGGGGAATCGGAAAAGCCGGGCATAAATGCATCGACATCTTTCTTCATGACTTCAAGCGCCTTCTGGTTCATCTCCAGCCCCATCAGCTCTTGAAACCGATCGTTTACATAATTCACAAAAGCCCTCCTATTGGCGATGGATACCCCTTTTTTACAAGGAATATTCCTGTTTCGTCTTGGATTGACATACCACTTGGATCGGTGTAGTGTTGGATGCGGAATCACAGTATCCAACCTTTACCTCATAGGAACAACCACCGCACTCCAGGAAAAGAGACCGCCCCTTGTGCTGAACTTTCACCGGATCATCCGAGAAGGTAAAGCACTCAAAAAAGACTTGTTCTTTTTCCGGCGCAGAAGAGCAGGTTGCCAGGGTCTGGATCTCTGTCCGGCATTTTTTGTCCTGCTCCTGGGTGGTCATGACGCTCTCCACCTGCTGCTGATACTGCTTTTGGCAGACAGGCCGGTCCGAATAGACATGGTAAGACAGTTCTTCGCCCATCAGCGGGTATACGGCCGTTTGTCCATCCAACTGCGCCCTTCGGTCCGTATTGCAGATCAGAGAATAGGTGTGGGACTGTGTGCTGCGTAGCAGATCTACAAACACCCAGAACCGCAGACCGTCGGTGATTAGCGCCCGGCTGACTTCCTGCATTTCCTGTTTGGCGGGGTACACGCCGGCCGTCTCGCCGCGATAGAGCACCAGGCTGCCCTCCGTCTGGAATTTGGTCACCCGCCCTGCATACTGTTCGGGGCAGAAGGGCTCGCCCGCCACCAGACGCTGCCGGACGCTGCTCATATACGCATCGTTTACATCTACGGCATCGGTGTAAAGCCCATCCACCAACAGAACATTGTGGTTGTCCGGCATCAGGTTGCGGTTATATCCATCCTCACAGGTGAAATAATCGCTCCCGCGGGTAAAGATGTAGGAGAGGTTATCCGGATGATGATGGGACAGGGAGAACAATTCGATCCCCTCTTCGTTCCGAATCTTCCAGCCTTCTCTCCACTGCTTGATACCGCCCGGCGGACTGCACTTGATAGTCAGGACTTTGGCATCTCGTTTCCAACTGCTGCGAACCGTCAGTAGACCCAGATCATCGAAGTAGCGCACCAGCGGCAGGTCTGAAAGCTCTTTTTCCGGCACATCGGGTGCATACCACAAGAACTCGAACACCGCTTCCGGCAGAATCCCGGGTTTCACCTTGCTGTTCTGGGCTTCCTCCATCAAAAACTCATCGACCACCAGATTTCCCAACTTTTGTGCGTAGCCATCGCCATATTCTGCGGCAGCCTTATAATACACACAGGCTGTATGAGAACTGTACCGGTCATGGCAGTCCCCATAGTTCAGTTGGCGTTTCAGGTCCGCACAGGACTGATACAGCCGGTAGTAGAAGGTATTTTTGAGATATTCGCTCTTCTGGAACCAGTCTTCGCCCTCCTGTACTTTCAGCAGATGGGCATAGACAAACAGCCACATCCCGCCATAGCGCCAGTAGGTCGCACCCTCATAGTTCGACCCGTCCTCCGGCATCAGCGCGAACACCCGCGCAAAGTCCTCTTTGGCTTCCTGAATGTACTGTGCAGCGGCTTCATCTTCCCCTTGCAGGGCGTAACCCGCAGCGGCGAGACCTGTCATATTGATCCAGTTATGGTTCTGGTAGAAGTTGGTGGACCAACCCTTGCCGTAGGTCTCGCGCCGGTAATCCAGCATGATCTGTGCGTGATGCCGGATTTTGTCCGACACTTTTTTCTGCTCCTCGCTGGAAAGCCAGGGCTTGAGCCAGTCATATCCCAAAGACAATCCAAACAGAATCCAGGAAGCAGACAGGTCTACATTTACCAAATGGGCGTTGCCCCATTTTTCATAGGAAAGCACGGTGCGAATAAATCGCTTTGCCTGGTGCAGATATTCCTCGTCACCGCTGAGGCAATAGGCCAGCGCCAAATTGGGGATTGCAATGCCCATATAAGTTGTGCTTTCTTTGGGATGTTCCTCAGGCAGGACCATCGTTTTATAGCGATCGGCCTGTGCAAGAAGCCTTTGATACTGTTTTTTTCGCTTTCCCGAAATTTCTTTGCGGTAGGGTTCCAAGTCTCCGATAAAAATCAAATGGCTCGCCTCATTTCACTCTTTTGCCTCTTTTTTCTTTGCGGTCCCGCAGCTTTGCAGCCAGTTCTGAAAGGACCGTATAGAACAGCAGATACAGTGTTGCAAAGCCAAACGGTTCTCCTGGAATCAGAACCGTTTCAACCGGGAGTTCCAGCATCTGATTGAGCAGCAAATTCAGATTCTGATAGGTCAGGTAAACCAAAATTACTGTAATCATGCTGGCGGCTATTTCCACCAAATTCCGAGCTGCTTTTTTTGCACCAGAAATGTTGCGATAGGTGTGGTTTAAAATCTCTCCATTCCGGGTCAGCCGGAATACATTGTAGGCAATCGGGTTATAGACCACGATTGTCACCAGGCCGATCCCGACTCCTAAAAAGAAGATGAAATCAATCGGACTGGAATATCCGCCTACTTGTGTTCCAAAGCCGATCATGAAGTAGCACATTCCCGCCAGCCACCAACGCATCAGCCCGGCTTTCCGGTTGTCCGTGAACCAATTCTTCAGGAACTTCTTCATACCTTTTCGCTCCCAAAATAACGTTTGACTGCATCGACCATCAGCAAAATCCCTGCTGCTCCAAAAGCGGTCATCAGGCCCGCACTGAACAGAATTGCTTTTTGTACCACCGCGACATCCAAGCTGCTCTGAATTTGGATCGCCTGCTGGTAGATACCAACCAGCTGCATCCCCAGAGCGATAGTGCCCATACAGAGCAGCGCAGTCAATACCTCTTCTCGAATTCTTTCTCCGTGGATCTGGGTAGCTTCAAACAGAGTTACAAGACCCAGCAATACAAACAGGAACATGATGAACCCGCAAATTTGATCCTCCAGAAGCAGCAGGGCATTGGTGTGGACATAGGTGAAAATCAGATGCACAATTGCCGCTGCAGCCACCAGCAATTTTGCGGTGATCTGGATCTTAGAGGTTTCTTTACGCATGATTTTCCTCCACCTCTCTGCACAACAGACTCCTGGTTGTCTCTCCATCAAAGAAATGTGCCTTGTCCATGGAGAGACTGACGTAAAACTCCGGATTGATCTTTACGTCGGAGGGGACGCTCAGGACCAGTGAACTGCCTCCAACCATGGCATGAACAATCTGGTACCGGCCCATATACTCCACTTCCTCCAGACGCACCGGGATGGTATTCTCCTGGATACCCTCCGAGACTGCCAGTGCCTCCGGGCGCAAGCCCAGGATAACCTCTTTCCCGATCGAAGAGCGGAGCTTGGCTTTCAGCGCGTCCGGCAGCGAAAGCCGGAAGCTTTCATTTTCAAAGCCGGTTTCACTCAGCTTGCCAGGAATAAAGTTCATCTGTGGTGTGCCGATAAAGCTGGCCACAAAGAGGTTGACCGGAGCGGCGTAAATCTCCTGCGGGGTACCCACCTGTTGGATCACACCCTCTTTCATGACAACGATCCGGTCCGCCATGGTCATGGCTTCGGTCTGATCATGGGTAACATAGATGGTTGTCACTCCAAGGCGCTGCTGCAGCCGTACAATCTCGATTCGGGTGGAATTTCGCAGCTTGGCATCCAGGTTCGACAAGGGTTCGTCCATCAGAAACGCTTTCGGCTTGCGGACAATGGCACGGGCCAGCGCCACCCGCTGCTTTTGGCCGCCGGACAGCTGCTTGGGCAGACGGTTCAGGTATTCGGTAATTTCAACCGTATCCGCAGCTTCCAGCACTTTATCCAGGATAACCGTGTCCTTTTCGTGCTGGACTTTCATGCTGATGCCCACATTCTCGTAGACCGACATGTTGCTATACAGGGCGTAATCCTGAAAGACAATCGCAATATCACGCTCTACCGGGGGGCATTTGTTAACGACTTTTCCATCCAGGATCACTTCTCCCGAACTGATTTGCTCCAGACCGCCCAGCATTCGGAGAACCGTGGATTTGCCGCACCCGGAGGGGCCGACAAACACGATAAATTCCCCTTCATCAATGGTAAGGTTAAAGTCGTGAATGGCATGGAAGCCATTTGGGTAAATCTTATTAACGTTTTTGAATTGAATTTTTCCCATTTGCTCTACACGCCTCCGATTTTATGAACCAATACGCTCGAGCTTCTGCCGGAGAGCCTGGCGTTTTTTCGCCTTGGCTGTGCCGGTCACTCCTGCGATGATTAAGAGAACGGATCCGATCAGGTTGGAAACAAGCAGAATCGTCTCGTGTGCATAGGGCTGGAGAAATACCGGCACGATCAAGAACTGCCTCACAAGGAAGTACACCCCAACGGCCAGTGTGATCACGGCCCATCGCGAACTGTACACATTGATCTTCACTGCACAGGTAAATACCAGAAACAGCACGAAGATATTCACGATAACTGTTAAACCCATCCAGAAATTAACGGGCATCGAATCCAAAATCGTGGTGACATATACAAACTCGGCAATGATCGCCAGGAGCGTCATGGTGTAAGAATAGCCGTTCGTTTTATAAAGCGTCACATAGGTTTTCTTTTCTTCGGGAGGAATGGATTTCAGCATACTCAAACACCCTCCTTTTTCAAGCGGACAAATGTCAAATGGCTCGCAGTCAAATCGATCGCCAATGCGCCGCACACCAAGATGTAAAGTGCGTTAAACACCACTCCAAGCCGGAATGTTGTAAACTGCAGCTGATAGTTTTCAAGCCCCTCCAGAGACAGGTACTGAAAATCCAATCCCTGATAGTAAACAGAAATTGCTTGTAAATTCATGATCGAGTTGGCTGCGCCATAACAGCAGGCAACCATCAGCAGCAACATTACAACCAATGCAAAACGATCCGGAACACAAGACAGAATCTCCAGAAAAACGATCAGAGCAATCCCGATCACACCCACCAGCGACCAGGCAAAAATCTGGCGGTTAAACGTCTGAAGGATCACGTCGTGGAACATTGCGATTTCTTGGTTCTGCGGCAGTTTCAGTCCAAACAAATCACTATATTCCGTCATAAAGGCCAGGGCAAACAGAAACATTCCGATGGAAGCCAGAATATACAGCACAGAAAGGATCCGCTGCCCTTTGAAAAGTTTTCTCATAAGTTCCTCCTAATTCTGTATTCCAAAGGCCCTGCCCCGAATACAGTTTGCAGAGTTCAGTTTGCGGCCTGCATCGCTGCATAGGCCTGCTGGTAGGCCACAACATAGTCCGCGAGATTGCGCGCCTCGAACTGTGCCAGATACTCCTCATAATTGGCCGGAATCGTAATTCCCTGCGGGGGATTGTTGCGGGTCTTGTACCGTACGATGTTAAACATCTTTTCCACGACGTCATCTTCATCCATGGCAGTGGTTTCAGAGATCGTCTCTTTCTGCCGGAGCGTCAGGGAGAAGACCGGCGGAATCATCTTGTAATAATTGGGGTTGTCGCCCTTGGGGCCCTCGCCGGCGTAGGTTGCAAAGGTCGTGGTGGAACCCTGGAGCAGCACCCAGCCCTCAAAGCCGCGCTCGGAAGTATACTGGTACTCAAAGCCGATGTCTTTCTGGTATCCAATGGGGATCAGGCTGCCCATCCAGTCTCGCAAAAAAGTGGACAAGTCACCCTTGGCCACCGCATTGCAGGTGTCCACCATCCACTGGTTAAACTTGGGATAGGAGGTCCCATCCGGACCCTGGTAGCTGCCGTTCTCCTCCAAGTTCATCGGCAGGCCGTAGTTCTGGAGCGTGGAACCCTCTTCGGTGAAGAAGTAGTCAAACAGAGCGCAGGCGCGGCGCAGAGTCTTTTCGTCCGTGCAGCCCGCTGCCGAAATTGCCCAGCCGTCGGGTTTGATGGCGCGGCCGTTGTCGATGAAGTACTGCCACACGCCGTTCACCTTGGCGACCGGCGGCAGAATCACCACAACATCGCTGTTCAGCGAGTCCGCAGTGGAGGATGCCTGCCAGTCGAAGGTGATAAAGCCAAAGGAAGGCGCGTCACTGGAATCCGTTCCCCACAGAGTGCTGCGGAAGTTGGTCTTGTTGGTCAGGTCATAGCAATCGGAGTAGATCAGACCCTCGGCCTCCATATCAGACAGATAGCACAGCACATTGTACATGCCCTCGGTGGAGTAGGTGTATTGCACATTATTATCTGCATCAATGTACCAGCGAGCGGTGTAGGAGTCCGCACTGTGTGCTTTCACGCCGTCAAAATAGGTGCTAAGGCGCAGCAGATCCTCCCGATAGCTGGACTGACGGGTGAACATGGGCCAGACCGTATCCGCTCTTCCGTCGGTCAGGTAGCCGGGGTTTGCCTTGATGCAGCGCATCAGGGCCACCAGCTCGTCGATGTCGTAGGCGGCCTTCTCGCCCAGGAACAGCTCGGAGGGAGAAGCGTAGTCGTAGTTGTCCTTGATGTACTGGACGAAGGTCCTGGTCAGAGTTTCGCCGTTTTTCACCGAGAGGGCGTTCTGCAACTCCACAATGTTCTGATCGGTCTTTTTGGTAATGGTGACGCCTTCCATGGGAGACACGCTGCCGCCGTTAGCACCATAGCGGGCATTGGCCCCGGCATAGAACCCCTTATAATAGCAGGTCAACTCTGTGTCGGTGTCGTAAGCGGCATCATCCACATCCAGCAGCATCACGACCCAGCTCTGGCGGGCGCAGAACGAGCGAGCAAAGTTATTCAGTTCTGCAATGTAGGGGATGTGATAAATGTTGCCGTCATATGCGGTGATTGCACGTCGAACGTCAGGATTCTCGTCCAAATAATTCTGGAAATTGGGCAGGTAACCCTGATCCATCATCTGGCTCAGATTGACAAATTTGCCCTCGGTGCCATAGTACATCAGATCATCTGCGATGGAGTTACCGCCAAAAATATTTGCCTCTGCAAAGTTGGTGGTGGAGGCGGTATCGATCATCTCGGTAGCCTTCTGGTCCTGGGTGGTGACATCGGTGACGGTCACATTCAGCACCTGCTGCAGGTGGCTCCACACCGGCTTGAGCATACCGGCGGTGACATTGGTGCCGTCGGGCAGATTCAAGGGAGACTCCTGGTTATAGGTGATGGTCCGGGATTTGTTGCCCGCAGCATAGTTGATTTTCAGGGCGATGTTCTCGCTGAGATCCAGCTCAGCCGCCGGGGCGGACCCGCTGATGGCCTGGGAATTGGCCGTGCTCTGGGCCGCCTTTTCTACGACAGACGAGCCGCAGCCCGCCAGAACTGCCGAAGCAGCGGTCACAGACATGAGCTTTAAAAAATCACTCCGTTTGATTTTCATGTTTTTCTCCTTTTCTTCTACAAAAGTGTTATTCTTTAAAAAGTTATCCTTTTACGCCGCCGACGTTGACGCCCTTGGCAAAATATTTCTGGATATAGGGATAAATGACCAAAACCGGGATGATAGAGCAGACGATGATTGCATAGGCCAGGCTGTCTGCTGAATAGGAAAGAACTACCGGGGATTCGTCGTACAGTTTCTGGTAGTTTTCGATCAACTGCCGCAGATAAACCTGGAGGGGCTGCTGGTTCGGATCGGCCAGGAGCATTCTCGACCAATAGTAACCGTTCCAGCGGCTGATGGCATAGAACAGGGTCACCGTTGCAATACTGGCCGTGGACATGGGCACATAGATCCGGGAGAACAGCTGGAATTCGGTAGCGCCGTCCACCAGGGCAGCCTCTTCAATCTCCTTGGGGATGCTGTCAAAATAGTTCCGCAGAAGGATGATATTGTAGGCCTGCACGCCAAAGGCAATGATCATGCCCCAGCGGTTGTCCACGTTCATGCTCTTATAGTTCAGATAAAGCGGAATCATGCCTGCGCTGAACCACATGGTGAACACCAGCAAAAAGTTCCATTGACGGCGGAACTTGAGCTTTTTCTTTTGCAGGGCGTAGGCACCGGTCAGAGAGATAAACATACTCCACGCCGTGCCAACCACCGTATAGAACAGGGTGTTTGCATAGGCAATCCAGAAACCCTTGCTGTGGAGCACCATGTCGTAAGCCTGCAGGGTCACATCCTTGGGCAGGAGCACGATGCTCCCGCTCTCGTAGGCCACCCGGCCGCTGATGGAGACGCTGAACGCATACACGATCGGGTAGAGCGTCACGGCTGCAAAGGCGATTACCAGCAGATACGCACATACTTTAAATATTTTTTCGCTTCGGTTGAGAAGGTCCATCTTTCTTTTCCTCCTTTACCACAAAGATGTATCCGAAATATTCCGGCTAATTGTGTTTGCCCCAATCACCAGCGCAAAGGCGATGAGAGAGTTAAACAAGCTAACCGACGCACCAACGCCATAGTTGGCCGAAAGGATACCGATGCGTTGTTCAAAGGTAGACAGAACGTCTGCGGTCACATAGATGTTGGAGTTGTACATCAGCAGGACGCGCTCATAACCGATAGACAGCATGTTGCCGATTCGCATAATCACCATGATAATCAAGGTCGGTGCCATGCCTGGGATCGTGACATACCGCAGCTCCTGGAGCTTATTTGCGCCGTCCACCTTCATAGCTTCATACAAGGTGGGCGAAATACCCATGATGGCGGCAAAATACACAATCGAGCTGTAGCCGCTCTCTTTCCAGATTCCAACAGCAATGTACAGTGGACGGAAATAGTTCGCGTTGGAAAGCAGCGAAACGCCCGGTTCAATGAGGTCCAGCCTCTGGAACAATGCCGCCAGAACGCCTGTAGAGTTTACGCCGCTGTACACCAGCATGATGGTAATGCTGGTGATGGTAACCTCAGACAAAAAGTGGGGCAGATAGGTCGCCGTCTGGGTCAATTTCCGGACAAAACTGTTGCCAATCTCCGCAAACAGGATAGCCAGGATAATCGGCACAGGGAAACCAAATACCAAGCTGTATGCGTTAATTACAAAGGTATTCCGGAACGCCTGCCAAAACTGTGTCTGGTAGACACCCGATACCAGGGTCATAAAGTTTGCAATGCCTTTAAAGTCGCTGTTCCATACGCCCAGGCTGGAGTCAAATCGTTTAAAGGCGATGAGCAAACCGCCCATCGGCTTATAGGCCCACAGTGCAAACCAGATCACCACCGGCAACAGCAGCACATAAATCTGCCAATCACTGGCCAAAGACTGCAAGAGCTTTTTGCCGTGCGGCTGTCGCATCTTAATTTCAAGTTGATCCATTCTTTGTGTCGTCCTCCTTGTCGTGCGCCCAGAAATACCGCTTGCAATCCGTTTGCGCCAGGCATTTCGGGCAAATTTTTGCTGGGATCCCGCTATCTTACAGTGTCACCGCCTTTCTTCTGTACTGCATTCAACTTTGGCATCAGACTCATTCAAGTACTGAGTAGTTGCTTCATCCAGCCTGCTCCATATTCTTTGTGCAGCACCGCCGCAGCGACCACCAAAGCAAGCAGACCAGTCATGCCGTTGCTGATCATCATCACCAAACCCATCGCCTGACCGCCCGCAAGCGTTGTACAATGCTGGAAGAACAGGAGAATCGGAATCCGGAAAACAAAGAGTCTTGCGAAATTTACATAGAAGGACAATTTGGTATATCCAAAGGCATACAACAGTGCCATAACTGCCGAATGGATCGCCAAAAATACGTTTGAGATCATTTCGAGAGTAAAGATCTGTGCAATCAGTTCTGCAAAGGCCACATCCCCTTTGGAGAAACTCGCAAGGATCGGATCCAGAAACACCCAAGTCAAAATGAATCCCAAAACGCCCCAGACAAAATCTACTATAAAGACACACCGAAAAATTTTCAGGGCTCGCTGTGGATTTCCATGGCCGATGTTCTGTCGAATCAAAGCAGCCCCACCATCTCCAATGCTTCCTGCCGGAACCGTAGACAGAGCGCTGACGCTGTTTGAAACGCCCAGCGCACCCACAGTTTGGGTGCCGTAGTTCACGCCAACCGAGTTGACGACCACTTTGCCTGCACTGAAGGAGAATTTTTCGGCGATAACCGGAAGGGAAATGGAAACGATTTTTTTGACGATGTCGTTCTTTAGCCTGACATATCGGAACGACAGCCCAAAGACATCTTCAGGGTTACGCAGATTATAAAGGCCGATTGCTGTTACCACCAGGTTGGAAAGTAGGGTGGCCACTCCGATCATGACAATCCCTTGGTGGAGTACCAGAACAAAAAAGGCGGAAAACGAGAACTTGGTAAATGCCATTGCAAAGTTGATCCGCATGATCTTGGAACCATTCCCACGGGCCTTTTCAATGGCGATATAGACATTATTGAAGAAGGTGAAAAACAGATTCAGCGCAGTGATCCGGTAGTAGTTCAATCCGATTTCCACAAGCTGGGCGGGAGTGTTTGCCAAACGCAGAATAGGCCTAGCCCCCAGGATAAGCCCTGCCACCAGGACAAGGGCAGCGGCTCCAGCCATAAAAAAGGTGGTATTTACGGTGGTTTTTAACCTCTCATACTCCCCAGCTCCATACAAACCAGCAATTAGAATCCCTGCACCGATGGAAAGGCCGGTCCCCACCGAGACGATGGAGTTGTTAAGCTGGTTGAAAAACGACACCGCCGAGACGGATTCAGGGTTGATCTGAGAGGTAATTACAAGATCGAACACCCGAAACAACTCATTGATCAGCTGGAACAGTGCCATGGGCAAACAGACAGAAAGAACTGCCTTGGGGATATTTCCCTCTAAAAAGAATTGCCTTTTTTTAAGTTCTTTTGGATCTACCTGCAAGCCCATGTTGATTCCTCTCTGCACGGGCTCTCAATTAAGAACCCGGTTCATTTATCGGAGCGATAAAATAGTGGTTCATCCAGAACCACTATTTTATATGATGACTGATGAATCGTTAAGTCTTTGCGGTTCGTATTTAAGAACTAAGTTCCGCATTTTTAGTATATACAAATTCGCCTGATTCTGTCAACCCGGTTTTTCTTTTTCTCGCATTTTGACAAAGATTCAACTTGCGAATTGTGCAACCTGTAGGGGATCATAAGAATCTCACTGAATCTTTTGAGCCTGATCATGGATCTTGGTCTGATACGTCTGCGTGAGTTTCTATGGTATCCTTCAAAACCATTCGTGCACATACGGCAGCCCCCTCTCTTTAGGCACTTTAGGCAGGAGTGCTTGACGACAGAACGATATAATGATAATATACATTCTGGATTAAAGTTGATTTGGCCTGGAGGAGGATGTAGTAAATCATGAATCGAACCGTTGAGCGCACTTTGGCAATCCTCAAAATTATTGCCAATAGCGAGCATGGCATTACCCTGCAGGAAATTGCCAATCAAATGGACATGGCAAAAAGCAGTGCTTTTGCAATTGTCCATACCCTATTGGAGTTGAACTACATCAGCACGGTTGAAAACAATGATAAAAAATACTGCTTGGGGGTCGAGACTTTTGCGCTCGGGATGAAGTATGCTAACAATCAAAGCCTCGTTCAGCAGTGTGTCATTCATCTCCCCGGGCTGGCTGAAAAATACAACAAGACTGCCTTTCTTGGCATATTGAACGGCTCCAATGTGGTTTATCTTTATAAATATGTCGCAGAAAACGCACGGCTTGCCACCTGCTCCATCGGCTCCAGCAAGCCGGCCCACGCGACAGCTCTGGGCAAAGCGCTGATTGCTTTTCTCCCACCCAAAGCGCAACGCACACTGATTGATAACATAGAACTCACCTCTTATACCGATCAGACCATCTCTTCTAAAGAGGGATTTATTGCACAGTTGGAACAGATTAAAAAGCAGGGTTATGCAACCGAATTTGCTGAATTGGGCCACTTGACTGCGTGTTGCAGTGTTCCGATCCTTGATTCTCAAGGTAACGCTGTAGCTGCAATTTCTCTGGCAGATATCGCTGAATCAAACGAAAACTATCTCCAGATGGCCAATGACCTAAAGGCTGCTGCGGCAGAAATTTCCAAAATTGTGGCCTACACACAAAATTGATTCCCAAATTATAAATCAAAATTCCCGGCTTTTGGTACAGTGGACAGCCTGTTGAGCTGTTTGCCTCCGGTGGAACTTCAGTAAAAAACGAACGGTTCTTTTGCTGAGGTTCCATTTTTTATAAATTTAAATTTTTGACCGCTCAGGACTTGCATACAACAAAAACGTTACAATAGACTCGTCTTGAATCCACAGTAAGAGATAAAAAATCATTTATATAGATGATTTTCTCTGGCATCCGGTTTGTTTTGTCCTCTAAAATGTCACTTCCTGTATTGAGCTGCGCACAGCAACTCGGAATAAGCTTGTATTCTCCCCAACAGAGTGTGGGCAACATATCCACTGTCTTTCCTGATCAGCAAGGCTTTGCCGCTATCCTCAATAGGATGGTTGGCCTACCGTAGCACCTACCGAACCGGATGAAGCATATTGACTTTTATACTATTTCTCGGATGTGACCGGATATACGAGGACAAAAACATGAAAAGGAGATTGATTGAGTACCAACTGAGCCCCGGCAACCAGAACTTGGTTCGCCGCCGACTGTATCTTTGCACTCCGACCTTATGGCGCAGCTTGCGACTGCGTTGCACTGTGGTCGGAGGGCTGGCTTATGTACTTTGATTCTTACATCACAGGAAAACGCATCCAGCAGCTGCGCAAAACCAAAGGCTTAACGCAAGAGCAATTTGCCGTAAAGCTGAATATCAGCGACCGCTATTTGGGAAAAATCGAGCGAGGGGAAGGCACTGCATCCATAGATTTGTTGGTAGAAGTAGCCATTTCACTGAACACCACCTTAGATTTTTTGATTCTGGGCGTATTGGACACTCCACGGGAAAGGGAGTTGAATGCGCAGATCAAGAAGCAGAATCAGAATATCCAGAACTTCAAAAGTAAGCTGAACAGCCTTATTGATGAGCTGGATGCATCTGCATCTGTATAACCACCATAAAGAAGTCGAGAAGCAATTCTCGGCTTCTTTTTTTATGCCTTTTTTCTGACGCATCTACGAAAAACCGGAACTGGTAGTTCCGATTTTCGAGAAAAATCCGCTCAAAAAAGTTGCAAAACCGGAACTACCAGTTCCTTAAAAAGCAAGCGATTCTACGATAAACTATTGTCACAGCAAGGGCAACACCCCAGACGGGAAGATGCCCGAAGCTGGAAGCCGTACCTTGAAAACTGAATATCATTCCCTCGGACAAAACAATGATACTTCCGTAATTCGCGGCCCGGCCATAAAGAAGGCGGGGTGGCTGAAGAAGCCAATGTGGAGTGTGGGTGCAAGTCCCCACTTACCGAGGTGCATTCCAGATCCAACGGGCGTCGAGGACAAATAGGTTGGAAAAACTTAAAGCAAAACTTCAAAGCCCACCACCGGGATTCTTCTGAATCAGGGCAGTGGGCTTTTTCCATACCGAATATTCATTCTGATGACACGGAGGTAATGATTATGAGCCGTACTTTTACCCACAAGACCGATGAATTGACCCTGACCACCCTCTGCCCCCGCTGCCTGAATGCCTTTCGGAACACCCGTGGCATCCGTGTCCGCCGTGCAGACCCCTATCAGCTCACCAAGGAGCCTTGCACCTACTGCCAGACCAACTTCGGCTACGACTACTACATCCAGCCCACCAGCCCGAAATCCACCTACTTTAAGAAGGGACGGTTTGATGATGAATCTGAATGCGCTTAAGATCGACCCGGAGTTTCAGGGCAAGATCCCGCCGCTGAACGCCGAGGAGGAGCACATCTTAGAGCAGAATATGATTCAGGAGCGGCGGCTTCTGAATCCGCTCATCATCTGGAACGGTTACATACTGGATGGGCATTCCCGGTACCGCATCCTCAAGCATCACCCGGAAATCGCTTTTGAAGTGAAGGAAATCCAGTTGCCTGACCGTTATGCTGCACTGGCATGGATTTGTCAGAATCAGTTGGGGCGCAGAAACCTTGACCCGGAACGCCGGAAGTTCTTGATGGGGAAAGCCTATGAATCCCAAAAGTTATCTGACTGGGGTGAAAATCCTCAAAATCGCAATAAGCAAAGCGGTCGATTTGCTCCATGTGGTCAAAATGACCACATGGACACCCACCTCCGCACCTGCGAAAAAATCGCACAAGCGAATGGTGTCAGCCCCAAATTTGTCCGGCGAGCAGAAAAATACGCCAACGGTATAGATGCTGCTGAAGCTGCCGTCCCCGGTGTAATGGAGGAAATACTGACCGGGCATATCAAGGCTACCGATGCCGAGATCACCGCTTTGGCGCAAACCCCAAAAGAAGAAATCCCGGCAATCATCAAGGAGCTGCGCAAACCCAAGAAGGACCGGAAAGCAAAGAAGCCGACAAGCCCGGAAAAATCCGATGATGCTGCCGATGATGCTGCTGATTCCAATGAAGTCCTTACCGAGAGCGAAATCACCCCCGTAAGCAATTCGCCCCCGGATTTCAAAAGGAGTATCCAAGGTCACAAACGCTGTCTTACCGACGAAGATCGAAAACGACTTCGGCAATCCATTGACAACCGCCATCATAAAACGACCGTTGCGAACGGCTCAATTATGATGTGCGAAGTTCAGGGCGCAAAGGAGGATTTTATCCGCCGCTGGAATCTCGTATTCAAAGACTATCCCGATGTTTTTGAAGACACCGACTGCCGAAGTGCCATTCTTTTTCTGATTGATGACACTTCTGCCTATCTTCAGACGATAAAGGAGAGAGTGCTATGATGATTTCTAATCTGAACCTTGCCAAGCTGCCCGAATGTGTTTGCGAGATCTACAATGGCTCCAGCCGTTCTCTGAGCCTTCCTGTAAAACGTTGATGCTCTTGCTACATATAGAAGGATAGGAGGTCTGATCGCTATCATACCAAAAGACTGGAAATACCTCAGAGGGGACATTTACTATGCAGACATGGAGCCACACATCGGCTCCGAACAGGGCGGCACCCGCCCTGTGGTGGTTCTGCAAAACGATGTAGGAAACCGCTATGCGCCCACCCTTATCGTGGCGACGGTGACTTCCCGCACCGAGAAAAAGAGATACCAGCCCACACACGTTCTGATAGCCCACAATACGGCCTTTGAAAAGCCATCTGTGGTTCAACTGGAACAGATCTTCACGATAGACAAAAGCCGCGTACAGCGCTTCTTAGGTCGGCTTACGCAGGATGAAATGCAGGAGATTGAGAAAGGCGTTGTTTCCAGCCTTGACCTCAATGAACTGTTTTTCAAAATTAAAACTGTTAGTATATAAAAGGAGGATTATTTGGGCGAAGAAAACCTGAATCCCCGTGATGCGTACCGTGTGATGCTCCGGGATTACCCGGATGTGCTGAACATCGACCAGATGTGCGAGATATTGAGCGTCAGCACAAAAACCGGGTATGCGCTTTTGAAAAAGGGGAGCGTCCAGCATTTGAAGGTCGGGCGCTCCTACCGCATCCCCAAGGCACATCTTTTAACTTATCTTATCGGATTCGCACCCGGCAACATGGTTCGGGCGTGACATCCTTGCATTCTCTCCTGCCGTTGGGTACACTGATGGTGTCAGCGGCAGAAGTTACATATTCAAGTGGATGCAAAGACAGGAGGTAACACTATGGTAGCAGGGCATCTGCAAGAAAAAAACGACTTCTACTACATCGTTCTGAGTTACAAGGACGCAGACGGAAAGCGAAAGACCAAGTGGGAAGCCACCGGTCTGTCCGTCAAGAGGAACAAGAAGAAAGCCGAGGCTCTTTTGCTGGAACGTCGGCGGAACTTCAGGGTTTCCACCGCACCTGCGGAGATCCGCTTAGACGATGACATTCTCTTTTCGGACTTCATGCTGAAATGGCTGGAAGTCACGAAAAGCACTGTCCAAATCACGACCTATGCAAGCTATCAGGGAATGGTGGAGCGTGTGATCGTTCCCTATTTCCGAAAGCGCGGCATCAAACTGGTAGACCTGAAAGCCACCGACTTGCAGGATTTCTACAACAAGCAGCTTGAACGGGTCAAGGCAAATTCGGTGATCCATTATCATGCAAACATCCACAAGGCGTTGAAGTATGCGGTGAAGATCGACCTGATCCCCACCAACCCGGCGGATAAGGTCGAGCGTCCAAAGAAGAATGCGTTCAAAGGCAGCTATTACAGCGCCGATGAGATTCATGCTTTGACAGAGATCGCAGAGGGAACCAAGCTGGAGATTCCAGTTCTGCTGGCATCCTTCTACGGCCTGCGCCGCAGCGAGGTACTGGGTCTGAAATGGGATGCCATCGACTTTGAAGCCAACACGCTGGAGGTCAAGCACATCGTCACGCAGGCATCCATCGACGGCAAAAAGGTTCTGGTGCAGGCAGACCGTGCAAAAACGAAATCCAGTCTGCGGACGCTGCCCCTTGTGCCGCCCATCCGTGACCGCCTGCTGATGCTGAAAGGCCAGCAAGACACCTACCGCCGCCTGTGCGGTAATAGCTACAATCGGGAGTATCTGGGCTATCTGTGTGTGGACGAGATCGGGAACATCATCCGCCCCAACTACGTTTCCGAGCAGTTCCCGAAGCTGTTGGAGAAAAACGGTCTGCGTCCTATCCGCTTCCACGATCTGCGTCATAGCTGCGCCAGCCTTCTTCTGGCAAACGGCGTTCCCATGAAGCAGATTCAGGAATGGCTGGGTCACAGCGACTTCTCCACCACCGCCAACATTTACGCCCACCTCGATTACGCTTCCAAGCTCTCGTCTGCACAGGCGATGCTGGAAGGGCTGGGCTATGGCAATGCGTCAGCATGATGCCATACGCCCCAAAGACAGGGTGGACGGGCGATGTTCCGGCAAAAAAGAATGGACAGACGAATAAAATTCATCTGTCCATTCGATTTGGCGGAGCATCAGGGAGTCGAACCCTGGCACCGGTCTCCCGGCCTATCGCATTTCGAGTGCGACCTCTTACGACCACTTGAGTAATGCTCCAGATATTAAATTTTTAGAATGCTCCGTGCATTCTGGGAAAACTTTGGAGAGAATTTCAGGAGAGAACGGCCGAAAATCGTTCACTCACGAAGTCGGAAAACCCGCATGAAACCTAGCAAAATCGGAAATCCACTTCCAAAAAGCCAGTTAGATTTCGAGTGCGACCTCTTACGACCACTTGAGTAATGCTCCATATTCACAATACAGCTTAGTTATTATAGCAAAATCCCGCCTTTCCGTCAACTGGAAAAACAAAAAGCCCTTCCCCTTGTGCTTGACAGGCAGAACGGGGTGTGCTATATTTATTTCAAATTTGAAGTATATGCTCAAAGGAGAACCTATGGCACAGAATCGACAGGATATGGGCAGCGGGCCGGTCAAGCCCCTGCTTTTGCAGCTGATGATACCCGCCGTGGTGGCGCAGGTGGTCAATCTGCTCTATAACATCGTAGACCGCATTTACATCGGCCACATCGAGGGCATCGGCGCGGCGGCGCTGACGGGCGTGGGTCTGTTTGCGCCGATCCTTATGCTCCTGAACGCCTTCGCCATGCTCATCGGCGCGGGCGGTGCGCCCCGCACGGCCATCGCGCTGGGACAGGGCAATAAAGACGAGGCCGAAAAAATCATCGGCAACAGCTTTACCATGCTGCTGTTTTTCGCGGTGGTGCTGACGGCGGGCTTCTATGCCGGTGCGCCCGCCCTGCTGCGGCTTTTCGGTGCCAGCGACGCCACTCTCCCCTATGCGGTGGCCTATGGCCGCATCTACATCCTCGGCTCGGTGTTCGTGCTGCTGGTCATGGGCATGAACCCCTTTATCACGACCCAGGGCTTTGCGAAGATCAGTATGCTCACGACAGTCATCGGCGCAGTCATCAACATCATCCTCGACCCCATTCTGATTTTTGGTCTTGGCTGGGGCGTCCGGGGTGCGGCAGTGGCGACGGTGCTCAGTCAGGCCGTGGGTGCCTGCTGGATATTGAAGTTCCTCACCGGCCCCAAGACCATCCTCAAGCTGCGGAAAGAAAACCTCAAAGTGGAGCGGAACATCATCCTGCCGGTGATGGGGCTGGGCATCTCCACCTTTGTGATGCTCTCCACCGAGAGCCTGCTCTCCATCAGCTTCAGCTCCAGCCTCGCCCGCTACGGCGGTGATGTGGCGGTGGGTGCCATGACGGTGATCACCAGCGCCTCCCAGCTCTGCACCCTGCCCATTCAGGGCATCTGTCAGGGCGGCCAGCCGGTCATGAGCTTCAACTTCGGCGCAGGCAAAAAGCCCCGCGTCAAGGAGGCGTTCCGCTTCCAGCTCACCCTCTGCTTCGGCTATACCACCCTGTTCTGGCTGCTCATGATGCTAGTCCCCGGCGTGGTGGCGGGCATCTTTACCTCGGATGCCGCCCTCATCGAATACACCACATGGGCCATGCGCATCTACATGGCGGGCATCCTCGCCATGGGCGTTCAGATCGCCTGCCAGCAGAGCTTTATGGCGCTGGGTCAGGCCAAAGTCAGCCTCCTGCTGGCCTGTCTGCGGAAGATCATCCTGCTGATCCCCCTCATCTTCATCCTGCCCCACTTTGTGGCCAACAAATGTTTCGGCGTTTTTCTGGCCGAGCCGGTCAGTGATATTCTGGCAGCGACCATTACGGCCATCACCTTCTTCTCCCGCTTCGACAAGATACTGGACAAGGGTGCCGGGAAGGTATGATTTCACAGGAAATAGAAACAGCCCGCAGGCGGACGAATGCCCAGCCTGCGGGCTGTTTCTGCGTTTAACGATAGTCTATCTCGGAGAGGGTGATGCGGGGCATTTCGGTGTCGGTTTTTTCACACATCTGGTCGATCTGCTCCTGAAGGTAAGGTACCCGGGTGCTGACGTCCGGGAATTTCGGCCCCAAGATGACTTCATCCAGCTGGAGCGGGAAAGGTGTTTGTACAAAGAGCCACGGCTTATCCTCGGGATTCTTCGGTTCGGTATGAAGGATATTTTCCTTGGTCTGATAAATGACCCGCAGTTCCTGCTCGTAGCTGTAGCTGCTGTCTTTGAAGAGGTAGAGGACCTTACCTAGAACATCATCAAGATAATGGCGGTCTTCTTCGGCAATTCCTTCGGCGACCTTGTGAAGCTCTTGAAGCTGTGAATTTATAGTGCGGCAGGATTTCGAAAGTTTTTCGTTATCTTCCTTTAGAACAATATAGGAATTCCCTTGCTTTCGAAGATAGCAAACACGGTAAAGAATAGGCTCTGATTCATCCTCCATCCACTTTGACATCTCCCAGTCGATAACAAGGCAGCAACCTCGGGCATGGTCGCCGTACATTTCCCACATAGGCAGATAGTCGATGCGGGGACTAAAGCATTTTACGAATACAAAGGGGACGTCCAGCGGCTTGCGGCCTTTTTGAAGAGCTCCATACGATGGACCATAAATCGCCTTTTGCAGAGTTTTTCCCTCGTTGGGGTCGTTCATGTAGGAGAGATGCATCACGGTCAGTTTCCCCAGACGGTCGTCTTTCTTATCCTCCTCCTTGCACTTTTCGGGGAGCATGTAAGAGAAGACATCTGCTGATGTGTAGTATGCGATTTCTTCATTATCATCTTCGGCATTAAGTTCGTCCAGAAGAAGTTCCGAAAGGTGTGCGGCCTTGGCCAGACCCAAATAAGAGTCGAAATACCGCTTCCCCGATTTCCATGTCATATGTGCTGCATAGCGGGAAAGAATGGAATAGTTTGTACCCTTGAGCAGGAGGGATTTTTCTGTTATTTCAACTTCCCAGCGCTCTTTGTCAGGGTCATCGTAAAGACGGGCCAATTCAGGGATAAGATGTCTTTTGGTGATAACAAAGAACATCAGCAGGGCGAGTCGGGCACGATGGAGTTTCCGAAGAGTGGGGGCATCTAGCACTTCTTGAATAGATGAAACAAAACTGCTCAGATTTCTAGAAAGGGAGGACGACGAAATTTCAGTATGGATGATACGGTTATACTGCTGATAAAATGCGGATGACTGCGAGGAAGTGCCGTAAGGATACCTTACACCCCGCGAAATGTGGTCGTAAAGTTCATACTGGCGTATGAAAGAAACAGAATAATCATCAATGTTCTTTTCTGCGGGGGCTTCGGATGGACCGGTCCTCCACGGCAACGCCGCAAGCGCGTAAAATTTCAGCGCTTCTTCGGTGTTGTTGTCCAGAAAGAGAAACCGGTCGGCTTGTCGGATATAAAGTCTGTCAAAGTTAAAAAATGTCGATTTGGAAGAGTTTTTGTCTTCTTTTACAGCGTCGTTCCATTCGGTGACTTCTTCCCATACGGTATCTTCACAGCCATAATAGAGCAAAGTTTCCGTCAGTGCATATAAGTCGGCTTTGTTTCCCATTCCGTGTTTGAGACAGGCGCAGTAATTCTGGAAATCATTCTCCAAATCAGCTAAAAATGATAAGAGGCTGGACCATTTTGTGCGTGAGCCTTTTTTGGTTCGTACAGGTCGATCCCTTTCTTCCGAAGGGGATAGCCAATGTTTATGAAGTTTCAGCAAGACGCCTGCTGCGTGGCCGAGAGCATTTTTATCATCACCCGGAAGTCGTCCGAAGTCGTCATGCTCGTAATCTTCCGTCACGATGCTGACCCTATCCATAAAACCCGGATGCGGATTCAGTGTCAAAAGCTCCTCATAAGGTTTTTTATCATATTTGAATTCCAGCAGTGGATATTTCATCTTTTCGTCCGACATGGAGCATCCTCCTTTTTACGTCTTTTCAGTGAGCATTCCGCACATGACTTCCACGCACTGTGGGTCGAACGCATGTCCGGCACACTCGCGGAGGGCCGCAGCGATTTGGGCGTCCGTCTCGCCCCGGCGGCGGTGGCGGTCGGTGAAGCCGGCCACAGCGAGGATACGGGACAGCACCGCTATCTCTCCGCTTTCCAGCAGCTCCACCACGGCCTTGACCGCCGCAGGCCCATGACGATAAGGGCCGTGTTTGCGAACATGATCGGATGCTTTTCGTAATGATATGCTTCCTTGAGAAGGGACCAGATGCGGCAAAGCATGAAAACATCGCCTCCGAACGGGCCGCGCGGGCCGCTGGCTGCGTATCTTTATAATGTTACGACATTTTTATACAATATTATTATACAATGGAATCCGGACGATGAACAGATGGAATTTCAGAATGACTGTATTCATCAAAAATACATCAGCAAAGAATTTTGGATATAAGAGCTAGGAATCGAAAGGATGGCTTGCAGAAAGCTCCAAAAACCAATCAGATGGGTCACTTTGTACAAACAATGACTGGAAAATTTGTGCTTGAATCTAATTGCGGGATGAGAAAATATGCGTTATCATAATATCCAAAGGCGACCCGTATGCGGAAGGAATGGCGCTGTGAGCAAAGCACGGCGCTGCCATAATACGGATAAACGCAACGTGAATCGGAGGTAACAAGAAATGAAAAAGATCTCTCGTCGTGACTTCCTCGCAGCTTCTGCTGCTGTGGGTGCAGCTGGCGTCCTGACCGCCTGCGGCGGCTCTTCCAGCACCGCAGCATCTACCGCAGGTTCTGCTGCAGCCAGCTCCGCTGCCGGCGGCAAGTCCACCGACTACCCCACCAAGGGTATTTCCGTCATCTGCCCCTGGTCTGCAGGCGGCGGCACGGACTCCTGCCTGCGCGCATTCTGCGAGGCTATGGGCAAGAACCTGGGCGTCACCCTGACTGTCGATAACCAGACTGGCGGCGGCGGCATCCTGGGCCATCAGGCAATCGCAGATGCCAACACCGACGGCTACACCATCGGTATGATCACCTTCGAGCTGGCCACCTACAAGAAGCTGGGCACCAGTGAACTGACCTGGGAGAATTACGCTCCCCTGTGCCGCGTCAACACCGACGCAGCTGCCATCACTGTCGGCGCAAAGTGGGCTGCTGACAACGGCATCACCGACCTGCCCGGTTTCATTGATTACTGCAAGGCTCACCCCGGTGAGGTGCAGATGGGCGGTTCTTCCAACGCTTCTGTCTGGCACATCGCCGGCGGCTATCTGATGAGCGCTACCGGCATCGACATCCAGATGATCACCTATCAGGAAGGCGCTGCTACCGCTGTCCAGAACGCAGCCGGCGGCTTCATTCAGGGCGTTACCGTCTCTCTGGCCGAAGCTCGCAGCTTCATCGAGTCCGGCGACCTGATCTGCCTGGGTGTCATGGACGAAGAGCGCAACCCCGTCTTCCCCGATGTTCCTACCTGTAAGGAGCAGGGCTACGACATCACCTACTACACCCAGCGCGGTATGGCCGCTCCTCTGGGCGTTGATGATGCCATCATGACCCGTCTGGAAGAGGCCTGCGCCGCTGCCATCGAGGACCCTGACTTCGTGACCTTCATGAACAACAACGGTCAGGCAATCTCCTATCTGGATGCACAGGGCTATGCTGACTACCTGAAGCAGGCTGCTGTCGATGTCGCAGCTGCTATGGACGCTGTCGGCCTCTGATTTGTCTCTCTGAGTATTTGCTGGGGCAGGCAGTTCATGCCTGCCCTTTTTTATGAGAAGATATAGAGAGGAGGAACCCCTTTTGAACAAAGACAAAATGAAAACGATGGCCTTCTCCAATCTGGTAGGCTCCATCATTTTCCTCGCCATCGGCATCTGGGCGTGGTTCCAGACCGATAATTTCCCTGAGGTGGCCAACACCTATGTGCAGGCTTCTACCTTCCCCCGCGTCATGATCGTGGGTATGCTCATCTTCTCGGTGGTCCTGCTCATCCAGTCCATCTTCAAGCTGATGGGTACCATGAAGCCCACCGACCCCGTTGCTGTCGAAGTCGGCACTCTGAATCCCCTCAAGGATAAGGGCGTGGCCGCTGCTTACCTCGTCATGCTCCTCTGTGTGCTGTTCGCTGCTCTGTTCAAGAGCTGCGGCTACATCCTGTGCGCTATGGTGCTGTCCATGATCATCATGATCCTCATCGGCAAGCGCAACTGGGTGCAGATGGTCCTTGTGAGCGTTCTGGTGCCGCTGCTGATGTGGCTGGTGTTCTACAAGGTGCTTACCGTCAATATTCCGCTGGGTCCGCTGAACTTCCTGCGCACCCTCGTGGACATGATATAAGGAGGGAGCACAGTTATGGATTTTAGTCTGCTTCTTTCCAGCTATGCGACTGTCTGGTCCAACCCCGAGGTCCTTCTGATGACCTTCATCGGCGCACTGGGCGGCGTTCTGCTGGGCGCTATCCCGGGCATGACCGCCACCATGGGCGTGGCGCTGCTCATCCCCTTCTCCTTCGGCATGGACCTCATCCCGTCCATCGGCCTGCTGCTGGGCATCTACTGCGGCGGTATGTACGGCGGTTCCATTTCCGCTATCCTCATCCACGCCCCCGGCACGCCCGCCGCAGCCGCCACCCTGCTGGACGGCTACCCCATGTGTAAGAAAGGTCAGGCCGGCAAGGCACTGTCCGTTGCCATGTTCTCGTCCTTCTGCGGCGGCGTCATCGGCGCACTGGTCATGACCTTCCTGTCTCCGCTGGTCGCTGATATGGCCATGAACTTCGGCCCCGGCGAGATGTTCATGCTGGCCGTCTTCGGCCTGTCGGTCATCGTCGCAATTTCCGGCAAGTCTGTGGCCAAGGGCCTCATCAGCGCCTTCTTCGGTATGCTGCTCTGCACCGTCGGCCTCGACCCCACCAACGGCATCCCCCGCTTCATCACCACCAAGCAGACCGGCCTGCTGGATGGCTTCCAGTTCATCCCCACTCTGATCGGTCTGTTCGCTGTCTCTGAAGTCATCGCCGGCGTTGAGCGCATCATCCGCGGCGAAGAGCATGAGCAGAAGTCCAACGAGAAGATCACCAACGTGCTGCCTGACTGGAAGACCATCAAGAAGATCTGGCCCAACATCCTCTCCGGCGGCCTCATCGGCACCTTCATCGGCGCCATCCCCGGCGCAGGCGGTGACATCGCCGTCTTCGTCTCCTACGGCGCAAGCAAGTCTGCAAGCAAGCACCCCGAGCTGTACGGCACCGGCATCCCCAACGGCGTTGCTGCTACCGAGTCCGCCAACAACGGCTGCTCCGGCGGTGCCATGATCCCCCTGCTGTCTCTGGGCGTCCCCGGTGACTCCGTCACCGCCATCCTGCTGGGTGCCTTCATCATGAAGGGCATCACCCCCGGCCCCATGATGTACGTCACCGAGCTGCCCACCGTCTACCGCGTCTTTGCGGCTCTGATGCTGGCAAACCTCTGCATGCTGGTTGTCGGCTGCCTGGGCGTCCGCTTCTTTGCAAAGATCGTTTCCGTCGAGAAGAAGATGCTCTACCCCATCATCCTCGTCATCTCCCTGCTGGGTGCTTTCTCCATCAACAAGAACGCCTTTGATGTGGGCGTCTGTGTCGCCTTCGGCATCATCGGCTGGCTGATGAACAAGTACGAGTTCCCGCTTTCTCCCATCCTGCTGGCCCTCATTCTGGGACCCATGTGCGAGAAGAACTTCGTGCGTTACATGAACATCCAGCGCGGCAACTTCTTCGCCATCACCACTTCTCCCATCGCAATGGTCTTTGCAACGGTCGCTATCCTGGTCATCGTCTACTCTGTTTACAACCAGAGCAAGATCAACAAGCGTGCTGCTGCAAACGCCGCGAAGGAGAACGCATAACCCCCAACATCCAGACAAGCTCTGTCTTTTACATTCCCATCCCATGAAGCTGCGGCTGTCCCGTTCCGTCGGGGCGGCCGCGCTTCGCTTTTATGGGATAATGAGAAAGCCCCCGGCGCTGCCGGGGGCTTTCGTTGTGCTGTATTTTATTCTTCCGACTTAGGAGCTTCGGGGTGGCGGCACTTGGCCAGCATATCCAGCTCCGGCATCAGCTCGGTGCTGATGACCGAGAGCATCTGCTCCATCTTGTCGCAGTCCTCAGCCGGGAAGCGCTTGCGCACACGCTCGATGACCGTGTGCAGGTAAGAATAGCTGATGCTGTAGTAATCGATGTATTTCTGGGTGGGGCGCAGGAAGTATTCGCGGCGGTCGGTGGTGGACTGGATCTTTTCCACATAGCCCTTTTTGACGAGGCTGCCGATTTTATAGGCCGCGTTGGGGGTGGAGATGCCCATCATGCGGGAAAACTCCGCAATGGTGGGCTCCCCCATTGCCATGATGCCCTCCATGCAGAAGGACTCCACCGTAGTCAGCGTGGCTTCGCGGGTGGCAAAGCGCTGAAATACATTCTGATAAAAATGCAGCTTGAATTTTGTATAGACGTCCTGAAAGACTTCTTCTAGCATGGGGTTTTCCTCCAGTGAGCAAATAGCTCAAAAAATTTACTCTTTTGATAAGTATACCATGATTTGCGCCGGAGGGGAAGACAAAAATCTACGATTCCGTTAAGATTTTGTGACCTCTTCCTTCCCAGTATGGCCCATCCGCGCCCTGACGATGCTGAGCACGACGAGTTCGATGGCGATGGCACAGGCCAGCAGCACGAAGGAGGTCAGGGTGTTGGCGGCATCGCCGAGGACAGCCTGTGCTGCGCCGCAGAGCAGATAGCAGCCCGCCGAGATGGCGGCGGCGGTCATGGCGTAGGGCAGCTGGGTGGAGACATGGTTCACGTGGCTGCAATGCGCGCCGGCAGAGGCCATGATGGTGGTGTCGGAGATGGGCGAGCAGTGGTCGCCGCAGACCGCGCCGGACAGGCAGGCGGCGATGGAGACCACCAGCATCTCACCATCCGGGAAGGCATGGCAGACGATGGGGACCAGAATCGAGAAGGTACCCCAGGACGTGCCGGTGGCAAAGGCCAGGAAGACCGCCACCACAAAGATGATGATGGGCAGCAGGTACTGCAGAGCCGCCGCAGAGCCGCTGAGCAGGCTTGCGACGTAGTACTTTGCGCCCAGCAGGCCGGTCATGCCGGAAAGGGTCCATGCCAGCGTCAGGATGAGCATGGGGCTGACCATGGCCTTGAAGCCCTCGGGGATGCAGGCGGCGAAGTCCTGAAAGGTCATGACGCCCCGCACCCGGTAGAAGACGAAGGTGAACATCAGGGCGATGGCGCTGCCCATCACGAGGCCCACAGAGGCGCTGCAATCTGCGAAGGCGGTGATGAAGTCCACACCCTCAAAGAAGCCGCCGGTGTACACCATGCCGAAGATGCAGGCCGCGATGAGCACCAGCACCGGCGCGATGAGGTCTACCACATGGCCGCGGGTATCGCTGCTGTCGTCCACGTCGTCGCCGTAGGGGCGGTCGTCGGTGGTGAAGAGATCGCCCAGCAGGGCGTTATCCTCGTGCTTTTTCATGGGGCCGTAGTCGAGGCCGCTGAAGATGAGGAAGAGGCTCATCACCATGGTGAGGATGGCGTAGTAGTTATAAGGGATGGTGCGCAGGAACATGGTAAAGCCGTTGATGCCCGAGCCTTCCGGCACAGAGGACGTGACGGCGGCGGCCCAGCTGGACACCGGTGCGATGATGCAGATGGGTGCTGCGGTGGCGTCGATGAGGTAGGCCAGCTTTGCGCGGGAGACCTTCTGCCGGTCAGTGACCGGGCGCATGACGGAGCCGACGGTCAGGCAGTTGAAGTAGTCGTCCACAAAGATGAGGATGCCCAGCAGCAGGGTGGCGAACTGTGCGCCCGCCCGGGTGTGGATGTGGGTGGAGGCCCAGCGGCCAAAGGCGGCGCTGCCGCCGGCCTTGTTCATCAGGGCCACCAGAATGCCCAGCATCACCAGAAAGACGAGGATGCCCACGTTGCTGGGATCGGACAGCTTGGACACCATGCCGCCGTCTTCGTTGAAGAAGAGGGTGGTCAGCGCCAGCTCAAGATTGCCGTTGGCGTAGAGCAGTGCGCCGGTGGCGATGCCCACCAGCAGCGAGGTGTAGACCTCTTTGGTGTTCAGGGCCAGCACGATGGCTACCACAGGGGGGCAGCAGGGACAGCGCCGAGCTGTACACGGCGCAGGTGTAGGTGGAAGGGTCGTCGATTTTGCCGGGCGTTGCGGCGGTACACCACAGCAGCAGGGCAAATACCAACAGAGCACCTACCCACGAGAGATTGGTTTTTTTCATGATAAACTCCTCAGGTGATTTTTTTGCAGCCTGCCGGGCAGACTAACCCTTTAGAAGCCGTTTTCATAAGCATTGCACACCGCCCGAACGGCCTTTTTGCCCGCATACTGCGTTGCTTTTCCTTGCAATCCGCTCAGGATTGCTGCGGAAAATCGCCTTGTCTGCGAGCAAAAATTCTCGTCGTTCGATGCACTCTGCTTACAAAAACAGCTTCTAACGTGATGGGACACGGAAGGGGGTGTTGGCTGCGCCGGACTATAAAGCGATGTATTTAGAGCTGTTCCGTGCCAGCGAACAGGCGGCACGGCTTTTGCAGGAAGCTCAGGCCCGGGCCGAGCAGCAGCTGCTGGCTGCCGACCCGCCGCCCATCGAGCTTGCCGAGAAAAAAGAGTCTTAGCCCTTCTTGCTCTCGGCCTTGGCGGCAAACTTTGCGTCGTTGACCACAAAGCGCTCGTGGACGCCGCCGCCCACAGGGCCTTTCTCGTCGTACAGGGAGACTTTGAACACCAGCTTGCGGCCTTCCACAGCGGTCAGCTCGCTCTCGCAGGTGACGGTCATGCCCACGGGGGTGGGGGCGGTGTGCTCCAGCTCCAGCTTGGTGCCCACAGAGCCGCAGCCCTCGTCCAGAGCGTCAGCGACACTCATCCAGCAGGTCTTTTCGGCCAGCGCCACCAGTGCGGGGGTGGCGAAGACGTTCAGCGTGCCGCTGCCCATGGTCTTGGCGGTGTTCTCGGGGGTCACGGCGACGCTCTGCTTGCCGCGGATTCCGGTTTCTAACATATAAAAATTCCCTCTTTCTTAATTTGTCGTGATGCCGCAGTTTGCGGCAGATAATTTCACGTTTGTAAGGATACCACAAAACTCACACTATTGCACCTGTTTTCTGGATTTTCCTTCAAAACTCTTTCCGTCTGAGGCCAAACGCGGTATCATAAGCTGGACAAGGAGGGAAAGAAGATGAACGATTTCTGGAAATCCTACGACATCACCCACGCCGAATACGGGGCCGATTACCGATGCTACCCGCTGTATGGCACGGTCCACCTCATGGAGCTGGCCATTTCGCTTGCCTTTATCGTGGGGGCGGCCCTGTGGTATCGCCGCAGTTCTGCCCGCACCCGGCGGCGCATTTTAGTCGGAGTCACCACTTTGCTCCTGCTGGACGAAGCTGCCCTTCTGCTGGGGATGGCCCTGACCGGCCAATGGAATTGGAGCTATCTGCCCCTGCACCTGTGCAATATCAACGTCTTCGTCTGTCTGTACAACACGATCACGGACAGAAACTGGTGCAAAGAGGAGCTGTATGTCCTCTGTATCCCGGGTGCAATGCTGGCCCTGCTCTGCCCCAGCTGGCTGGATGTCCCCTCTTGGTGGACGCTCATCAATCTGCACTCCGTCAGTATCCATGCCCTGCTGGTACTCTATCCAGTCCTGCTGGTGGCGGGCGGCTACCGTCCCAGTCCCCGGCGGGTGCCGCAGGTGCTGGCGTTCCTGTTCGGCTCTGCCCTGCCCATCTACTTTCTGAATCAGTCCCTTAACACCAACTTCTATTTCCTCAATAATCCCTACGGGAACATCATCACCAGCACCTTCACGGCCCTGCTGGGCGAAAAATATTATATCCTGGGCTTCCTGCCTGCCACCGCGCTGGCGCTGTTCCTCATGTATCTGCCGTGGGCGGCGGACGATAAAAAGAAGAAGCGGGCATGAATGCAGTGCTTTAGAAAAAGGCAGTTCGGTCAGGACTGCCTTTTTCTTTTGCCCCAAATTGCACCCTTCCTGCAAAATAAATCTGCAAATTTCTTGCGTTTTGCAGTCTGTTTTATCAATTTTAAGAGAATGCTGTTTTTTTGAGCAAATCCCCTTGACAGGAGCCATACAGCGTGTTATCATGAACACATGAACAGATGTTCATATATTGAAGCGAAAGGATGACGACGATGGCTGAGAGTGCTCTTGCCCCGGAACAGAAGCTGCCCAAGGCCCCGCCGGAGCTGCCGGACGATGAGGTGCTCTACGAGCTGGCCGATTTGTTCCGGGTGTTCGGCGATTCCACCCGTATCAAGATACTCTACGCCCTCCACGACGATGAGCTGTGCGTGCAGGACATTGCAAATGCCGTTCAGCTCAGCCAGTCGGCGGTGAGCCATCAGCTGCGGGTGCTCAAGGACTCAAAGCTCGTCCGCTTCCGCCGCGACGGCAAGACCATTTACTATGCACTGGACGATGACCATGTGCGCAGCATCCTCTCCATGGGCATGGACCACATCGAAGAGTGATGCCCCGAAAACGCTGCAAGCTCTGCCGCACCCTGCGGCGGAGCGGGGATATAGAAAGAAAGGCTGGTATTTATTATGAAAAAGAGCTACAAGATCGAAGTTGACTGCGCAAACTGCGCCCAGAAGATGGAGGATGCCGCCAACACGGTCGCCGGCGTCGCAAAGGCCACCGTCAGCTTTATGACCCAGAAGATGAACGTCGAGTTCGATGAGGGCGCGGACGTCAAGGCCACCATGCAGAATGTCCTCTCCGCCTGCAAGAAGGTCGAGGACGACTGCGAGATCTTCGGCATCTGAGTTTCGACTTACACTGCCGGGATGCGCGTGGAAAATGTGGAAAAATAAATCAGTTTTCAACAATTTCCACGGCGTTTTCAACATTCTGGACGCAAAAATAGAAAAATGAACGCGCATTTGCGGCTTTTTGCGGGAAAACCTCGTGGAAAAGCCGGGGGAAAGCGTGGAAAATAAGCCCCTTGTGGGGAAAACCTGTTGAATCTGAGAAAACTGCCCCAAAAGGAGGCTGGGACCCGTGACGAAAAAACAAAAGAAAATGCTGTACCGCATCATCGCCGCTCTGGCGCTGGTGCTGGTGCTCAAGCTGCTGCCGCCTCTGCCCGCGTCGGTGGAGCTGCTGCTCTACTGCATCCCCTACCTCGTGGTGGGCTGGGATGTGCTCCGCAAGGCCCTTCTGGGCATCAAGAACCGTCAGCCCTTTGATGAATGCTTCCTGATGGCCGTCGCCACCGTGGGTGCATTCGCGCTGGGCGATTACGTCGAGGGCTGTGCCGTTATCATCTTCTACCAGATCGGCGAGCTGTTCCAGGGCGTTGCCGTCGGCAAGAGCCGCCGCAGCATCTCGGCCCTGATGGACATCCGGCCCGACTACGCCAACATCGAGGGCGAGGACGGCAAGCTGGAGCAGGTGGACCCCGATGAGGTCGAGATCGGCACCCTCATCGTGGTCCAGCCCGGTGAGCGTGTGCCGATCGACGGCGTCATCGTCGAGGGCGCTTCCACCCTCAACACTGCCGCCCTCACCGGCGAGAGCCTGCCCCGGGATGTCCGGTCCGGCGATGAGGTCATCAGCGGCTGTGTCAACATGAGCGGCCTGCTCAAGGTCAGGACCACCAAGGAGTTCGGCGAATCCACCGTCTCTAAAATTCTCGACCTCGTGGAAAATTCCAGCATGAAGAAGGCCCGCGCCGAGAACTTTATCACCCGCTTTGCCCGGGTGTATACCCCGGCGGTCTGCTACGGCGCGCTGGCGCTGGCCTTCATTCCCCCCATCGTTCTGCTGCTGATGGGCCAGCCCGCCCGCTTCGGCGACTGGGTCTACCGCGCCCTCACCTTCCTCGTCATCAGCTGCCCCTGCGCACTGGTCATCTCTATCCCGCTGAGCTTCTTCGGCGGCATCGGCGGCGCCTCCGCCTGCGGCATCCTCGTCAAGGGCTCGACCTATCTGGAAGAGCTGGCCGATACCCGCGTCGTCGTCTTCGATAAGACCGGCACCCTGACCCAGGGTACCTTCAAGGTCGTCAAGGTCTGCCCCGTGGAGGGCGGTACCGAAGACAGCCTCGTGGAAGCCGCTGCGCTGGCCGAGAGCTGGTCGAAGCACCCCATCTCCCTGAGCATCAAGGCTGCTTACGGCAAGGACATCGACGCTACCCGCGTCACCGACGTGGAGGAGCTGGGCGGCCACGGCGTCACCGCCAAGGTGGACGGAAAGCCGGTCGCTGCCGGTAATGCCCGCCTGATGGCAAAGCAGGGCCTCACCGTCCCCGATGTCCCCCAAACCGGCACCATCGTCCATGTGGCCATCGACGGCAAGTATGCGGGCTATCTGCTCATCTCCGACGTGGTGAAGCCCCACAGCGCACAGGCCATCAAGGGCCTCAAGCAGGCCGGCGTCCGCAAGACCGTCATGCTCACCGGCGACGCAGAGCCGGTGGCAAAGGCTGTCTCGGCAGAGCTGGGCATCGACGAGTACCACGCCGGCCTGCTGCCCGGCGATAAGGTGGACCAGATCGAGAAGCTCCTGGCCGCCAAGAACCCCAAAGAGATGCTGGCCTTCGTGGGCGACGGCATCAACGACGCCCCTGTCCTCTCCCGTGTGGATGTGGGCATCGCCATGGGTGCTCTGGGCTCTGACGCCGCCATTGAGGCCGCCGACGTCGTCCTGATGGATGACGACCCGGCCAAGATCGCCCTCGCCATGCGCATTGCCCGCCGCACCAAGAGCATCGTCTACCAGAACATCGTCTTTGCTCTGGCCATCAAGGCGGCCTGCCTGCTGCTGGGTGCTCTGGGTATCGCCAATATGTGGGCGGCCATCTTCGCCGATGTCGGCGTCATGGTCCTCGCTGTCCTGAACGCGACCCGCGCCCTCTATACGAAAAACCTCACCCAAAAATAAAAGATATAAGACAAAGAGGGTTCTGTGCGGCCGCACAGAACCCTCTTTGCCTTATAAATAGTTCTTGCAAATGCAGATAAACCTGTTATACTACTGTATTGGAGGGTTGAAATAAATGCAGGAGCAAAACGAAACAAATTTGAACCGTGCGCCGGTATGGCGCGCGTTCCGGGCCGCAGCGCCTCAGACGCTGCCGGTGTTTGCCGGATATTTGGTGCTGGGCCTCGGCTACGGCATCTATGTGCAGTCGCTGGGCCTGCCGGTCTGGCTGCCGCCCCTGATGGGTACGGTAGTGTACGGCGGCTCGCTGGAATTCGTGCTGGCCTCACTGCTTCTGGGCAGCTTTGCGCCGGTGTCGGCCTTTCTGATGGCGCTGATGATCCAGGCGCGGCATCTTTTCTACGGCCTGACCATGCTGCAACGCTACCGCGGCTACGGCCTGCGCAGCGCCTACATGATTTTTGCCATGAGCGACGAGACCTTCTCTATCACCTGCTCGGCAGAGCCGTCCGAGGGCGTGGATAAGGGCTGGTTCATGTTCTTCATCACCCTGCTGGACCAGATCTATTGGGTCGCCAGCGCGGCCATGGGCGCGGCCCTCGGCTCTGTCCTGCCCTTCAGCACCGAGGGCGTCGATTTCGTCATGACGGCCATGTTCGTGCTCAGTGATAGAATGTATCAAAATTGACCTGCCGGTAGAACCGCTGCTGCAGCTGGTCGAAGCTGTCGCAGTCCTGCGCCAGCAGCCACATGATCTTGGTCACGACGGCCTCAATGGTCATGTCGTGGGCCTCGAGGAAGCGGAAGCGGTTCTTGACCCGCTTGCCCACCTCGTAGATGCCCACGTCGCTGCCCTCATAAGTCACCTGGGTGGTGAGGATGAGCACTTTGTGGGTCTTGTCGTAGTCGCCGAGACCCTCGGCGAAGGCGTCCATCAGCCGCTGGGGGATGCCGCCTACGCCGAAGCTCTCCACGATGACGCAGTCGTAGAGGCGGAAAATGTCGGGGATCAAATCGGGGCTGAGGCCGGGCGTCAGCTTGAGCAGGAAGACGCGGGGGCTGAGCGAGCGGCCAAACTCCACAGGGCCGGTGGGCCAGGGCGAAGGCACATACCGCACCAGACGGTCGCCCTGTACCAGTGCCAGCGCCGGGAAATTCACCGAGGCAAAGGCGTCGTAGCTGATGGTCTTGTTCTTCTTGGCGCGGGTGCCTGCGATGACATGGCCGCCGAACACCACCATGACGCCCCGGCTGCCGGGGTCGAGGGCGCAGATGACGCTGTCGCGAAGGTTTTTCTTCGCGTCGGTGATCTCGTTGGAGATGGGCTGCTGTGCGCCGGTGAGGATGACGGGCTTGTCGGCGTTCTGGATGAGGTAGGACAGCGCCGCCGCCGAGTAGGCCAGCGTGTCGGTGCCGTGGCAGATGATGAAGCCGTCGTAGAGGGCATAGTTCTCCTGCACGGCCTTCGCCATCATCAGCCAGTGCTCCGGGCCGAGGTCGGTGCTGTCGATGCTGCACAGGGCCAGTGTGTCGGGGCAGCAGAGCTCGTTCAGCTCAGGCAGATGAGCCAGAAGCTCTTCGCTGGTGAGCACGGGCTTGAGGCCCTGCTGGGTGCGGACGCTGGCGATGGTGCCGCCGGTGGTGATAAAAAGCAGACGCTGCTTTGTGGACATAAAAAAGCCTCCATCAGGAAGATTGAATCGTATTCGTAAAAAGTATAACACACTCGCCCGCCCTTGCAAAGTGGCGCTCGGGCGGAAAATGGAGGCTTTTGGGACTTGGTCATAGAAATCAGGGGGATTTGGTGTATAATAGAGGTATAGAGCGCTGTTACGAGGGGTTAAGTTCTCTTTTGCGCACCAAAAGAGAACCAGAAATGGTTCTCGCGCCTGTGCGCGGGGCAGAGCGCTTTTGCATTAAGGCTGATTGTTCTCTTTTGATGTCAAAAGAGAACCAGAAAACCACCAGCGATTTCGACGCGCTGGATCCACGAGAAAGGGGCTGCTCGCCCCTTTCAGACCCCG
>SKEA01000057.1_pt1 | contig 113109 bp, 114 predicted proteins | sample 4826601 | NCBI WGS metagenome assembly SKEA01 (sample SAMN11008821, study PRJNA524170) | human gut metagenome | biome: Human fecal sample; material: Feces; isolation source: fecal sample from pouch patient p13, p53 | host: Homo sapiens | place: Israel: Tel-Aviv | collected 2016-07-06 | reverse complement strand
CCTCCGCAGATGCGGTAGTTTCCCCCGGTGATGTGCAGCGGTTTCCCGTGGACAAGACACGCTGCGATCTTGCTCCGTGCGCTTTCGTAAATCTCCTGCACGGTAGAGCGGGAAATGTCCATTTGAGTGGCACACTGCTCGTGGGTTCGCTGCTCCAAGTCAACCAGCCGAATGACCTCGTATTCGTCCAGCGTCAGCAGGATCGGCTCGGTATTCTCGCACCCGTTGGGACAGAATGTATCGACCTGTGGTACGCCACAAATTCGACGGCACCGTGGCGGTCTTGGCATGGGAGCTTTCTTCCCTTTGTATTCGGTATATTCCGATTATAGCACTTTGAGCAGAAAAAAACAATTTTTTCAAAAGCTGCTATGATGAATGCGGAACAGCTTTCACGGGTCGGTGAGAAACTGGTAAAACGCTGCGGTTCCAGAAACCCTTTTGAAATTGCAAGGCAGCTTGCACAATTATCAGCCTAACATCTGCATGTGATAGAGCTTCACTTTTTCTTCGAACGGCAGCCCCATATCAATGCCGACTTCTTCCCACATCACACCATACGGCGCGCCGCCATCTGTATATCCGGCGATAAAGGCAAAACGATCATCACAGTCCGCATACAGTTCTGCCAGTCGTTTCCTCTCTTTCGCTTCCCGCTCCATTCTCCGCTGCCGGAGTCGCTGTTCTTCAGCCTGTTTAATCTGGTCGAGCTGCTCCTGTGTATAGTTGACCCCCAGCTCCTGCAAATCTTTAGCAGCCGTCACAGCATCCACATGAAAGCGTTCCCGGTAATGCTTGCATTTTCGTAAAAAAGCATTATAATTGAATCAGTTAAATCAAAGGAGGTATCAAATCATGAAATCACATAAATACTGGTCCTTAGGCGCACTTTTCTGTATGTTGGGATGCATTTATTCTGGTATCAAAAAATCCATGACTGCGCATAAATACTTTGCCTATTCTTCGTTGCTTTGTATGGGCATGGCCATTTATTCAGGTCACAAACTGGTTTCTCCAAAGAAGAAAAAAATAACTAAATCAAATAATAGTGAGAATAGTTAAACAAAAAAATTCCTTTATTAAAAGACAAAGTTGACGGATAGTCAAATTACAAAATATGAGAAAAAATATCACTCACCCCTGATTTCCCTTGAGCTATATCCGAAGCCGATTACTCTCAAATGCACGCCAGACTGCCTGTAATATTGTATGCTAAATGCATGGGAGAGGAACATCAGCATGATGCACAGGAAAATGAGCGCGATGAGAGATAAGTCCATTAGCATAAAACGAAAATCATGAAATAATTACAGGCAGATGCCCTATGTGAGATTCATTTCACATAGGGCATCTTTCTTTTCAGGGAGCTTCTTATGGCTATCACAAAAATTCATGTGATAAAATCTACTCTTGGCAAGGCACTGGCCTATATCGAAAACCCAGACAAGACCGACGGTCAGATGCTGGTGTCAGGCTATAATTGTGAGCCTCAAACAGCTTCTATCGACTTTGAAATGACAGCAGTGGATTTACTGAGCAACTTGAAAGGAAAATTGAAGAAACGAAAGAACAACTACGCGAGACAAATTCTGAAGAGAAAAAGGCCCAACAGGAGCGGAAGAAGGTTTTAGACATACAGGAAAACCACACGATAAACTGAACAATATTGATTGTTTTGTACAAAGTACAAATTATTGGATAAGTCGAGTTTTATAATAGAGATGTCGATACTATTGCCATCAGATGATGGATATTTGCAGCAAATAGCAAGATCCGTGAGGGAAAGTAAAGCATTTTCGGCAATGGAAAAGAGAAAGCATCTCTAAAAATAGACGGCAAACATTAAATAATATCAAAAAAGGACCGGAAAATCTCTATCGACGTGTTCTCTTACCTTTTGAAGGGAGAGTGGCGATCGTGCGCAGAGTTTCCGATCCTTTGACTTTATTTAAGCATTTTACTAGCGATGCCGTTCCAAGGGCACCTCCTTATTTTTTGATTCTCAACGAAAAATAAGGAGGACGTATAATGATCCAGCATGAATTTGAAGAGTTACTTGAGCAATTTAGTCAAGATGAACTGAATGAAAAAAGCACGGTGAAAGGACAGTTCACTAGCTATATAACCCGCCGAATGGAATGGCACGCAATTCGCTATGCTGCTAAGAATCGACCCAATGTCATTGTGATTTCCTTGGATCAGGCCCCGCGACATCTGACAGATATTGATGCCGAGCAAATGTTTCGGAAGGTTGAGATTGAACTGGCTCTTCAACAGGAAGTACAGAGGCTTTCACCAAAAGAAAAGGAGTGGCTTTTGTGCTTTCTGAAAATGAACTACAAAGAAATTCAGAAACACTTTGGCTGTGGGCATACCTATGTCTATGAGAAGCGCAAGAAGCTGGCTGAAACAATGAAGGCGTTGAAGGAGTAACGATTATGAAGAGCTTTGAAGAACATCTGCGAGGCGCAAAAGCACATAACCGTGAGGATAAAATCTGGCTTGTTACGTGTTTTTCTGGGAAAATGGCTAAGTTGTGTGCCAAGTACGGCTTTCCCGATGATGAAGATATGTTCGTCTACCTGATCGAGCATTTCCTGCGGGACTTGGATAGGTTTGTCATATACGGTGATAACCATACCGTACATAGCGGAGGAAATGGCAGTGGCAACAGATAAGACTCGATATAAGGATGTAAAAGTTCGCATTCCGGAGGAAGAACTGGCTGTACTGAACTGCCGTGTTGCTAAAACAGGTATGTCCAGAGAACAATATATCCGTTGCTTGATTGCAGATACGATTCCTGCTGAATATCCGCCAGCAGATTACAGGCTTATCATTCGAAAACTGGATGAATTGCAGGAGATGATGGAAGCACTGGTTGACGAGAACCCCGTCAAACGCGATGCGATGAAGCTGTATATTACGCTTCAAAATGTGGCGAGTACGGCCGATGTGCTGCGTAGGGCAGTGATGCCATTTGTGTCAAGACGCGAAAAGAAATAAAAAGTGGGGCTGTTGTATGTGGCAGCCCCATTTTCTATTATATTTGATCCCAGAATTCGACCGCAGGAATATAATTTACTTCGTATTTCTCCTCTATGCCTTCGTTAGACATTGCATTATTCAGGGAGTTATAAGCGGTGTCGTCATGGTAATAGGCATACAATACGCCTTTCCACTAAATAAGACTAACAAAAAGAAAAAGCCCGGCAAGCCAAAACTTGTCGGGCAGAAAGCGGATTTACTTTTCTAACATCCAGCCAAGGAATGTCTGCAATTTCTGTATGTCACCGTCATCGAGGTCTTGCAGTCGGTTAAAGATATTGATACGGTCGGTTTCATCCCCGGCACCGGCGAAAAATTCCTGTGGCGTTATATGGAAGTATTCACAGATGCGCAGGAATTCGTGCATCGAGGGCAGAGCCTTGCCTGTGGAAATGTTGCGCATATAACTGCCGCTTTTGCCAAGGTCAAGACTCATTTTATGCTCTGATATATGCTGCCGCTGGCGCAGCTGTGTGATGCGCTTACGGACGAAATTCTCATATTCGGCTACCTGTAGCAAGCAGATACACCCTTTCCAATTTATACTACGATATATAGATATTGTAATATAAATCGCGGCAGAGCGTTCAGGATTGATGTATCAGTTTTTCTGTGAGATAACACAAATTAGCAATTAAAAAGCGAATTACGAAAAAAGTTTATCTTTTGCGGTGTTTCAGATAAGCAGCAGGTCGGGATAGCGCAAAATATGGTCGATATGCGCAATCGCCCCGGCTAATGTATCAAAGCGCCCCTCGCACGGATCGGGCACCTCAGTTAAGGCGGTGGGGTCCGCCGTATAACCGCTTTCCTCCAGCCACGCATCAAACGCCTTGCGCATCGCTGCGGCGTTGGCGCGCTTATTCTTGTCGGTGGCACACTCATCAAGGTAGATAATGGCATCAAATTTGTCGGTTGCGGTGTTATGGGTAATTTCAGAAAAGGTGAACCTGTCTATATAGGTATGGAATAAGAGTTCCACCCCCAACTTGTGCAGCTCGGTTTCCACGCGCTGGCATTCGGAAATTTGCGCTTTTTCGCCCAACGCAGTGCGCAGCTTCCGGAACAATTCATCCCCGTTTGCAGGATAGAACGCAGTACCCTTGGTGTCCTCAATTTCCTCAAAGCAGTATGCCTGCTGCGAGGGCGACAGCATCCCCTGTTCAGCCAGCTGTATGGCATCGAGAAGATCCTGCCGGTAGGATTGCGATAACGACATTGCGAATTCCTTTTTCATAAAAGATCACTCCTTGTTTATAATTGGTGAATCTAGTATGAATTATAGTTCTTATTCGTGTCGAAATCGCTCGAAAGCAAGGATACGAAGGGGAAAATTCATACAACAATCATCAAGAAGAAAAGGAGCAGTTTCCAACAAGCATCCGGTGTCATGATATGCTAGTAGTGGAAGAGGTCATGCGTTTAGAATAGTGACCGACAATATTTTGAGCGCTACTTGTGGTTTTATGGAGAATCTGCTATAATATCTATGTTTATTTGTGAGAAATGGGATCGATATTCTTTTCTTACTAAAATTACGGAAGGAGGGCTTGACAATGATACTCAAAGGCGCGAAAATGGCTCGGCTCGGCTCGGCTCGGCTCGGCTCGGCTCGGCTCGGCTCGGCAGTAGTATTGCGCCTTTTTTTCAGTGTGTCAAGTTCTATTACATTAAATTATCGTGTAAAATCCGGAAGCAGGGTGAACTATGCCCTGATTTCGGATTTTTTCTTTTGTGGGAAGGGGGAACACTGCTGAAACTTAACGCCTGATTGTCAGGTATTGCGGATTCTTCAATCCATTTTATCGGTACGCTTGCTGCGGCAACAATTCTTAATGATTAAAACACACGCGGAGGAATGAAAATGAAGAAAAAAATTCTTAGCCTTCTGCTAACGCTTTGCCTTGTTATGACTTTCGTGCCAATGGCAGCGTTTGCAGCAGAAGCTAACAAAATTTCAATCACAACAGTAGATGAGCTTTTGCAATTTGCAAAAGCTGTGGACAATGGCGAATATGACGATAAAACAGATGCGGTTGTATCTCTTGATGCAGATTTGGATTTAACAGGTGTTGCGTGGACACCAATTGGCAGCGTATTTGCTGCTGATGGAACTCTGCAGCATTACTTCAGCGGCAAATTTTACGGAAATGGGCATACGATTTCCAATTTAGATTTTTCCGTAAACTATGGAAAGACAGAGTATCCGTCTTTCGGATTTTTCAGTGAGGTTTACGGCGCTGAAATTTCCAGTTTGACGATTCAAGGTAAGTTGGATGTGTCCAATTCAGGGGCTGTCTATTTTGGAACGGTAGCGGGTGTTGCAGCAGACAGCAAAATTTCTGACTGCGTTTCAGATGTGTCGTTCACAGATACAGATAAATATATTAACGGCACTGTGGCTTTGTGCGGATATGCGATAAATAGCACAATTGAATACTGCCAAAACAAGGGGAATTTCTCAATAACGAAGGATGTCAGCTCTTTTCAGATGGGCGGTATCGTAGGTCTTGCTCAAAACAGTACCGTACAGTATTGTGCTAATACAGGCAATATGACCTCTTGGGCACCCTGTACCGGCGGAATTGTTGGGCAGTTGTATCAAGGCTCAAAGATTATCAATTGTTATTCCACCGGGGAAATGGTTCCTCTTGGCAAAGGCACTACGGATTTCGGCGGCATTGCAGGCACAGTTGGAGCAGGTACAGAAATCAGACATTGCTATTTCGCTGGTGAAATGGATTTATCTCAATATACTGCCACTACACCTTATAAGCGTTTGGGCGGTACTGCAGGCGGTGTTTCTTCTGATACACCTGTTTTTGAAAACAATTATTTCGTGCAAACGGAAAATGTCCCGGCTTGCTTTAAGTATCAGGATGCTGGAACAGAAAAGACCCTTGACTTTATGAAAACGGAAGATTTCTTTAATGAAATCACCGCTGCTGGCGGCAATTATCGACTTAACTCAAACGGCACACCTATTCTGCCAGCACCGAAATATGCAGTTTCTTTTGTTGTAACACCTACCGAACTGACAAATGTTATCATCAAAGTGAACGGTCAGGAAGTAACAAATCCTGTTGATTTGGAGGCAGGTACTTACCCTGTCGAAGTAAGCGCAGATAATTGCAAGGTATTCAATTCCAGTATTACGATTACGGCTGATACAGCAACTCATACGCAGACCATTGCAATGACTTATTTACCTGCCGACTACACTAAGGTTGACGAAGCCATTGCCAAGGCAAATGCACTGAACAAGGACAACTACAAGGATTTCTCTGCTGTAGAAACTGCTGTCAATGCTGTTGTCCGTGACAAGAACATCACTGACCAGAGCGAAGTTGATGCAATGGCGAATGCTATCGAAGATGCGATTGCTGCCCTGCAATACAAGGACGCCGACTACACCAAGGTCGATGCAGCCCTCGCCAAGGCAAATGCTTTGAAGAAGGATGACTACAAGGATTTCTCCGCTGTGGAAACCGCCGTCAATGCCGTTTCCCGTGGGAAGAACATTACCGAGCAGGCAGAGGTTGACGCTATGGCAAAGGCTATTGAAGATGCGATTGCTGCCCTGCAATACAAGGACGCCGACTACACCAGAGTCGATGCAGCCATTGCCAGGGCAAATGCACTGAACAAAAATGATTACAAAGACTTCTCCGGCGTAGAATGCGCCATCAGAGCAGTTGCACGCGGCAAGAACATCACTCAACAGGCAGAGGTTGACGCTATGGCAAAGGCTATCGAAGATGCCCTTGCTGCCCTGCAATACAAGGACGCTAACAAGACAACACAGCCCACGCCGGCACCTGCTGCAACAGCCACACCTCAGTACACCATTCCGCAGACCGGCGACACAAGCAACCCTGCTTTGCTGGTTGTCCTTATGCTTGTCAGCGGTAGTGCAGCCATTGGAACAGCCGTTGTTGCCAGCAAGAGAAAGAACAACAGATAACTGAACAGCCCCCGTTCCATCTTCCGGGCAAAGCAAAAGCGCCGCAGCGATGTGGCGCTTTTCTATTGCCACAAAGCAGCAAATAGCGGGCTTCCCCACCATAAGCGACAAAGTTATATTCCCCACCGTCGTAAAGCCCCTCATATCAAACAAAAACGTCCAAAATTGCCCCGAAAGCGAACAGTTTCGGGAGATGTTGGGCGTTTTCTATTTTCAAAAGCAAATTCGCAAACCCGGCGCGGGCAGGGAAGTGATGCAGATGCCCCGTATGCCGAAATATCTCAAGAGAGAATGGGCGTTCTTTCTTGGAGATTGCGGACGGAAGAAATATAACCCGCTACCCAGCGACAAGCTGCTGAAGGGGCGCAGCTCATTTGCAACGAACCGTTCCTCCGGATATTTGCCCGGCTGAACATACAGAAAACGGATTTTGTTTTCGTTAGACATTGCAATAACTCCTTTTTTGACAACAAAAATACCGCTGTATCGGGTGATACAGCGGGGGATAACAAATATAAAGTGTCCGGCCCCTTATGCGTTAGACGGGGGCGTTTGCTTGGTAGCCACCTTCGCCGCCACAAACCACCGTCCATCTTCAAACCATAACTCGCGCTCTTTGCCTTGAATCATACAGGTATAGCGGTCGCCAACACCGCCCACGTCGGCGGCACGGCGGCAGATGTCCTTGATCTTGTCGATTTTGTAGACCTGCCCTTTATCAAAAATAATTTGCAAGGGTCTCAATCGTCCCTCGGTGCTGAAGCGCACATCGACTTCCACATAGCGCTTTTCTCGTTGGATCATTTATGATGCCTCCTATGCCGTATGAAAATACCCGACCGGGTGGATGTTGTGGTCGTCGTAGGCGTTGATGCCGCCCAAAACGGGGTCTGTGTATATGACCGCCCGCTGTACACTGCGGTAACCGTATCGCTGGCGCAGGGTGTCCACTGCTTTGTCGATGTGCTCCAGCTTCTCGCGCTTTTCCTCATTGGAGAAAAAGCCTAATTGCACTGCACAATCCGCGGGGCACAAGTCGGCACCGTGCACACCGATGCCACGCAGGGGCTTTGGCCACGAGTAATTGCGCTTGAATAAATCAAAGGCAATGCGGGCAATTTCGATGCTCACATTGGTGGGGCTATCCAGCTTTCGACGGCGCGTAAAGCCGGACAGTTCATTATCCCGCACATAAATCTCCACCACATTACACTTGCTGCCGAGGTCGCGCATACGCATGGCAACGCTTTCGGAAAGCAGCACCAGCATCAGCCATACATCTTCGTCCGTAGTCAGATCGCGCGGCGTGGTGGCGCTGTTGCCCACACTCTTAATGGCGGAATGTGCATCCTGCTTGGCGACCGGCGTTTGGTCCAATCCGCGCGCAAATGCCGAGAGCGTATAACCCATCACGCCAAACCAGCCCTTGAGGACTTCAGGATTCATTTCCGCAAGCTGACCGATGGTGCGGATGCCGTAATTGCCGAGCTTGCGCTGTGTGGCTGCACCAACATACAAAAGATCTCCCGCAGGCAACGGATATACGATTTCCTTATAGTTTTCCGGCTCAATAATTGTGATAGCATCCGGCTTTTTGTAGTCACTGCCGAGTTTCGCGGTAATTTTGTTGAAAGAAACACCAATGGAAACGGTGATACCCAATTCACGCTTTATACGCGCACTGATTTCCTTTGCGATCTTGACGGGGCTTCCGAACAACCCTACGCTGCCGGTTATATCCAGCCATGCTTCGTCAAGCCCAAAGGATTCAACTTGATCTGTATAATCATTAAAAACTTCTCGCACATAGCCGCTGTACTTCTGGTATTTTCCATAGCTGGCGGGTACAATAATTAAGTCACGGCAATGCTGTTTGGCTTCCCAAATAGGCATCCCTGTTTTCACGCCCATACGCTTGGCAGGATAACTGGCGGTAAGTACAATGCCGTGTCGTGCTTCCGGGTCACCGCAGACCGCAATGCTTTTCCCGCGCAGTTCCGGGTGTTCCTGCATTTCAACGCTTGCGTAAAAGCAGTTGCAATCGCAATGCAGTATATGCCGCTGTCCCATATTGTTCCCACCTCCTATACGCCTATTGTAACACCACAATGTTTCACTTTCAAGTGCATTTTACATGGCTATAAGCGAAAATCCGTGTAATGGTACACTTGACTTTACATACCAGAAGCGGTACAATATAGCTGAGGTGATATACCGTGAGCAACTGGAATATGCGTATTCGTGCCGCGCGTGAGGCGCAAAAGATGACCCGCAAGATGGTCGTACAGAAAATGCAGCAGTTCCTGCCGGAATCCGAGAAGGCCGTGACCACACGTGCCTTGATGTCGTGGGAGGCCGGCGAGCGCGAACCCCGCGTTACCGTGGGTGTGGCGCTGGCAAAGGCTTTGGGGTTTGAGGATGTGGCAGTTTTGTATCTGGATTCCGAACCCAAGCTGAATCAGGCGGGGCAGCAGCGTTTGGGGGAATACCGTTCCATGCTGCTGCACACGGCAGAGTTTACCGAAAAACCGGAACCGACACTGCGATTGCTGCCGGTCTATTTACAGCCTGCCTCTGCCGGTACCGGTCAGTGGCTGGACGATGACGCCCAAGAGATGACCGAAGTGGACGAATTCGTACCCGCCAAGGCGGAGTTCGGTGTCCGCATCGCCGGTGACAGTATGGAGCCGCGCTTTGTGAACGGGCAGACCGTTTGGGTCAAGGCGGCACAAGATGCCAACAACGGCGATATTGTGCTTTGCACCTTGAACGACCAAGGCTATTGCAAAAAGCTGCGCAAGGACGAAAACGGCATTGCGCTAATCTCGCTGAATAAAAAATACGCCCCCATCCCTGTGAGGGAGGAGGACGAGTTCAGAATCGCCGGTATTGTAGTAGGATAAGGAAGGAGCGTCGCGTATGTGTGGACGGTATCAGTTTTCTGCCGATGAGTATAAAGAGATTCGCCAGATCGTGCGCGATGCACAGCGCCGCAGCGAGGGAAATGAACTCAATTTCCCAATGGCAGGAGATATTTGCCCCTCGCAGGTGGCACCAGTGCTGGTTTCACGCGGGGAGAAGATCGTGGGCGAGTTCCAGCAATGGGGGCTGCCCGGTTTTCGCGGCAGACAGCAAATCATCAATGCCCGCGCCGAAACGGTGACGGAAAAACCGATGTTTCGCCGCAGTGTTGCCTTCCAGCGCTGTGTGATCCCCGCCACCGGCTTTTATGAGTGGGACAGCGCCAAGCACAAATATTTTTTCCAAATGCCGGGACAGCCGCTTTACTTGGCGGGCATTTATGATAATATAAGTGGTGTGAACTGCTTTATCATTCTGACCACCGCGCCCAACGATTCGGTAGCGCCCATCCACGACCGTATGCCGTTGCTGCTCTCGCACGAGCAGGTGCGCCCGTGGTTGGTGGACGCCGGTGCGGCGCTGGAACTGCTTTGCAGCCGCCCGCCGCTGCTGCTGCGTACAAGCTGTGATGGGCAGTTGGGCTTTGATGATTTGCTTTGAGGAAAGCTATGGATCAGATCGAGAAATTTGTAAAGGATTCGGGGCTGACGATTCCTGCCTACAATGTCTGTTTTTATGACAGCAACGGCACCGATGAAATTCTGGACAACATTTTTTGCGGCAAAAAGCGCGCCAACACGGGGTTGTTCAGCCTTTTTGAAGCCCAGATGCAGCTGCTGCCGCGCACGGGTGATTACACGGTCGTGCTGGACAGCGATATGCAGCCGCGCTGCATTACCCGCACCACAAAGGTGGACGTTGTCCCGTTTGAAGATGTGACGGCAGATTGTGCCGCCGCCGAGGGGGACGGCACCCTTGCCGCGTGGAAGAAAGCCCACCGCAAGGCGTTTGCTGCAGCGTGTGAGGAAATCGGCAGGGACTTTGACGAAAGCATGAAGTGCGTCTGCGAGTATTTTGATGTGGTTTACCGGGCAGATGGGCAGTGAGATGAATCGAAATTTGACAAAGGAGTGTGATTATATGGGTAAAGCGATTTTGGCAGCAATCGTTACATTGATTGTTGGTTATTTAGGTACGGTCGTAGGACTTGAACTTTTAGGTAATTGGTATGAGTTTGGATTGCTCATTGCTATTGCAGTAATGGGTGCTTTTATCATCTACTTCAATGACAAGAAGTAAGATAACTTCCAGTTTGTAGAACAGCTCCACAACAAATAACGGCAGTTAGGAGAACCCCATGATTTTACATATAAACAACAGTGAGTATGATTACCACACCTTGGTCAAGGTTGCGGAGATGGCTGGGCTTGCGGGCATTGTCGGCTTTCACGAATCCGAGGACGGCTATATTGTCAGCTTCCCGGATACAGAAAACACGCAGGCGCTTATCAAGGATTACAAAGCGCGTCTGCGTGATCTGGAAAACAATATCTGGCAGTACTAAACTGCCACTGACTCCAAGGCGGGCTTCGGCCCGCCTTTTCTTTATGCAAAATCATTTCTCTGCGGTTGCCTCACCAGGTTTGGTCGTGATGAGCTTATACACCGCCGTATCCTTGGGTTCCAGATTGGAGAACGGTATCATGCTGTTGCCCATCTTGATAATGCCGTGTCCCTCGCTGGCGTTGCGCAGAAATTCCAGCTGCGGCTTGGACAGCCCGTACAGGCGTTCCAAGGCTTCCAGACTTTTCGATTGCCGCAGCATAATGACAAACTCGCTGTTGGAAAGCAGCGCATACGCCACGGGGTTATTGATAACGATAACGTCGCTATCAGAGTTGAGGTTGGTATGTACTGCAAAGATGGCCAGAACCTCCGGCCAGTAGCTTGCCCATGTATGACCGTCCTCGTAGTCGTAGGTGATGGTGGTTTCGCTGCACTCCGGGTGGGCGGATACGATGTCATTGATGCCCGCGCCGAAACGGTGACAGAAAAGCCGATGTTTCGCCGCAGTATTGCCTTCCAGCGCTGCGTGATCCCTGCCACCGGCTTTTATGAATGGGACGCCGCCAAGCACAAATACAAGAACAAGCTCCAACACTCAATAGCCTTTGCAAAAAATTACAAGCCCGCCCTTTTTTGCAGCGGCAACCAGCCCTTGCATTTATTGTCGATATCTTGACTGTAATGGAAGAACTGTGATACAGTTAGAGAGAAAAGGAAGTGCTTTATGGATGTTTTTCCATGCTGCGAACAGCTGCACACACTCTGCCCGGTGCCGTTGGACTTCTGCAACCGCGTGGTGGATACCAAAAAGACGGCGCACAGAGCGCTGTCATCAAAAACTGCCTGCAGTATATTTCCACCCATCTGCACGAGGAACTGCGTTTAGAGGAGCTGGCGCACGAATGCGGGCTGCGCAGCCGCAGCAGTACCGCGATAACCCGCACGGCGCATACGAATCGCAGGAAGGAGGGGGACACGATGGTCAGTGACGGGGATTTTTATCGCCAATATCTGAACGGTGATGACGCAGGGCTGGAGGCCCTGATGGAAAAATACGGCGATCCTCTGACTGTGTACCTAGACGGCTACCTGCACGACATACACGAGGCGGAGGAACTGATGCTGGATGTGTTCGCCTATCTGTTCACGAAAAAGCCCCGCATCCGGGAAGGTGGCTTCAAGGCGTATTTATATAAGGCGGCGCGGCACATGGCGTTGCGCCATAGAAGCAAACGAAGGCTGATGTTCAGCCTGGATGCGCTGACCGACGAACCGGACGGGCAGCTGCTGGCGGAGGAGGTCATCGGCACGGCGGAGCGCAACCGCATCCTGCATGGCTGTATGGGTGAAATGAACCCGGACTATCGGGAGGTTTTGTATCTGACCTATTTTGAGGGGATGAGCTACGCGCAGGCGGCGGAGGTCACGGGAAAAAGCGTGAAGCAGATCACCAATCTGGTGTATCGCGGAAAAGAGAGCTTGCGCAAACTATTGGAACGGGAGGGAATCACAAATGCGGAACCATGAAGAACGCTTTGCGGAAACAAAGCGGCGCATCGCCGCAAGACAGCGCAAAGAACAGCGGCGACGCAGTACGATCACCACACTTTCTGCGGCGGCGGCGTGCCTTGTGCTGATCGTGAGTGTGTCCTTTGCCATGCCCGGTATGGTTGCGGGGGTCCGCCCCGGCGATTTCGCGGGCTATGAAACCGCTGCCAGTATGTATGGCGGCGGCGCGGCGCTGGGGTATATTGTCATCGGGCTTTTGTCCTTTCTTTTGGGCGTGTGCGTGACTGTTCTGTGCTTCCGGCTTCGGCAGATAAATCGGGAGGACAGTCAGGATAGGGAAGACGAGGGGCGGCATGGAGCTGATTGAGAACCTGTTGCAATTATTGACCACCTTCCTCGGCGCGCTGCTTTCGGGTATTGCATGGCAAAAAAGCCGCAGACAGGCGTATTTTTTGCTGCTCTGCTTCTACGGCTGCTTTGCCTTGGGGTCGCTTTACTGGACACTGTACCTGCTGCTGTTCCACACCACGCCGCGGGTCTTTTATGTGTCGGAGTTTGGCTGGGTCGCCAGCGTGATTTTTCTGCGAATTTTGCAGGTCACGCTGACCGATTCGGGGGAATGCGGCTTTCGCTGCCGAAAAGCGTGGCTCGCCCCCTTGGTCGGCGTGCCGCTGCTGGGGTTCTACTGTACGTATGGGGATATCCTTTCCAACCTGATTTGGTGCAGCTTGATGATCTGGCTGTCCTTCTGCGCTGTACGGGGGCTGTTTTATGCAAACACCCTGACAGGCAAAGCGCGGAATCGGCGGTATTTCCACATCGGTATGCTGTGCTATGTCGGTTCGGAATATCTGCTCTGGACGGTGGGCTGCTTCTGGTCGGCTGCCTCTTTCGCAAGCCCTGCATTCTGGTGCGATCTGCTCCTGACCTTTGCTCTGCTGGGGCTGCTGCCCGCGGTAAGAAAGGCGGTGGAACTATGACCTACATTGAAAATATCTTCCTCTGTATGGTGTCCCCGCTGCTGTTGGCTGCCTTGTGCATGGGCAGACGGCAACTCCGCTTTTTTGTGTTCTGTATCGCAGGAATGGGCGTGTGTCTGCTTTCCGCCTACATCAACACCTTTTTTGCGGCGGTCTATCAGGCAGACGCCCTTGCTGCCACGGCGGAGATTGCGCCGGTGGTGGAGGAAATCATGAAGCTGCTGCCGCTGGCATTCTACCTGCTGGTATTTGAGCCGGAGGGCGAAAAAATCAAGTCCGCCGCCGTCATGGTCGCGCTCGCCTTTGCTACCTTTGAAAATGTGTGCTATCTCATCCAGAACGGTGCCGACCGATTCTCGTTCATCTTTTTCCGGGGTTTCGGCACGGGTGCCATGCACGTTTTGTGCGGTATCATCGTGGGTGCCGGGCTTGCCTACACATGGCAGCGGACATGGCTGAAGATTGCCGGAACCTGCGGGCTGCTGGGCGCGGCGATCACCCTGCACGCCATCTACAACCTGCTGATTGCCTACGGTGGTGCAGCGCAGTACATCGCCTACGCCCTGCCGGCGCTGCTGGTAACGGCGGGAAAGCTGTCTGCAATTCGCATATCACGGAAGGAATAACCGAATATCCGCTTCTTAGGAGCCGCTTTTGGGCGGCTCTTAATTTTTTTGTAAATTTTTGCATTTTGGGTGAGAGTTTTCCCGAATTTTTGTACCTATATAGGTGAAAGGACTTTTCACGCTTAGGCAATACCGGAAAGGAGGCTTCCCCGATATGTATGATACCGCAAGACGGGTCGAGCTTGTCAAAAGGCAGATACGCAAAAACACCCGACGAAGGCAGAAACGCGGCATCGGCAGGCTGAGCGCTGTGTGTATGCTGCTGTTTGCGGCGCTGATGCAGACAGCGGACAGGGTCATCGGGCAGGGACAGACCGATGCCGGGGGCGGCTTCGGTGCGATGCTGCTGCGGGAGGATGCGGGCGGCTATGTGCTGGTGGCCGTCGTCTCCTTTGCAGCGGCGGTGGTCATCACCGCGCTGTGCTTCCGGCTCAAAAGCAAGGAAAACCAGAGAAAAGACGGGACAGGCAAGCCCGCCCGACACGAACAGGAGGAGAAAAGCCAATGAAGAAACGAATACTCAGCATCCTGCTCCTATGCTGCATGGTGCTGACACTATTGCCGACAACTGCGTTTGCGGCAGATGAGTCTCCTGCCGTTACAAATGTGACGGTCACCTTTGATTCCGATGGAGGCAGTGCGGTCGCTCCGCAACAGGTTTTGCAGGGACAAAAGGTGCAAAGACCCGCTGACCCTATCAAGGAAGGACATACCTTTATCGGCTGGTATAACAAAGCCGATCTGCAATACATCAATCTGCCGGAGTGGAATTTCGATTACCCTGTGTTCGAAAACATGGAGCTGGTGGCGCAATGGATGGAGGCAAGGCCGATCTCCACCGATCCGATCACCTATTTGGACAAAGACGGTAATCAGCAGGTCTGCACCGCATACACCGTGCTGACGAGCGAAACCAAGAAAAGCATTCTCGACTATGACGACAAATGGTACGATCTGCCCGCCGGCTGGTATGTGGTGGAGGGCAACGTGACCATCACGCCCCGCGTGGACACCCACGGCGCGGTCAATCTGATCCTAACGAACGGCAGCCACCTCACGGCGGAGTGGGGCATCGATGTAAAGGTGGGCGACACCTTCACCGTCTACGCTCAAAGCACCGATGAGGGCACCATGGGCAGGCTGACGGCGTGCCTCCCGGCGGATTTCAACCTCGACAGGATGGTCCATTACTCTGTATGGCCGGATAGCGGAATGGCCGGCATCGGCAGCAGTGCGCGCTGGAGAGCAGGCAACGATGGTATCCGCGAAAGCGAGGGCACGATCGTCATCAACGGCGGCAATATCCGCGCCAAGGGGCAGGATAATGCCTCCGCCATCGGTGGGACACGTGCAGAAGAAATTGAGTTTCGCTCCACCGACCGCGGTGAGGTCTACAACCGCAGGCAGGGCGGCAGCATCACCATCAACGGCGGCATCGTCCGTACCGAACCCTTTGCCTTGCCGGAAGGCAATCCTCTTGCTGTGACAAGCGTAGGCATCGGCACGTGCCACTACGGTTATGGTGGCAGCGTTACCATCAACGGAGGCACGGTCATCGCCGAGGCTGCCAACGATGCGATCACCACAGGAGATGGCGGCACGATCACCATCAACGACGGCGATGTAACCGCCCGTGGGGGCGTCAACAACTTTGGAGAAAATTCGCACAGGGTGCTCTCCGGAAACGGGATCGGGCCTCTTGAAAACGGCAGTATCACCATCAACGGCGGTACTGTCAAGGCAACTGCCAAGGGAAATGGCTTCGGCATCGGCGGATCCAGATTTGAAATCATCGGGACAGCAACCGTTACCATCAATGGAGGAACGATAGAAGCCACAGCCAATCGCAATAACGCCGCCATTGGCGATAGAGGCACAGGCAAGAGCGGTGTCACCATCACCGGCGGCGTCATCCATGCGGTCGGAAAAGGCGGTGCGGCAGGCATCGGCAGTAAGGGCAACATTCGCATCACCGGCGGTGAGATCACCGTTTCCGCCGAGGGCAGCGGCGCAGCCATCGGTGGCTTTACGAACAGCTATTCCGAGCGAGTGGATTGCGAAAGCATCACCATCAACGGCGATGTGATTAAATCCATTTCCAGTAAGGACGGCGCCTGCATCGGCGGAGCCGCCGGCGGAAGCGTTGGAAGCATCACCATTTCGGACGCAAAGCTTCCGTCTCTCAGCGCCGAAAAGATTCTGATCGGCTGGGACGCAGACTCGCCGGGTGGGAAGCTCACCATCCGAAACTGCCGCGTTGCATCCACGGACACACTCTCCGTTCTCACCGATGGGATCCGCGTGGGCAGCAACAGCGAGCTCGTTATTGAAAACAGCGAGATCAGGCTGCCGCATTTTAGAAGCATTCGCGTCGGCGGCAATGGGAGCATTGCCGTTCGGGATTCCGATCTGCACACCTACGGCATTTTTATGGACGAAACCGTGCACACAATAACTGACGCAAAGACGCTGAAAAAGCTGGAGATCACGGACAGCACCGTGTTGACGGGCGATATCATCGGCGCACGTGGAGAATATTCTTCCGTTGAAGAGATCGTGATCCGCGTCAGCAGCATCCGCCTGAACGATGAGTACACCTATAATTACTGCACGATTGGCGGCGGCACCAATGGTTCCTTTGGCAGCATCGACATTCAGGATAGCCAAATCGATATTACGTCTTCACTCAACGCGCCCATCGGCAGCGGTTTGCGATCCTCAACCGATCGCGAGAGCCGTATCCGCATTGCGAACAGTCAGGTGTCCGTTCGCAACTTAAAGTTCGGTCCCGCCATCGGCTCGGGGTATACCTCTCATGGCGGCCGGATGGATATCATCATTGAAAACAGCACCGTGACCGCAAAGGGCGGCTCTTTAAGGAGTGATAGCGACTATATTCCCGGCATCGGGAAAAACGCGAGCGGCTGTAAAACGGTGATCGGGATCCAGATCCTGAACAGCACGGTGGACTCCTTCCGGCTTGAGGAAAAGGACGGCACAAACTATGTCTATGACGACCTGCACACAAAGGAGCTGCCCGGTATTCCGGCGGAAAACATCTCCATCTGCGGCAGCACCGTCAACGGAAAGACCATTGACCATATCTTTGACCAATACGGAAAATGTACGCTCTGCGGCAAGTATGATCTTGGATACTGCTATGAGCATGGGCTTTTGACGATGGAGGGGCTGACGGACTGCGTCTCAGACGGCAGCGAAAAGAAGCTGACGGGGCTTTCCCATCAGACGGGCGAGAACGAAACGAAGCAGCTTGCGGAGAACACGGACTACACCGCCAGCTATTCCAACAACGTCAATCCCTACACCCTCAACCCGAACGACGCGGGCTTTGACCCGGAAAAAGCCCCCAAGGTGACGCTATACGGCACGGGGAACTACTGCGGCAAGGCGGAGCACTACTTCACCATCAGCGAAAACGCTGCCGCCGCGCCCAGCATCACCACGTCCAGCCTGCCGGATGGCAAGGTGGGCGAGGCGTACAGCCAGACCCTGACTGCCACCGGCACTACGCCCATCAAATGGAGCATTAGCGGCGGCGCTCTGCCCGATGGCCTGACGCTGAAAGAAACCACCGGCGAGATCAGCGGCACGCCCACTGCGGATGGCACCGCCAAATTCACCGTCAAGGCGGAAAACAGCGCGGGCAGCGATACGAAGGAGCTATCTATTGCGATAACCAAGGCCACGCCCACCGAGTTTACCGTCACCGTGACCAGCGGCGGCAACGGAACGGCTTCCGCATCTCCCGCAAAGGCTGTTGCCGGTGCGGAGATCACTCTGACCGCCATGCCCAACGAGGGCTACCGCTTCAAGGAGTGGGAGGTCATCAGCGGCGGCGTGGCCATCGAAAACAATAAGTTCCTCATGCCGGACAGCAATGTAGAGGTCAAAGCAATCTTCGAGGAGGACGCGCCTCCTGAGCCCACCAATCCCGCCAAGCCCAGCATCAGCGTCACAGGAACCTACACCTACAATGGCTCCGAGCATACAGCGACCGTGAACGGTTATGATCTCGCTACTATGGACATCTCCGGCAACACTGCCACGGACGCGGGCGATTACACCGTTCGCGTCACATCCAAGACCGGCAAATGGGCGGACGGCAGCACCGATGCCGTGACTGCGGCGTGGAGCATCGGCAAAGCCACGCAGGAAGCGCCTAACGGCTTGATCGGTGTCGCGCCTACCACTGAGGGCGGCGGCGACGGCAAGATCAGCGGCGTGACCGACAAGATGGAATACCGTATGGCAGACAAAAGCATCTATACGGCGTGCAACGGCACGGAGATTGAAAACTTGTCCGCTGGCAATTACTTCGTCCGCTATGCGGAGGATAACAACCACTTTGCCGGCCCCGATGTGGCGGTCACGGTGGGTGAGGGTGCGCCACTCGCGGATTGTACGATCACCTTCAATGGCAACGGCGGCAGCGGCAGCATGGAGCCTGTTACCGTCAAGGCAGAGACAAATTACATCCTGCCCGAGTGCGGCTTCACAGCTCCCGCCGATCAGGAGTTCAAGGCTTGGGAGATCGGCGGCACGGAGTACAAGGTGGGAGATTCCTACACCGTGAACGGGGATATTGAGATCAAAGCACTATGGAAGAACAGCGTTATTACCCCCTCCACCTACACCGTCACCGTCAGTAATGACGGAAACGGCACTGGTGCCGCAACTCCTTCCACCGCTGCGGCCGGTACGACGATCATCCTGACCGCCATGCCCAAAGAGGGCTACCACTTCAAGGAGTGGCAAGTCATCAGCGGCGGCGTGACCATCAAAGACGATAAGTTCCTCATGCCGGACAGCAATGTGGAGGTCAGGGCCATCTTTGAGAAGGACGCACCGCCTGTGCCCACCGAGTTCACCATCACCGTGAAAACGGACGGCAACGGCACGGCTTCCGCATCTCATGCAAAAGCTGTGGTCGGAACGGAGATTCGCCTGACCGCCACGCCCAAAGAGGGCTACCACTTCAAGGAGTGGCAGGTCATCAGCGGCAATGTGACTATCAAGGACAATAAGTTCACCATGCCGGACGGCAATGTGGAGGTCAAAGCAATTTTTGAAAAGGACGCAGCACCTGCGACCCCCGCGCCCACGGCTACCCCAAAACCGAACAGCAGCACGACCCCTGCGCCTGCTGCCGCCGCAAAACCGGATAGCATCACGCCCCCCGCGCCTGCTGCCGCCGCAAAACCAAACAGCAGCCCGACCCCTGCGCCTGCTGCTACCGCAAAGCCGGAGAGCAGCCCAGCTCTCGCGCCCACTGCTACCGCAAAACCGGACAGCAGCCCGACCCCCGCGCCAACTGCCCCCGCAACAAAGCTCCCTGTATGGTGGGTTGCGTTGCCGATTGTCGGCGGTGTGGCGCTGGCTGGCGTTTTCGTGATGCGCAAAAAGAAACGCCGCAGATAAACAGCACCTGACCGCAAAAACGAAATGGGACGCAGCTGATCTCCAAAACAGCCGTCACGGCTTTACCCGCCGTGACGGCTGTTGCTGTTATGCGGGCCTTGTCGGCTTTCATGAATCCGAGGACGGCTATATTGTCAGCTTCCCGGATACAGAAAACACGCAGGCGCTTATTAACGACTACAAAGCGCGTCTGCGTGATTTGGAAAACAATATCTGGCAGCACTAAACTGCCACTGACTCTAAGGCGGGCTTCGACCCGCCTTTTCTTTATGCAAAATCATTCTTGCTTCTTCCTTTCTCCCGGTTTCGTTGTGATGAGCTGATAGACATCACTATCCTTGGGTTCCAGATTGGAGAATGGTATCATGCTGTTGCCCATCTTGATAATGCCGTGACCCTCGCTGGCGTTGCGCAGAAATGAGTGGAGCCGATGTTAATAGCCTTTTGCCAGGGTACCATATTGACCAGCTTAGAGAGGTATGGGGGAAGCCTGATACCAGTGAAAACAGCACTGCATGTTGGAAACTTGGGAATGACACTACTCTCGTTGTAAGTTATAAAAATAATGGTATAGTTGCGATTTGTGGCCTTAAAGACGATAGCGGTGCCTCCATAGGAGAATAACAAATTCCAGTTTGATAGCCCGGCTGATTTTTCGAAATAGTTATTTGAAAACGTCGGAGCTGGCCCATCAACCAGTTATGTATGAAAATAAAACGAATATATATTTTGATCCTGCACAGAATCGTGCAGGGTCATTTTTGTTGATATGTTCTGAAAAATGCTATCCGCGTGGCATGGCTACTTGATGTATGTCAAGTGCAATGAAATAAAAATAGTGATTGTGGAAAAAAATCAAGAGAACGTACTCTTATAGTATAGAGCAGCAACGCTCATACAAGGATGGCAAGTGTACCAGTGTTTTTGTACATTTCCCTTATGAATTTGCCCCTTGTACAATGAAAGAACAAGGAGGCGTTCGAAATGACAGACTATATTGGAAATTACAAGAATCGACCGCGCAGGGTGGTGTTTTATGGCCGCGTTTCAACAGAACATGAGGAACAGCTATCTGCGCTGGGAAATCAGATGGAATGGTATACAGACCTTGCATTACGCAATCCCAACTGGACCGTTGTAGCGCAGTACATAGACGAAGGCATAACCGGTACCCAAATGAAGAAACGTCCATCATTTATGCGGATGATAGAGCACGCAAAGGAACACCGCTTTGACTTGATTGTCACACGTGAATTGTCGAGGTTTGCGCGTAACACTGTGGATGCGTTGAATGCTACGCGAGAACTGAAGCAATACGGCGTGGAAGTCTATTTTGTAAATGATGGCATCTGGACAATGGACGGTGATGGAGAAGTTCGCTTGACCATTATGGCGAGCATTGCCCAAGATGAAAGCCGCAAGACCAGTGAGCGCGTAAAAGCCGGACAGAAGATGAGCCGTGAGAAAGGTGTACTCTATGGCAGCGGTAATATTATCGGTTATGACCGTGTGGATGGAACTTATGTAATCAATGAGGAACAGGCGGCAACGGTGCGAAGAATCTTTAATCTGTACGCCGAGGGGCACGGAGAAACGACAGTTGCCAAAATGCTTATAGAAGAAAACCGCAAGGATGGCGGTGGTGGCCTGAGCTGGACGGCGAGCAAGGTATCACGGGTACTCCGCAAGCCCACTTACAAGGGCTATATGACCTATAATAAATCCCATATTGATGACTTCCTCAGCCATAACCGCATCAATCACAGCGAGGAGGACTTTGTTCTTGTAAAGGGAAACTTTGAGCCAATCGTCTCAGAGGAGCTATGGGAAACCTGCAATCAGATCCGCAGTAAGCGAGCTGCATTTGTCAAAGGAAAAGATGGTCGTGCCCATAAATTTGGTGTGTCCTTTCCGCAGAACAAATGGACGAAAATTCTGTTTTGCGATTGTGGGATGCGATTCCAAATCGAAGGCTACGATAAAACGGCCAACGGTGGGAAAAATATGCGGCTTATCTGTGCACGGTCGAAAATGTTCAAAAAGAAAGATGCCGCCAGAGCACTGAACGGCATTCCTTGTCCGGCACCATACGCATCTGAATGGAAGCTGGAATTGATGGCAAGGGAAGTGTTCCGTACAGTTTGGAAAGAAAATGCCGAGGATATACTGGGTCTTTTGCGGATGTTGGATGCAAATCTGAACACTACCGGCACACCGAATGATGGAAACCAGCTGGAGAACAAGCTCTCTGCGCTGAATGAGGAATTGGACGATCTTGTCAGCCAGCGGGCAAGCCGAAGCATAACTATGGATGATTTCTTAAGCAGAAGTACGGAAATCAACAATGAGATTATAAATGTCGAAGGCTTACTGCAAAGTACCATACAGGAACAGCGTCCTAAAGCAAGGTTAGATATGCACAGCATCGAGGCTGCACTCAGCGATGATGCCTCTTTTCAGGATGGTAAAATAGAGCCGGGCTTTCTGGACAGGTATGCCAACCGGATTGTAAAAAGCAATAACCGCTACATTTGGATGTTGCAGTTGATGAATGTGCAGCAGATCATGCCTATCCAATCGGAAAGACAGCCGATAGCGATGGTTACCTATAAAAGTGGCGTTCCCTATGATATTGAGCAAGAGCAAATCGGTAAGCAGGATAAAGAAAGTGCTGGACCCGATTGCGCGACAATATGTCGTCCACAGGATTTCTTTTTGAACATGAGCCGAACCAAAAGAAAGCGTAAGTTGGTGGAATGGCTGGAAAGCTGTCAAGAAAATCAGGTGAGCGTGCTGGATGAAAAGATACCACTTTTGAGTTTTGCGGTTGACTTTGTGACAGCCTATGAGTATCAGAAAGCGCGTGGGATTAAGATCCACCCCGGTTTGTGGAAAGATATGCGTGTGGATATATTTCTGGTAAAAAAAGAAAATTGAAAAAGTTGTGGAAAAAATCCGATTCGCTGTTCTCTTATGTATTAGGAGGTTCCAAACCTCCGAAAAAGTGAATAGCGTCCTCTGCTGTACCGCATTGGGGAAGCAGCGCCATGACTGGATTCCACGAGCGTGCCAAGATGCGAGAAAACATATCGCATGGCTGCAAAGCGATGCGAGGCAAAGCGCCGGGAAGGGTTGCCTGTCTGGAATTTGCAGAGGGAGAGAAACGCACAGCTATAACGACAGATCGTGCCGTGGAGGAAAAACTTCCACGGCATTATTGTGCCGTTATGGAATGACGCTAGATTTGCTATTTGAATCCGTAAATGGTAATATTATAATTCGGATGAGGAATAGACCGTGATGGCAACTATTCGGGAATTCCGAATGGTTCAAACAGATGACATCTGACAGGTTCATCGAAGGAAAATTATCGAAATTTGTGGCTTATTGCGCCTTTCGAGTTTTATCTGCATATATTTTTGAAGATTATATGCAGAAAGCAGGATTCCATGTGGCAAAATTTAATCATCGTCATAGCAGATGAGGTGTCTGCGATGATAGATCATGCTATGAAAGAGAACCCTGCTGCGGCGCTTTTGTACCTTTTGTACTATTATAGGGAAATTTCCAACTTGCTATTTGTAGCGATAAATGGTACTATATGACTATACTAATGTCATTTGAATGTTTAGAAATAAATGACTTCTGAAGGAGGCTTTGGCGAAATGGGAAGATTCGTGAATCCGGATAATAGTGCGTTTCAAGTTGCACTGAATTCAAAAATTTATATGGATAAAACGGGTCTGCTGGAATATACCAACAGCGTTCTTGATACACCAGAAGCATATATCTGCAATAGCCGCCCCCGGAGATTTGGTAAGTCCTATACGGCTAATATGTTGGCAGCCTATTACAGCAAAGGCTGCGATTCAGAAAAGATGTTCGATGGGCTTACAATCGGCAAGAGTAGCGACTTCAAAAAGCATCTCAACAAGTATGATGTGATCCATATAGATGTACAATGGTTTTTGTCCAGCTGTGCAGACATCAAAAGTATTATATCCTACATTACGCAATCAGTTTTTGAGGAACTAAAAGAGTACTACCCTGAAGTTCTTCCTAACGAAGTGTTGACATTGGCGGACGCTTTGTCGCGCATCAGAAACTCGACCGGTCAGAAATTTATTGTGATTATTGATGAATGGGATATTCTGATCCGAGATGAAGCAACCAATAAGGCTGTTCAAGAAGAATATATCTATTTCCTGAGAGGCTTATTCAAAGGTACAGAGCCGACAAAATACATTCAGCTTGCATACCTCACCGGCATTCTGCCAATCAAAAAGGAAAAAACGCAGTCGGCCTTGAATAACTTCGATGAGTTTACCATGGTCAGTGCCAGCACGTTGGCACCTTTCATTGGCTTTACGGAAGAAGAAGTTAAGAATCTTTGCGAGGAGTACCACAAAGACTTTGACAAGGTAAAAAAGTGGTACGATGGTTACTTGTTGAGGGATTACCAAGTTTATAATCCCAGAGCTGTTGTCAGCGTTATGCTGAAGGGAGAGTTTAAGAGCTACTGGTCGGAAACGGCTTCCTATGAAGCAATCGTTCCTCTTATCAACATGAACTATGATGGGCTGAAAACGGCAATCATTGAAATGCTTTCCGGTGGGGAAGTTAAAGTAAACACGGCTACCTTCAAGAACGATACCGTTAATATCCAAAGCAAAGATGATGTTTTGACATATATGATCCATCTTGGCTACTTGGGATATGACCAGAACCGAAAAACAGCGTTCGTTCCGAATGAGGAAATCCGGCAGGAATTGACACTTGCGGTGGAAAGCAAGCATTGGAATGAGATGTTGCTGTTCCAGCAGGAGTCTGAGAAGTTGCTGGATGCGACATTGGATATGGATGGCGATGCAGTAGCCACTCAGGTTGAGAAAATCCATGATGACTATGTTTCTGCCATCCAGTACAACAATGAAAACTCCTTAAGCAGCGTCTTGGCGATTGCATACCTGAGCGCTATGCAATATTACTTTAAGCCGGTTCGAGAGCTGCCCACAGGCAGGGGCTTCGCAGACTTCGTTTTCGTTCCAAAACCGGAGTACCGAAATGACTATCCGGCGCTTGTTGTGGAGTTGAAGTGGAACCAAACGGCGGAGACTGCGATGCAGCAGATTAAGGAAAAGAAATATCCGGATTCGCTGCGTGGCTATACAGGAAATCCTCTCTTGGTAGCTATCAACTATGACAAGAAAACGAAGAAACATCAGTGCCTTATTGAAAAAGTAGTATAAAGATCATGCCGTGGAAGGAACCTTCTTCCACGGCTTTTCTATACCATGATTGAGTCATTGACTTGTACATTTTGAAAATACTGAATGCAGTATTATACTGATGGGGAAGGAGGGAAAACCGATGCAATATGATAAAGCAGACCAGCAAAACTGCCCGCGCAGAGTCGTGTTCTATGGGCGCGTGTCCACGGAACTTGAGGCGCAAATATCAGCACTGAAAAATCAAATGAACTGGTATCTGGAGCTTGCAGAACATCATCCGAATTGGACGGTGGTTGGGCAATACGCCGATGAAGGAATCTCAGGTACTGGCATGAAAACCCGGCCTTCTTTTATGAAGATGCTGCGAGATGCCCGGAAAAAGAAGTTTGACCTAATCGTGACCCGCGAGGTTTCCCGTTTTGCCCGAAACACGGTGGATACTTTGGTTACGACCCGTGAGCTGAAACAGTACGGCGTTGAAGTGTACTTCGTCAATGATGACATCTGGACGATGCGTGGCGATGGAGAAGTTCGCCTGACCATTATGGCAAGCCTTGCGCAAGATGAAAGCCGTAAAATGAGTGAACGCACCAAGGCGGGCATTCAGACGTCACAGAAAAAAGGCACCTATGTTGCGGGACCGACACCGTTTGGATATAAGCGTGATAAAAAGGCTCATACGCTTGTGGTGCAGGAAAGTCAGGCAGAGACTGTCAGAAAAATTTTTGCTTGGTATGCTGATGGCATAAATGGCACCGAGATAGCCCAGACACTAACGCAAGAAGGCGCATCGAATAAATCCGGAATGCCACAATGGAGCGCGCGTCAGGTTCTCTCAATCACCAAGAATACGATTTATAAAGGGTATTTGACATACAACAAATCGCATATTGATGATTTCCTCAGCCATAAAAGCATCAAGAACAGCGAACAGGATTACATTCTGGTGAAAGGCAGTTTTGAGCCAATCATTTCAGAGGAACTATGGGATAAATGTCAGCGCCGCAGACATGCATGGCAGTCGTACAAAGACGGCAATATAACGCAGGCTTACTTGTATGGAAAGAGCGAACACGCCGACAAATGGGCTTGCCGCCTGTTTTGTGGCTGCGGAGCCAGAATGCGGGCGTTCCGCGCAGAGAAAGGCATTGTTCGATATATCTGTTATCAGCGGTCGCTGAGGAATGTAGCCCCCAAATGCAGCGCCCCCAATGTGCAAGCATGGAAGCTCGAATTGATGGCGCGAGAAATCTACAAAAACGTTTGGCAGGATCACCGGCAGGATATTTTAGAAGAATACCAGCAGGAACAAGAAAACGGAGCTGCCGATAGTGAAAAGGTAGAGGAAGCACTCAGCTGGCAAGAGTCGTTCCCAAACGATGAAATCAGCCGGGAATTTCTGGACAGATTTGTGCCGAGAATCTTCTCCATCGATGGACAGAAATTCATCTGGGAACTAAATCTATTTCAAGAGTCATGCACTGTTCAATGCAATGTGCGCGGAACGTACAATTACCATTCGATTTCGGCGGAAAAAATCATGCCGGGAAAAACAAAAGCGAAGAAAGGGGATGGGGCCGTCAATAGGATACTTGAGGATGCAAACAGTACGCGCTTTTGGGTACATACCTATGATGACGACCCAATAAGCAGGCAGCCATCAAGTCGCCTCGCGGCTGATTTGCCAGCGAGTATAACCATTAAGTTGAATTACGAACAGGCTCGCGCCTATCGAAATTCGCGTGGTTACGTACTTTGGCCGGGGAATTGGAAAGACCTGACAGTTAAGGTCGTTCTATAAATCATAGCAAGCCTCTAATCGCTGTACTACAGTGGTTAGGGGCTTTTTTTATGCAAAAATGCCCTTTGGGTACATTTTTGGGGTCAAATCGGGGTACTTAAGAGCTATAAAAAACCGCAGGAGTACGTAGCATGACGAGGAAAACATCGCCTGCTTACAGAGCAAGCAAAGAGGAAACTATTCCAATAGATAAGTTGCACCCATTCTCCAATCATCCGTTCCATATCCGACGTGATCTGGAATTCAGTGAATTGGTAAACAGCATTTCAGAGAGCGGCATCATTACGCCCATCATCGTCAGACCAAAGGTTGGTGTTGGCTACAAGAGCTATATGACCTATAATAAATCCCATGTTGATGACTTCCTCAGCCATAACCGTATCAATCACAGCGAGGAAAATTTTGTTCTTGTAAAGGGAGACTTTGAGCCAATCGTCTCAGAGAAGCTATGGGAAACCTGCAATCAGATCCGCAGCAAGCGTGCTGCTTTTGTAAAAGGAAAAGATGGCCGTGCCCATAAATTTGGTGTGTCCTTTCCACAGAACAAATGGACGAAAACTCTATTTTGCGATTGTGGGATGCGATTCCAAATCGAAGGCTATCGAGTATGGCAAAAGAAGCGTGGGCGAACCGCGTTATTATTTTGAGGCTTTGGACATGGCTGAGAACATTGATCGATTAAGACGGCACCCGGTTTTGCAAATCAAAATTAAGCATCAATAAATGTAAAACAAGCAGCGGGGGAGTGTCTGGATTTAGGCTCACCTGCTGCTTGTTTTACGCAATTATATTCTGATTTTTTTCTTAAAAGCAAAGATTATTTTTACGCTATTTCTTTTTTCATTGCCTTGTAGCCGATCAATACTGTCCACACGTATGCACAGGTTTTTGGAATCATCAGCATGCCGATCATCGGAATTACATCCGCCCACAGTACAACTGGAATATAGAAGGCAAAGCTCAGGACGATTGTCAGCCACATCCAACGGAAAGATCTATCATTATTTTCTTTTGCACTTTTATAGAACAAAACGATGATAATCAATCCCATCAGTGCAAGAGGTGATCCACTTGCCTAACCCCAGCTGTACGGTAAAGCTCTCAAGGCCGGTTGTACAAAGCGCTACTGCACGAGGAACCAAATGGAATACATCTCCGCTTCCTAAAAGAACTGCCATAATTCCAAACATGGTAAACTGACGGTTTCCTTTGCTTTTGCGGATCATTAAAATCCCGATTGTGATTAACGAAAACAAATATACTTTATCAAATAAAATTTCAACAATTGCCTGCATAATAAGCATCCTTATTCTGAAATTTTATATGGAACTATGTCTTGCTGTTAAAGCAGCTTTCACATAATTACAACCGGGTACAGCTTTAAACGCATAAGTGAACGCTGTTCACTTTGCTTAAAAAAATCCCCACAATCAAAGATGTGAACAGCACCCCATTTGTTAGACAGTATGATATACTATCTAACAAGTGGGGTGTTTTGCTATGCCAAAAGGAGTACCAAACAAACGATATACGCCGGAGTTCAAGAAAATGGTTGTAGAAACCATGAAAAAAGAACATCTGAGTATCTATGCAGCAATGCAGGGATTTGGAATTAACGACCATAAAATTATAGAGCGCTGGGAACGCATTTATTTGGAAGAAGGGCCGGAAGGCTTGTCGGTTGAGCGACGGGGCCGCAGCAGCACTGGTCGGTCAAAGAAGCTGCCAAAAGAGGTAGAAGAAGATCTGTTGGCCGAAGTGCAACGACTGCGTGCGGAGAATGACTACCTAAAAAATTTGCAAGCCTTGGTTTTGGAAGACGAGCGACGCCAGCACAAAAAACGCTGGTAGTTCAGAAGCTAAGGCAAAAACACGCACTCAGTATTCTGCTCTCAATCGCTCAACTACCCCGTGCCACTTTCTACTATCATTTGAAGCAGATGCAGAAAGAAGACAAATATGCATCTGTTAAGGAAGAAATCGCAACGATTTACCACGAAAACAGGGGCCGGTACGGCTATCGCCGGATCACGGCAGAACTTCGCAAGCGCAATTTCCTCCTGAACCACAAGACTGTCCAGCGGCTTATGAAAGAGTTGGGCTTAGTTTGCCGTGTCAGGATGAAGAAGTACCGCTCTTATAAGGGAGAAGTGGGCAAAATTGCGCCAAATCTGTTAAACCGGGACTTCCGCGCCGAAAAGCCGAACCAGAAGTGGGTCACCGATGTGACAGAGTTCAGTTTGTTTGGAGAGAAGCTCTATCTCTCTCCCATCCTTGATCTGTGCAGCAGCGATCTGGTCAGTTACACCATATCGGATTGTCCTGCACTCAGCATGGTAACCACCATGCTGGACGAGGCGTTTGCAAAGATCCCGGCCGAAACAAACCTGATTCTCCATTCTGACCAGGGCTGGCAGTACCAACACAAACAATACCAACAGATGCTCCGGGAGAAAGGTGTTCGCCAGAGCATGAGCCGCAAGGGAAACTGTCTGGACAATGCTGTGATAGAAAATTTCTTCGGGCTGCTCAAAAGTGAGCTGCTGTATTTGCAGGAGTTCCGCTCCATGGAACACTTCAAGCTGGAACTCGTTGCATATCTGGATTACTACCAACAACCGCAGAATCAAGGCAAAGCTAAAGGGCTTGCCGCCTGCAATTCACAGACAGCAAGCCCTTTCGGCTGCTTGAACAATTTTTACTTCAGAATATTGTCTAACTTTTTGGGGTCACTTCAGATGGGAGAATTTTAATAGAGTGTTTTATTGATCAGCATCGATATCGCAGACGGATAATAATCCTGACGAATCATTGATACTAATATTAAAGAAAATAATATATCTGCAAACTGTTTTTCTGTGAATTGCTGATCAAATACATCTGAACGAATCTTGGAATCATTCTTTATATATTACACAATTCATTCAGAATGTGTCCCCATGTCTGCAACATTTTCTTCTTTCCACCCGTTTTTTCATCCTTCACAAATCCAAACGAATGCAGAGAAAAGAAGCCCGGGAATTACTCATTTCCATATTCCAGTCTTTTATAAATCTATGAGATACAGGCAGCAACATCTTTAAAGACCTGCTCATCTTCAGAGTGGAAAAAGATTTCACGCCAAATACTCTCAATTGTATCCCCAAGCAAATCGGCCTTGGATTCATAGTAATTGTAGATTGTCCCAGCCGAAACAGAACATCGGGACGCAACAGCACGTATGCTCACAGCAGTCCATCCGCTTTCTTTGATCAGTTCTCTGCTTGCAGCCAATATGTCTTCTTTTGAAGTTGCAAGATGATTCACGAATTCACGCCTTGATTCTGATGACTTTGGTTCAGACGACTTTGACTCTGATGATTTCGGCGGTGATGATTTATGACGGAAAACATCACCGGTAAAATACCACACATGACAGAAAGGACTTTAGGCAACACCGCATAATTCCCGCCTTACGGCTTAAGCACCGCTCCGGCGGCTGCGGCACGGCATCTGCGTTGCCAAAATGCTCGATAAGACATCCAGTATTATCTGCGCTTTTGGCTTAGCAGCTGCCGCACCTCGCTCGCCGTATCGGCACTTAGAATTATGCGGTATTGCCTTATATTTTCCCTGAGTATGCAGACTGTCAAAAAACTCTTGTAGGGGCGAGCATTGCTCGCCCGTGCCCGTTAGCCTGTGAAAAAACTTACCCGGAAAAGGCGTTGCTGCGCCAAGTTGGCGGGTGACCAATGGTCGCCCCTACATATTCAATAGGTCACGAATGTGATTTTTTGACACGCCGGAGTATGAGCAGGAGCTGACAAGCAAGTTACGGTGGCCGCATAAAAAGGCGCACGGCAAACACACCCGGGCAAGGACTGCGCTTGCCGGGAACAGCATGTGAGAGGTGTCCCTTGCGCTATAGGACACCCGGCAAAAGGGCGCACCTCGCCCCTGGTCGGAGCCTTTGGGGGCGGAAGGCTTTACTCGCTGATGGCATCCTCGACCACGTCCAGCAGGTGGCAGGGGTCGAGCTGGGCGGCGGTGCAGCGGCGTGCGAGGGCCTCGACGAAGGCGCGGTCCAACGATACGTCGGAGATAAACTGTACGACCTGCTGGCAGCCGCAGAGGTCCCGCGCGGCCAGAATGCCGTAGGTAATGTAGGGCCCGAGCTCGGGCGCGGATAGCTTTTGACAGACAACGCGATAGGTATACACGATTTTCACCCACTCCTGCTATGCTACATAACAAAATATATTGACAAAAAATGGTAACTGGAGTAAAATTGTGGTAGTGTTAGTGTACTTATAGATGCCGCCCTTCACAATATAGCATATCCCGGTGTGCAAAGTACACAACCAGTGCCGGAAATTTTGGCGGCGCATTTTGCACCGCCGCTTTGCTGTTTTTCCGGCGGTGAATCGCGTTTTGAGGGGAGAGAAGATGTTATGTCCGCATATCGATGCCGTGTGGCAGAAGCAATGACCGCTGCGAGGGAGGCAGCGGGTGTTTCACAGCGGGAACTGGCAGACCGCCTGGGCCGGGATAAGCGCACGATCCAGAAATGGGAAAAGGGCGAGATGAAGATCGCGCTTGAGGATTTTCTGGCCGTCTTTGATGCGCTAAAAGTGCAGGTGGAGCCGTACTCCAAATGGATTCGGCACCCAGAGCTTTTCCCCAATGGACTGTCGGACATCCTGCAATACTCCACCGATAAAAAGCGCGCGGCACTGGGGGATTTCTACTGCCGCCAGGCGTCGCCCATGGAGGTCGAGCAGGAATATTACTTTCTGTTTGCTGACCACGGCAGCGACTACCACGGCATGTACCAGCAGTGGATGGCCAACCTGCTGACACCGCTGCGGGATCGCCGCCGCATCTGTGCCCAGGTTATTGAGAATTATAACGAGGCCCTTGCCACCGGGACCATCACCGACCCGGACGCGCCCCAGCCCAACATGGAGGTCCTGCAGGCCTGCTATGAGGCCAGCGCCCAGAGCATCCAGAACGGCGCCAACGGCTACACGATGCTGAGCCTTGATTTGAACCGCTGACAAAAGCATAAACCCGCCGCCCCCTGCGTACACTCTGCGCAGGGGGCTTTGTTATGGCTGCACTTGTACAAAGGATTCGGGCGCGGGCGGTATCGCTGCCGACATTCGACATACCGTTTCTGCTGATCTTGCTGCTGTTGTTGAGCTACGGGCTCATCATGCTGTTCTCCGCGGGGTACGCGGTGGCACTCTACCGCCGCGGCGACGCCTACACCTACATCCGCCCGCAGCTGCTGTTTGCGGCGCTGGGCGTGCTGGCTATGTACGCGGCCAGCCTGGTGGACTACCACGTCTGGCACAGGCTGGCCTGGCCGATGCTGGGGATCTCGCTGCTTTTGCTTGCCATCGTGCTTTTCATGCCGGAGTACAACGGCTGCAAGCGGTGGATCGTGCTGCCGGGGCTGGGCACGCTGCAGCCCAGTGAAATCGCAAAATTCTCGATTGTGCTGGTGTTCTCGCATATCATCTCACTGAATCACGACAGGATGAAGTCGTTTTCCACAGGCGTTGTGCCGTTCGCGTTGATTCTGGGGGTCGTCACGGTGCTCATGCTGCTGGAGCCGCACCTGTCCGGCACGCTGCTGATCCTGTCCATCGGCGCGGTGCTGATGTTTGTGGGCGGCACGGGGCTGCAGTGGTTCGGGCTGGCCGGGGGGCTGGGCGCGGCGGCCATTGCGGCGGCGGTCATTGCGCTGCCGGAGCTGGTGCCCTACGCCACGGACCGGCTCGCGTCGTGGCGCGACCCTTTTGCCGACCCGCTGGGCGAAGGTCACCAGACGATCCAAAGCCTCTACGCCATCGCGTCGGGCGGGCTGGCCGGGCTGGGGCTGGGCAACAGCCGGCAGAAATATCTGTACGTGCCGGAGCCGCAGAACGACTTTATTTTTTCGATTTTGTGCGAGGAGCTTGGTTTTATCGGGGCGGCGCTGGTCGTGGCGCTGTTTTTGCTGCTGCTCTTGCGCGGCATGTCGATTGCGGTGCGCGCGCGGGATAAGTTCGGCGCACTGCTCGTCGTCGGGTTCGTCGTGCAGGTCACGCTGCAGGCGATTCTGAACATGGCCGTTGTGACGAACACGATCCCGAACACCGGCATCAGCCTGCCGTTTTTCTCGTCGGGCGGCACCAGCTTATTGATGCTGCTGGGGGAGATGGGCATCGTGCTGTCGGTGTCCAGGCAGACGGATATGGTGTAGGGAACGTTCCCCTGGCCCTCTCTGCGAGAGAGGCAAGGACGTCCCAACATTTGTTCAACCTTTTTTCACACTCCCACCGTTGCAACGGCGGGAGTTTTGTTTTATAATTAAACTGTATTTTTGTGTGAAAGGGGTGCCGCATGGCAAAACCAAAAAACCAAAAACCACCCTTTGCCCTGCGGGCGCTGGCGGCGTTCGCCGTGACGCTGGCGGCGCTTTTCCTGTTGCTGCTGGCGGCCTACGCCCTGCCCGGGGAGCCGGTGCGGGACCATGTCTACGACTCAGCGGTGAAAATCGCCGGTGAGGGGCTGTACCCGGAATATCTGAACTTCAAGCTGTTCCAGATGGACAACTACACCGACACGATCATGCTGACCGAGGCTGCGTCCGCCGACGAGGCCCCGCCGCTGACCGCCATGATGACGAATACGGCCTACAACGTCGATAACTTTGAGACGCTGGCCGACGACCTGCAATGGTACATAGAAAGGGACTGGGCCGCGGGCGCACAGCGCACCGACGCGCCCGCGCTTGTGCCGTTCTCCTACGCGCGGTACTGGCACGGCTACCTGATCTGGCTGCGCCCGCTGCTGCTGGTCACCGACATCACCGGCGTGCGCGTGGTGCAGTATCTGGTGCTGGCGGCGCTGTTTGCCGCGGTGGCGGTGCTGCTGCGCCGCCGCTGCGGGCTGCGGGCCGCGGTGTGGTTCGCGGTCAGTCAGCTGCTGGTCACGGCGTTCTGGGCACCGCATCAGGTACAGTTTTTCACCTGCTTTGCCGTTGCCTACGCGGGCTGCGTCTGGGTGCTGGCCAAGCCCCGCCGCAGCGATGATGTCTGCCTGGCACTGCTGGTTCTTGGCGTTGTTACGTCGTTCTGCGACTTGCTCGTCACGCCGGTCCTGACCCTTGGCCTGCCGCTTGTCTGCTGGCTGCTTGAGCCGCAGCAGCGCCTGCGGGCCGGCACAAGGCAGTGCGGCATCGTTGTGGGCGGCAGCCTGACGTGGGGCGTCGGCTACCTGCTCTGCTGGGCATCCAAGTGGGTGCTGGCCGGGCTTGTCACCGGGCAGAACGTTATCGCCGACGCGCTGCATCAGGTGGGCGTGCGCACTGCCGCCGACAGCTGGCACGGCATGGAATTGACTTGGGGTAATATTTTACATTTTGTATACACGGCACTGGCGGGCAAACACCTGTTCTGGCCGCTGGTGCTGGCTGTCGTTCTGCTTCTGGCGCTGTTTGCAGCCAGCATCCGGGACAGGCAGCAGCTCGCACGCGCACTGCCGCTGGGGCTCTGCGCGCTGATGACCCCGGCGTGGTTCATCGTGCTGCGCACCCACAGCATCCAGCACGGCTGGTTCACCTGGCGCGCACTGGGACTGACCGTCTTTGCAGGGCTGGCGTTTTTGTATTATTGCTGTGATGTGCGGCAAATCGCCAAACGCTTAAAACGCACGTAATATATCAGCCTGTCGAAAAAGGTGTGCTCACCCCTTGGCCCCCTCTGCGAGGGAGCTCCGCCCGCAGGCGGTGGGGGAGAGAACTGTACGGCTGCCCGAAATATTTCGGGCTATGGCAAGGTTCTCTCCCTCCGCCCCTTCGGGGCACCGCTCCCCCTCTGGCGCAAGCGCCACCTCCCCCGTATCGGGGGAGTCTGTCTCGCAGAGGGAGGTTTTTCGACACGCTGAATATATGTAGGGGCGGCCATTGCCCCTACACAACAGGATTATAGGTAAGGCAACAACAGGGGAAAGTAAAAAGATGAACGAACTGAAAACGAAAACCGAAAAAACAACCGATGGAACGCCAAAAAAGAACCCGTGGCGGTGCCTGCCCAAGGGCGGCAAAATCGCGGTCATTGTTGTCGGCATTCTGGCCGTGCTGGCTGTGCTGGCGGCCCTTTACGTCAACGGCAAGCTCGACCTGCTGCGCTATGATGACGGCAGCGTCAGCGAGATGGGTGAGATCGGCGCGGACGAGGACCAGGACCTGGACGGAACCGGCCTGACCCACACCGAAAGCGAGATGACAATGCCCGAGGGCAGCCCGTTCTCTGACGACAACGTGCTGAACATCCTGCTCGTCGGCACCGACGAGCGCACTGAGGCCGTCAACGACGCCGATGCCTTCACCCACCTGAACCAGCTCGACGGCACGGAGGACACCACCGAGTTCAGCGACGACGCGCGCTCCGACAGCATGATCCTGGTCTCGCTCGACATCAAGGATCACGTCATCCGGCTGGTCTCCATCGAGCGCGGCACCGGCGTGCCGATCTTGCTGGACGGCTATGAGGGCCAGTACGACTGGATCACCCACACTTTCCGCTACGGCGGCGCAAAGCTGACAATGAAAACCATCGAGGACTGCTTCAACGTGCAGGTAGACCACTACGTCCGCGTCAACTTCAACTCCTTTGTCCAGATCGTGGACGCCGTCGGCGGCGTAGACCTTGATATTACCGAGATGGAGGCCAAGGCCCTGAACTGGGAGGTCCCCTCCAACTCGATGCTGATCGTCAACCACGTTGACCCGGGCCCCAACCACTTTGACGGCTACACGGCGCTGCAATACGCCCGTCTGCGCAAGATCGACAACGACTGGAAGCGCGTCGAGCGCCAGCGCACCGTCATTAAGGCCGTGCTGGATCAGGTGCAGAACGCCAGCGTCATGGAGCTGGACAACCTGCTCAACACCATTCTGCCGCTGATCCAGACGAACTTTACCAAGTCCGAGATCGCCGCGCTGCTCGTGCAGCTGCCGGGCTTTTTGGGCTGCGATGTGCAGCAGATGTCCATGCCACTGCAGGGCACCTACGGCATCCGCACGGGCATGGATGACCGCCTGATGTACGACCCCGACTGGGTCGTGAATATTAAGGCATTGCAGGACTTTTTGTACGATGATAAGACCGCCGAGGAGGTTATTGCCGCCACGCCGGAGACCGCTGCCGCCGAGGCCGCGGGCGAGCTGGTCATTGCGACCCGCGAGAGCGCCGACGTGACCAACCCCGTGGAGGAGTACAATAGTAAGTATCTGCACCGCATTGATATGACTTATGCGCTCGATGCGTCGGACTTCGGCAGCGACGACTACCGCGTCTTTGTGGCCGACACCGACAACCTGCGCGGCAATGAGCTGCGCGGTGCGCTGATCGACAAGCTGTACAGCGCGGGCGTGCGGGTCGTGGCCGTGCCGGACGGCGCCGCCGCGGGCGTACTGCTGGACAACTATCTGCAGACCGGCAATACCGGGAGCCTGGACAGCTACCTGTCCGTGCTGCCCGCCGACCGGCGCGACAGCGCCCGCACCCTGTGGGAGCACGTCCGCACGCGCTACCCCGGTGTTTTCCACGCCGCGGGTCTGGGGGCAGATGCCCGCAGTGCGACAGTGGGCAAAGCGCTGACCGTGCTGGCCAATGCGAGCCACAACACGCCCGAGACAGAGATCGCCGAGGCTGTGCAGGCCATGCGCAGCGGCACGACCAGCAATGCCGTCTACTGGTTCAAGACGGCGATGGCCAAATATCCGCGCCAGATGGAGCGGTTCTTCGGCAGCAGTTACGCCGCCGTGTCCCGCCTGTACTACGCCATGCAGGGCACGCTGAACGTCGCGGACGACAGTGAGCTGCCGAACTACGACGCGAAGCAGCTGCTGAAAACCTATAAGAAGGACGGCATCCTGATCTTTACCGACGAGGCCAGCGCCCTGATGACCGAGGGCAGCATGGCGTCCGAGCTGCAGGCGCAGCTGGATAAGCAGAAATACGGCGAGGACGAGGACCCGCAGCGCGTCTGCGCCATTGGCGCAGTCTACGGCACCTGGAGCAACGCCGGCAGCTTCACGCCCGACGATACCGAGACCGCCTGGGACGCCGACAGCCTGACCGAGTACCTGGGCAGCGACGCCCTGCGCGGAAAAGATATGCTGCTGGCGCTGGACGGCGAGGACAGCCCCTACCTGACGGAGAACTGCCTGCTGAAGGACACCGACACCCCCGTGGCCGAGCAGGTGCAAAAACTGTTTGTGCTGGATAAAAACAACATGGCGTCGCCGGAAACCGCGAAATCTGAATAAAATTTGAAATTGGGTGTTGACAAACACGCCCGCGTGTGGTATAAATGCTTTAAACCAATGAAGCGAAAGTAAAGCACACAGCGCAGTTACAGAGAGTCCCCGATGCTGGGAAGGGGATACAGAGCGGGTCTGCACAATGGTTCGCGGAGGGCACGGGGAAACGGGCATGGCCCGCAGTATCCGTTGACGGGCAGCTCCCGTTACAGAGCAGGGGAATGTTGGTTCCCTACAGAGTGGCCGTGATTGTATAGTAAGCACGGCAAGCAAGGTGGCACCACAGATTTGTTTTATCTGCCCTTGCACAGGAGAAGTTCTGTGCAAGGGCAGTTTTGTTTTTAACAATGGGGGAGAGGGAACATGAACCTGATGAAAGAGCGATGGCAAGCCTGAATTTGTAAATCTGGATGGCCCGGGAACGCACCGGGCACTATAGGGGCAATGACCGCCCCTACAAACCTGACATTCACTACAATTTACAAAGTAAGGAGAATTTACCATGAAAAAGTTTGTTGCTGTTCTGTCCGCCGCCGCCATGATGACCAGCCTGGCCGCCTGCGGCTTCACCGCCGATACCGCCAACACTGCCGCATCTTCCGCCGAGACCACCGCGTCCGCTGCCGAGAGCACCGCGGACACCGCCGCCGCTGACAGCTACAAGGTCGCCATTGTCCAGCAGCTTGACCACGCCAGCCTCGACGAGATCCGCGTGGCTATTGAGAAAGAGCTGGACGCCAAGGCCGCCGAGAAGGGCATCACGATCGAGTACAAGGACTTCAACGGCCAGAACGACGCCACAACGCTGAACCAGATCGGCACACAGGTCGTCGCCGACGGCTATGACGCCATCATTCCCATCGCGACGCTGGCCGCCCAGTGCATGACCACCGCCGCCGAGTCCACCAAGACCCCGGTCATCTACGCGGCCATCTCTGACCCCGCCGCCGCAGACCTGACCGACATTGACTATGTCACCGGCACGTCCGACGCGCTGAACACCCAGTCCATCATGGATATGATGTTCGCCGTTCAGCCCGACATCCAGACCGTCGGCCTGCTCTACTCCAACTCCGAGGCCAACTCCACGACCCCGATTGCCGAGGCCAAGGCGTATCTGGATGCCAAGGGCATTGCCTACGTCGAAAAGACCGGCAACACCAACGATGAGATCATGACCGCCGCGTCCAGCATGGTCGGCCAGGTCGATGCCGTCTTTACCCCGACGGACAACGTGGTCATGGCCGCTGCCGCCGCTGTCTCCGAGACGCTGACCAAGGGCGGCATCCCGTTCTACACCGGCGCGGACAGCTTCGTCACGGCAGGTGCGTTTGCAACCTGCGGCGTCAACTACACTGAGCTGGGCACCTACACCGCCGACATGGCGCTCGACATCCTCGAAACCGGCGTTGTCCCCGCGTACCACGTCATGGACGGCGGCATCATCACCGTCAACACCGAGACCGCCGCCGCCCTGGGCATCGACTACAGCGCCTTCAACGATCTGGCCGGCCAGGTCGTCGAGGTCACCACGGCGGAATAAAAAAATCCCGGCCCCCTCTGGGAGGGGGCTCCGCCCGCAGGCGGTGGGGGAGAGAGCCTGGCCATCACCCGAAATATTTCGGACAGTGGCAAGGTTCTCTCCCCCTGTCCTGCGGACATCCCCCTCGCAGAGGGGGACAAGTTTAATCAGAGAGGAAGTCACCCTATGTTTACCGTTGCCACCGTGCTGAATGCACTGGAGCTGGGCTTTATCTACGCGCTGGTCGCTATGGCGCTGTTTTTGAGCTTCCGCGTGCTGAACATCGCCGATATGACCACCGACGGTGCGTTTACGCTGGGCTGCGCCGTGTCGGCCACCGCCGCCGTGGCGGGCCACCCGTTCCTGGGGCTGCCGCTGGCCATGCTGGCCGGTGCGGCGGCGGGCTTTATCACCGCGTTTTTGCAGACAAAGCTCGCTGTGCCGTCGATTCTGGCGGGCATCATCACCAACACGGGGCTGTACACGGTCAACCTTGCGGTCATGGGCTTCTCCTCCAACGTGCCCATGCTGAAAACCAAAACGGTCTTTACCGCTGCACAGAGCGTTTTTGGCGAGAGCGCACCCTATAAGCTCATCGTGGCGGCGCTTGTCACCGTTGTGGTCTGCGCGCTGCTCATCGCGTTCCTCGGCACCCGGTTGGGCCTGTCCATCCGCGCTACCGGCGATAACCCGGACATGGTCCGTGCGTCCTCCATCAACACAGCCTTCACCATCACGGTGGGCCTTTGCATCGCCAACGCCATGACCGCGCTGTCCGGCGCGGTGCTGGCCCAGTACCAGCGCTCGGCGGACATCAACCTCGGCACCGGCATGGTCGTCATCGGCCTGGCCTCGCTCATCATCGGCGAGACGCTCTTTGACCGCGGCGGCATGTGGGTCAAGGCTGTGGCCGCCGTCGCGGGCAGCGTCATCTACCGCTTCATTATTGCGCTGGCTCTGCGTGCCAACGTCCCGTCGGAGTGCCTGAAGCTGATCTCCGCCGTCATCGTCGCGCTGGCCATTGCAGCCCCGGCCCTCAAGGCCAAGGCAGATTTCCGCCGCCGCCGCGCCAACGCCCAGAAGGGAGGTGCCCGCCATGCTTGATTTGAAAAACATCAGCAAAACGTTCAATCCGGGCACTGTCAATGAGAAGGTCGCCCTCGAAAACGTGAACCTGCATCTGGACGACGGTGACTTTGCGACGATTGTCGGCTCCAACGGCGCGGGCAAGTCCACGCTGTTCAATGCCATTGCGGGCGAGTTCATCGCCGACACCGGCACGATCACGCTGGACGGCAGGGACATCACCTTCCTGCCGGACTTCAAGCGCTCCAAGGCGATTGGCCGCATGTTCCAGGACCCGCTGCGCGGCACGGCCCCGCACATGACGATTGAGGAAAATCTGGCGCTGGCCTTCCTGCGCGCGTCGGGGCACACCTCGGCGTTCTCTCGCATCAACAAAAAGGACCGGGAGCTGTTTGCCGAAAAGCTCTCCGCGCTGGGTCTGGGGCTTGAGGACCGCATGAAGCAGCCCGTGGGTCTGCTGTCCGGCGGCCAGCGCCAGGCGCTGACCCTGCTGATGGCGACCCTCGTCACGCCGAAGCTGCTGCTGCTTGACGAGCACACGGCGGCGCTGGACCCCGGCACGGCGGACAAGGTGCTGGAGCTGACAAAAAAAATCGTGGCCGAAAACCACCTGACCTGCCTGATGATCACCCACAATATGCACGACGCGCTGACCCTGGGCAACCGCACGCTGATGATGGACCACGGTCATATTGTGCTGGACATCAGCGGCGAGGAGCGCGCCCACACTACCGTGGACGGCCTGCTGGACCGCTTCGCAGAGAACGTCGGCCACGCGCTGGACAATGACCGGATCTTGCTGAGCAAAGAGAAGTAAAAAAGAACCGCCCCGCACGAAAAAACGTGCAGGGCGGTTTTTTTACGGTTACGCGGTAGGGGCCGGGTATGCCCGGCCCGGCAGGATAAGGCGGGCGAGCGTCTGTGGGAAGGCCGCGGGCCGCACATGTGCGGCCCCTACGACGCTGCTTGCCGGTCCGTAGGGGCGGATTCCATATCCGCCCGCGGAGGGGTCAAGACCCCTCCCTACAAGGCGAGTGAAAAAGGGGTGCTGTAGGGGTGAACATCGTTCGCCCGTTTTCACATCTCCGCCAAATCAAACCGGTAGATCGTCGTCGAGCTGTACGGCTTGCCCGGCAGCAGCGTCGTGTCGGGGAAGTTCGGGTGGTTCGGTGCGTCGGGAAAGTCCTCCGTCTCAAAGCAGACGGCATCCCGGGCGGCGTAGTGTGCGCCGTCCTTGCCCGCCGTGACCGGGGCCAGGAAGTTGGCCGTGTACAGGTGGACGCCCGGCAGGGTCGTCAGCACCTCCATGCGGATGCCGGTCTCGGGGCCGACAGCCCAGGCGGCGTGGCGCAGACCGCTGTCACGGATGACATAGCACTGATCGTAGCCGCAGCAATCGGTCAGCGGGGTGAAATCCGCGCCGATGTCCAGCCCCAGCGTCTTTTCTTCGGTGAAGTCCATCGGGGTGCCCTTGACCGGCAGCTTGCGCCCGGTGGGGATGCTGGCGGCGTCGGCCTCGAGGTAAAAATCGGCGTCCACCGTCACGCGATGGCCCAGCGCACTGCCGCTGGCGTGGCCGTTCAGGTTAAAATAGCTGTGGTTCGTCATATTGCAGACGGTGGGCGCGTCGGTGGTCGCCCCGTAGCGGATGACCAGCCCGCTCTTGGCCAGGCTGTACTGGATGGTCAGATCAAAATTGCCGGGAAAGCCGTCTGTCCCGGCGGGGCTCGTGGCCGTCATCGTCACGCTGTCGGTCTCGCCGGGGGTCAGCGCCACGTCAAACATCGTGTGATTGAACCCGTGCAGGCCGCTGTGCAGACAGTTTCCGTTCTGGTTCGGCGTGATATGGACGATCTCCTCATACAGCGGGAACTGCGCGCCCGCAATGCGGTTGGCAAAGCGGCCCACGGCGGCGCCCATGCTGTCGGTGTTCAGCTCATAGTCGGCGGCGGTGTCGTAGCCCAGCACGACGTCCACGGGATTGCCCTTGCGGTCTTTTACGATGATGCGATGGATAATGGCGGCATAGCTCAACAGCTGCACCTCGATAAAATCGTTTTTCAGCGTCGCCAGCTTAACGGTCTGGCCGCTGGTGGACTTGCCGAAATCCTGAATCGAAACGGACATGGTGGGACCCTCCTTATTTCTTTGTGTCGGCGGTGACGCCCTGTGCGGCCAGGTCCTCGCGCACGCTCTCGGCCACGCTGCCGGTGCCGTAGTTCAGCATACGGTTCACGCGGCTGACCGTGGCGCTGGATGCGCCGGTCTCGCGGCGGATCTCGCTGTAGACCTTGCCCTGCAAAAGGCACCCGGCCACAGCGTAGCGCTGCTCCATCGTGCGCAGCTCGGTCACGGCGCACAGGTCGTCAAAAAAGCGGATGCACTCATCCAGGCTGTTCAGTCGCAGGATCGCCTCATACAGGGCGGTGTTACGTTCATTCTGCTGCATAGCGTAAAGGCGCACAGCGGTGCGCCGACCTCTTTCTTTGTAAAATTTGCATTTGTTCGCTCTTGGCATCTTTTAATATTCTAGCAAATTTGCCCAAACAAGTCAATACACTAAAGTGCGAAAGTGTGTTAAAACTGCTTGCATTTAACACCAAAATGTTGTATCATAGAAGAAACCCGGCCCCCTCTGGGAGGGGGCTCCCGCCGCAGCGGGTGGGGGAGAGAGCCCTGAGGAGCACCGAAGCTTTGAACCCGGGGGCACCTCTCTCGCAGGTGAAGGCAAGAATAACGATAGGGAGACTGCCATGCCGACTACCTTACTTATAGTATATCGCGTGCTGGGCACCGTGCTTTTTGCACTGGCCGCAGCCGCCATTGTGGAAAAATACCGCACGGTTCGCGGGGCCGTGCTGCTGCCCGCCCGCGTGCTGGAATGCCGCCGTGCGTCATCCACCAGCAATAGCCGGGGTGCGGGCGGCTACCGCTATCTGGTGGAGCTGTACGCCAACGGTCGGCGGCTGGAGCTGGAGACGAACGACGCCTTCTGGTTCAGGCACGACAAGGACAAGGGTAAGGTGCTGCAGGTCTGGTACAACCCCAACGCCCGCTGTGTGGAGCGCAAAAGCTGGGAGACGGAATTTTTTGCGGCGGTGCTGGCTGTGATCGGCGCGGCGCTGCTGCTGATCCGGTGAGGTGCCTATGAGCTGGATTTTGTATGTGCTGCTGGTGCTGGCCGTGGCGGGGGACATCCTGCTGGCCGTGGTGCTGGCAAAGGTAATGCACAAAAATGACGAACCGCAGCAGAAAATTGATACGGCGGATGACTTTGTCCGCGCGGTGACGCCGGTTTTGCAGAGCGAGACCGACCTGCTGGCCGAGCAGCTGCGCGCCATGCAGGGCGAGAGCGCCCGCACAACGACGGCGACGCTGCGGGATTTTTCTACCGTTCTGGCCGAAAACCAGCGCCAGAACGCCGCCGCCAGCACGGCGCGGCTGGAATCCATTGACCGAGCCGGGGCCGCCCGCCAGAAGGCCGCGAACGATGCCCTGCTGGCCCAACTGACGATGATGGAAACGCGGCTGAAAAATCTTGAGGACTCCAATGCGACCCGGATGGACAGTGTGCGCGGCGCGCTGGTGCAGGGTCTGAACACGATCCGCGCCGACAACAACAAAAAGCTGGATGAGATCCGCGGCACAGTCGAGGAAAAATTGCAGGACACACTGCAGCAGCGCATCAACGACTCGTTCAAGACGGTCAGTGCCCAGCTTGAGCAGGTCTACAAGGGTCTGGGCGAGATGCAGAATCTGGCCGCCGACGTGGGCAGCTTAAAGCAGGTGCTGTCCGGCGTCAAGACCCGCGGCATCCTGGGCGAGGTGCAGCTCGGCGCGATTTTGGAGCAGATCCTGGCCCCCGGCCAGTACGCCTGCAACGTCGCCACCGTGCCCGGCAGCACGAACCGTGTGGAGTACGCCATCAAGATGCCGGGGCAGAACGGCACGGTCTGGCTGCCTATCGACGCGAAATTCCCGGGCGATACCTACGCGCATTTGCAGGCGGCGCAGGAGCGCGGCGATGCTGCCGCTGTGGCCGCCATGCGCAAGGCGCTGAACAACGTCCTGCGCGCCGAGGCCAGGGACATCCACGACAAGTACATTGAGGTGCCCTACACAACGAGCTTCGGCATCCTGTTCCTGCCGTTTGAGGGGCTGTACGCCGAGGTGGTTTCCAGCGGTGTAACGGAGCTTTTGCAGCGGAATTACCAGATCACGGTGGCCGGGCCGTCCACAATGGCGGCGCTGCTCAACGCCCTGCAGATGGGCTTCCGCACGCTGGCCATCCAGAAGCGCAGCGGCGAGGTCTGGACGATCTTGGGTGCGGTCAAGACCGAGTTTGAAAAGTTCGGCGCGGGTCTGCAGCAGATGCAGCGCCACCTGAACCAGACCGGCTCCGATCTGGAGGAGCTGATCGGCCCCCGCAGCCGCGCCATCACCCGCAAGCTCGAATCCGTCCAGCAGCTTGACCCGGATACGGCCACAGAGCTATTGGGCATTGAGGAGTAGGGGAGGAGTCTCTCTGCCGGGCCGTGTGCGGGTATTGCATTGCTAAAAAGTTTATAGAGCAGTAGGGGCGGCATATATGCCGCCCGCCACCTTGCGCCGCCGCCCTCTGCCCTTATTTATAGCTTCTTCCCAAATCACATCTTCCGTAGGGGCGGATTCCGTATCCGCCCGCCGCTGTCCCACAAATGGCCATTGGCTATACACGGCAGGGCCGGGCATGCCCGGCCCTGCCGTGTGGTTGTTTGCTTTCCACGCTGTCATTTTTGCCAGAATCCGCCCCCGCAAGGGGGCTTTTTCTATGCCCTCATCCACTTTACAGCGCGGAAAAACTGTGGTATACTGAACGAGTTATTGAATAGTCAACAACATGCGGCGCTGCCGCACGCCCATAAAGGAGTTACTGCCATGATCCGTATTGTTACCGATTCCGCCGCCGATCTGACCGCGGAGGAGCTGTCCGTCCCCGGCATCTTTGTTGTGCCGCTGTCTGTCACCTTTGCAGACGGCACCACCCAGCTCGATGACGGCACGATGACGAAGGATGAATTTTTCGTCCGCCTGGCAGAGGACAGCAAACTGCCCCGCACCAGCCAGCCCAGCCCGGCCAGCTTTATGCAGGTGTATGAGGATGCCGCCGCAGCGGGGGATGAGGTCCTTGTGATCACCATCGGCCAGAAGTTGTCCGGCACCTACCAGTGCGCGCATCTGGCCGCCGCCGATGTCGGCCTGCAGGTGCATATCGTGGACTCTGAGGCGGCCTCGCAGGCTGAGGCGCTGCTTGTCCGTGAGGCGGTGCGCCTGCGCGATGAGGAGGGCCTGACGGCGGAGGAAATCGCCGCCGTGCTGGAGCAGTTCAAAAAGCGGGTGCGCATCGTCGCCATCGTTGACAGCCTCAAGCACCTGCAAAAGGGCGGACGACTGCCCGCCGCCGTTGCCATTGTGGGCGGTGCGCTGGGCATCAAGCCGGTGCTGGCCCTGAAGGACGGCGAGATCAAGCTCGTGGACAAGGGCCGCGGACGCCCCGGCGCGCTGGTCGCCATGTTCAAGCAGCTGGACGCGCTCGGCGGTATTGACCCGCGCTACGGCTATACGCTGCTCTACAGCGATAATAAGCAGCTTATTGCACCGGTACACCACTACATGCACCAGAATCTCCAGCTGACCGGCGGCCGGGTGGCCCAGCTTGGCCCCACCATCGGCACCCATGTCGGTCCCGGCGTGGTCGGCGTGGTGTTTGTGGCGAAGGAGTAAACCTGTAAAATATAAAAAAGCAGGGGCGAGCAATGCCCGCCCCTGTAAGTTGAGCTTCTCCATTTGGAGAAGCTTTTTTATTTTCCGCTGAAAAACTTATTCAGTGCATACACCCCCAGCACGAGGACGCCGAGGACGAGGAAGATGCCGGCCATACCGGCGCAGAGCATCGAGAGGGTGACGGGAAGAAGTGCGATTGACATGGGTTGACCTCCTTATACGCAGCTGCTCATAAGGGTCAGGATCAGGCCGCCGGCAATGACCGACGCGATCTGGCCCGAGACGTTGACACTGATCGAGTACATCAGCAGGAAATTCTGGTTATCCTCAGCCAAGCCCATCTGGTTGACGACGCGCCCGCTCATCGGGAACGCAGAAATGCCTGCCGCGCCGATCATCGGGTTGATTTTTTTGCCCTCGGGCAGGAACAAATTCAACAGCTTGGCGAAGAAAACGCCGCCGGCGGTGTCAAAAATAAACGCGACCAGACCCAGCGCCAGGATCAGCAGTGTGTCGGGCCGGACGAATTTGTCGGCGGTCATCTGGCCCGCCACGGTCAGGCCCAGCACAATCGTGATAAGGTTCGCCAGTACGTTCTGCGCGGTCTCGGACAGGGCGTTCAGCACGCCGCACTCGCGCAGCAGGTTGCCGAACATGAGGAAGCCGACCAGCGCCACACTGGCGGGCGCGACAAGCCCGGCCAGCATAGTGACCACAATCGGGAACAAAATTTTGGTGGTTTTGCTGACGCTGCCCTTCTGGTACGGCATCCGAATCAGCCGCTCTTTTTTGGTCGTGCACAGGCGGATGACCGGCGGCTGCACGATGGGCACAAGCGCCATGTAGCTGTACGCCGCGACCATGATGGCACCCAGGTATTTGCTGCCCAGGGTGTTCGCCACGAAGATAGCCGTCGGGCCGTCCGCCGCGCCGATGACCGCGATGGACGCCGCGTCGGGCAGGTCAAAGAACAGCCCCGCCAGCACGAGTGTGACAAAAATGCCGAACTGCGCCGCCGCACCGAACAGCATGAGCCACGGCTTTTCCAGCAGCGGGCCGAAGTCGATCATGGCGCCGATGCCGATGAAAAGCAGCAGCGGGAACAGCTCATTAGACATACCGGCGTCAAAAAGTGCGCTGATGGGGCCGACGGTAGTCCCCTGCGTGATGGCCCCGGACAGCGGCAGATTGACAAGGATCGCGCCGAAGCCCATAGGCAGCAAGAGACTCGGCTCCATCTTTTTGGCGATGGCCAGGTAAATCAGCAGGCCACCGATGACCCACATGACAACCATCTGCCATGTGAGATTGCCGAAGTTGGCGAACAGCCCGGCGAAGGTTTGCAGAAATTGCATGTATGATACCTCCCGTTTGTGGGCGGCAGGGTACAAAAAAAGACCCCTGCCGCAGAAAAAGTCTGCAGCAAAAGTCTCAGTGTTCACAGTATGCCCCGGGGCGGCAGGCCACCCGTGGTGACGAAGCGATACGGCGCGCGGCAGGGGCGCGTCCCTTACTCCCTTTTACCTTGAGGGTATTATAACGCGGAAAAGGGGATTTTGCAAGAAATTTTTTTGAGGGATGCGGGGGTGAAAAGGGGTGTAAAGCGGAAAAGGGTGTTAGCGTAAGGCTGCGGGCCGGGCATGCCCGGCCCCTACAGACTGCTATAAATGGGTGTGGCTGAGAGGGGCAAGGGAGGCAGCCGTTTCCGGGTCAATACACCGAAAAATACCCCACATGCTCCGGGTGGTTGTCCTCGACCAGCACGGTAAAGCCGCCGGGGTTGACCTCGGTGTTCTTGCCGAAGGCTTCCTCGGCAATCAGATGCGGGCCGCGGTTCAGGATGATCTCCGCCGTCTGGACAACGCCGACGCGGCGGTAGTGGAGAATATCCCCCTCGGCACGGACGATCTCGAGCCGCCCGCCGTCAAAGGCGTCGCAGCTGCGGCGCAGGGAGGCCAGCGTCTTGATCGGGCCGCGCAGCCGCTGCTCGGTGGAGTTCCAGTCAAAGAACGCACGGTTGAACGGGTCGCGGTAGCCCTGCATGGCGATCTCATCGCCGTAGTAGACGCAGGGCACGCCGGGCAGCGTGAAGATCATCGCGTAGCCCAGTAGTTCCCTGCGGATGGCTTCGTCCATCTGACCGGAGGGAATGACCCGCTTGCTCTGCCAGTAGCGGTCGTGGCCGTTGCAGGGCTCGCCCGCAATCGCCGTGATGGCGCGCTCGGTGTCGTGGGTGGACAGGAAATTCATCGCACAGTTCAGCGCCGGGGCAGGGTAGTGCTCGCAGATCTGCATCAGAGCGTCGGCCACAGCGGTGACGTCCGCGCCGTGCAGGTAATCCAGCGTGGCGCTGCGGAACGGGTAGTTCATCACGGCGTCCAGACCGTGCCCGCGCAGGTAGGTGCGGCGGCGGCCAAAGGCCTCCTTCGTCGTCGCATCTTCCCACACTTCGCCCAGCAGCAGCTTGTCCTCGCCGTGGGATTTGACGGCAGCGCGAATTTTTTCAATAAAATCGTCGGGCAGCTCGTCGGCTACGTCCAGCCGGAAGCCGGACGCGCCAAGATTCAGCCAGGTGTCGATGACGCCGCCCTTGCCGCAGATAAATTCCACGTAGGAGGGTGATTCCTCCTGCACCTCTGGCAGCGTCTCAAAGCCCCACCAGCTGCGGTAGCCGCAGGGATAGCCCGAGTCAAAGTCGTACCAGCTGCGGTAGGGAGAGCTGCGGTCCCGGTACGCGCCGCCCGGGCCGTATCGGCCCTCACGGTTGAAGTAGCGGGAATCCGACCCCGTGTGGCTGAACACGCCGTCCAGGATGATGCGGATGCCCTCCTTGGCGGCAGCGGCACACAGGGCGCTGAACTCCTCGTTCGTGCCCAGCAGCGGGTCGGCCTTGAGGTAGTCCGCTGTGTTGTAGCGGTGGTTGGCGTGGGCCTCAAAAATCGGGTTCAGGTAGATGCAGGTCACGCCTAAATCGCGCAGGTACGGCAGCTTTTGTTGGATTCCCGCGAAGTCGCCGCCGTAATAGTCCATGTTCAGGTAGCCCTCGCTCTGCTCGGTGGGCCAGAAATACGGCTCGCCGGTCTTGTCGGCGCGGTAGATGCGGTCTGCAAACGGCATCGCTTTGTTAGGCTTTCCCTCGCAGAAGCGGTCCGGGAAAATCTGATACATCGTGCCGTTTTTCAGCCAGTCGGGCGTCTTGAAGTCCGGCTCGTAGACCGTCAGCTGCCAGTCCTGACCGTCAGTCCAGCTGAGCACACCCTCACCGCCCGGCGTGCGGTAGATGCGGCGGAAGTCGGTGTAGAGGTCAAAGTGATAAAAGTACAGCCCCGAGGTCGTCGGCGTGACGGTCAGCGCGAAGTGGTTGACCTTGGGTGTCTGGCCCGTGAACTCCATGCGGTAGTGGACGGGGTCCTCGAGGTCTTTCGTCAGCACCAGATGCGGGTCAACGTAGCCGAGATCCTCCGGCACGGTCAGGTTGAAGGTCACAGGCTGACCGGCCTTCACCGCCCCGAACGGGGATTTGCAGGTGAGGTCGAGGCTGTTGTAGAATGTGTGGGACATGGAAGTCTCCCCTTTACGTTAGCGTAAAGCCTTCTCCCCTGGGGGAGAAGGTGGCCCGGAGGGCCGGATGAGGGGAGAGCCTGCCGCTATGGCCCGGCAAAAGGGCGGCAGGGCAGACTTGGCCCTCATCAGTCACCTTCGGTGACAGCTTCCCCCGATGGGGAAGCCTGCACAAAAAAGCCGTGCCCCGAACAGGGCACGGCAAAAATCAGATAACCAGATTATTTGACGGGAGTAGCGCCCCAGATGTCACGCGCATAGTCCATGATGGAACGGTCTGCGCTGAAGATGCCTGCGTTGGAGATGTTCTTCAGGCTCATGTGGTTCCACTTCTGCTTGTCGCGGTACAGCTCCTGCAGGTCGTGCTGGGCACGGCGGTAGTCCTTGAAGTCCGCCATGACCATGTACGGGTCGGAGTTGCGCAGGTTGCTGGTGACCTCGTTGAAGTTCTCGCCGTTCCAGCCCTTCTCCAGGAAGTCCAGAACTGCCATCGCGGTGTTGTCGCCGTTGATGAAGGCGTTCGGGTGGTAGCCCATGCCCTTCAGCGCGTTGACCTCGGGGGTCAGCATACCGAAGATGATCTCGTTCTCGTGGCCGGCGGCGTCGGCAATCTCAACGTTCGCGCCGTCCAGCGTGCCCAGCGTGATCGCGCCGTTCAGCATGAACTTCATGTTGCCGGTGCCGGAGGCCTCGGTGCCGGCCAGAGAGATCTGCTCAGAGACCTCGGAGGCGGGCATCAGGCGCTCGGACAGGCTGACGCAGTAGTCCTCGAGGTAGACGATGCGCAGCTTGCCGCGGACAGCGGGATCCTCGTCGATCAGCTTGCCCAGCTTGCAGATCATGCGGATCATCTGCTTGGCCATGTAGTAGCCGGGGGCGGCCTTCGCGCCGAAGATGTAGGTCTTGGGGGTGAACTCGGCGTTGGGGTTGTTCTTCAGGTACAGATACTCGGCAGCGATGTTCAGCGCGTTCAGGTGCTGGCGCTTGTACTCGTGCATACGCTTGACCTGGCAGTCAAAGATAGAATCAGGGTCAATGACCTGGCCGGTGGCCTTCTGCAGGTAGTTGGCAAAGTTGGCCTTGTTCTCACGCTTGACCTTGGCGGCGGCAGCCTGCACGGTCTTGTCGTCCACGAACTTCTCCAGCTTCTTCAGCTCGGAGGCATCGGTCTTGAAGCCGTCACCGATGGTCTCCTCCAGCAGATGGGTCAGGCCCGGGTTGGAGCAGAGCAGCCAGCGGCGGTAGGCGATGCCGTTCGTGACGTTCTTGAATGCCTGCGGCTTGTACAGGAAGTAATCATGGAAAACGCTGTCCTTGATGATCTCACTGTGCAGCTTGGAAACGCCGTTGATGGCGTGGCAGGTGTAGGCGCAGATGTTGGCGGTGCGGACCTGGTTGTCGCCGATGATCGCCATATAGTCGATCTTGCCCTGGTCGCCGGGGAAGGCCTTGGCCAGGTCGGCGCGGCAGCGGCGGTCCATCTCGCAGACGATCTGCCAGATGCGGGGCAGGGTGTTGCGGAAGATGTCCGCGTTCCACTTCTCCAGTGCCTCGCTCATGACGGTGTGGTTGGTGTAGGCAAAGACCTTGCGGCAGATGTCGAAGGCAGCGTCCCACTCGTAGCTGCACTCATCCAGCAGGATGCGCATCATCTCGGGGATGGCGACGGTGGGGTGGGTATCGTTCAGCTGGATGGCGACCTTGTCGGCCAGGTTGTCCAGCGTGCCGTACTGGTTCAGGTGGTTCTGCAGGATGTCTGCGATGGACGCGGCAGAGAAGAAGTACTGCTGGCGCAGGCGCAGGATCTTGCCCTCGGTATGGTTGTCGTTGGGGTAGAGGATCTTGGAGATCAGCTCGGCAGAGGCAGACTGGCTGATAGCCGTGTTGTAGTTGCCGGCGTTGAAGCTGCTCATATCAAAGCTGGGGGCCTTAGCCTGCCACAGACGCAGCTTGGAAACACCGTTGGAGCCGTAACCGGCGACATACATATCGTTGGGCACGGCGATAACGGAGTTGTAGTTCTCATACTTGACGTGATGGAAGCCGCCCTCCCAGGTCTCGATGGCCTGGCCGTCAAAGCGGATCTCCTGGGCCTGGTCGGGATGGCTCTTGATCCAGACCTGACCGCCGGGCAGCCAGTTGTCAGCAGTCTCCTGCTGCCAGCCGTCCACGATCTTCTGCTTGAAGATGCCGTACTCGTACAGGATGGAGTAGCCGGTGCCGGGGATGCCGTCGGTGGCCATGCCGTCCAGATAGCAGGCGGCCAGGCGGCCCAGACCGCCGTTGCCCAGGCCCGCATCGGGCTCCTGCTCATAGATGGTGTCGATCTTGACGTCGGCATCAGCCAGCACGCTCTCGGCAACTTCGTTCAGGCCAAGGTTGAACAGGCTCGTGCGCAGGCTGCGGCCCATGAGGAACTCCATGCAGAGGTAGTAGACCTGCTTCTTGCCCTCGCCCAGAACCTTGGACTGGAACTGCTTCTGGCGGTCGGACATGATCTGGCGGGTGATCATGGCCAGGCAGCGGTAGATCTGGTCAGCGGAGGCGGCGTCGATGGTGACGTTGCACTCACTCATCAGCTTGTCCTTGAGCAGCTTCTCAAATTCACGCTTTGTGTATTTCAAAATCGTTCTCTCCTTCTTTGCAGTCATGAGAATTCATGATTTTTGCGCTCTTTTCAGTGCTTTCAATAAACCACTCTATAGATTATAACGATATTTAGCGGATTGCGCAAGTCAAAATTGCCTGTTTGCAGGTTTTTTATACAATTCCGTCAAAAAGGGCTTTTGCAAATCGGTAATTTGTACTATAATAGATGTAAGATTCTGCGCGTCCACTGTAAATAAAGGCGTGCAGAGACCGGAAGGAGTATGATTATGGGTATGGCTACCTCAAAAGTGCGGCTGAACATCTGCGGTTCCAGCTATGTAGTCAACACGAGTGAGAGCGAGGATTACATGAAGAACCTCGCGGACCGACTGAACCTGGACATGAACGAGCTGATGGCGTCCTCGAACTCGGTCTCCATCACGACGGCGGCAGTCATGACCGCGCTGAACTATCGTGATGAGCTGGAAAAGGCCAGCGGCAGCGCCGACAATATGCGCCGCCAGATCAAGGACTACCTCGAGGATGCGGCCAGCGCCAAGATGGCTGCCGAGGAGGCCCGCCGTGAGAATGCGTCGCTCAAACGCCGTGTGGATGAGCTGGAGCGCCGCCTGCGCCGCAATCAGTTCCCGGCGGAGGACGAATGAGCCGCCCCGAGATTTTAGCCCCGGCGGGCAACCGCGAGATGCTTGGCGCCGCTGTTTTCAGCGGCGCTGATGCTGTTTATCTGGGGCTGACGGGCTTTAACGCGCGCCGCACGGCGGGCAACTTTACCCCCGACGAGCTGCGGGAGGCCGTGGCGTTCTGCCATGCCCGCGGCGTCAAGGTGCATGTGACGCTGAATACGCTGGTCTATGACCGGGAGTTGTCCGGCCTGGCCGACGCCGTGCGCGCCGTGGCTGCAGCCGGGGCGGATGCCGTCATTGCGGACGACCTGGCGACGGCGCAGCTGGTCAAAAGTATTGCACCGACGCTGCACCTGCACGGCTCGACCCAGATGAGCGTCCACACGCCCGAGGGCGCTAAGGAGCTTGCCGCGCTGGGCTATGACCGTGTCATTCTGGCGCGTGAGCTGTCGCTGGAGGAAATTCGTGCCGTCTGCGAGGCCAGCCCCATCGAGGTCGAGGTCTTTGTCCACGGCGCGCTCTGCATGAGCGTGTCCGGCCAGTGCATGATGAGCGCGTTCCTCGGCGGGCGCAGCGGCAACCGCGGCGCCTGTGCGGGTCCCTGCCGTCTGCCGTTTGACGCAAGTGCCGGTTTAAAACCCGGCCAGCCGGGCCGTGCCTGCCATTTGAGCTTAAAGGACATGGACTACATCCCGCACCTGCGGGAGCTGATGGACGCGGGTGTCGCCAGCGTAAAGATCGAGGGCCGCCTGCGCACGCCCGAGTACGCGGCGGCAGTCGTCACAGCCTGCCGCGCGGTCTGCGCGGGCCAGCCATACGACGAAAAGCTCGTGCGGGACATCTTCTCGCGCTCGGGCTTCACCGACGGCTACCTGACGAACCGCAACGACGGCAAGATGTTCGGCGTGCGCACCGAGGCCGACGCCGCGGCGACCCGCGCCGCCACGCCCAAGGCACGCGAGCTGTTCCGCCGCGAGCTGCAGCGCGTGCCCGTACACTATGAATTGAGCGGCGACGTGGAGGACGGCGGCGTCAAGCTGACCGCCCGCGACGACGACGGCCACAGGGTCAGCGTCTACAGCTCCGACGAGCCGCAGCCTGCCCAGAAGGATCCGCTGCCCGGCATTGAGCGCGCCCTCGGCAAGACCGGCGGCACGCCGTTTGTCATGGACGGCCTTGCCGCCGAGCCGGGGGAGGGGGGCTTCGGCTTCCTGCCCGGTGCCGCCTGGAACGAGCTGCGCCGCGAGGCGCTGGACAAGCTGCTGGAAAAGCGCAGCGAGGTCACGCCCCACGCTGTACAGGCGTTTGAAATCCCGACCTATCCCGCCCATACCGTGGGGCAGCTGCCCGCGCTGGCCGCCCGCTTTGCCAATGCGGCCCAGTGCCCGGCGGAGGCGGCGGAAAAGCTGCAATACCTGATTTTCCCGATCACCGAAGCCGAGAGCATCCCCGAGGCATGGCGGGGAAAAACGCTGCTGGAGCTACCGCGGGTCATGTTCGGCAGGCTCGAGCAAAAGACCGCCGCGCGGCTGGACGCCCTGCAGGACGCGGGTTTTGCCGGGGCGGTGGTCAACAACCCCGCACAGCTGCGCTATACCGACGGCTGGACGCTGTACGGCGGCCTGGGCCTGAACGTCACGAACCCGATGAGCGCCGCGCGGTATGCGTCCCTGGGGGTGCAGGGCATGCTTTTGCAGCCCGAGACCGCGCTGACGGCCATGCAGGCCGTGGCCCCCGGCGTGCCCACGGCGGCGCTCTGCTACGGCCATCTGCCGCTGATGCTGACCCGCGCCTGCCCCCTGCGCAATGTGCGCGACTGCGGCAAATGCCCGGGCGGCGGCACGCTGCGGGACCGCAAGGGCCGCAACTTCACCGTGACCTGCTCGGCCCCCGGCGGGGCGGGCGTGCGCACAGTGTTCAACCCGGTGCCGCTCTACATGGGCGAGCGCCTGCGTGAGCTGCCCGTGGACGTGGCGGTAGCGGCCTTCACGACAGAGACCCCCGCCCGCGTATCCCAGATTTTGGACCTGCTTTTCAACGCCCAACCGTTTGACAGCGAGTTTACGCGTGGGTTATACTATACGAATAACTAACACCGCAGGCTGACCCGAAAAAGGGCGGCTTGCAAATAAAAAATAAGAAATAATAAATAATAAAGAATGTGGAGTTTGCGCCACGGCGCAAACAAATTTTTTGAGCGGAGCGCAGCGACGCGGTCCACCGCATTTATTATTTTTTATTTATTATTTATTATTTGAAAATCGGAGACTTTGCCTTATGAATCCCATTGTAAAATACAAAAAATTGGATGTCCGCGCCGTTGTGCCGCAGTACGCTACGCCCGGCGCGGCGGCAGCGGACCTGTGCGCGGTCCTGGATACACCGCTGACGCTGGCCCCGATGCAGCGCACCCTCGTGCCCACCGGCCTTGCCATCGAGCTGCCCGGCCCCGCGTGCGTTGCCCTTGTCTACGCCCGCAGCGGCCTGTCCATCAAGCACGGTCTCTGCATGGCGAACGGCGTCGGTGTCATTGACAGCGACTACCGCGGCGAGCTGCGCGTGCCGATGGTGAACCTGTCCAACGAACCTTACACCATCCAGCCCGGTGAGCGCGTCGCCCAGCTCTGCATTGCCCCTGTCTGGCAGGCAGCGTTTGCACCCGCCGATGAACTGACCGACACCGCACGCGGTGCAGGCGGGTTTGGGTCGACGGGGAAATAAACGGCATTCGCCGCGAGGTTCTCTCCCCCACCGCCTGCGGGCGGAGCCCTTCGGGCCCGGGCCCCTCTGCCGCTTCGCGACATCTCCCCACACCGTGGGGAGTCACCCTCGCAGAGGGGGCCAAGAGCCCCTTGCCTCCCTCTGCGAGGGAGGTGGCGCCGCAGCGCCGGAGGGAGAGAACCTTCCGGCAGTGCCCTTTTCCTAAAATTTCTGCTCACACCTTGTTTCGGCAAACTCTGCACACTCCGACTTTTTATAATAGACCAGAAAGGAAGCACACTATGGCTCTGATCCTTGCCTCCGGCAGTCCGCGCCGGCGTGAGCTGATGTCCCTTATCACCCCCGACTATACTGTCGTCACCAGCGACGTGGACGAGACGAAGATCGCGGCGGATTCCCCGGCGCACCTTGCCAAGGCTCTGGCCACTGCCAAGGCCCGCGCCGTGGCCGAGAAAAACCCCGATGACGTCGTCTGCGGCTTTGACACGGTGGTCGAGTGCGAGGGCGAGGTGTTCGGCAAGCCGAAGGACGAGGCCGACGCCGTGCGGATGCTGCGCGCGCTCTCCGGGCGTGAGCACCGCGTCCACACCGGCGTCTGCATCTGCCGGGGCCGCCGTGCCGCCGCCACTGTCGAGACAACCGTTGTCCATTTCTCGCCCATCGCGGAGGACGACCTGTGCGCCTATGTGCGCACGCCGGAGCCCTACGACAAGGCGGGAGCCTATGCCATCCAGGGGCACGCGGCGCTGTGGTGTGCGGGCATCGAAGGGTGCTACTACAACATCATGGGGCTGCCGGTTCACCGCACGGCGCAGCTGCTGCGCGAGTTTACCTGACCCGGACAGCCCCGGAAACGGGAGTCTGTATGGGAAAAATCTGCAACTTTTTTACATGCTTTTTCGGGAGAATACACGCTATGTTTACCAAAGACATCGGCATTGATCTGGGCACCGCCAACACCCTTGTGTACATGAAGGGCCGCGGCATCATCATGCGCGAGCCAAGCGTCGTCGCCGTGGACCCGCGCAGCGACGAGCTGCGGGTGCGCAGCGTCGGCCATGAGGCCAAGGCGGTCATTGGCCGCGCACCCGGCTCCATCGTGGCGGTGCGCCCCCTCAAGGACGGCGTTATTGCGGATTTTGACGTTACCGCGGCCATGCTGCAGAGCTTCATCCGTCAGGCCTGCGGCAACAGCATTCTGGCTCGCCCCCGGGTCGTCATCTGCGTGCCCTCCGGTGTGACCGAGGTCGAGCGCCGCGCCGTGCGCCAGGCTGCAGCCAAGGCGGGCGCACGCCAGGTCACGGTCATCGAGGAGCCGATGGCCGCTGCCATCGGCAGCGGTCTGCCCACCACCGACGCCGTCGGCAGCATGATCGTGGACATCGGCGGCGGCACGGCGGAGGTCGCGGTCATCAGCCTGTCGGGCATCGTCGCCAGCCGCAGCGTGCGCTGCGCGGGCGACGCGCTGGACCAGAGCATCATCGCTTTCATCAAGCGCAAATACAACCTGCTGGTCGGTGAGCGCACGGCAGAACAGATCAAGATCGAGATCGGCTCGGCCTGCCCGCAGGACCCCGAGACCAGCATGGAAATCAAAGGCCGCAACCTTGTGGACGGCCTGCCGAAGGACATTCTGATCCGCTCCGAGGAGGTCCGCGACGCCATGAACGACTGCCTGCTGCGCATCGTCGAGGCCATCAAGGACACGTTGGAATGCACCCCGCCCGAGCTGTCCAGCGACATCATTGACCGCGGCATCATGCTTTCCGGCGGCGGTGCGCTGCTTCGCGGGCTGGATACCCTCATCCAGAATGAGACGGGCATCGAGGTCCACATTGCCGAAAGCCCCCTGGACTGTGTAGCCCTCGGCGCCGGTGCCGTCCTCGACAACCCCGATCTGGCCGGACGCCGGAAAGAGGAAATGAGCTACTTATAACGCCCCTTGGCCCCCTCTGCGAGGGTGACTCCCCACGGTGTGGGGAGATGTCGCGAAGCGGCAGAGGGGCCCGGGCCCGAAGGGCTCCCGCCGCAGCGGGTGGGGGAGAGAGCTTGCCATTGCCCGAAATATTTCGGGCGGCCGCAGGGTTCTCTCCCTCCGGCCCTGCGGGGCCACCTCCCTCGCAGAGGGAGGCAGGGGAGCGTATCCCTTTCAACCGAAAAAAAGATTGACAAATGGGGAAAATCCGGCTATTATTAGATTGTTCGCATATACCCGGAGGGACGCTATGCCTTTACTCGATCAGGATCTGCCCGCCCGCGCACAGCAGGGGGACGAGAATGCGCTTGCCGCACTGATCGCCCGCATGATGCCGGCCATCCGCAAGGGTGCGGCGGAATGCACTGCCCCCGGCCTCGATTTTGACGATGCCGTGCAGGAGGGGCTGATCGGCCTGTTCCATGCTGTGCGCGGGTTTGACCCCGCTGCCGGGCAGACCTTCACGGCCTACGCCGCGGCCTGCATCCGCCACGCGCAGCAGGACGCCCGCCGGGCAGCTCTGCGCAAAAAGCACGCGCCGCTGAACTACAGCGTGCCGCTGCCCGCCGCCGAGGAAAGCACCGACACCCGCCCCGGCCCCGAGGAGCTTGCTATCTTCGGCGAACAGTACGCGGACACGCTCCGCCGTATGCAGACCGAGCTTTCCGCGCTGGAACGCACGGTTTTAATGGCCGGGCTGGAAGGCCGCACCCCCGCGCAGACCGCGCGGGAGCTGGGACTTCCCGCCAAAAACGTGGCCAATGCGCTGGCCCGTGCGCGCCGCAAGCTGCGCGGTGCGCCCACAACCTAGGATTCAGGCGATTTGCCTGCGTCATATATCAACCTGCCCCCAGTAGCGCCTAAAATCAGTTCAGTTGGTCCATTCCCATTGCGTTGTTTTAGATTCTTCCGCGGGCAAAATAAACACAGAGGAGATACCCACTATGTTCGAAGACAAGACTTTGGTATGCAAGGATTGCGGCAAGGAGTTCGTTTGGACCGCCGGCGAGCAGGAGTTCTACGCCAGCCGTGGTTTCGAGAACCAGCCCCAGCGCTGCAAGCCCTGCCGTGATGCCCGCAAGAACTCTACCCGCGGCGAGCGCCAGATGTTCGACGCTACCTGCGCCAGCTGCGGCAAGGCCTGCAAGGTTCCCTTCCAGCCTCGCGAGGACCGTCCGGTCTACTGCAGCGAGTGCTTCGCTAAGATGAAGGAGAACGGCTGATTTACGCGCTTTTGCATGTAAACTGAGTTGAATGTTCCATTCCGCGCCCCGGCCTTACCGCCGGGGCGTGGTTTGTTATCGGGACGATTACAGGTTGATAGAATGAAAAAAACTCTCTCAAGGCTGCCGCGCGTCGTCCGGCTGGCGGCGCTGTCGGCGGTGCTGCTGGCTCTGTGCAGCAAGTCGTCGCCGCTCTACGCCTTCAACGACTGGATGGACGCAAACATCTTCTTCACGATGGGCCGCTCCATGCTCGGCGGCAGGGTGCTTTACCGTGACGTGTTCGACCACAAGGGCCCGGTGCTCTACCTGCTGTACGGGCTGGCGGGCCTTGTCGGCGGCACAGACTTCCGCGGCGTGCTGGTGCTGGAAATCATCGCCATGACGTCGTTTCTGTACACGGGTCTGCGCACGGCGGAGCTGCTGGCGGGCCGCCGCCTTTCGGTGTGGTGGATGGCGCTGCCCGCAGCGGGCATGGCGGCCAGCCGCGCGTTCTCCCACGGCGGCAGTGCTGAGGAGCTGCTGCTGCCGTTTCTGGCGGCGGCGCTGTTCAGCCTGGTCAGGGCGCTGCACAGTCCCGCGGCCAAGCCGCTGCGCGCGGTCTGTGTGCAGGGCCTTCTGGCCGCGTGCGCGCTCTGGCTCAAGTACACGGTGCTGGGCTTCTACCTCGCGTGGGTCGTGGTGCTGGCGGCGCTCTACCTGCGGCGCGGCTGGCTTGCGCAGCTGGGCCGCAGCGTGGGGGCGTACCTCGGCGGCATGGCGCTGGCCACGCTGCCGTGGGTCGTTTACTTCGGCGTACACGGCGCGCTGGGGGACTGGTTCACCGCCTACTTTTATGACAATCTCTTCCTTTATAAGGGGGAGGGCGGCGGTCTGCCCGCGCTGGCGCAGCACCTGTGGTGGGCGGTGCGGGATGGCTTGCCCGCCGCGCTGCTGCTGGCGGCGTTCCTGCTCTGGGCGCTGCTGACCCGGCGTTTTGCCGCAGCGGGGAGCGTGGCCGCACTGGCCGCGGGGCTGGCCGCTACCAGTCTGATGGGCGGCTACCTGGTCTATTACGGGCTGGTGCTGGCGGTCTTTGCGCCGCTGGGCCTTGTGCCGCTGGTCCGCCTTGCGGAAAAGACCCCCGCGCCCGTCCGTACCGCGCTGCCCTGGGCCGTGCTGGCCGCGTGCGCTGCCGCCTGCTATGCCCTGACGCCCAACCGGGCACTGCGGGGCCGCGCCCGCGCCGACCTGCCCCAATACCGCTTTGCAGCGCAGATCAACGGCGGCAGCCTGCTGAACTACGGCACGCTGGACGGCGGCTTTTACACGGCGGCGGGTGTGCTGCCGCCCTGCAAATATTTCTGCGTGACGAACATGCCGCTGGACGAACAGTGGACCGACCAGCAGGCTGTATTGAAGGCCGGTGCTGTGGACTACGTCGTGGCGCTGACCGGCGACCTGCACGGCGATTTCCCGCAGTATGCGGTCATTGACCGGTGCAGCTATGACGGCGGCGAGGGCGAAGTGACCTGGTATCTCTACCAATTGCAGCGGTGATTTGCGTTTTTGTGCCCTATGCGGTATAATAGCACTGATCCCTGTACATCCTGCCAGAAAGGCAATGCCTATGAAACAAAAACTCACCCTGCGCCGCGTCCTCGCCAGCGCTGTGGCGGCGCTGGCTGCCGCTGCGGCGGTCTGGCTGCTCTGCCGCTGGGTCGGCTATGATTTGCAGCTGCGCATCGGCAATGAGCCGGTCTATGAAATCGCAAACGATGACTATACCCAGATCATCGACGTACCCGAGGACGGGCTTTGGCAGGCCGTCCCGCTGGAGGCGGGGCAGACGCTCTATGGCTGCCGCCTGCGGTTCAGCACCCACGGGGAGCTGTACCGCGCCGGTATGGTCATGGTCGATCTGTGTGATGCCGACGGTACGATCCTGCGCGAGGCGGCGGGCAACTACGCCAACATTTTTGACGACAACTTCACGGGCTTTGCCTTCGGCACGGCCTACACGGCGGCACAGGCGGAAACACTCTGCCTGCACATCTATAACGTCGTCGAGTGGGAGGGGCCGCTCGGCCTCTGGGCCAGCACCGGCACGGTGGGGGCGCTGGCTCTGACCGCGGACGGCGTTGATGCCGATGCCACGCTGGCATTGCAGTATATGACCGACGATACTGGCAGCTGGCCGTCCGATTTGGCAAACGGGCTGGCCCCGCTGCTGGCGTTCGCAGCATTTGCCGCCGTGCTGCTGTTCGGCCTGCGTGCCCCGCTGCCGCTGACCGTGGCGGTGGTCGGCCTTGCGTGCGGACTGCTGTTTGTGCGCGTCACCCCGGCGCTTGTCGCGCCCGATGAATACACCCATCTGGCTGCAGCCTATGAGCTGGCCAGCCGCCTGAGCGGCGAGACGCCCGCCGACGAAAACGGCTGTCTGTTGGTGCGGGAGAGCGATGCGCCGCACTTCGGCACCCGCAGCGGCGAGATCGGCATTCTGGCCTACAAGGCCGAGGCACTGGCCCGTCAGAAGGAAGCTGGCGGTCCCGACGCACTGACCGCCGTCAGCGAGGCCAAGGCCGGGCAGGGCAGCGGCAACTACCTGCCGCAGGCGCTGGGCATCCGGCTGGCCCGCAATGCCGGTGCTAACTTTTACACGATGCTGCGTCAGGCGCGGACCTTCAACCTGATTTTCTATCTGCTGCTGGCCGTGCTGGCTGTGGCGCTGGCCCCGGCGGCGGTGCGCGGGCTGCTGGCCTGCATTGCGCTGCTGCCGATGCCGCTGCAGCTGGCGGGCAGTCTCTCGCCCGATGCGTCGGTGCTGGGCATGGTGTTCTGCTACACGGCGCTCTGCCTGCGGCTGCGCACCAAAAAAGCCGTGTGGTGGGAAAAAATCCTGCTCATCGCCCTCGGCGGGGCTGTCGGCCCGGCCAAGGCCATCTACCTGCCGGTGGTGCTGCTCTGCTTTATCATCCCGGCGGACAACCTTGTGGGGCCGACGGAATTTTTCCGGGGCTCGTTTGGTGCGCGCGTGCGCTCCGGGCAGCTGATCCGGGAGGCCGTGCTCGTGCTGGCGGGCTGCCTGTGGCTCTCCGCCAACCTCGGTGAGCTGGCCTATGCCGCCCGCGATATGAATCAGATGCTTCTGGCCGTCGGCGCGGTGGGTGTTGCTCTGCTGCTGGCGCTGGTGCGCTGGCTGTATGGAAAAGTGCAGAATGACGCCAAAAAGCTGCGCCTGTTCAAGGGCGCGCTGGCCTGTGCCGTTGTGCTGGCCGTCGTCGGCGGGGTGCTTGCACTGTCCCGCATGGGCGGCGGGCTGGCCCCCGACCAGCTGCTGATGACGAACCCCAACGGCGATTCCATCTGGACGTTCTCGCTGGGGTATATCTGCCGCAACCTGCCCGCCACGGCGAAGCTCTTGCTGCGCACGATCCCCGCGCAGGGTGCGCTCTGGCTGCAGGGCGTTCTGGGCACGACGCTGGGGGAGCCTATCGTCTACCGCATCGACGTCAGCTGGCTGCTGGGCGTCGGGCTGGTGCTGGCATTGCTGGCGGCAGCCCTGCCGGTGCAGGACGAATCGGATGAGCCGCTGCTGGGCCGCCGCACCGGCTTCGGCGTGCTGGGCATCATCCTCTGCGTTGCGGCGGCGTCGCTCGTCGTGGCGCTGAACTGGACGCCCATCAACTATGAAACGCTGTTCGGTATGCAGGGCCGCTACTGGCTGCCCGTGCTGCCGCTGGCGCTTCTGCTCGTCAAGGGAAACCGCGGCGTTTGTGCGCGGCGCGACCTTTCCCGCGGGGCGGCACTGGCCGTCACCGCCTGTACACTGTTGACCCTGCTGCAGGGCTATAGCCTATACGCAAGCTGGCAGCCGGTATCATAAATCTGCCTACACTATTATAAAGGAGACACTCTCATGACTGTTACGAAGAATACCATCATCGCCGAAATCCTGAACAACGACCCCACCCAGGGCTGCGTGCCCATCTTCCTGTCCACCGGTATGCACTGCCTGGGCTGCATGGCCTCCCATGGTGAGACCGTCGAGGAGGCCTGTGCTGTCCACGGCGTTGACGCCGACGAACTCGTCGATGAGCTGAACGATTACTTTGCACACCTGTAATGCGCCGCGGCTCGATGCCCGCCTGGCCGCTGCCTATGATTTTGTACGTCCGGGGCACGCGGCGGCGGACATCGGCTGCGATCACGGCAAATTAAGCGCCGCACTGGCGGGCAGCGGACGCTGCCCGCTTGTTTTGGCTTGTGACCTGCGCCCCGGCCCGCTGGAAAAGGCCCGTGTGACCTGTGCGCCCTACGGGGATAAGGTGCAGTGCCGCTTAGGCAGCGGACTTTCGGTTTTAGAACCCGGCGAGGTCGATGACATCATCATCGCCGGTATGGGCGCGGAGACGATCATTGAGATCCTGGAGGCAGCGCCCTGGGTGTTCGAGGCGCGGTACAATTTGGTGCTGGTCCCCGCGACGAAGCACAGCATCCTGCGCCGCTGGCTGGCCCGCCGCGGCTTTGCACTGCGGGCCGAGACCCTCTGCCAAGCCGCAGGCCGGTGGTACGCCGTCATGAACGCGCAGTACACGGGTGCCGCCCGCGAGCCGGACGGGCTGTTCTGCCTGACCGGCCTGACGAACGGCCAGCCCGGGTGCAGCGAGTATTACGCCGTGCAGAATGAAAAGCTGAAAAAGTACCGTTTGGGTCTGCCGGAGGGAACAGAACGGGACGCGGTGGGGGAGCTCATCGCCGAATTAGATGCGTTAGCGGCACGGTAAACGCCCGCGGGCGGATATAAAATCCGCCCCTGCGCACAGCGGAAAAAGCCACAGCGTTCCCCATCGCCTCACCGTAGGGGCCGGGTATGCCCGGCCCGCAGCGTCAAATCAGGCACCCGCAGACGGGCGATCTCCGCAAGCCTGCGGTAAAACAGAATTCATCAGGAGGTAAAAACATGTCAGTAAGCGTACAGCAGATTTTGGGCTTTCTGCGGGCGGTGGCCCCGCAGGAGCTGGCATTGGATTGGGATAACGTCGGCCTGCTCGTCGATGCGGGTCAGCCCGTGGACGGTGTGCTGACCACGCTGGACATCACCCCCGCCGTCGTGCGGGAGGCTGTCGAGAACGACTGCCAGCTTATTGTCAGCCATCACCCGGTCATCTTCCATCCGCTCAGGACGCTGGCTGCCGATGATGTGCCCGCCCTGCTGATGAAAAACGGCATCTCGGCCATCTGTATGCACACAAACCTTGACGCGGCCCCGGGCGGCGTCAACGATACACTCTGCGACATCCTCGGCATCGCCGCCGAGGGCCGCGAGAGCTTCGCCGAAGGCTGCGGGCGCATCGGCACCACGATGCCCACCACGGTGGAGGCGCTGGCCAAATTCTGCGCCGCCACGCTGCACAGCGGCGTCAAGTACGTGAACGGCCAAAAGCCTGTCACCTGCCTGGCCGAGGTCAGCGGCGGGGGCGGCAGTTACTTAGAGGAAGCCATCGCGCGCGGCGCGGACTGCCTTGTCACCGGCGAGGCAGCCCACCACATTGCGCTGCTGGCCAGGCAGAAGGGCATCGGCCTTGTGGTCGCAGGCCACTGGGGCACCGAGCACGCCGTTGCCGATGTGCTGGCCGTCCAGATGGAAAAGCAGTTCCCGGCCCTCACCGTCGCCCACGCCGAGGCTGATGCTGATCCGTATTCCTACCTATTATAATAAGGAGCCATTCCCATGTCCCTTGATGCCGCAACGCTGGCGCTGGTCGCCGGTGAACTGAAAAACACGCTGCTCGATGCCAAGATCGACAAAATCTTTGAGCCGACCCGCGACGAGGTGCTTATGACCCTGCGCACCCGCACCGAGACCCACCGTCTGCTGCTGTCGGCCCGCAGCGGCTCGGCCCGCGTCTGCCTGACGAAGGAGAACTTCGAGAACCCGCTCACGCCGCCGGGCTTCTGTATGCTGCTGCGCAAGCACCTGACCGGCGGGCGGCTCATTGAGCTGCGCCGCGAGCCGGGGGACCGCATCGTCTATTTTGACTTCCGCTGCACAAACGAGATGGGCGACCTGGTCACGAACACGCTGGCCGTCGAGCTGATGGGCCGCTACTCCAATCTGGTGCTCGTGCAGGACGGGCGCATCATTGATGCCCTCAAGCGGGTGGACTTTGACGACAGCGAGGTCCGCCAGCTGCTGCCGGGTCTGGCCTACACGCTGCCGCCCAAGCCCGCGCGGCCTGACTTTTTGGAGACGAGCGCCGCCGCCATCGTGGCCGCTGCGTGCGAGAAGGACTTGCCCGTTGCACAGGCGCTGGGCAAGACGGTGGCGGGCGTCGGCCCCGTCGTCGTGCGGGAGGCCGTCTGCCGCGCGCTGGGGGAAACGCCTGCGCTGGCCTGCGACCTGACCGCCGAGGAGAAGGCCGGGCTGGCCGCGGCCATCGACGAATTGAAGGACGAGCACGCCCACGGCGGCACGCCCACCGCGGTGCGTCTGCCCCAGCCGGACGGCGCACCGAAGCCCGTGGAGTTCAGCTTCTTTGTGCCGCAGCAGTACGGCAGCGCGGCGATTTTGACCCGGTATCCGTCCTACAGCGAGATGCTCGAGGACTACTACGCCACGAAGGACCGCGCCGAGCGCCTGCGCCAGAAAAGCCGTGAGCTGTACAAGGCCGTCCACAATATGTATGACCGCGCCGTCCGCAAGCAGGCCGCGCGGAAGGAGGAACTGAGCCAGTCCGCCAAGGCCGACACGCTGCGCCTGTACGGCGAGCTTTTGCAGGCGAACCTCTGGGCCATCCACAAGGGTGACCGGCAGGTGACCGTGCAGAACTACTACACCGGCGAGGATGTGACCATACGCTTGGACCCGCGTCTGGGCGGCAACGAGAACGCGCAGAAGTATTTCCGCGATTATAAAAAGAAGCAGACCGCCCACGCCATGCTGCAAAAGCTGCTGGTGGAGGGCGAGGCCGAGATCGAGTATCTGCGCACGGTGCTGTATGAGGTGGAGAGCGCCCCCGGCGAGATGGCGCTGAACGAGATCCGCGCCGAGCTGAAAAGCCAGGGCTACTTAAAGTATTACAAGCAGCGGGACCGCAAGCAGAAGCCTGCGGACTTCCTGCGGTATACCTCGAGCGACGGGTTTGAGATCCTGGTGGGGCGCAACAACCTGCAGAACGACAAGCTGACCTTGCACACCGCCCGCGGCAAGGACCTGTGGTTCCACGTCCAGAAGGCACCCGGCAGCCACTGCGTCGTTATGAGCCGCGGAGAGGACATCCCCGACACGACCAAACAGGAGGCCGCCGAGCTGGCCGTCCTGCATTCGAGCCAGAACGGCGGTGCAAAGGTCGCCGTGGACACCACCGAGGTCAAAAATATATGGAAGGCCAACGGGGCGAAACCGGGCATGGTGCTGTACGAGGTCTACACGACGGTCTACGTGACGCCGCGTGAAGGGCTGGAGGAGCAGCTGAAAAAACGGTAAATGTAGGGGGCGGCGTCCCCGACGCCCCGCAGGCCGATGCGGACAGCGCCCCCTACAATCTGCCGCACGGTAGGGGCCGGGCATGCCCGGCCCACGGCCTTCCCGCAGGAGGTCGTCTGCCATACAGCTGCGGGCCGCACATGTGCGGCCCCTACAAGGCATCCGCCTGCGGGGTGATGCGAACATCGGCCCCTACAACCTGCCGTTCACGCCTGCTTTGTAGGGAGCGGTCTTGACCGCTCCGCGCGGCTTAAAGGAAAACAGTCGCTTATGGGAGAGCCTGCGGGCCGATGCAAGCATCGGCCCCTACGGGTGCCTTTAGTAGGAGGTGTGTGTCATGAAAAAGTACGCTGTAATTCTTTTCTCTCTTGCCTTTTTGCTCACCGCCTGCGCCTCCGCCCCGGCGGACAGCGTGTCGGCAACCCCCGTGCCGACGGAAACGCCCGCACCTACGGCAGAGCCGACCCCGGAACCGACGGCCACGCCGTCCCCGACGCCCGCGCCGACGATGGCGGTGTACGATGAGGTCTCCTTCGACGATTGGCGGGACGGTGCAGGCTGCACGATGCCGGACTACACGTTCAGCGCACCGCATAAGCCACAGCCGCAGGAACAGGTCACATGGCCCGAGGAAGGCGTGACGCTCCGCTATAATGCACAGACGCTGGAAGAAGCAGCGGAGATTTTCCACACCACGGTGGAAAACTTAAAAGAGCTGAATCCGGACTGGCAGGACAAATACAGCCGCGCCATTGGGTGCTACTGGGCCCTGAAAGTACAGGCCGAACCCTACACCCTGCCCATGAACAATGTGGTGACGGTCACGGTCAATGCACCGTGGGTCGAGAGCTACTATGACCGCACCGAAGTCTGCGATGTTCCCGCGTCGCTGGACAAGCAGGCCCGGGCCGCGCTGGCCTCGGCGTATTACTTCCAGTATCACTGGTGGGGGATGCACGCGGGCTTTTTGCCCTATGAGAAACTGGACGAGCCGGTTGGGTTTTTCAACTACCGCGCGGCGGATGGCGCGTTTTACACGAAGTTCTCGGAGTTCGGCAGCTTTCTGCACACGGTCTACTCCGATGCCTGGGTGGACGATATGCTGAGCATGGACCCCGCACCCTTTGCCGAGGGCGAAAACGACACCATCCTGACGCTGGACGGTGACCGCGGCGGCAACATCGCCTACTGCGGGCATCTTTTCACCGAGCCGGAGCTGCAGCCTGACGGCAGCCTTGCGTTCTGGCAGCTCTCGCTGACCTGCGAGAGCGACGATTTTAAAGGCTGGGCAGGGGAGGAGACGATTGTGCCCGATACCGCCACTGTAACGACGGTGCGGTTGGTGCCGACGGAGAATGGCTGGCGGGTGGATGCGCTGGAGCTGCCGAGCTGAGCTGTAGGGGCCGGGCATTGCGGGGTTGTGAGCGTAGGACCACGGTTGAGTGGAACGAAACCGGGGCGCGAACAATGTTTGCCCCTGCGGGGCAAACAACCGCACGAGCGTGTTTGCTTGCAAACTGTCGGCGCTCGTTGTGCGCCGACAAGCGCCCGGCCCGCGGCCTTCCCGCAGGAGGTCGTCTGCCGTACAGCTGCGGGCCGCACATGTGCGGCCCCTACAAAGCAACGGTTTTCCCTGCAATTTGCCTGAAAAACAGGACTTCTTTCCCCAAAAACCATGCACCCTGTTGAAAACTCATACAACCCCCACTACTTTCGGCATAACGTAAAAATTTCTCAAAAAAATTTTATAAAAATGCCAAAAAACACTTGCAACACCGGGAGACGTGTGCTATAATACATCTTGGCTGCGGAAGGCTTGTGCAGAATAAGCAAGCTGCGCAAGCCGCGATATGCGTTGATGCGGGAGGTTGCCGCCGTAAAGCCGAAGGGCTGGCGGGTTTTTCCGCGGAGTATGTCCGATCTTAGAACCGGGCGAAAGAATTACGGAAACAAAGGGATATGTACGCCACTGCATTCTGCGGTGCGGACCAATGTTCACCTTACTTTGTGATGATTCTTTCCGGGAGAACTGTGCGAACACGGTTCACCGGATTTTGTCATGCGAAAAGGTTGAACACCCGGAAACGTGTGTAATTTATCGGCTCGCCTAAGGCGCAAAATTTTATAGGAGGCGAATGCAATGGCAGTCAAAGAAAAAATCAGAATCCGTCTGAAGAGCTACGATGCATCCCTGATCGATGCTGCGGCACAGAAGATCGTGGAGACCGCTAAGCGCACTGGCGCTCGCGTTTCCGGCCCGATCCCTCTGCCCACCGACAAGGAGGTCGTCACGATCCTGCGCGCTGTCCACAAGTACAAGGACAGCCGTGAGCAGTTCGAGACCCGCACGCACAAGCGTCTGATCGACATTCTGAAGCCGTCCAACAAGACGGTCGAGGCTCTCATGAGCCTGCAGCTCCCCGCCGGCGTTGACATCGAGATCAAGCTGTAATCGAGTTTCTACATTATAATGGCCGATACGCGCGGCCGTGATCCGTGAACGGTCGGCGTGTAATGGAAAGACACGGTAAAGCACCATCTCGCTGCAATGCAAACAGCGGAGAGGTCATGTTGATGGGAAACCACCAACCAATAACCTTTACAGGAGGACAAACACAATGCAAAAAGGTATCATCGGCAAGAAGCTGGGCATGACCCAGCTGTTCGACGCCAACGGCAAGGTCGTTCCGGTCACCATCATCGAGGCCGGCCCCTGCACCGTCGTGCAGAAGAAGACCGTTGAGTCTGACGGCTACCAGGCTGTTCAGATGGGCTACGGCGAAGTGAGCGCCAAGAAGGTCAACAAGGCCGCCAAGGGTCACTTCGACAAGGCTGACGTCGCTCCCAAGCGCACCCTGCGTGAGTTCCGTTTTGATGACATCGCTGCCGTCAACGTCGGCGACATCCTCAAGGCTGATGTCTTCGCAGAGGGCGACAAGGTTGACGTTGTCGGCACCAGCAAGGGCAAGGGCTATCAGGGCGTTATCAAGCGCTTTGGCCAGCACCGCCTGCGTGAGAGCCACGGCACCGGCCCTGTTGCACGTCATGCCGGTTCTAACGGTTCCACTTCCAGCCCGTCCCGCGTGTTCAAGGGCAAGCGTCTGCCCGGCCACATGGGTGCGGTCCGCGTGACCGTCCAGAACCTGAGCATCGTTAAAGTCGATGCTGAGAACAATCTGATCGCGATCAAGGGTGCGATCCCCGGCCCGAAGGGCTCGGTCGTGACCATCCACGACAGCGTGAAAGCGTAAAGGAGGAAAACACAATGGCACAGTTTGATGTCGTCGATATGAACGGCAAGAAGGTTTCCACCGTTGAGCTTTCCGACGCCGTGTTCGGGATCACCCCGAACGAGAAGGCTGTCCACGAGGCAGTCGTCAACTTCCTGGCCAACCAGCGCCAGGGCACCCAGAACACCAAGATCCGCAAGGAAGTCCGCGGCGGCGGCAAGAAGCCTTGGCGCCAGAAGGGCACCGGCCACGCTCGTCAGGGCTCTATCCGTGCTCCGCAGTGGACCCACGGCGGTGTTGCTCTGGGCCCCAAGCCCCGCAGCTACTACTACACCATCAACAAGAAGGTCAAGCGTCTGGCTCTGCTCAGCGCCCTGTCTGACAAGGCTGCCAACGGCAACATGATCCTGGTCGACAAGATCGCCGCTGACGAGTACAAGACCAAGACCGTCGTTGCTTTCCTGGCCGCTGTCGGCGCAGGCAAGAAGAACCTGATCGTCAATGACACTCTGGACGCCAAGTTCGTCAAGAGCGCCGCCAACATCCCCGGTGTCCAGACCGCCGCTACCGGCATCAACACCTACGATGTTGTCAACGCCGACAAGCTCATCCTGAGCGTTGACGCTGCCAAGAAACTTGAGGAGGTATATGCGTGATGAAATTCGCACAGGACATCGTTCTCGCCCCCGTCATCACCGAGAACTCCATGGCTGGCATCGCTGACAAGAAGTACACCTTCAAGGTCGCTACCGACGCCACCAAGATCGACATCGCCAACGCTGTTGAAGAGCTGTTCGGCGTGAAGGTCGCCAAGGTCAACACCATCTCCGTCCGTGGTCGCTATCGCCGCCAGGGCATGCACGCCGGCTACACTGCCAAGAGCAAGAAGGCCATCGTCACCCTGACTGCCGACTCCAAGGAGATCGAGTTCTTCAACTCCATGGTTTGATGACCGGATGGCCGCAAGGCCGTCTTGAGGGCCCCGCCGAGGGGCCCGGTTATGGGGATATGACCCCGATAAAAATTCATAAGATAACAACAAGGAGATCAACATGGCTATCAAGAAGTACAAGCCGACTACCCCCGGTCGCCGTGGCATGACTGTTACCGACTACAGCGTGCTGTCCAAGGTCGATCCGGAGCGCAGCCTGCTCGAGTCCAAGAAGAAGCATGCCGGCCGCAACAACACCGGCAAGATCACCGTCCGCCATCACGGCGGCGGCAACCGCGTCAAGTACCGTGTCATCGACTTCAAGCGCAACAAGTTTGATGTCCCCGCCACCGTCAAGACGCTGGAGTATGACCCGAACCGTTCCGCCTTCATCGCACTCGTTGAGTACGAGGACGGCGCCAAGAGCTACATCCTGGCTCCCGATGGTCTGAAGGTTGGCGACACCATCATGGCTGGCCCCAACGCTGACATCAAGCCCGGCAACGCTCTGCCCTTCGAGAACATCCCCGTTGGTACCATGATCCACAACATCGAGCTGTATCCCGGCAAGGGCGGCCAGCTGGTCCGTTCCGCTGGCGTTATGGCGCAGCTGATGGCTAAGGAGAATGGTTACGCTCTGGTCCGTCTGCCCTCCGGTGAGATGCGCAACGTTCGTCTGAACTGCATCGCCACCATCGGCGTTGTTTCCAACCTCGACCACGAGAACGTCAACCTCGGCAAGGCCGGCCGCAAGCGCCACATGGGCGTCCGCCCCGGCAGCCGTGGTTCCGTCATGAACCCCTGCGACCATCCTCATGGTGGTGGCGAGGGCCGCGCTCCGGTTGGTCATTCCAGCCCGCGTACTCCGTGGGGCAAGCCCGCTCTGGGCCTGAAGACCCGCAAACACAAGGCTCGCAGCGACAAGTTCATTGTCAAGCGCGCCAACGGCTAAGGGAGGTTTTTGAACAATGTCTAGAAGCACTAAGAAGGGCCCTTACGTTCTGCCTTCCCTGTACAAGAAGGTTGAGGCTCTGAACGAGGCTGGCAAGAAGAGCGTCGTGAAGACCTGGAGCCGCTCCTCCACCATCTTCCCCGAGTTCGTCGGTCACACCTTCGCCGTCCATGACGGCCGCAAGCATGTGCCCGTGTACGTTACCGAGGACATGGTTGGCCACAAGCTGGGCGAGTTTGCACCTACCCGCAAGTTCACCGGCCACGTCGGCGCTAAGACCGTCGGCAAATAAGAGAGGAGGAACATCGAATGGAAGCACGGGCTATTCTCCGTTACGCCCGCATTAGTCCCCGCAAGGTTTCGATCGTGATGGACCTCATCCGTAACAAACCCCTGGACGAAGCGCTGGCTATCCTGCAGTACACCCCGAAGGCCGCCTGCGAGCCCCTTCTCAAGCTGGTGAATTCTGCTGCCGCTAATGCGGAAAACAACTTCAACATGGATCGCAACAATCTCTACGTCGCAGAATGCTACGTCTGCCCCGGCCCCACGCTCAAGCGCATCATGCCTCGCGCACAGGGCCGTGCATACCGCATCCTGAAGCGCACCAGCCACATGACTGTTGTGCTGAAAGAGAAACAGTAAGGAGGTAAACAAATGGGCCAGAAAGTCAATCCCCACGGCATGCGCGTGGGTGTTATCAAAGATTGGGACAGCCGCTGGTTTACCTCTAAGCAGGCATTCGGCGACACCCTGGTCGAGGATTACAAGATCCGTAAGACCCTGAAGAAGCAGCTGTACGCTGCCGGCGTTCCCAAGATCGAGATCGAGCGTACCGTCGACTCCCAGACCGGTGCCCCCCGCGTGAAGGTCAATGTCTTCTGCGCAAAGCCGGGCATCGTGATCGGCAAGGGCGGTGCTGAGAGCGCCAAGATCGAGAAGCAGCTGGCAAAGCTGACCGGCAAGGCCGTCAACCTCAACATCATTGAGGTCAAGGGCACCACCACCAATGCACAGCTCGTTGCTGAGGACGTTGCTTCCCAGCTGGAGCGCCGCATCGCTTTCCGCCGCGCTATGAAGCAGGCCATCCGCAATGCCATGCAGCCCCGTGACCGCAGCGCCACGCCTGCCAAGGGTATCAAGGTCACCTGCTCCGGCCGTCTGGCCGGCGCGGACATCGCCCGCGTTGAGAGCTACCATGAGGGCACCATCCCCCTGCAGACTCTGCGCGCTGACATCGACTACGGCTTCGCTGAGGCCAACACCACCTACGGTAAGGTCGGCGTCAAGGTTTGGATCTACAAAGGCGAGATCCTGAAGGGCGCCAAAGCCCCCGCCAAGAAGGAAGGAGGCAAACAGTAATGTTACTGCCGAAGCGTGTTAAGTATCGCCGCGTCCAGCGCGGCCGCATGACCGGTAAGGCCATGCGCGGCAACAAGGTCAACCAGGGCGATTACGGCCTGGTCGCTCTCGAGCCGGCTTGGATCACCTCCAACCAGATCGAGGCAGCCCGTGTTGCCATGACCCGTTATATCAAGCGTGGCGGCAAGGTCTGGATCAAGATCTTCCCCGACAAGCCCGTTACCGAGAAGCCGGCCGGCACCCGAATGGGTTCCGGTAAGGGCAGCCCCGAGTACTGGGTCGCCGTCGTCAAGCCGGGCCGCGTGCTCTTCGAGCTGGCTGATGTCAACGAGGAGACCGCTCGCGAGGCCCTGCGTCTGGCCAGCCACAAGCTGCCGATTCGCTGCAAATTCGTCAAGCGCGAGGAGCTTGACACTGTAAAGGAGGGTGACGCTGAATGAAAGCCACTGAACTGCGCGAAATGACCGATGTCGAGCTGAACAAGCAGCTCAAGGACCTGAAGGCCGAACTCTTCAACCTGCGCTTTCAGCACGCCATCAACCAGTTGGACAACCCCATTCGCATCGAGGCCGTTAAGAAGGACATCGCCCGCGTGATGACCGTCCTGGCTGAGAAGAATGCCAAGAACGCTTAAGAGGGAGGGTAAAGCATGGAACGTAATCTGAGAAAGACCCGTGTGGGCGTCGTTGTCTCCGACAAGATGGACAAGACCATCGTTGTCGCTGTTAAGGACAGCGTCCAGCACCCTCTGTACAAGAAGATCTTGAAGCGCACCAAGAAGTTCAAGGCCCATGACGAGAACAACGAAGCCGGCATCGGCGACCGCGTCGAGATCATGGAGACCCGCAAGATCTCCAAGGACGTCAACTGGCGTCTCGTGAAGATCATCGAGAAGGCAAAATAATCAGCCTGGTACTTTGAAAGGAGGACCTGAAAGATGGTTCAGATGCAAACTTATCTCAAAGTGGCCGACAATACCGGTGCTAAGGAGTTAATGTGCTTCCGTGTACTGGGCGGTACCCGCAAGAGATACGCAAACATCGGTGACATCGTGGTTTGCAGCGTCAAGAAGGCTGCTCCCGGTGGTACCGTGAAGAAGGGCGACGTGGTCAAGGCCGTCATCGTCCGTAGCAAGCACGGCCTGCGCCGTGACGACGGTTCCTACATCCGCTTTGATGAGAACGCCGCCGTTATCGTCATGGCCGACAAGAGCCCCAAGGGCACTCGTATCTTTGGACCCGTCGCTCGCGAGCTGCGCGACGCCGGCTTCACCAAGATCCTGAGCCTGGCTCCGGAATCGCTGTAAGGAGGTTTTAATTAAATGAACAATCTTCATGTTAAAACCGGCGACAACGTCATGGTCATCTCCGGCAAGGACAAGGGCAAGACCGGCAAGGTCCTGCAGACCTCCCCGAAAGAGGGCAAGGTCATTGTCGAGGGCCTGAACATGGTCACGAAGCACGTCAAGCCTCGCCGTCAGGGTGAGCAGGGCGGCATCGTCAAGGCCGAGGGCGCCATCTACGCCTGCAAGGTCATGCCCGTCTGCCCCAAGTGTGGCAAGGCCACCCGCGTGGGTCATTCTGTCAAGGACGGCAAGACCGTCCGCGTTTGCCGCAAGTGCGGCGCTGAACTGTAAGGGAGGAGTACACAATGGCACGTTTGAAAGAACAGTATGTCAACGAGATCGCTCCGGCCCTGAACAAGAAGTTCGGCTACAAGAGCGTTATGCAGATCCCCAAGCTGGATAAGGTCATCATCAACGTTGCCGCTGGTGAGGCCAAGGAGAACGCCAAGGTCATCGACGCCATCGTCGCCGACCTGGGCCAGATCACCGGCCAGAAGGCTATCGTCTGCAAGGCCCGCAAGAGCGTTGCAAACTTCAAGCTGCGCGAGGGCATGCCCATCGGCGCAAAGGTCACCCTGCGTGGTGAGCGTATGTACGAGTTCGTTGACCGCCTCTTCAATGTCGCGCTGCCCCGCGTTCGCGACTTCCGCGGCATCAACGGCAACTCCTTCGATGGCCGCGGCAACTACGCCTTCGGCCTGAAGGAGCAGATCATCTTCCCCGAGATCGACTTCGACAAGGTTGATGCGATCCGCGGCATGGACATCTGCTTCGTCACCACCGCTAAGACCGACGAGGAGGCCAAGGAGCTGCTGAAGGCTCTGGGCGCTCCGTTCGCTAACTAAGGGAGGGAACTCACATGGCAAAAACTTCTATGAAGCTCAAGCAGCAGCGTCCCGCCAAGTTCTCGACCCGCGCTTACAACCGCTGCAAGATCTGCGGTCGTCCCCACGCTTACCTGCGCAAGTACGGTGTCTGCCGTATCTGCTTCCGTGAGCTGGCTTACAAGGGCGAGATCCCCGGCGTCAAGAAGGCTTCCTGGTAAGCCCTTGATTGCTTCTGTCTGAACGAATTAACAACACTCTTAAACACAACCTAAGGAGGTTAGTGGCATGCAAATCACCGATCCTATCGCGGACCTGCTGACCCGCATCCGCAATGCTAGCACTGCCAAACACCCTTCCGTGGATATCCCCGCATCTAACCTGAAGAAGGCGATCTGCCAGATTCTGGTTGACGAGGGCTACATCAAGGGTATGAAAGTGACCGAGGACAATAAGCAGGGGACCATCACCCTGACCCTGAAGTACCAGGAGAACGGTACTCCGGTCATCGCCGGCCTGAAGCGCGTTTCTAAGCCGGGCCTGCGTATTTACACCAACTGCGAGGATATGCCCAAGGTCATGAAGGGCCTGGGCACCGCAATCATCTCCACCTCTAAAGGCGTCATGACCGACAAGGCAGCCCGCGCTGCTCACGTCGGCGGTGAAGTTCTCGCCTTTGTGTGGTAAGAAAGGGGTATAGACAATGTCGAGAATTGGAAGAAAACCCATCGTCATTCCCGCCGGTGTGGAAGTGAAGGTCGATGCGGCCGAGCACGCTATCACCGTTAAGGGCCCCAAGGGTACCCTGCATTCCAAGTTTCATCCTCTGATGACTGTTGCCGTCGAGGGCAATGAGATTTTGGTTACCCGCCCCAATGACGAGAAGGAGGCACGCAGCCTCCATGGCCTGACCCGCACCCTGATCCATAACATGGTCGTCGGTGTTACCGAGGGCTTCCGCAAGGATCTGGAAATTCAGGGCGTCGGCTATCGTGCCGCCAAGCAGGGCAGCAAGCTGACCCTAACCCTGGGCTTCTCTCATCCCGTTGAGTTTGAGGACACCGATACCATCAAGATCGAGCTGAAGGATGCTCTGCATTTCAGCATCACCGGTATCGACAAGCAGGAGGTCGGCCAGTTCGCTGCCGAGGTCCGCGGTGTCCGCCCGCCCGAGCCGTACAAGGGCAAGGGCATCCGCTATGTTGGCGAGTATGTCATCCGCAAGGAAGGCAAAGCCGGCAAGGGTAAATAATAGGAGAGGAGAAACATTATGGTCAACAAGGCTGATAAGAACGTTGCTCGTCTGCGCCGCCACCGTCGTGTCCGCGGCAAGATCAGCGGCACTGCTGCTCGTCCCCGTCTGGATGTTTTCCGCTCTGCCAAGCACATCTACGCTCAGGTCATCGATGATGAGCAGGGCGTGACCCTGGCCAGCGCTTCCAGCATGGACAAAGATTTCAACGCTTACGGCGGCAACGTCGAAGCTGCTAAGAAGGTTGGCGAGAACATCGCCAAGAAGTGCCTCGAGAAGGGCATCACTGAGGTCGTCTACGATCGTGGCGGCTTCGTTTACCACGGCCGTGTGCAGGCTCTCGCTGAGGGTGCCCGCGAGGCCGGTCTGAAGCTGTAAGGAGGGAGAAGATACAATGGCCATGCAGAGAAGACAAGAAGATGACGGCATGATCACCAAGGTCGTCTCCATCAACCGCGTTTCCAAGACTGTCAAGGGCGGCCGCGTTATGAAGTTCGCTGCTCTGATCGTTGTGGGCGACGGCAAGGGCAACATCGGCTACGGCGTCGGCAAGTCCGGCGAGGTTCCCGAGGCTATCCGCAAGGGTGAGGGCGCTGCCAAGAAGAACATGCGCAAGGTCTGCCTGAAGGGCACCACCATTCCTCACGAGATCGTCGGCGAGTACGGCGCAGGCCGCGTCCTGATGCGTCCCGCTGCCCCCGGTACCGGCGTTCTGGCCGGCGGCCCCGTCCGTGCCGTGCTCGAGTGCGCCGGCATCAAGGACATCCGCGCCAAGAGCCTGCGTTCCAACAACCCCATCAACGTCACTGCTGCTACCTTCGCAGGCCTGTGCGGCCTGACCGACGCCGAGAGCGTCGCTGCTAAGCGCGGCAAGACCGTTGCCGAGATCTTGGGCTAAGGAGGGTACCACAATGGAGAAAGTTACCATTCGTCTCGCCAAGAGCCTGATCGGCCGCGGCAAAGAGCAGATCGCCGTTGCGCACTCCCTGGGCCTGAACCGCCCCGGTGAGGTTACCGAGCAGCCCGACAACGCGGCTACCCAGGGCAAGATCGCCAAGATCGCTCACCTGGTCGTCGTGACCAAGGGCTAATGCAAGGAGGTGCAAGCATGAAACTTCACGAACTGAAAGCTTCCGCCGGCGCCCGTAAGGCCGTGACCCGCAAGGGCCGCGGTGCTGGTTCCGGCAACGGCAAGACCGCTGGCTTCGGCCACAAGGGTCAGAAGGCCCGCAGCGGCGTCAAGAAGGCTGGCTTCGAAGGCGGCCAGATGCCTCTGCAGCGTCGTCTGCCGAAGCGCGGTTTCAACAACATTTTCGCAACCAAGTATGTTACCATCAAGGTGTCTGACCTCGAGAAGTTCGAGGCCGGTGCTACCGTTGATACCGAGGCACTGCTGAAGGCCGGCATCATCTCCAAGACGCTGGACGGCGTCAAGGTGCTGGGCAATGGCGAGCTGACCAAGGCTCTGAATGTCAAGGTCGCTGCTTATACAGCCTCCGCCAAGGAAAAAATCGAGAAAGCAGGCGGGAAGGCTGAGGTGATGTAAGGTGCTGGAAACCTTCCGTAACGCATGGAAGATTGAAGATCTGCGCAAGCGTCTTCTGTTCACCCTTCTGATCCTCGTTCTGTTCCGTCTCGGCTGTGCGCTCCCTGTGCCGTACATCAGCGCAGGCGCGCTTACCTCGATGTTCGCCGGCGGCAACGGCGATATGCTGGAGTACCTGAACATGATGAGCGGCGGCGCTCTGAGCGAATGCACGTTGTTCGCCCTGGGTGTGCAGCCCGCCATCAATGCCTCCATCATTATGCAGCTGCTGGCAGTAGCCATTCCGTATCTGGAAAACCTCGCCAAGGAAGGTGAGGAGGGCCAGCGCAAGATGCGCCGCATCACCAACTATGTTGGCGCGGGCATCGGTCTGATGCTGTCCATCGGCTACTACTTCATCATCCGCAATATGGGCGCTCTGTCCTACACGGAGGGCTTTGCGGGCATCTTCAGCGCAGTCGTTATCGTGCTGTCCTTCACGGCGGGCTCTCAGCTCTGCACCTGGATGGGCAACCAGATCGACTCCAAGGGTATCGGCAACGGTCTCTCGCTGATGATCTTCGCAGGCATCGTGGCCCGCTGGTCCAGCATCTACACTGCTACGACCAACATCCTGGCCCGCGCCCAGAACGGTGAGCCGTTCTTCTACATCATGCTGCCCCTGCTGGTCGTTCTGGCCCTAGTCGCTGTGCTCTTCGTCGTCATCCTGACGAACGCGGAGCGCCGCATTCCGGTCCAGTATGCCAAGCGCGTTATGGGCCGCAAGATGTACGGCGGTCAGGCCAGCTACATCCCCATCAAGGTCAACATGACCGGCGTTATGCCCATCATCTTTGCCTCGACGCTGTGCAGCCTGCCCGGTCTGATCTTCCGGTTCATCAATCTGGATGCTTCCTCGCATCCGGCGCTGTACGCTTTCTTCAGCGTGTTCAATTACAACAGCGCTCTTTACCTCATCGTTTACGTGCTGCTGATCGTTGCGTTCAACTACTTCTACGTTGCGATCCAGTACAACCCCGTGGACATTGCCAACCAGCTCCGCAAGAACAACGGCACCATCCCCGGCATCCGTCCGGGCAAGCCCACCAGCGATTTCATCACGAAGACCCTGTCCAAGATTACTCTGATCGGCGCGGTCTTCCTGGCTATCGTGGCAGGCTTCCCCATCATCCTCGGCAACATCACCGGCACCTCCATCCAGCTGGGTGGTACTACGCTGCTGATCGTCGTGGGTGTGGCGCTTGAGACCGGCCGTTCTCTGGAAGGCTATATGACCGCCCGTTACCACAAAGGGTTCTTGGAATAAGAGAAAGGGAATGTGCGATGAAACTGATCCTTTTGGGCGCCCCCGGCGCCGGCAAGGGAACTCAGGCAGAGATCCTCTGCGATAAGCTGGGCATCCCGACCATTTCCACCGGCAACATTCTGCGTGCCGCCGTCAAGGACGGCACCCCGATGGGCAAAAAGGCAAAAGGCTTTATGGATGCCGGTGCTCTGGTGCCTGACGACGTGATCGTCGGCATCGTGAAGGAGCGCCTGGCCGAGCCTGACTGCGCGAAGGGCTTTATCCTCGACGGTATGCCGCGCACGATTGCCCAGGGCGAGGCCCTGGAGCAGATGGGCGTGGAGATCGACAAGGTCGTGAACCTGATCGTTCCCGACGAGGCCATCACCCGCCGCATGTCCGGCCGCCGCGTTTGCGCAAAATGCGGTGCCAGCTACCACATCGTCAACAAACCCAGTGCCAAAGAGGGCGTTTGTGACCGCTGCGGCGGTGAGCTTGCCATCCGCAAGGATGATGAGCCTGCCACCGTACTGGATCGCCTGAAGGCTTACCATGAGCAGACCGAGCCGCTGGTCGAGTTCTATCGCCAGCGCGGCAAGCTTGTGGAGGTACCCGACCAGGGTTCCATCGAGGCCACGACTGCGTTCCTTCTCAAGCTTTTGGAGGCTTAATCATCCATGATCCAAATCAAAAACGCTGCCGAGCTGCAGAAAATGCGCAAGGCATGCGCGATCAGCGCTGCTGCCTTGAAGGCTGGCGGCGAGGCGATTGAACCCGGTATCACTACCGCAGAGATCGACAAAATCATCTATGACTTTATCGTGCGCCACGGTGCAAGACCCAATTTCCTGCACCTGTACGGCTTCCCGGCCACGGCGTGCATCAGCGTGAATGACACAGTCATTCACGGCATCCCCAACAAACAGCAGCAGATCCGCCCCGGCGACATCGTCTCGATCGACACCGGCTGCAAGATCGACGGCTTCAACGGCGATAATGCCTGCACCTATGCGTGCGGCAAGATCGACCTCGAGGCCCAGCGGTTGCTGGATGTTACCAAAGAAAGCCTGCATCGCGGCATTGAGATGGCGTGCGGCGGCAATCGGGTAGGGGATATCGGTCACGCTGTACAGTCCTATGTCGAGGAGAACGGCTTCTCCGTCGTGCGTACCTTCGTCGGCCACGGTGTCGGCAAGGAGCTGCACGAGGACCCGGAGGTCCCGAACTTCGGCAATGCCGGACGCGGTCCGCGTCTGGTGCCGGGCATGTGCATTGCCGTTGAGCCGATGGTATGCCAGTACAAGTACGCGGTAAAGACGCTGAAGGACGGCTGGACGGTCAAGACGTGTGACGGCGGCCTGGCGGCTCACTTTGAGCACACCATGGCCATTACCACGGCTGGCGCCGAGGTCCTGACCCACGGCTGGGAGGAACCCGGATGGACTTTGTAAAAGGCCAACTGGTCCACTCGAAAGCCGGGCGGGATAAGACCCGCACACTGGCTGTTCTGGCTGTGGAGGAACAGATGCTTCTGCTCGCGGACGGGGACCTGCGCAAGCTGGACAACCCCAAGCGCAAAAAGAAGCAGCACGTTGCACCTACGACCACCGTTCTTGAGAACGAGCTTCTGAAAAGCGATCAACAACTCAGGGATGCGATCCGCGCCTATGACGCGGCGCAGAACTGACGGAACCCTTCAAGGAGGCAATCAGCTTGTCTAAAGAAGATGTCATCGAAGTAGAAGGTATCGTTCGGGAGGCCATGCCCAACACTGTGTTCAAGGTTGAACTCCTCAACAAAGAGGGTAAGCCCAACGGCCATGTGGTTATGGCTCACATTTCCGGCAAGCTGCGGACCAACTTCATCCGCATCCTGCCCGGCGACAAGGTCACGATGGAAATGTCTCCCTACGACCTGACCAAAGCCCGGATCACCTGGCGTTCCAAGTAAGAAGCGCCTTGTGTTATAAAGGAGGTTAACATCATGAAGGTAAAACCTTCCGTGAAACCCATTTGCGAGAAGTGCAAGGTCATCAAGCGCAAAGGCCGCGTGATGATCATCTGCGCCAATCCGAAGCATAAGCAGCGTCAGGGCTAAAGGTCCGCGGAGTATTCCGCGGAAACCGTACCCAAAACGCTTGGGGGCCAAGTGCGTAGATTCCCGGCGCAGGCCCCGACCAGGACATGGGATGTTACTAATGGAGGTGCTTTATGGCACGTATTGCTGGTGTTGATCTGCCTCGCGAGAAGCGGATCGAGGTTGGTCTGACTTATGTTTACGGCATTGGCCAGTCCACTGCCGACGAGATTCTCGCCGGTACCGGAATTAACCCTGATACCCGCGTCAAGGATCTGACCGCTGATGAAGAGGCCAAGATCCGTGACTACATCGACAAAAACAACATCATGGTGGAAGGCGACCTGCGCCGTAACGTCGCGCTTGACATCAAGCGTCTGACCGAGATCCAGTGCTACCGTGGTGTGCGCCATCGCAAGGGTCTTCCCTGCCGCGGCCAGCGCACTAAGACCAATGCGCGTACCTGCAAAGGTCCCAAGCGCACTGTCGCTAACAAAAAGAAGTAAGGAGGAACTGAGACATGGCTGCTAACAAAGCTACTGCGGCAAAAACCCGCACTAAGAAAAAAGAGCGCAAGAATATCAGCGCCGGTGCTGCTCACATCCAGAGCACCTTTAACAATACCATCGTGACCATCACCGACACCCAGGGCAACACCGTTTCCTGGTGCAGCACTGGTGCGCTGAACTTCCGTGGCTCCCGTAAGAGCACTCCTTACGCTGCGCAGAGCGCTGCTGAGGTCGCTGCCAAGGCCGCCATCGAGCATGGCATGAAGACCGTTGAGGTCTACGTTAAGGGCCCCGGTTCCGGCCGTGAGAGCGCTATCCGCGCCCTGCAGGCAACCGGCCTGGAGGTCACCATGATCCGTGACGTGACCCCCATCCCCCACAATGGCTGCCGCCCGCCCAAACGCCGCCGCGTTTGATTGAAAGGAGAACATGAGATATGGCTAAGAATACCCAACCTATCGCTAAGCGCTGCCGTGCTCTCGGCATTTCTCCTGCTGTTATGGGTTATGGCAAAAAGACCACCAATCGTAACCCCGGCGGCCAGATGAGAAAGAAGAAGAGCGAGTACGCCACCCAGCTGAACGAGAAGCAGAAGGTCAAGTTCGTCTATGGTATCCTGGAGAACCAGTTCCATACCTACTACGAGAAGGCCTCCCGCATGCCCGGCCAGACTGGTGTCAACCTGCTGGTCCTCGTCGAGCGCCGTCTCGACAACGTCGTCTACCGTCTGGGCTTTGCCAAGACCCGCCGCGACGCCCGCCAGCTGGTTTCCCACAACCACTTCACTGTCAATGGCAAGCGTGTCAACATCCCCTCTTACCAGGTCAAGGCGGGCGATGTGATCGAAGTCATCGAGTCCAGCCGTTCCTCCGTCAAGTTCAGCAAGCTGCTGGGCGAGGAGGCTCCTGTCGTGCTGCTGCCCTCCTGGCTGGAGCGTGACAAGAACGCCCTGAAGGGCACTGTTACCAAGCTGCCCGTTCGTGAGGACATCGATGTGCCCATCGCAGAGCACCTCATCGTCGAGTTGTACTCCAAGTAATCCTCTTAACTGTTTTCTACGATTTTTCCAACCGAACCGGTGCCTTCGGGCATCGGCTTAACAAGGAGGGTTTTTATGATGGAGATCGAACGCCCCAAGATCGAAACGGCTGCCCTTTCCCCGGATGGCCGCTACGGTAAGTTCGTCGTCGAGCCCCTCGAGCGCGGCTTCGGCACGACCTTGGGCAACAGCTTGCGTCGTGTGCTTCTGTCCTCTCTGCCCGGTGTGGCTGTCACCAGCGTCAAGATCGACGGTGTGGTGCATGAGTTCACCACCATCGAGGGCGTGCGTGAGGATGTCACCGAAATCGTCCTGAACCTCAAAGGCATCGCTGCCAAGATCTACGGCGAAGCCCCCAAGACCGTCCGCGTGGAGGCCGTCGGCCCCTGCGAGGTCACTGCCGGCACCATCAAGGGCGGCGACGACCTCGAGATCCTGAACCCCGAGTGGCACATCGCCACCCTGGGCGAGGGCGCTAAGCTGGTCATGGAGCTGACCTTTGACAAGGGCCGCGGCTACGTTCCTGCTGAGAAGAACAAGCAGGCGCTGATTGAGAAGAACGACATCAGCACCCTGCCTGTGGACAGCATCTACACCCCCGTCCTCAAGGTCAACTACACGGTGGATCGTACCCGTGTGGGCCAGATCACCGACTTCGATAAGCTGATTATGGAAGTCTGGACCGACGGCACCTGCAATGCGCAGGAGGCCCTGAGCCTGGCGGCCCGCGTGCTGACCGAGCACCTGAACCTGTTCGTGAACCTCTGCGATGAGACCGGCGAGACCGAGATCATGGTGGACAACGACGACCAGGGCCGTGAGAAGGCACTGGAGATGACGATTGAGGAGCTGGACCTGAGCGTCCGTTCCTTCAACTGCCTCAAGCGTGCCGGCATCAACACGGTTGGTGACCTCATCGGCAAGAGCGAGGACGAGATGATGAAGGTCCGCAACCTGGGCCGCAAGTCTCTCGAAGAGGTCATGGCAAAGCTGGACAGCCTTGGTTTCTCTCTGACCAAGGAAGACGAAAACTAACCCCCCGCGACACGCGGATTCTATTGATAAGGAGTGAATCGAAATGCCCGGTACCCGTAAACTCGGTCGTGCCACCGACAGCCGCAACGCCATGCTGCGCGCTATGGTGACCTACCTGTTTGAGAACGGCAAGATCGAGACCACCGTTACCCGCGCCAAGGAAGTTCGTTCCATGGCCGAGAAGATGGTCACCCTCGGTAAGCAGGACGATCTGCACGCAAAGCGTCAGGTCTTCTCCTACATCACCAAGGAGGACGTTGCCAAGAAGGTCATTGATGAGATCGGCCCCAAGTACGCTGACCGCAATGGCGGCTACACCCGCATCTACAAGACCGGCCCTCGTCGCGGCGACGCCGCCGAGATGGCTATCATCGAGCTGGTCTGATTAGTCAGATAACTTGATAAAAAGACACCGCTTGCCCCGATGGGGTAGGCGGTGTTTTTTTATTGGTGACGATATGGTATACTGTAGGGGCGGATTCCATATCCGCCCGCCTGACTTTGCGGCAGCTGCGGGGCAAATTTTTGCCGTAGGGTAGGGGCCGGGCATGCCCGGTCCGCAGCTTACCCGTAAGCGAGCGTGCTGCGGGAAACGGGCAAAGCCCCACCGGCCATCGCTGACGCTCGGCCACCTCCCCACCGCGTGGGGAGGCTTTTTGCGCCCTGCGGGCGAAGCAACAACGAACAAGCGGATGCGTACCATACGCTTCTTTTGTTCCTTCTTTGCAAAGAAGGAACCGAAGAAATTCCAAAATTAGATAAAAACACGTTTTTACACAAATTTGACGGCGTACCCTTTGCGTTGCGTGCATATCTATGTTATAATAACTAAAATGTGTAGTTCTACACATAAATAACATACAGAAAGAGTTGATAGTTCCCCAATGGACGATGGCAGTATATTTATGATCGTCGCACTGATAATCCTGATCGGTTTGTCTGCATTTTTCTCGGCGGCAGAAACAGCGTATAACTCGCTGAATGAGATCCGCCTGCGGAGCAAGGCGGAGGACGGCGACGCCAAAGCAGCGCACACGCTGGCGCTGGTTGAGCGCTACGACAGCCTGCTCAGCACCATTCTGATCGGCAATAACATTGTCAATATCGGTGCGTCCTCTCTTGCCACCGTGCTGTTTACCCGCCTTGTCGGCGGCGTTTACGGCCCTACCGTCTCGACGATTGTCATGACCCTGCTGGTCCTGACCTTTGGCGAGATCACCCCCAAGAGTATGGCCAAGGAAATGCCCGAAACTCTGGCCATGGGCTTTGCCCCCGTGCTCAGTGCGCTGGTCACGATTTTTACACCGCTGAACGCCCTGTTCGGTGCGTGGAAAAAGTTCCTTGCCAAGCGGTTTGATACCGGAGAAAAGGACACCATCACCGAGGGTGAGCTGGTGACCATGGTCAGCGAGGCCGAGAAGGACGGCGAGCTGACGAACCGCGAGAGTGAGCTGATCCGCAGCGCCATCGAGTTTGACGACGTCGAGGCCCAGGATGTGCTGACCCCCCGTGTGGATGTTGTGGCCGTGGCCGACGACACCCCGATGGACGAGGTCACCGAGCGCTTTGCCGAGAGCGGCTATTCCCGTCTGCCGGTTTACCACGATACGATTGACAATATCATCGGTGTCGTACATGAGAAGGACTGTTTTGCGGCCCTGCAGAAGCATGAAAAAAATGTCAAGCTGGAGGACCTGATCGGCCCGACACTCTACACGACGAGCGTTACCCAGATTTCCGCGCTGCTGCGCACCCTGCGCGAGAGCAAGCACCACATGGCCGTCGTCGTCGACGAGTACGGCGGCACGGCGGGCATCATCACGCTGGAGGATATTCTCGAGGAGCTGGTCGGTGAGATTTGGGACGAACACGACGACGTGGTCGAGGACGTCCGCCAGCAGTCCGACGGCAGCTGGCTGATTTCCGGCAGCGCCAGTGTTGACGACACTGCCGACGAGCTGGGCATCAAGGAGGACGACGACATTGACGCCGTCGCCATCGGCGGCCTGGTCCAGGAGAAACTGAGCCGTCTGCCCAAGGTGGGCGATAAGTTCATCTGGGGCGACTTTGACGGCACCGTCACCCGCGCCACGAACCGCCGCGTCCAGGAGGTCCGCCTGACCCCCCGCAAGGTCCAGGACGAGAACGAAAAATAAATACCGATAAATAATCAGCGCCCGCCGAGGGAAACCCGGCGGGCGCGTTTTTTGCACCTCCGCCCCATAAAAGACCCGGCAACCCTCCTGCCAAATGTCCGTTTGCAAATTTTTTGTAAAATCCGCCAGAATTTTTTGCTACTTGCGTGGCTTACAATGTTTAAACCGCGGAAAATGTCGAAAATGCAGAAATTCTTGCCTTGCAGGGCTGATTTTATGCCGCCGCTGTGCTACAATACTAGTAAATGGGGCATTGCGGCACGCCGCGCCCCTGTGGTATTGACAACACAAGATGGAAGTAAGGAGTACCTGTAATGGCTGAACAGAATCTTGGCCCGCGTGATTTCTTTGCCAAAGAGGACGCAATCGCCGATCTCGGTCTGATTGCCTGTCCCGGCGCAGAGGAGCTTTGCAAACTCGTTGACAGTCACCTCGTCCGCTGGGCGCGCGAGGTCGGCAACACGGATGTCGACACCTTCATCATCCCGTCCGACTGCCCGCGTTTCCAGTCCGGCGACGCAAAGGGTCTCGTCAAGGCGTCCACCCGCGGCGACGACCTGTATATCTTCGTCGATCCGGGCAACTACAGCGTTACCTATCAGTTGTTCGGATATGAGAACCATCTCTCCCCGGACGATCACTTCCAGAACCTGATGCGTCTGATCCAGGCCGTTGCCGGCCGCGCCCACCGCATCAGCGTCATCATGCCCAGCCTGTACGGCGGCCGTCAGCATCGCCGCGTCAGCCGTGAGAGCCTGGACTGCGCCTTTGCGCTGCAGCAGCTGCGCGACGTCGGTGTCAAGAACATCATCACGTTTGACGCCCATGACCCCCGCGTTATGAACGCCGTGCCCACCATGAGCTTCGACAACGTCATGCCCACCTATCAGGTGCTCAAGTGCCTGCTGCATCATGTGCCGGACGTTTCCTTCCACAAGGATAACTTCATGATCGTCTCTCCCGACGAGGGCGCCATGAACCGCAACATGTACTATTCCAGCGTGCTGGGCTGCAACCTGGGCATGTTCTACAAGCGCCGCGACTACAGCCGCATCGTCAACGGCCGCAACCCCATCGTCGCCCATGAGTATCTGGGCGAGAGCGTTGAGGGCAAGGACGTCTTTATCGCCGACGACATCATCGCCTCCGGCGAGTCCATGCTGGACATCGCCTACGAGCTGAAGATGCGCGGTGCCCGCAACATCTTCACCTGCTGTACCTTCCCGCTGTTCACCGCCGGTCTGGAGAAGTTCGACAAGGCCTACAACGACGGCATCATCAAGGCCGTTCTGGGCACGAACCTGACCTACCGCAAGCCGGAACTGCTGGAGCGCGAGTGGTACTACGATGTCGACGTCTCGAAGTATACCGCCTACTTCATCGCGGCCATCAACCACGACAAGAGCGTTTCTTCCATCATTGACCCGATGACCAAGATCCGCACCCTGCTGGACAAGCACGGCATCCCCATGGGCGGCGAGCAGTAATCATGATTTTCCTTCGGTCCGCCTTGGCGGGCCGAATTTTGTTGCAGAAATACGGCATTTTGTATATAATAGAAGTAGAAACTACGCCAGAGGAGAGATATTTATGCTGCCGATCCAACAGCTGCAAGAGCTTATTCAGGGCAAAAAGGTTGCCTTTATCGGTGCGGGCGTCAGCCACAAGCGCTGCATTGAGCAGTTTGTCGAGCTGGGCGCGCAGGTCACGCTCTGCGACCAGAAAAAGAGCCTGGACGACTTCGGTGACTACGCCGACACGCTGCGCCGCCTGAAGGTGAATTTGAGTCTGGGCGAGCATTATACCGACGGCTTCGCCGGGCAGGACATCATCATGCGCACGCCGGGCTATGAGTACTACAAGCCCGAATTGCAGGCTGCGTTGAAAGCCGGCGCAATGGTCACGAGCGAGGTGGAGCTTTTCTTTGAGTTTTGCCCCTGCGAGATCGTGGCCGTGACCGGCTCCGATGGCAAGACCACGACGACGACGCTGATCTCCAAGATGTTCGAGGCTGCGGGCCGCAAGGTCTTTTTGGGCGGCAACATCGGTGCGGCGCTGCTGCCCCAGCTGGCCGACGTGACCTCCGACGCCGTGGCCGTCGTCGAGCTGTCCAGCTTCCAGCTCATCAGCATGCGCCGCAGCCCGAAGGTGGCCGTCGTCACGAACGTGACCCCCAACCACCTCGACCACCACAAGGATATGCAGGAGTACATCGACGCCAAGCGCAACATTCTGCTGTGGCAGACCCCGCCCTGCCGCGCCGTGCTGGGCTTTGAGAACGACATCACACGCGGCATGGAGAAGGACTGCAAGGGCGAGCAGGTCTGGTTCACCCGCCTGCACGAGACCGACAGGGGCGCGTTCCTGCGCGAGAGCGACGACACGCTCTGCTATGCCGAAAACGGCGTCGTGACGCCGATCCTGCCCCGCAAGGAGATTAAACTGCGCGGCCTCCACAATGTGGAAAACCTGCTGGCCGCCTGCGCCGCTGTCTGGGGCCGCGTGCCCATCGAGGCCATGCGTCAGGTCGGCTCGACCTTCACCGGCGTCGAGCACCGCATTGAGCCGGTCCGCACGCTGGACGGCGTGACCTACTACAATGACTCCATCGCGTCCAGCCCCACGCGCACGATTGCGGGTCTGCGCAGCTTTGACCAGAAGATCATCCTGATTGCGGGCGGCTACGACAAAAAGATCCCCTATGAGCCGCTGGCCCCGGAGGTTCTCGCCCACGTCAAGACGCTGGTGCTGATGGGCGCTACCGGCCCCCGCATCGAGAAGGCCGTCCGCGAGTGCGATGGCTTTGCCGAGAGCGGCCTGACCATCCTGCACGCCGACAGTATGCAGCACGCCGTCGAGCTGGCGCGCGGTGCTGCCAAACCGGGCGATGTCGTCAGTCTCTCGCCCGCCTCCGCGTCGTTTGACTTGTACCCGAATTTTGAGGTCAGAGGACGGGATTATAAGAATATCGTGAAGAATTTGAAGTAAGCGGCTGAAGGGCTCTGCCGCCTGCCCGCCACCCGTAACTTGACCCGAAAAAGGACCCCTATGATTCAATCCGCTTCCACCCCCGAGCTTCAAACCGAATTTCTCCGCCGCATCGCCCACAAGCCCTACTTTGAAGCCACCCTCGGCACGCACCTGCACCTGTTCGGCAACCACCCTGCCAGCGGGTGGGCGTTCTACCTGCTGCCCGGCTCCGCGGTGCTGGAGCTGCGCGGCGGGTCGGCGGTGCTCTGCGGTGCGCTGCCCGGCGGGGAAGCGGGGGAGGACGCCCGGGAGGAATTAACGGGCTTTCTCCGCTTTCTGCACGCCGACACCCTGCGAACCGAGCACCCGCTGACCCTGCCCGGCTGGCAGCCTGCCGCGACGCTGACGCTGTGGGAGCTGCCAAAGGGCCGTGCCCTGCCGCTGCCGCCCGCGCCCCCGGCGGAGCTTGTCCCGGACAAAGCGCCGTCGATGCTGCCGGTCAGCCGCCTGGTCTTTGCCGAGAGCGACGCCGAGGCCGACGAGTTCTACTCCGCGGCCTGCACGGCGCTGGCCCACGGGGTGGGCACCTGCCGCGCACTGCTGCACAACAGCAGACCCGTCTGCACGGTGGGCTGCTACGAGCAGAGCGATACCGAGAGCTACATGGCCGCGGGCGTGACCGACCCCGCGTGGCAGGGCAGGGGGCTGGCGCGGTATTTGATTGTCGGGCTGGCGAATGAGCTGACCGCCGAACGCGCGGTGCGGTTCGCCTGCTTCCCGGCGCTGTGCGGCTTTTATGCACAGCTTGGATTTATACAAATCGGCAAAATTCAACATTATACTACAGATTGGAATACTACATGATCGAACAATTTTACGACCTGCGCCCCGAAGTGCTGGCGCTGGACCGCAAGGCCCTCGACCTCTGCCGTGCGCAGTTTGCCCATGTGGAGGAGATCCGCGACTACAACCAGCTTAAAATGCTGCGTGCCTTCACCGACTGCGGCGTCGAGGCACGGCATTTCTGGGGATCCAGCGGCTACGGCGTCTGGGACGACAGCCGCAACAAGCTGGAGGAGGTCTTTGCCCGCTGCATGGGGGCCGAGGCCGCGCTGGTGCGCCCGCAATTCATGAGCGGCACCCACACGCTGACCGTCGCGCTGTTCGGTCTGCTGCGCACCGGCGACACCCTGCTGGCCGCTACGGGCCGTCCTTATGACACGCTGGAAGGCGTCATCGGCATCGGAGACGCGGGCAAGGGCTGCGGCACGCTGCGGGAGTTTGGCGTGAACTACGACGAGTGCCCGCTGCTGCCGGACTTCACCCCCGACTATGACCTGATCGCCGAGAAGGCCAGGACCGCCACGGTGGTACACATCCAGCGCAGCCGCGGCTACACCCAGCGCAATGCGTTTGACCTTGCCACGATTCAAAAGGTCGCGGACACCGCCCGCAAAGCCAACCCGAACGCGGTGATTTTCGTGGACAACTGCTACGGCGAGTTCACCCAGACCGCCGAGCCCGTCGCCTTCGGCGCGGACATCATGGCGGGCAGCTTCATCAAGAACCCCGGCGGCGGTATCACCCCTACGGGCGGCTACATTGCGGGCCGTAAGGACCTTGTCGAAAAGTGCAGCCACCGCTTCACTGCGCCCGGCATCGGCGGGGACCTGGGCTGCACGCAGGACAGCCTGCGGGATACCTTCCTCGGCTTCTACTACGCGCCGGGCGTTGTCTGCGAGGCGCTGAAAACCGCCATCTATGCCCAGTGTCTGCTGGAGCTGGCGGGCGTCAATCCCGTGCCGCGCTACACCGCCGACCACAACGACATTGTGACCTGCTTTGACTCGGGCAGTGCCGCCGCGCTGACCGGCTTCTGCGCGGGCATCCAGCACAACAGCCCTGTGGACAGCTTTGCCAGCCCCGAGCCTGCCGACGAGCCGGGTTACACCGACAAGGTCGTCATGGCCTCCGGCAGCTTTACCGAGGGCAGCACGATTGAAATTTCCTGCGACGGCCCCCTGCGCGCGCCCTACACCTGCTATCTGCAGGGCGGTGTGAACTTTACCGCAGGCCGTGCCGCCGTGCTGAACGCCGTGCAGAATGCGTTTTTTGCAGAGTAAAAGGCTTCCCCCCTCGGGGGAAGCTGTCAGCGGCCCCGCCCGCTGACTGATGAGGGGCAGGTTTGCCATTATAACCCATAAACGGGAAGCCGCGGCAAACTCGCCCCTCATCCGGCACTGCGGGGCCACCTTCAGTCTTCGCGCTAAGAGCCGCCTGCGGTGGTTGCGCTTCGACACGCGCCTGCGGGCGCAGCCCCAAGGGGGAAGGCTTTGAAGTAAAAAAATCTCCCGCGTATCCGAACCGATACGCGGGAGATTTTTTACATTCTACTGTTTTAGTGCTTCACAAAATCACGGACCAGCGCTTGCAGCAGGTCGTCGCGGTCAATGCGGCGGATGATGGCGCGGGCGTTCTTGTAGGTCGTGATGTAGGTCGGGTCCTCCGACAGGATGTAGCCGACGAGCTGATTGATGGGGTTGTAGCCCTTCTCCTCCAGCGCACGGTACACCTGCAGCACCGCCTGCTTGATCTCCATATCACGGTCATCACGGATGGAAAAAACGGCGGTAGGTTCAGAGATCGGCATTTCAATTCTCCCCTTCATTATGATATTACTAGCCCTATTATACTCAACATGCGCCAAATTTGCAAGATGAAAACGCAGGATTTTTATACAGAAATGCAAATTCCGCTTCTTTGCTTTTTGCCCGCCGCTGTGCTATAATACAGACAAAACTGTCCGTAAAGGAGCTACACTATGAAATTTTCGGAAATGCCCTATGCACGCCCCGACCTGGACGCCGTCAAGCAGCAGTTTGCTGACCTGCTGGCCCGCTTCAAGGCGGCTGCCACCTACGACGAGGCCCACGCCGTTTTTCTGGAGGAGGAAAAGCTCAACAAGCATGTGGACACGCTTGCCCAGCTGGCCAGCGTGCGCAATACGATTGACACCCGCGACAAATTCTACGATGAGGAGATGAACTTCTGGAACGAGGCCACTCCCCAGCTGCAGGAGTGCCAGAACGCCTGGAGCCGCGCGATGCTCGATTCGCCGTTCCGCGCCGACTTCACCGCCGAGTACGGCGACCTGATGTTCGTCAACGCCGAGATTGCGGACAAGGCGTTCTCGCCCGACATTCTCGACGAGATGGCACAGGAAAACAAGCTGACCACCGAGTACGGCAAGCTGATCGCGTCGGCGCAGATCCCGTTTGAGGGCGGCGTCTACACGCTGAGCCAGCTGTCCCCGTTCAAGAACGACCCCGACGATGCCCGCCGTCTGGCCGCCTGGAAGGCCGAGGGCGCATGGTACAAAGAGCACGGGGCCGAGTTTGACGGCCTCTACGACCAGCTCGTCCACCTGCGTGACACCATGGGAAAAAAGCTCGGCTATGAGGGCTACACCACGCTGGGCTACTACCGCATGGGCCGCAACTGCTACACGAAGGCCGATGTGGAAAAGTTCCGCGCCGCCGTCGTCAAGTACATCGTGCCGCTGGCCGACAGCATCTACCGCGAGCAGGCCGGGCGGCTGGGCAAACAGTACCCGATGAACGCAGCCGACAACGCCCTGATGTTCCGCAGCGGCAACCCCCGCCCGGCGGGCGACGCCGACGCCATCCTCAAGCAGGGCAAAAAGTTCTATGAGGAGCTTTCCCCCGAGACCGGCGTGTTCTTCAACAAGATGCTGGACGACCAGCTCATGGACGTGCTGTCCACCCCCGGCAAGGCGGGCGGTGGCTACTGCACGGGCCTGGGCGATTACGAAATGCCGTTTATTTTTGCCAACTTCAACGGCACCCAGCACGACGTCGAGGTAGTGACCCACGAGGCCGGCCACGCCTTTGCCGCCTACATGAACCGTGACCGCATCCCGTACTCCTACGTCTGGCCCAGCATGGAGGCCTGCGAGGTCCACTCGATGTCGATGGAGTTCTTCGCCTGGCCGTGGGCCGATGGCTTCTTCGGCGCGGATGCCCGCAAGTTCCGCTACAGCCATCTGGCGGGTGCGCTGACCTTCATCCCCTACGGCACAATGGTGGACCACTTCCAGCACATCGTCTACGAGCATCCCGAGCTGACCCCGGCCCAGCGCCACGAGGAATGGAAAAAGCTGGCTGCCATCTATCAGCCCTGGATGCGTCTGGACGGCGAGATTCCGTTCTACGGCGCGGGTGAGTACTGGCAGCGCCAGATGCACATTTATCAGAGCCCGTTCTACTACATCGACTACTGTCTGGCCCAGACCGTCAGCCTGCAGTTCTGGGCGATGCTGCAAAAGGACCGCGCTGATGCGTGGAGCCACTACATGGCCTACACGAAGCAGGGCGGCAGCCGCACCTTCACCGAACTGCTGAAAAACGCCGGCCTGACCACGCCGTTTGAGGAAAGCTGTCTGCGCGGCGTCAGCGAGGCGGCCAAGGCGTGGCTGGACAGTTATGACCTGACGGGGATCGTTTGATGGCGGACCGCGAGCGCGAGAAGAAAAAGAAGCGCGCCTATCTCGACGACTTTGAAAAGGATCTGAACGGCAATTATCAGTATCGCGGCGCGCATTACCGCTATGCGGGCGAGCACCCTCACAGCAGGGTGCTGGCTTTGCTGTGGCTGTTTTGCGGCGGCGGGGCTGCGCTGACCGTAGGCGCGGGCGCACTGCCCGGGGCCACGGCCCACGCACCTGTGTACCTGCTGCTGCCCTACATGGCGGCACTGGTGCTGGCGCTGTATGCGGTGGTGCTGCTGGTGCGGCTGACCCGGGGCGGCGCGCGCGTGCGGGCTTATATCCATGAACAGACCGCACAAAAATTGCCCTCTTTGTGCAGGGCGACAGCGGTACTCTGCGCTGCTGCCTCCGCGGGGCAGGGGGTGGCTGTGTTTGCAGCGGACGCACAGCTGCTTTGGGGAATGCAAGGTGTTTTTATACTTTTTGAACTGCTCTCCTGCGCTGCTTTTGCCGCTGCTGCGCGGCTCCTCAAGCGGATACCGTGGGAAAAAGAAGAATAATTATACAGTATTATAATAGAGCGTGCTCAGCAGAAAAAACGCAGGGCACGCTTTTTTGGATGAGCAGGAAAAGTCTTCCCACAGGGGAAAAAAGACTTTTGGGGGTCACAAAATTTTTCTCTCAAATTTGGTAAAAGGTACAAAAAACAGCAAAAGTGTGATTTTATGGTTGACTTTTTGTCAATTTTCAGGTATCTTATAAACTAAGTCATTATCGACAAGTGTACGCTGTAAAGAAACACAGGGTGCGGAAAGGGGGCGTCCCCCTTTCTCGTATTGCGCTCTTGGGGAGCGCAATAATGATTTGTGGGTGAGGGCAAATTATAGGAGGTTTTACCACATGAAAAACACCAAGCAAGCCATTGCACTGGCATCCGCTGCCGCTCTCAGCGTCGGCATGCTGGCAGGCTGCGGCGGTGCTGCTTCCTCCGCTGCGACTGCGTCCGGCGAGAGCACCAGCACGGCCACTGCCGAGGCATCCACCACTGCCGCTTCCGACGGTACGCTCGTTCTGGCCGAGACCGGCTTTGAGAGCAAGTTCAGCCCCTTCTTTGCTGCTTCTGCCTCTGACCAGGATGTCATCGACCTGACCCAGATCGCTCTGCTGGGCGCTGACCGTAAGGGTGAGATGGTCCTGAACGGCATCGAGGGCGAGACCCGCGAGTACAACGGCACTGACTACACCTACCACGGTCCTGCCGACTGCGTTGTCACCGAGAACGCCGACGGCACCGTTACCTATGACATCAAGCTGCGCGAGGACCTGAAGTTCTCCGACGGCGAGCCTGTCACCATCGACGACGTCATCTTCTCGATGTATGTTTTCCTCGATCCTACGTATGATGGTTCTGTAACCATGTACTCCACCCCCATCGTTGGTCTGGACGAGTACCGCAGCTCCATGACCACGCTGTCCAAGCTGATCGCTGAGGCCGGCGAGGACAACACCGACAACACGAACTTCACTGCCGAGCAGCAGAAGGCTTTCTGGGACGCTGTCAACGACGGCGGTGTGAAGTTTGCCCAGGAGATCATCGACTACTGCGTTGAGAACGGCGCTGCCGCCGACGCTAACGATGCTGCCGGTGCCGCCTCCGCCTGGAATCTGGGCGAGCTGCCCGCAGGCGCAACCGCGAAGGATATGTTCGAGCTGATCGGCGCGAACTACGACTGGAACTTCTCTTCCATGGAGGCCGAGACTGCCGGTTCCAAACTGTCTGACCTGATCCCCGAGGACGTCTACGCCTACTCCACCACCGGTGTCAACGTCGGTGACGCCGTTGCTTCTGTGGCCGGTATCGTCAAGACCGGTGACTACAGCATGACGCTGACCACCACCGAGCTGTCCACCACCATGATCTACCAGCTGCAGATGCCCATCGCTCCGCTGCACTACTACGGCGATGAGAGCCTGTACGACTACGACAACAACTCCTTCGGCTTTGCCAAGGGTGACCTGAGCAGCGTCCGCGCCAAGACCAGCGCTCCCATGGGTGCCGGTATGTTCACCTTCTCCAAGTACAGCGACGGCGTTGTCTATCTGGATGCCAACCCCTCCTACTATGACGGCGCACCCAAGGTCGCCCACGTCAACATGAAGGAGACCCAGGAGGCCGATAAGATCACCGGCGTTCAGGCCGGCACCATCGACATCTCCGATCCTTCCTACTCTCTGGAGGTTGCTGACCAGATCGCCGACATCAACGGCGTCGAGGGTGAGGACGGCCCCGTCATCACCACCCGCCTGAAGGACTACCGCGGCTACGGCTACATCGCCCTGAGCGCCAAGAACGTCAACGTCGGCGGCGACCCCTCCTCCCAGGCCTCCAAGGACCTGCGCAAGGCCATCATGACCGTCATCGCCGCTTACCGCGATGAGGGCATCGACTCCTACTACGGCGACACCGCCACCGTCATCAACTACCCGATCTCCAACACCTCCTGGGCTGCCCCGTCCGTCACCGACGACGGCTACCAGATCGCCTACTCCACCGACGTGGACGGCAACGAGATCTACACCTCCGACATGAAGAGCGAGGACAAGTACGCCGCCGCTCTGCAGGCTGCCCTGGGCTACTTCGAGGCTGCCGGTTACACCGTCGCGAACGGCCAGATCACTGCCGCTCCCGCCGGTGCCAAGATGGAGTATCAGATCAACATCGGTGCTTCCGGCAACGGTGATCACCCCTCCTTCCAGACCCTGACCAACGCTGCCGCCGCTCTCAAGACCATCGGCTTCACCCTGACTGTCAACGATATGGCCAACGCTTCTGACCTGTTCGCTTCCTATCAGTCCGGCGCTGCCGAGGGTTGGGTCGCAGCCTGGCAGTCCACCAATGACCCCGATATGTACCAGCTGTACCACAGCCAGGGCGCTACCAACTACTACACCATCAACGACACTGACCTGGACGAGCTGATCATGGCTGCCCGCGCGACCACCGACCAGGAGGTCCGCAAGACCATGTACAAAGAGGCCATGGATATCATCCTGGATTGGGGTGTCGAGCTGCCCGTCTACCAGCGCAGCGAGGCTACGATCTTCTCCACTGAGCGTGTCAACATCGACACCATCGCGAAGGATCAGACCCCGTACTGGACCTACAAGTCTGAGCTGAACAACCTCGAGCTGAACTAAGTTCAACTTACCGTTGTGAAAGCAGGTGACCGCCCGCCAAGGGCGGTTGCTTGCTGTCAAGCCCTTGGCCCCCTCTGGGAGGGGGCTCCGCCCGCAGGCGGTGGGGGAGAGAGCCTGCTGAAGTCCGAAATGTTTCGGGCTGTGGCAAGGTTCTCTCCCTCCGGCCCTACGGGCCACCTCCCTCGCAGAGGGAGGCAAGCAGCGACCACTAATATGGTCGTCCCACTCCCACGCAAGGCGTCGTCCCTGCGTGGGATGGGGATGCCCACATTACGGCATTTCCCTGCAAAATAAACGCGGTTTAACCGTGCGAGGAAGGAACGAAAACTCTTGCGAAACTACATCATCAAGCGTGTCGCGCAGTCGGTACTGATCCTGTTCTGTGTCATGTTCATTATCTATGCGCTGATCCGCAGCCTGCCCAGCTCCTTTGCAGAGACAATGGCAATGCAGCTGGCTCAGGCCCCCGGCGCCAAGCCCTATGAGGAATGGCTTGCCCAGCTCAACGCTTCCTACGGCCTTGACCTGGACATCGTCCCAGGCTTCTTCACCTGGCTGAGCAAAGCCGTTGTCGGCAACTTCGGCGACAGCTGGAAGTGGAACGTGCCTGCCACTCAGAAATTCACCGAGGTCATCGGCCTGTCTGTCATCATGGGCGGCATCTCCTTTGTGCTGTCCATCGTGATCGCCGTGCCCCTCGGCGTGCTGGCTGCTACCAAGCAGTACAGCCGCGCGGACTATGTCATCACCTCTGTGGCGCTGGTCGGTATTTCGCTGCCCACCTTCTTCTTTGCCACGCTGCTCAAGCTGTTCTTCTCGGTCAAGCTCGGCTGGTTCGACCTGTACGGCCTCGTCGGACGCGATTACGCCCAGCTGGATTCGATGGGCCAGTTCCTGGACAAGGCCAACCATCTGGTCCTGCCCATCGTCACGCTGGTCATTGTCTCCATCGGCGGTTACATGCGCTATACCCGCACAAACATGCTCGAGGTCCTGAACGCTGACTACATCCGCACGGCCCGCGCCAAGGGCCTGTCGGAGCGCACGGTCATCTATAAGCACGCCTTCCGCAACACGCTGATCCCGCTGGTCACGATCATCGGCGGCAGCCTGCCCGGCCTGTTCAGCGGCGCCCTCATCACCGAGACACTGTTCTCCATCCCGGGCATCGGCTACATCTCTTACCAGTCCATGGTCGCGGGCGACATCCCGTTCACGATGTTCTACCTGTCCTTCATGGCGGTGCTGACGCTGGCCAGCAACCTGCTGACCGATATTCTGTACGGCGTGGTCGATCCGCGCGTGCGCATTTCTTAAAGAAAGGAGACTGCACACCCATGAGCGAAAATACGCAGAACCAGAACCCGAAGCAGGAGCAGTACTCCCTGAACGATGACCGCCGCGTCAAGGTTTTGTCCCCGGGCGCGCTCGTCGCCAAGCGGTTCTTCCGCAACCGTCTGGCTGTCGTCGGCCTGTCCATTCTGGTGGCCATGTTCCTGTTCTCCTTCGTCGGCGGCCTTGTCAGCCCCTACGGCCAGGACGAGCAGTTCTTCACCTACACCCAGATGTCCAAGGAGTTTGTCGGCGTTACCCGCAACGATACGATGCGCTTTGTTGTGGCCGATGGGCAGAACTTCGGCTCCATCGCCCAGAGCAAGGCACTGGAGGCCGTCAAGAAGGGCAATACGGAATTCAACTATAAGGATGTTGACTACACCGTCGACATCCAGAGCGACGACTTTTACGTTGTCTACCAGGGCAGGGACATCATGGGCTACGCCAGCCGCGACCTCGTGAACGAGGCCGACGGTGCGCCGAAGTTCAGCTTTGACGTCAAGCTGGCTGCCCTGACCGCCATGGCGGCAGGGGAGAAGGAGTTCGCCGCCGACGGCGTGGACTACACCCTCGACGCGGACGGCAACATCCTCGCAGGCGGTGAGGAGCTGGGCTACGTCAGCCGCTTCGTCGTCTCCGCCGCCGATTCCAGCGTCGTCGTCACCCGTGACTTCAAGGACCGCCTCGAGGAGGCCATCGACGACAACGCCGCCAAGTTCAATTACACAGACGCCGAGGGCAACGAGGCCGAGTATGACATCGTCTACGACGCCTCCACCAAGGTCTGGAGCGTCAAGCAGATGACCGAGACCTACGTTTATGACCGCTACGCCGCCCCCAGCAAAGAGCACTGGCTCGGCACCGACACGAACGGTATGGACATGCTGACCCGCCTGATGTACGGCGGACGTGTCTCGCTGATCATCGGCTTCATCGTTGTTGTCATTGAAGCGTCCCTCGGCATCCTGATGGGCGGCATCTCCGGCTACTTCGGTGGCTGGATCGACAACATTATTATGCGTATCGTCGATGTTTTCTACTGCATCCCCTCGATGCCCGTCATCATCATCATCGGTGCGGCCATGGACGCGATGCGCGTCGATTCCTGGAAGCGCATGATGTACCTGATGCTGATCCTGGGCTTCCTCGGCTGGCCGAGCATTGCCCGTCTGGTCCGCGGCCAGATCCTGTCCCTGCGCGAGCAGGAGTTCATGCTGGCCACCGAGGCCTGCGGCATCAAGGTCTGGCACCGCATCTTCCGCCATCTGATCCCCAACGTCATCCCGCAGCTGATCGTCACCTGCACGATGGGCCTCGGCTCCACCATCCTGACCGAAGCCACGCTGTCCTTCCTGGGTCTGGGCGTCAAGTACCCGTTTGCCTCCTGGGGCAACATCATCAACGACGTCAACAACGCCTACGTCATGACGAACTACCTGTTCATCTGGATCCCTGCCGGTGTCTGCCTGCTGCTCACCGTCCTGGGCTTCAACTTTGTGGGCGACGGTCTGCGCGATGCGTTTGACCCCAAGATGAAACGCTGATTGGAAGGAGAAACACACGATGGCTAAAAATCAGGACGGATACCTTTCCGCCAAAGAGTCGCGGCGTATCTCCAAGGAAAACCGCCGCATCACGGACCAGTACGAAAAGCGCCGCAAGCGCCGCAACGTGCCCGAGTCCGAGTACACCACCCAGATGAAGGACCCCGCCAACGCGGTGGAGTTCGATAACCTGCACACCTACTTCTTCACCGACACCGGCGTCGTCAAGAGCGTCGACGGCGTCTCGTTTGAAGTGCCCATCGGCAAGACCGTCGGCGTCGTCGGCGAGTCCGGCTGCGGCAAGTCCGTCACCAGCCTGTCCCTGATGCAGCTTTTGCAGCGCCCCCAGGGCCAGATCGTCGAGGGTGCCATCCGGCTGAACCTCGGCAATGACAAGGCCTACGACATTGCCAAGACCCCGGCGGACAAGATGCAGGGCCTGCGCGGCAACTATATCTCGATGATCTTCCAGGAGCCTATGACGAGCCTGAACCCGGTGTTCCGCATCGGTGCCCAGATCGACGAGGTCATCGCCCTGCACGAGGGCGAGGGCAAGACGAAGGAGGACATCAAGAAGCGCACCATCGAGATGCTCGAGATGGTCGGCATCGCCAACAGCGAGGGCGTCTACGCGATGTACCCCCACGAGCTGTCCGGCGGTATGCGCCAGCGCGTCATGATCGCCATGGCGCTGGCCTGCAACCCGAAGATCATCATTGCCGACGAGCCGACCACCGCGCTGGACGTGACGATCCAGGCACAGATCCTCGACCTGCTGCGCAGCCTGAAGGACCGCATCAATTCGTCCATCATGCTCATCACGCATGACCTGGGCGTCATTGCCGAGATGGCCGACTATGTCGTCGTCATGTACGCGGGCCGTGTCGTCGAGAAGGGCACTGTCGAGGAGATCTTTGCCCACCCGAGCCACCCCTACACCATCGGCCTGATGGCGTCCAAGCCCGTTGTCGGCAAAAAAGTGGATCGCCTGTACTCCATCCCCGGCAAGGTCCCCAACCCCGTTGATATGCCGAACTACTGCTACTTCAAGGACCGCTGCGAGCTGCAGCTGCCCTGCTGCAGCGGCGAGTACCCCTGCGAGATCAGCCTGTCCCCGACGCACAAGGTCAGCTGCTACCGCTACTATGAAGAAAACAGAAAGGCGGGTGAGTGACGCATGGCAAACAAGGGTAAGCACCTGATTGAAAACGATTACACCCCCGTCACCTATGACCCTCAGTATATCCTGATGGTCAACCACCTCAAGAAATATTTCCCCATCAAGGGCGGCCTGCTGTCCCAGACCGTGGGCCACGTCAAGGCCGTGGACGGCGTGACGTTCAACCTGCGCCGCGGCTGCACGATGGGCCTTGTCGGCGAGTCCGGCTGCGGCAAGTCCACCACGGGCCGCACGATCCTGCGCCTGGGCGGCGAAAAGACCGGCGGCCAGGTGCTGTTCAACGGCAAGGAGGTCTACGACATGACCCCCGCCGAGATGCGTGAGCTGCGCACCAAGATGCAGATCATCTTCCAGGACCCGTTCTCCAGCCTGTCCCCGCGTCTGCCCGTCGGCGAGATCATCGGCGAGGCCGTGCGCGAGCACAACCTTGTGCCGAAGAACGAGTTCAACGACTATATTGACCAGGTCATGGACGACTGCGGCCTGCAGCCCTACCACAAGACCCGCTACCCGCACGAGTTCTCCGGCGGCCAGCGCCAGCGTATCTGCATTGCCCGTGCGCTGGCCCTGAACCCCGAGTTCGTCGTCTGTGATGAGCCGGTCTCCGCGCTGGACGTCTCCATTCAGGCGCAGATCATCAACCTGCTGAAATCCTTGCAGGAAAAGCGCAACCTGACGTATCTTTTTATCTCCCACGATCTGTCCGTCGTCGAGCATATCTCCGACACTGTCGGCGTTATGTACCTGGGCAATCTGGTGGAGTACGGCGAGACCGACGACATTTTTGCCCACCCGCTGCACCCCTACACCAAGGCGCTGTTCTCGGCCATTCCCATCCCGGACCCGACTGTCAAGCGCGAGCGCGTGGTGCTGCAGGGCTCTATCCCGTCCCCGGCCAACCCGCCGTCCGGCTGCAAGTTCCACACCCGCTGCCCCTATGCCACGGAGCGCTGCAAGACCGAAGCGCCGAAGCAGCGTGAGGTCGAGCCGGGCCATTACGTGGTCTGCCACCTGTACGAAAAATGAGGAAGCGCGACGACTTCGAGGACGATGGCCGCACCATCGCCGATATGAGCGGCATCGGCCCTGCGCCGACGCTGCGCCCCCACCGCCGCAAGGCGGACGCCCCGCCCCCGGAGCCGGCGAATGACCGTCCCTGGGAGCAGGCCCCCGACTGGACGCCCAAAGAAAAATTTTGGGCCGTCATGGGTGTGCTGAAGGCCACCCTGGCCATTGCCGGGGTGTATCTGGTGGGTTTAGGTGTGCTGCTGGCCGTGCTGTTCCTGCTGTGGAAATGAATACAAAATAAAAAGGCATGTACGATTCGATAAGTCGTACATGCCTTTTTTGCGGGCAGAGATATTCCGAAAAAACCATTGCTGCCATGTAGGGGCCGCACATGTGCGGCCCGCGGCCTGCCCGTAAGCAGCCGCCCGCCATACACGGCATACCCGGCCCCTATGCCCGCAGCAACGCAAAAACCGGTTGAAACCTTGCGGTTTCAACCGGTCTTGGTGCGCCTGCAGGAACTCGAATCCTGGGCCCTCTGATTAAAAGTCAGATGCTCTACCAACTGAGCTACAGGCACGTATACACTGTGGTGCTCACAGCTTTACTATTATAGCAGGCAAAAAGAAAATTGTCAATACGCTTTGCAAAACAAATTAGCCGGAAATCCGGCAAAATCCGCACGTGTTTGCCCGCCGCCCTCTTGCCAAATGCACAGCGGCGCGTTATAATAATATTTTAGTAAAAGATAAAACCGTAAAGGGGACAGGAAATATGGAAACTTTGGGCAGTCTGCGCCGCACAAACTATTGCGGCGAAGTCACGCTTGCCATGGCCGGTCAGGAAATGACCGTCTGTGGCTCCATCGCCCGCGCCCGCGACAAGGGCGGCATCATCTTTGCCGACCTGCGCGATACCACCGGCATTTTGCAGCTGGTGTTCGATGAGGATACGCCGAAGGACGTTTTCGCCAAGGCCGAGAGCCTGAAAAGCGAGTACGTTGTTATCTGCCGCGGCAAGCTGCGTGAGCGCGCCGCCAAGACCGATAAGATCGCAACCGGCGACGTAGAGCTCTACGTCAGCGAGCTGCGCATCCTGAGCGAGGCCCAGACCACGCCGTTTGAGCTGCGCGACGAGATCAACGTCAACGACGACCTGCGCCTGCGCTACCGCTATCTGGACCTGCGCCGTCCGTCCATGCATGAGCCCATCGTGCTGCGCAGCAAGATCATGCAGATCATCCGCAACTATTTCTGCGAGAACCATTTCACCGAGATCGAGACGCCCACCCTCATCAAGTCCACGCCCGAGGGCGCACGCGATTATCTCGTTCCCAGCCGTGTGCAGCCGGGCCACTTCTACGCGCTGCCCCAGAGCCCGCAGCTCTACAAGCAGATTTTGATGCTGTCCGGCTTTGACCGCTACTTCCAGCTGGCCCACTGCTACCGCGACGAGGATCTGCGCGCAGACCGCCAGCCCGAGTTCACCCAGGTGGACGAGGAGATGAGCTTTGTCTCCGAGGACGACATCATGACCCTGAACGAGGGCCTCATCAAGCGCCTGTGGAAGGAAATGCTGAACGTCGACGTCGAGACCCCGTTCTACCGTATGCCGTGGGACGAGGCCATGGGCCGTTTCGGCTCCGACAAGCCCGACACCCGCTTTGGCCTTGAGATTCAGGACGTGACCGAGGTGTTCAGGGGCACCGAGTTCAAGCCCTTCGCCGCTGTGCTGGAGGCCGGCGGCACGATCCGCGCCATCAACGCCAAGGGCCTGGCCGACAAGCTCTCCCGCAAGAACATCGACAAGCTCGGCGAGGTCGCCAAGACCTACGGCGCCAAGGGTCTGGCCTACAGCCGCCTGACCGCCGACGGCACGTCCTCCAGCTTTGAAAAGTTCCTGACAGACGCCGAGAAGGCCGCCCTGTACGCCGCGCTGAACACCGAGACCGGCGACGTGCTGCTGCTGGTCAGTGACACAGACTGGGTCAAGGCCTGCACCGCACTGGGTCAGGTCCGTCTGGACATCGCCCGCAAGCACGGCCTGATCGACCCCGACAAGTTCAACTTCCTGTGGGTCGTGGACTTCCCGCTGTTTGAGTACAGTGAGCAGGAGGGCCGCTGGATGGCCATGCACCACCCGTTCACCCTGCCCAAGGCCGAGGACCTGGACAAGGTCGAGAGCGACCCGGGTGCCTGCCATGCCGTGGCCTACGACATCGTACTGAACGGTGTCGAGATGGGCGGCGGCTCGATGCGTATCAATGATCCCGCATTGCAGGACCGCATGTTCCACGCCCTCGGCTTTACCGAGGAGAAGGCCCGCGAGAGCTTCGGCTTCCTGATGGACGCCTACAAGTTCGGTGCGCCGCCGCACGGCGGTATGGCCTACGGCCTGGACCGCATGGTCATGCTGATGCTCAAGAAGGATTCCATCCGCGACGTCATCGCCTTCCCGAAGGTGCAGAACGCCGGTGAGCCGATGAGCGGTGCCCCCGACGTCGTCGATGAGCAGCAGCTCAAGGATCTGAGCATCGCGCTGACGCTGAAGGACTAAGTCAGAAGTAATAGCGCTGTAGGGGCCGGACATGTCCGGCCCGCAACCTGCCCGCAGGATTCCCTTTTGCGGGTAGGTGCAGGGCGAGGCATGCCTCGCCCCTACCGCACACAAAGATAAAAACCTGCCCAACCGCATATCACGCGGCTGGGCAGGTTTTGTGTTTTCTGTCAGTATTTCGGCTTCGGCTCGTCGCCCGGCTTCACCGGGTACTCGGCGGGCGGGGGTGTCTGCGCGGGCTTGGGCAGCTTTTCCTTCTTGGACCGCTTTTTCCAGACCTTACGCAGGATGAACACCACGGCCACTGCGATCAGCAGCACCGGCCACAGGTAGACCAGCGCGATGACCAGACCCTGCAGGAACCCGACAAAGGCATCCCAGCCGCCGCCGAAGGCGTCGGCGATCCGCTCACCGAAGGTCACGCCGGTGGGGGTCAGGGTGGCGACCTCCCGCAGGTAGATGTCCACGGTGGAGTAACTGACCTGCTGGTCCATGCTGCGCAGCTGGCGGGTGTAGTTTTCCAGCTGGTACTGCACATCGGAAAGCTGGCTCTCGATTTCCAGCAGATCAGCGGTCGTCTCGGCCTGGTCAGCCAGCGCGTTCAGGCGGTCCCGCTGGGCCTCCAGCGCGGACAGCCGCGCCTGCACGTCTATGTAGCTGCTCGTGATGTTCTCGGCGCTCTCGCTGATGTTGAGCACACTGCCCGCGTCGCCCACGGCGGCCAGAAACGCGCGGTAGCTGCCCACCGGTACCCGCACGGTGTAGTCGGCGGTACGGTCATGGTCCTTCTCGGTGCCGTACAGGCTTGTGGATTCCAGCCATGCGCCGTTGGCCTCGACGGCGGTCATCAGGGCCTCGCGGGTCGTGTCAAAGTCGGTGGACTCCATCGAAAGACTGGCGTTGTAAATAATTTTCTGTGCGGTCTCGTCGGTGGCGGCCTCGGCGGCGTTCTCCGGAACAAGGCCGCTGTCCACACTGCCCGCGCCGCTGTCGTAATTGTAGCTTTCCTGCGCGGCGGCCTCGGTGGTGTAGTACCCGCCGTCTTTGCTGCTGATGCTGCCCCCGCAGCCCGCCAGCAGTGCGGCGGCGCATAGGGCGGCGGTGATACGGACGATGCATTTTTTCATGGTTGGATGCTCCTTTCTATAGAGGCGGTGCGCTCTTGGCCCCTTCTGCGAGGGGGCTCCGCCCGCAGGCGGTGGGGGAGAGAACCTTGCGGCTATCCGAAACGTTTCGGGCAATGATGAGGTTCTCTCCCTCCGGCCCTGCGGGCCACCTCCCTCGCAGAGGGAGGTTTTAATTTCAATTTCCCTTTTCACCAATATAACACGGAAAACGCGCCCTGTGTGTTACAAAGCAAATACAAAAAAGTGGGATGTACCGTACTTTCGGCACATCCCACAAATTTTACGTCAATTATTCGGCCTTCTGCCCAAGCAGCTTCACGTCATCGTTGTCGGCAAAGGCAACGGCGTTGTAGCCCGCGGCCTCCAGCGTGCCGAACTGCTTGCCCAGCTTCTTCGCCTGGGGCAGCACGGTCACATCGTAGTCGGCGCGTAAGGATTCGGCCTTGGCCAGCACGGCGGCAAAGTCGGCGTCCTTCAGGTAGAGTAGCGCCATCTTCGGCTTCGTGCCGGGGATCTGGTAGCCCTGCTCCAGCAAAATGCCGCAGACGCGCTCGAACCCGATGGAGAAGCCCACGGCGGGCACCTGCTGGCCGATGAACTTGCCGACCATGTTGTCGTAGCGTCCGCCGCCGGCCACGGCCCCGCTGAACTGCGGGCAGGTGACCTCAAACACCATGCCGGTGTAGTAGCCCTGCCCGCGCACGAGGCTGGGGGCGTAGGCAATGCCGTAGCGCCCGTCCGCGACCTTCTCGCTGGCGGCGATGACATAGCGCAGGTCGGCGGTCAGCGCCTCGTCGTCGACCCTGGCGGCGACGGTGTCCAGGCTGAAATCGCCCGCGCGCAGGAAGTCGTCCAGCGCCTGCACGGCCTCGGCAGCAAAGCCCTTCTCGGTCAGCTCGGCCTTAACGCCGTCCGCACCGATCTTGTCCATCTTGTCAAAGCTGATGCAGACGGAGTCCAGCTGGTCAGCGGCAAAGCCCATCTTCTCGAGCATCGCGCGCAGGATGCGGCGGTCATTGATGTTGACGGTGAAGCCGGTAAAGCCGATCTTCAGCAGGGCGCGGGCGGTCACGTCGATCAGCTCGACCTCGGCGTTGGGGGAGGAGTCGCCCAGAATGTCGATGTCGCACTGGACGAACTCGCGCAGACGGCCCTTCTGCGGGCGCTCGGCGCGGTAGACGCGGTCCGTCTGGATGACCTTGAACGGGCTGGGCAGCCCATTGCGGTTGGCCGCGTAGTAGCGGGACAGCGGCAGGGTCAGGTCATAGCGCAGACCCATGTCGGACAGCTGCTTCTCGTCGCCGCTTGCCAGCGCATGCTCGAGCTTGTCGCCGCGCTTGAGGACCTTGAAGATCAGGTTCAGGTTGTCGCCGCCGTCGCTCTTGTCCAGATTCTCCATGTCCTCCAGAATGGGGGTGGAGATGCGCTGGAAACCGGCGGCGCGGTAGGTGGCCAAAATCTGGCCCTGGATATAGTCACGCAGCGCCTGCTCCCGCGGGAGCAGATCGCGCATACCTTTTAAAGGCTGAGTTTTCATGGTATTCTCCTTATACTGTATAATGGCTTCCCTGAGGGGGAAGCTGTCACCGCAGGTGACTGATGAGGGACAAACCTTGCCATTGCAACCCGTAAACGGGCAATGGTGGCAAAGCCGCCCCTCATCCGGCCTCGGGCGGGGCCTTGGCCACCTTCCCCCTCGGTGGGAAGGCTCTTTGCTTTTATATACTTTATAATGATACCTTTTGCGCTGCATTTTGTCAATCCAAACCGGGCATACTAACACGAAAAGGGGAGGGGATACGTGTGCCAAAACAAAATCGCGGGCCGTACATTCTGGCGGCAGGGGCGGCGGCGCAGCTGCTCACCGGTATCCCGGCGGCGTGGGGCGTGTTCCAGCAGCCTGTCATGCAGGGGTACGGGTTTTCCCGCGGCCAGGCCATGCTGGCGTTCGCGGTGCTTGTTGCGGCCTACGGTGTCGGCTGCGCAGTGGGCGGGCTTTTGCAGGACGCCCGCGGCCCGCGGTTTGCCGGGCTGTGGGGCACGGCGCTGCTGGCGGGCGGGTTCTTTGCGGCGGCGCTTGTGCCGCCCGCGAACGCCGCGCTGTTTCTCGTTGTCTACAGTGTGCCCGCGGGGCTGGGCAGCGCGTTTTTAGCCCCGGCGGTGCTGGCGTGTGCGCAGAAGTGGTATCAGGACAAAAAGGGCTGGGCCACCGGCGTGGCGGGCGTCGCCATGGGGCTGTCCGGCGCGTTTTTTACGGTGTTCGTCAGGGGTGTCGGCGGGGCGTGGGGCATCCGGGTCTGCTTTGCCGCGTTAGGGGCGGTCATGCTCGTCGTCTGCGGCGCGGGGGCGCTGATTTTGCAGGACCCGCCGCCCAAAGCGCAGAGCGGCCCGCCGCAGCCGGGACTTGATTACAAACAAATGCTCCGCACGCCGCAGTATAAGCTGTGCGCGGCGGCGGTGGCGCTGTCGGCCCCGGCGGTGCTGCTGTTCAGCCCGGAGATTTTCAAAATCGCAGCCGAGCGCGGTCTGCCGGAGTCCGCCGCGCCGTACAGCATTGTGCTGGGGTCGGCGGCCAGCGCAGCGGGGCGGATGCTGCTGCCTGCTGTCAGTGACAGGCTGGGCCGCAAGCCGGTGCTGTACGCGGTGTATCTCGGCCTAGCTGCGGGCAGTGCGTGGTTTGCGTTTGCGGGGCAGTGGTGGGTGCTGGCGGCCTACGCGGTGCTCACGTTTTTCTACTCGGGCGGCGCGGCGGTACAGCCGTCCTTCAACACCGATCTGTTCGGCCTGCCCCACGCCGGGGTGAACTACGGTTTTATTGCTTTGGGCATGAGCGGCGGCAGCGTTTTGAGCTATATCGGTGCGCAGGCCCTGCCCCTGGCTGCCCGGCACTGGCTGGCCGGGATCTGTGCCGCAGCGGGGCTGATTTGTGTCAGTCTTGTAAAACCTGTGGAGAATGGTTGAAATTTTGCGTGGCACGGGGTAAAATATGGTGTTGCCGGGAGACATGTAGGGGCCGGGCATGCCCGGCCCGCGGCCTTCCTGCAGATGAGCGTTTTCCGTTAGGCGGCGGGCCGCACATGTGCGGCCCCTACATAGCGGCTCCGATAACAAAGTATGTATTTCAAGAGGCTTTCTATGACCCAATCCCAACAACTGCGCAAGCTGGCCGCGCGCTCGGCCACGGCGTTTCTGCTGGCCGCGCTCTGCGTGTTCCCGCTGTATATCGATAAATTCTCCAACCTCGGCGTTGTCAAATTCACCGGCATCTGCACCCTGAGCTGGGCGTTCGCGCTCTGGCTCGGCGCGCTGGCCTGTGTCGGCGCAAGGCCGGATCCGGGCCGCCTGCCGTGGAAAGCCGACCCCGCACTTTGGGCGCTGGGCGCGGTCACGGTGTCGGGCGTGGTGTCCACCGTGCTCTCCCTCTCGCCGGGGGCTTCGTTCTGGGGGCTTGGCGGCTACTACGGCGGCTGTATGATGGTGCTGTTCACGGCGGCGGGGTATTTGGCTGTCCGCGCGTTTGCGCCGCAGAAAATTCTGAACGGGCTGACGTTCTGCGTCGGCGTCACGGCGGCACTGGTCACGGTGCTGTATGTGCTCAACATCTTTAATATCGACCTCATCGGCACGTATGTGGACACGGCAGTTGTCGAGCGCGCGCAGTTTTTCTCGACGCTGGGACAGAAAAACTTCTGCTCCGGGTTCATGGCGTTTGCGCTGCCGCTTGTGTTCTATGCGTTCCTCGTCGCGCGCGGGCCGCGGCACACGGTATTTTACGGTATTCCGGCATTTTTCGGCGGGCTGGCGCTGGCCGTGGTGGATGCCGAGGGGCTGATGCTCGGCGTCGGCGTGGCGGCGCTCGTGCTGGTCTGCCAGAAAAATTTTACGACCCGCACGCTGCGGCGGCTGGCGGTCATCGGGGCGTTCTTCTTCTTCCACGCCGGATGGATGCAGTATATGCGCACCCACGTCTACACCCAGGGCGGCAAGCCGATGCTGGCGGCGCTGGGCCATGTGGCGCAGCGCGGGTTTGTGGTCTGCCTTGTGGTCTGGGCCGCGCTGTATTTTGGCCTGCGCGGGCGGGAGCTGCCGCTGTATAGGCCGGGCCGTGTGCTGGCGGGGGGCATCGTCGCCGGTGCGGCGGTGCTGACGCTGCTGGCCAATTGTGTGCCGGGCTTCCCGAGTCTGGGCCGCCTGGACGATGTGCTGATCTTCAACGACAATTGGGGCACCTACCGCGGCACGGCCTGGCGCATCACGGTGGAAAGCTGGCTGGCACAGCCCGTATGGCGCAAGCTGCTGGGCGTCGGCCCCGGCATGATGCACACGGCGATGGCCGATTGGGCGGGCGCGGGCATCACGGACCGGATGAAAACGTTCTATGCCGCCCACAACGAATATCTGGAGCTGCTGCTGACCACCGGCGCTGCCGGGCTGGCGGCGTGGCTGTGGTTTGTCATTGCGCACCTGCGCAGGGCCGCGCAGAACTGGCTGCGCCCCGGCGTAGCGCCCGTCACGCTGGCGCTGGTCAGCTACCTGGCCCATGCGGTCATTTCGATTCGCGTGTCGATGATCTTCCCGGAAATTATGCTGCTTTTCGCGCTTTTGCAGGTGTTCTGCCTGCCGGAGAAGGGGGACACCGCGGCAGAAAAGACCCCGGCAAAGCATGGCAAAAAGGCGAAGCCCGACGTCCCGGCGGATCACCCCGGTCTGGCCCGGCAATGGCTGCCGCCCATCCTTGCCGCCGTTGTGATGATGGCAGTTTGCGGCGCAGTGTCGCGGGTGATTTTTGGGTTTTTGTACTGAACGGTTTTGAATAGGGAAGTGCCGCTCTTGGGGAAAAGGGCGGCGCTTTTTTGTGTGGCGAGGCAACGGCAAGGCGGCAAAGCCCCTCAGGCCTCGCAGGCTCGGCCAGCTCCCCACGTTGTGGGGAGCTTTTTTGCGCGGGCTGTGCCCGCGAGAAACGAGGCCGGAGGGGCTTTTGCCGCTTTATCACGACCCGGCACATTCCCGTATGCCGCGGGCCGATGCGAGCATCGGCCCCTACACTCCGCACGCCTCTCTCCCAACTGCACCATGCGGTTTCGCCGCCCGCTATGCCGCCCGGGGGCACAAAATGCGAAAAAACAAAAGGTTAGTATAAACTAACATCTTGAAAAACAGGATTCGACCCTTTATAATAAAGATAGCTGTGAAAAGCCTAACAATATGCAAAGGAGAGAAAATTATGATCGAATACTCCGCACAGGTCAACGCAATGTGCCCGATCACAAAAGGACCCAAGCACGGTCCCGCGCCCATCCCCGAAGAGGGCCAGTGGGTCAAGGCGTATAAAATTGAGGATATCAGCGGCTACACCCATGGTGTGGGCTGGTGTGCTCCCCAGCAGGGTACCTGCAAGCTGAGCCTGAACATCAAGAACGGCATCATCGAGGAGGCCCTCGTTGAGACCATCGGCTGCTCCGGTATGACCCACTCTGCCGCTATGGCAGGCGAGATCCTGCCCGGCAAGACCATTCTGGAGGCTCTGAACACCGACCTCGTCTGCGATGCTATCAACGTTGCTATGCGTGAGCTGTTCCTGCAGATCGTCTACGGCCGCAGCCAGACCGCCTTCTCCGAGAACGGCCTGCCTGTCGGCGCTGGTCTGGACGACCTGGGCAAGGGCCTGCGTTCCATGACCGGTACCATTTTCTCCACCAAGGCCAAGGGCGTCCGCTATCTGGAGCTGACCGAGGGCTACATCCTCAAGACCGCTCTGGACAAGGACAACCAGGTCATCGGCTATCAGTTCGTCCGTCTGGGCAAGATGATGGAGGACATCCGTCACGGCAAGGACCCGAAGGAAGCCTACGAGAAGAACATCGGCACCTACGGCCGCTTCTCTGCCGAGCAGGGCGCTGTCAAGTACATCGACCCGCGTGAAGAATAAGAGAGGGAGGAACATAGATTATGGCAACTTTTGAATCCCAGAATCGCCGTATGCCCAAGATCGAGGCCTGCCTGAAGGCCAACGGCCTTGAGAGCCTCGATGCCTGCAACGAGATGCTGCTGGCCAAGGGCATCGACTGCGATAAGATCATCCGCGGCATCCAGCCCATCTGCTTCGACAATGCTGTCTGGGCATACACCCTGGGCACCGCTATTGCCGTTAAGCGCGGCCTGAAGAGCGCTGCCGACTGTGCAGCTGCCATCGGCGAGGGCCTCGAGGCCTTCACCATCCCCGGCTCTGTCGCTGAGCAGCGCAAGGTCGGTCTGGGCCACGGCAACCTGGGTGCCATGCTGCTGCATGAGGACACCCATTGCTTCGCCTTCCTGGCCGGCCACGAGTCCTTCGCCGCCGCTGAGGGCGCTATCGGCATTGCCCGTACCGCCAACAAGGTCCGCAAGGAGCCCCTGCGCGTCATCCTGAACGGCCTGGGCAAGGACGCTGCCCAGATCATCAGCCGTATCAACGGCTTCACCTACGTCAAGACCGACTATGACTTCGCCACCGGCGAGCTCAAGGTCGTCGAGACCATCCCCTACTCCGACGGCGAGCGCGCTGCTGTCAAGTGCTACGGCGCCAACGACGTTCTGGAGGGCGTTGCCATCATGAAGGCTGAGGGCGTTGAGGTTTCCATCACCGGTAACTCCACCAACCCCACCCGCTTCCAGCATCTGGTCGCCGGTACCTACAAGAAGTGGGCTATCGAGAACGGCAAGAAGTACTTCTCCGTCGCTTCCGGCGGCGGCACGGGCCGTACCCTGCATCCCGACAACGTCGCTGCAGGCCCTGCCTCCTACGGTCTGACCGACTCCATGGGCCGTATGCACGGTGATGCCCAGTTCGCTGGCTCCTCCTCCGTCCCGGCTCACGTCGAGATGATGGGTCTGATCGGTGCCGGCAACAACCCGATGGTCGGTATGACCGTCGCCTGCGCTGTTGCTGCTTCCCAGGCCAACGCTTGATTTGAACTGAATCATTAGGCTTTTCGCCGCCCGCTCCGCCATGGAGCGGGCGGTTTTTTGTGTGCGGCAAAGCAGCGTCTTTTTTGCCTTTTCCCTTGCTTTACGTCACATCTTGCTCTATAATAAAATGGAGTATATGTAAATTTTAGTTGGGAGTAGTTACCAATGCCCAAAATCGACATCGACAATTACATAGAGCAGAGCGGTATGCGCAAGGCGCGCTTTGGCGGCTATGAGCCGGAGGACGTGCATCAGGCCATGGAGGACCTCTGCGCCGATTATGAGCAGCACCTGACCGCCATGACGTCGGAGCTGCGCACGCTCCGGCAGGAGAACGACGCCCTGCGCCGCCACGCCCAGGGACTGGTCATGCAGAACCAGACCCTCTCGACCCAGAACGCCACGCTGGCCGGGCAGGTGGATAAGCTGCAAAGCTACCGCGCCAATCTCGAAACGCAGTTCTCCACCGTGAAGGAGCGTAACCATTCGCTGACGAACCAGGTCGATATGCTGCGCCTGAAAAACAGCGACCTTACGCGGGAAAATAAGGAGCTGACCGAGCGCTGCGAGGAGGCAAACTCCGCGCTGCGCGTCAAGGGCCGCGCCCATGACCAGGCCCGCCAGCAGGTCATCGCGGACCGTGATAAGGTCATTGCCGACGCCGAGGCCGAGGCTGCGCGCATCCGCCAGCAGGCCCGGGACGATGCGGACCAGATTTTGAAGGACACGAACCTCAAGGCCGAAGCCATCGACCAGCTTGCGCGTGAGCAGGCCATTGCCCAGGCCCGCAAGATGGTGCAGTCCGCCACCGACGAAACGCGCGAGATCCAGAACGCCCACCGTCTGCGGCTGCAGGATCTAAAGAGCCGCATCTCGGAGATGGAAAAGACCCGCGGCGAGATGATGGACTATCTGGCAAAAATGATCGAGGAACTGCAAAAAACGCAGGAGTACGCCAGCCAGAACGCCCCACTGGTCCCCCATAAGGAGGAGCTGGCCGAGGCGGATGCCGAACCGCGGCTGGATCTGTCGGCCAACAAGGTCGATGCAGCGGCATCTGCGCTGCGCGGCAGCGAGGAAGCCCCCGCGGAGGAGCCGCCCGCCCCGGACGCGAACCGCGTTGTAGCGCCCGGCCTGGACGACGAGGAGCCGCGGACGAACACGGTCGTCACGCCGTCGCCGGATTATTTTGACACCACCCCAACCCCCCAGCCCGGCGACGCCCATGAGGAAGTGGAGATTCCCGGCGCAATCTTCTCCTACCCGATCCTGCGCCAGCAGGGAGAGCCGATTCTGGACGAGGGCACGCCGCCCCCGCC